>Ga0272441_10016588_pt1 | contig 10168 bp, 6 predicted proteins | sample SSMProp6N_FD_193582 | JGI IMG/M metagenome (GOLD analysis project Ga0272441, IMG submission 193582) | Marine sediment archaeal communities from Little Sippewissett salt marsh, Falmouth, MA, United States - SSM-Prop-6N | ecosystem: Environmental > Aquatic > Marine > Wetlands > Sediment ... | reverse complement strand
CCTGGGATAATGCTTCAGGAAATAATGAAATGCTATCTTGGCCACAGCCCGCATATATTCATCAGTTATAAGAGTAAGAAGCATTGCATTCAAAACCTGCGGAACTGGTGGATCTACCCAAGTAGGTGCTTCATAGCGAAATAATTTGAGCTTTTGTATCAGGTCTATCAGTTCTTGCCGCTCTTCATCATCGGCATGAAGTATAATGGACTTCACATTATTGAAGTCAAACTTCTGTAGCTCAACTTTCAGTAGATCGCTATTCTCTATCATCTTATCAGAGATGGGAACCGGATGCGCCCGTCCGTCATTATCATAGATCACGATCTGGCGCATGTCGCGAACAGTACCATCTTCCCTACCACTTGACTCCAATCGAGCCATTGTATCCTCATCATAGAGTTCCACAGGCGGAACAACACCGAACCTGTCCCAGAAAGGATCATAATCAGTATGGTGTTTCCTACCCTTAACCCCATACAGCATTCGGAAAGTTCCCTGTATACTCGTCCGGCAGAAATGCCTCTCTATGCTGGAAAAATAGTTATTGCAGTCTTCACAAACTCGATCAGTCAAGGATTCAAAACAGCGAAATGTCCCAAGGCACCTCGGAAGGTAATGCTCCCTGGTAAACTGATCTTGCTTGCCGCAATAAATACAATATCTCATGGTGATTGAGACCGGAGTATAATAGAAAAATGAATAGCACGAACTTAGCCACATCCGGTAGTATACCTCTTCCTAATTATGGTGTAAAGAAGAAAATTGTCAGTTTGCGCGAAAGCTTCACCGCCAAGACTTCCCTTTCTACGCAAAATCAATGGCGGTGGTTCTGGTATCATTTCAGATGGTAGCTTCTCTTCAGCCTGACACAGAGGACAATCTGGTCTTTTAGTGAGGGAAAGGATATGGATAACTCTTGTTTTTACACTTGCGTTTCGCTAAAATGGGTTGAGAACGAAAACCAGTGATCCATCAACAGAGGCAGATGGCGATTCATGATATACTTTCGGTTACTGTGAGGGATTAAGCAACCGAAAGTATATAATATGCAGAGAAACAACGTCATTCTATTTTTCGCAGGTCCAAGGGACAGCACCCATCCACGGTTCTGAGGAGGCGGTGGGGCAGTGATGCACTGCTGCTAACGGCTACAGCACCTTTCAATAGGAGTATGAGAAAAACGGCGCAGAATCTGTAGTCAAGATGGGGATCGAGAAGATGAAAGCTGTATTTGGCGAACAATCGACGGCGGCTGGAGGTAAGCTATGGGAATCACAATTCCGACGTTTGACCTGTTTACAATAGCCTATGTTATTCTCGCAATCGTTCAGCCTGCAGCGGGATCAGATATTGATCTTAAAGGCTTGAGCCAAATCTATGTATCGGAAGAGCCTGACGATGCTGAAAGCTCTATGGCCAGTGTGCTTCAAAAGGCGCTGAAAGAATTATATGAAGTCGGATTAGCGATCACCAAAGGAATGCCAGAAAATAGAGGGCAATCAGCTGTGATTCTGGGACGCAGCATGGCTCTTGCTTCCGGGTTAATAAGCGAAGAGGAACTGGAGGCAGTCAAGCACGACGGATACGTAATTAAAGCGTCCGGCAATCGGATCGCGCTGGCGGGATATGCCCCGCAGGGAACGATCTACGGGACATACGCATTTCTCCGGCGTGTGGGACTGAAGCTGTATCCGTGGCGCGATTTCGGTGCTGTGGAAATCCATGAGCCACTGGCGGATGGCATACTGAAGCCGTTTTCCGTCTCCAACAAACCCTTCTTTATATACCGCGCTCTGCTGGGATGGCTTGATAGAGGTCGCTGGGGAGCTACAACGCGGCAATATGGCCTCGGAGAGTTCCGCTTCTGTCAGGATCACGAGTATTTCAGGGGCAAAGGCTGGCTGGGCGGAGATCATACCGCGCCTTATCTCGTCCCTATGGGCAAATATTACGATGAGCATCCGGAATATTACGCGATGAAAGGCGGAAAGCGTATTCCAAAAGACACAAAGAACATGCGCGTGACTATCTGTATGAGCAATCCGGCAGTGCATAAAATCGCGGCAGAGCGTGCGCTGGAATGGATGGAGATGCAGAATGAACGGCGTTTTTTCCATATAACGGACGGAGACTCCAGCGAGTGCGAGTGCCCGAAATGCGTGGTGATGGATCCCGTTCCCGGTTCGGATACCGACCGCAACCTTAAATGGGTGAATTCGATAGCCGACGAAGTGAAGAAAAAATTCCCCAATAACGTTCTACTGGCCATTGCTTACGGTGCATCAACCTACCCTCCGGTTGAGATGAAGCCTGAATCCAACGTGGTGGTCATGTACTGTCCGTGGTACTGGGATTCGAGAGTGACCTCAGCCGTAACTTGGGCAAATCCCCTGAACATCACCGCTATGAAGCAGTTCATGGCATGGTCGATAGAATTCCCTGACCAGATGGGACTCTATGATTATCCCGACTCATGGGTCTATGGTCAGGCGGAACGGATCAAGTTTCTCGCAAAGAACAACGCGCGGGTCTTCTACGCCTGCGGTGGAAACGGTGATTTTTACCAGTGGGTAAATGCTCAACTGCTGTGGGATCCCTTCCTGAATACGGAGGATCTGGTGAGGGAGTTTGTCGAGGTCTACTACGGGCCTGCCGCAGTTCCTATGGGAGCATATCTGCGGCTCAAACAGGATGACATAGACAACGGGTTCGTGCACAATCGGGACGTTTTCAGCGGCCGGGATTTTACTCAGAAGACTAGAGAGCTTATGCTTCAGGCCGAAGAGATGTCGCGGGATGCTGACGACCGCATACGGGCGCGCATACTAGCCGACGTTCTCGATGGCCTCTATCTTGTCCTGCAAAACACGCACCCGCGGACAGGAAGGACTGGACTGCACAGCGATGCCGAAACCTATCGCCGCGATGTAGAGGAATATGTTGATCTCTCAGCGCAATTGCTGGCGGTCTACGAGCGCATGGACAGCGATTACGTGGTGCGGCAGCATAAAAGCGGATTCGTGAAAGCGTTGTCAGGGCTGGGTTTCGATGTTCCAGTCGAAAATAAGGAAAGCGAAGCGGCTGAGGAGAAAGCGGACACATTTGACCGCGCAGTCGCCTTGCTTGAGAAACAGTTAGCGGACATCAAACCGCCTGAAGAAGAGGCGCTGGAAGAAGAAGCTCCGAAGAGCATGTCTTTCCGCTTCAATTCGCCCGACGAGGCCGGAAAATGGCTCTCAGACGGTTCTCAGGCTGATCTCATCTCGCCGGCGGCGATGAAATCCGTCGAGTTCCCCACGGCGGAAAAAGAGACGGGCGTCAGCATCAGCGCGCCGCTCTCGAAATTGCCCGTAATTCCGTATCAGAATATCAGTATTCACGCCGGAAGGTTCTACGCGGAGAGAATCTTCGACCAGCCCATCGACGTGACAGGCTGCTTCTATCTGGATTTCCACGTCAACGCGTCCACAGATATGCCAATAACTATCTATGTGAACGACGTGCACAGCGATGTCGATCTACACGCGGGTGAGCAGATCGTCCGGATCGATTTCCGCAACTACCAGAGCGATCGGTTCAACTACAAGGACTGGGACAAGAAGATAAGCCGCATCGGCTTCGACATCTGGCCGCAGGATAACTATTTCCCGTGTCCGGAAGTTCACGACGCGGAGATCACGTTTTTCAGCATGACCTCGACCAACCAGAAGCCCGCGCCGGACAGGCTCCCGCATCAGGGCAAGGCAATTTGGCTGAGCCAGTTCCGGTCAAATATCCCGCATAGAGTGACGGTGCCGCGCGAGTTGTACGATGAATACATGCAGCGTCAGCGTTACAGGCATGTGGGACTCGATTATGGCTCACGCTGGATCAGCGAGCGGTTTCGCACATTTACGGAGCACAGGGCTGTGAGTCCGATTTTCGCGATTCTGACCGGAGCGGAGGCATCTCCGGCAGAAATGGAAGCCGCGGAGAATTTGCGGGACTATCTGGAGAAAATATTCGGCGTGCGTCTGCCCGTGAATCCTGGTGGACTGACGCCCGGTCAGCATACTGGAAACGCGATTGTTCTGGGTAAGGGGGCCTGCATGGCTGCAGAACGTGTCACTGAGAAGGAAATTAGGCATGTCGGCGCGGAGGGTTTTGTCATCAACGCCCACAACGGGCGAGTCGCAATTGCCGGATCGGATGATAGCGGCACAGGCTACGGCGTGGCGAGGTATCTGGAAGACCACAAGGTCAGCTTTTTCGCGGCGGACAGGGCGAAAGTGCCCGATCTCAGTGCAGATTTTCTCCACGAGTTGTATGTCCTCGACTGGCCTTGCTTTAAGGATCGACCGATCCACGGCGGTTGGCAGATCAAGACGCGACTTGGAGCGGCGCAGGCTGCGGATAAGGACTCCGTTGAGTCAGCGCGGGAATTGGCGGAAGCTATCAAGGACATCGCGCGCGCTGGTGGAGAGATAATCCCCGATCCCCTCGCAAAGCAGTTGGATAGCTCTGATCTATCGCGCTACTTGGCGGCCAAATTGCTCTGGGATCCTTTCACAGACGCCAGCCGCCTGATCCGCGAATTCGTATCTAGTGGTGAATAGCGATTCGGCGTTGTCCCACTATACTGCGGATAATTCCGAGAAGCCAAAAAAGTACTTTTATGACCCATTAAGAAAGGTAAGAATAGTGAGTTTTCCAAAGTAGATATGTGTTTGGGAATCATAGCCATCATCATATTAGAGTGTGAAAGGATGAGCCACATAGACACTTCCTTTTCTGGTGAAGCCGCTCTAGCACAGCAGTTAGGGCTGAAACGCTTCTTTTCTGCATCTACAGCATATCGGTTCATCAGGAAGTTTGCTGGTTGGCATGTGAACCAGCTAGGTCGTATTAACTCTCTGTTGCTGAGAGAAAATGGACAATCGGTTCAGGCATCAAAGAAGATCTTGGATGCTGATGGCAGCACCCATTCCATGGAAAGCCGTAAGCGTGAGAAAGGTACACCAGGATATAACAAACACCACAAGGGAGATGATTGCTATCAGCAATCAGCAGCTTTCTGCAGCAACGAATTGATAACCCAGAAGCTGGATGCTGGACATGTGCACTGCAGTCAACGACTGAAGTATCTGTTTGAGAAATCCACCAAGATATTGGGTGAGATCCACATGATATGCCTGGATAGCGGCTATTTCTCCATAGACACCATCCGCTTTCTTGTAGAAAAGGCAGTGATGTTCGCCATTAGAGCCACTGCTAATTGCTCTGGATTCACCCATGCAATGGAATTGGCAAAAGCCAGGAAACTACATTTCAAGAGAGTAGAGAAAGGTAAAGACACGTATATAGCTGAGATCCCTGAGTTGCGCATATTCAGAGATTCAGACAAAGAATTCCGCTTCCTCTTGGTTAAGGAGCGGAAACGCGTAAAGAAGGTGAAGAAAGGTCGCATTTTCTACACCTATGAATGGCAATACTGGGGAATAGTCACCAATATCCCCAGCAGCGAGATAAACTCCTATGAGCTATTCAAATTCTACCGTGGAAGACAGACAATAGAGAATTTTTTCAAGGAAACAAAACAATCATTCAATAGTGGCAAGATGCCATCTCAGAAGTTCAGGGGAAATGAAGCCTATCTATGGTTCGTATGTATTGCCTACAATATCAGCGTATTGTTCAAGCGGAATGTGTTACCAAAGAAACACTCTCGATGTATGATGAAGACAATTCGTCAACGCCTGAATACCGCGGCTTTATGCAAAGATACCTCTGATAGTATTGTCCTCACTTTCAATGATGATTACCCGCATGTCCGTACTTATGTATATATGTTTCAGAGGCTTAACTTGCTCAGAAAAGCTGCATAAAACAGCATTATATCTGCATCTTGTAACACAATGGCACCCAAAAGCAATGATAAACCCAAATATAACAATCATCTACAAGTACTTGCAGAATCCCTGTCTAAACTAGCACCAAAGGCTAATAGGAGGACGACATCTCATATCAGAATTGTTAGTGGATGGTATTATATACGCAGACATCGTCTCGCGAGACCACTATATAACCATAGCAGGATCGTGTTGGGAAGACAGCAATGGAAGTAGTGAAAGGCGTTCTGGAACGCATAGTATACGAGAATGAAGAGAACGGATATGTGATAGCCCGATTCATGGCCAGGGAATATGGTCCTGATGTGATAACCGTCACAGGCAACCTCATGTCAGCCAGTCCTGGGGAGAACATGCTGCTTAAGGGTGAATGGGTGAATCATCCCAGGTATGGCAGGCAGTTCAGGATAGCTGAATACAGGACAGTCATGCCAGCCACAGTTGCCGGAATAAAGAAATACCTGGGTTCCGAAAAGGCATCGGTCCTGTGACAGCTGCCAGGATAGTGAGTCACTTCCGGATGGACACACTTGATGTCATTGAGGAGACACCTGAGAGACTAATAGAGGTATATGGCATCGGCAAGAAACGCGTCGAGATGATAACCAGAGCGTGGCAGGAGCAGCGGGAGATAAAGGAAGTGATGCTGTTCCTGCAGTCGCACAATGTGAGTACCAACTTTGCTGTGAAGATATACAAGACATACGAGGATGAATCTATCCAGGTGGTGCAGGATAACCCATACCAACTGACTGAGGACATATACGGCATAAGGTTCGTGACTGCTGACACCATCGCCAGCAACCTTGGTGTGGAGAAGGACTCACCTGCGAGACTCATGTCAGGGATACAATATATCCTGAGTGAGTCTGCAGATGAGGGACATGTCTACCTGCCTAGAATGAGTTGGTAGCCAAGAGCGCTGAGATGCTGGGTGTGGGTGTCGAGAACATCAGGGACGCGCTGGAGAAGCTGCGGGGTAACGAGTCTGTAGCGGTGGAAGAGGACAGCGTCTACCTTGCCCCGTTCTACTACGCGGAGACCGGTGTAGCTAACAGGATGGCGTTGCTCCTGAAGACAGCACCACCACGTGCTATTGGTGGTATAGATAAATCCATCCAGTATCTTGAGAAGGCTAAGGGGATGAGGTTCGCAGAGAAGCAGAAGGATGCCATCAGGAAAGCCTTCAGCAGCAAGGTGATGATACTCACAGGTGGCCCTGGCACAGGTAAGACAACCACACTTATGGGCATAATCGAAATCATGGAGCAGCTTCAGCAGAAGGTGCTTCTGGCAGCGCCAACTGGCAGAGCAGCTAAGCGACTGAGTGAGACTACAGGACGCGAGGCCAAGACCATACACCGGTTGCTTGAGTTCTCACCCCAGGACATGCGCTTCAAGAGAGACCAGGAACACCCACTTGATGCCGACGTGGTAGTGATAGATGAGTCCTCCATGATGGACCTGACGCTGATGAACAGCCTGATGAAGGCAGTGCATCCAGCATCGCGGTTGATACTGGTGGGTGACATCGACCAGCTTCCCGCCGTGGGTGCAAGGAAAGTCCTGAGAGACCTGATAGATTCTGATGCTATTGAGGTGGTAACACTCACTGAGATATTCAGGCAGGCACAGCAAAGCATGATAGTCACCAATGCCCATCGAATCAACAAAGGTCAGTTCCCATTGCTGTCTGGCAGGAGTAACAGGGATTTCTTCTTTATAGAGGAGGATGACCCGGAGGAGGCAGCGGCCATAGTCATCGACCTTGTGATGAGACGGTTACCCGGTCACTATGGCTATGACCCTGTCGACGACATCCAGGTTCTGTGTCCCATGTATCGTGGAGCAGCGGGAGCGACCAGCCTGAACGAGTCACTCCAGTCGGCGCTGAACCCGGATGGGGAATCCCTTGCCCGTGGTGGCAGGAACTTCCGGGCTGGCGACAAAGTGATGCAGATACGCAATAACTACGACAAGGAAGTCTTCAACGGTGACATAGGCAGGATAGCTTCAGTTGATCCCATCAACCAGGTGGTCATGGTGTCATTTCCTGATCGGATGGTGGAGTATGACGTAGCTGACCTGACTGAGCTTGTGCTGGCATACGCCGTAACAGTGCACAAAAGCCAGGGGAGTGAATACACGGCAGTGGTAGTTCCCATACTCACCCAGCACTACATGATGCTCCAGCGTAACCTGCTATATACTGCTATTACCAGGGCGAAGAAGCTAGTGGTTCTGGTTGGCACAAGGAAGGCGATGGCCATGGCTATCCGCAACAACAAGGTGACGAAGCGTTACACCAGTCTGGCGAGGCGGCTTCAGGATAGACTCAGACAGCCTTTTGGTGCAGAACACTCAGAACCACAGACGCTGGAGTTGTTCCTGGATGTGTGACAGTCAATACAGTCGCCACCTGTAGCGCTGCGTTTTTGTGTCTCTCCAGTGTTGAGTCGTGTGCTGCTATTTGTCAGCCGAAGAGATGGTAATTGTGCAATAACTGGGATATACAGTCAAGTGAGAGTGGTGGAGATGAGTCCCAATCCGTTGACTTCCAGCAAAGAAAGACGCACACACAAATTTTCATGGCAAGTATCAGCACACAACAATTGGTCGTTGTGTTGGCATTGGCTACACGAAGGAGTGCCTTAAGTCGGAGGGCATAGCGTCCCACGAGATCGGACGCATAAGCAGATGGCGGTACACAGTGACTGACTTCTGTATGGAGGAGATATGGCGGATCCATGGCAAGACGACATGCTCTTATTTGTGAAACCTGTCATGGCTGGTATTTAGGAAAAGCTGCTTACCTTTGCCAGTCTTAGGTCATCGAGAATTTGCCACTGTTTATGGAGAGGAAAATCATGAGACTAAACTGAGACGATGCGTCTGAAGTGGTTTGCTTGAGCTGTGCATGGTGAAGAGCTGCAAACACGGCTCTAAAAGGAGAGAGTTGCAGCAATGTGACTCCCCTGCCCGACAGATTCAAAGGATAGAATTGCAATTGGTATTTAACGAAAGGGAACTATAATGAGAGTTGGCGTTATTGGAGCAGGAGCCAATGGCAGCAATCATACGCGTGGTCTGACAAAAATCGAGGATGTGGAGGTAGTCGGGATCACAGATCCTGTGGCTGAAAAAGCCAATATCTTAGCTGCCGAGGTGGGCGCTAAAGCCTACATGGATCATAACGTTATGCTCCACGAAGCAGAACCTGACGCTGTGTGGGTATCGTCCCCAGGATGGCTTCATGCACAGCATACCATCGACTGTGCGCAGGCGGGTGCTCATATCATGTGCGAGAAGCCAATGGCTCTGAGCCTGGAGGACTGCGATCACATGATAGACGCTGCAAAGACTAACAACGTGAAACTCATGATTGGTCAATCTACACGCTATTCCAGGGCATATGCAGAACTGAAGCATATCCTGGACTCCAGCCGGTGTGGTGATCTCGTTTATGCCTGGAGCATCCGAACAAACTATCACCGCACTGATCCTGACAAGCTCTGGCGACTGGATGGTGAAAAGAGCGGCGGCGTTGTCCTTGAGTGGGAAGTGCATGAGATCGACTTTGTGTGCAGTCTTGGCGGGAGAGTGAGTCAAGTCTATGCTCAGATTGCCTACAGTCGCGAAGAAGCGCCTACGTTCATGGATCATTTTTCTGCTGTTCTCACTTTCGAGAATCGCGGTTATGCAAGCCTGGAGGCAAGTCAATCGAGGACTTTGGGTATGACCAGCCGCGGCTTCGTCGGTACCAAAGGCACCGCCATACCTGAAGGCCGCGATGCTGTTCGCTTGAGAACCGTTGACATGGAGCGCGCTGAAATCATAAAAGTTACTCCCGACCAGGCTTCAGCACGCGGACTTCCAAAGATCACAGAGGATGCTGACTTCATTCGCGCTATCCGGGAGGATGATAAGTCACCTATCCCGGGCGAAGACGGCCGGGCGAATGTGGAAATTGGGCTTGCCATCATGGAATCAGGTAAAACAGGCCAAGTGGTAAAACTTCCGCTTTCTATCTGATTCTTGCATGGACTCAAGCTTGGGTGTCCACGTTTTGCTATACTGGGTTGAGACCGACGGTGGGCTATCCGTGTAAGCAGGTAATGACGAAAATTATTGAACCAGGACAATGGGAGGAGAAAGAAGGCTATAAGCAGAAGCAGGTGGCGATTCATGATATTCCTTTCGGTTACTATTACTACAACGATGGTTTGGATTTTTCCAACAAAGCTGAAATCATGGAGTGGCCAATAGAGTGGATCTGT
>Ga0272441_10016587_pt1 | contig 10168 bp, 8 predicted proteins | sample SSMProp6N_FD_193582 | JGI IMG/M metagenome (GOLD analysis project Ga0272441, IMG submission 193582) | Marine sediment archaeal communities from Little Sippewissett salt marsh, Falmouth, MA, United States - SSM-Prop-6N | ecosystem: Environmental > Aquatic > Marine > Wetlands > Sediment ... | reverse complement strand
CGGTTGCAGCGGCTACCGGTACACCGCCCCCAGCTTCTCGCAGGCCCGGAAATCGTCGCCGCCGAACCGGTCCCACAAGGTTGGCCGAAAGATCTGATCGGCCGGCACATTGTGCATGTCGACGGGGACCCTGAGCATCGCGTTCAGCGTCAGCATGTCCGCCCCGATATGGCCGAACGAATTCGCGTCGTGGTTCGGACCGATCCGCGACATATACTCGAACGACGACATGTCGCGCGGCGCCCAGTAGCTTTCCGGCCATGTCTGGTCCGTCACACGACTGACGTGATCGGCCACCTTCTTGGGCAACGCAAGCGTGCGCCCCTCGACAACGGAACAGGTAAGCATGTCTCCCACCACGTTGTAACGGTAGGCGGTCATCGGCACACCGCCCGGCGTGCGGTAGTGCGAAGACAGGCCGTCGCCGGGGAAATATTCCAGGTTGCCCGGCAGGTAGGTCGTACTCTTGAGCGCGTTGTCGATGAGTTGCTTCTGCAATTTCGGCTCGGCTCGCAGCCGGCCGGCCAGTTCCTGGACCTTCAGTTTGCTGCCGCCCCTGACCAGCCCGAACACGTCCACGGCGTAGTCGAGCGCAGCGGCGCCCGAGTTGCGTTTGTCGATGAAGCCCGCGGGCGCGATCCGCTTGATATCGACGCCCGTCGCGCGTTTGACGCTGGCCGCCGTCCAGTTCGTCCGGATATCAGCGAACATCTGCGGCATACCGGTCAACAACGTGGCGGCCAACATCCCGATCGCGTTCTTGGAATCGTTCTCCGTGGCCACCACCATCGGGGCACGGTAACCGTTCCAGTCGAACGAGCTGCACAGCAGCGACTCGGTCATGTCGTAGTTCGGGTACAAATCGGTCCACTGCCGCTGACCCTGTGTGCCGCCCGCAATCGCATTGCAGCCCTGGGCCCACTCGACATCGGCCTTGAACCCTTGCTTTCTGCCCACCGCCGGGTCGGCCAGTTTCGGATTGCCGATCATGAGATCGCGCACGACAAGCGTCATGCGCAGGCACTCGCGCAGCAGTTCGTCGTCCGACAGGGGCCGCTTGCCTTTGCCGAACCGAATTTTCGCGTGCCGCTTCATGAACCGGAACGCCTTATCGAGCTCGTCATGGTCGTAGAACCCTCGATCGATCCTGCCCCGAACCCCGACCATGTCGAAAGAGACCGTGCCCATCCCGAGATAACGTTGCATCAGGTTGCGCCGGACGTCCGACCCGATGATCCCCATGGATACGCTGCCGACCGATAGGTAGTTCTTACCCCGCATCTCGGCCGCTGCCGCGGCGCACCGCGCGAAACGCAACAATCGCTCCGCTACATACGGAGCCAGCTTGCCCGTCTCTTTCTCGAGGTCCGGGTTGTAAATCGAGAAGATCGGGCGGCCCTTCTCGTCCATCGCCGCCGTGAACGCCTTCAACCACACTGCCCCCGGCCGATCCGTCTGGTTCAGGCCGTACGCCGCCTGTTGCCATTCGGAGCTGCCGACTCCCATGCACGCGCTCATCAGCTCGTCGCTGTAGGCCCAGGACCGGCTCACCCAGATGTTCGCGCTCACGCCCTGGCTCGCATAGTAGGCCTGCGCGCGGGCGCCGGACCTCGGCCCGTACACGATCTCCGGCGCCGTCACCACACGCACCGGCGTGCCGTCCGGCAGCACGACGTTTTCCGCAATCAGCCGATAGACCCGCTCAACCATGCGCCAGGTGCCCGCCACGTTGTCCTCGTACGCGCCTGTCCGGCCGTCGGCCACGGGCGTAATCGCAATCGTCGGGACATGCCCAACCAACGCACGATCCGCCGCCGCAAAACCGCGCGACTCGCGCGCCATCGCCCCAAAATCCGGTACGTTCCGCTTGCTCATCTGTCCAGACCTCCTTTTACGATACGAGATTCCCAAACCTTCATTTACGCACACGATACCGTTCGATCAACGCGCGCGTCGACGCGTCGTGCGCCGGGTCGATTTCCGTCTCCCGGTTCAACTCCGGCAAGATCCGTTTTGCCAGCGCCTTGCCGAGCTGGACCCCCCACTGGTCAAAGGAGAACACGTCCCAGATCGCGCCCTGCACGAAGACTTTGTGCTCATAGAGCGCGATCAGATTGCCCAGCACCGACGGCGTGAGCCGTTCCGCAAGGATCGTGTTGGTGGGGCGGTTCCCCTCAAAACGCTTGTGGGGCACCAACGCCGGGTCGGGCTCCTCGGCCGCGACCTCCGCCGCCGTCTTCCCGAACGCCAGCGCCTCGGTCTGCGCAAACATGTTCGCCAGCAGCCTGACGTGGTGCTCGCCCAACGCCTGGACCGGAGCCAGAAACCCGATGAAATCCGCGGGTACCAGCTTCGTGCCCTGGTGGAGGAGCTGGAAGAAGGCGTGCTGTCCGTTCGTGCCCGGCTCGCCCCAGATCACCGGCCCGGTCTGATAGCCCACCGGGCGGCCCTGCTTGTCGGTGCTCTTGCCGTTACTTTCCATGTCCTGTTGCTGCAGGTAGGCGGGGAACCGATGCAGGTACTGTGAGTACGGCAACACCGCGTGCGTCTGGCAGCCAAAGAAGTTGTTGTACCACACGCCCAGCAACCCGAGCAACACCGGCATGTTCCGTGCGAGCGGCGCGGTGCGAAAGTGCTGATCCATCGCATGGAAACCGTCCAGCAGCGCGGTGAAATGCTCGGGCCCGATCGCCACCATGAGCGGCAACCCGATCGCCGAACACAGCGAGTACCGGCCGCCGACCCAGTCCCAGAACGCGAACATGTTCTCGGTGTCGATCCCGAACGCCGCGACCTCGTCCGCGTTCGTGGAGACGGCGACAAAATGGCGGGCCGTGGCCGCGCGCTCCTTCAACGCCGCCAGGCACCAGTCCCGTGCGCTGCGCGCGTTCGTCAGGGTCTCCTGCGTCGTGAACGTCTTGGAGGCCACAATGAACAGCGTTTCCGCCGGATCCAGGTCCCGTACCGTCTCGTGGAAATGCGCACCGTCCAGATTCGACAGGAACCGGACCGTCAGCGACCGGTCAGCGTAAGGCTTCAGCGCCTCGTACGCCATGGCCGGCCCCAGATCCGAGCCGCCGATCCCGATATTCACGATGTTGCGAACCGGCCGGCCCGTAAAGCCGAGCCACAGCCCGTCACGAACGCGCTCGGCGAATCCGCGCATCTGCTCGAGTACCGCGCGCACCTGCGGCATCACGTCCGTGCCGTCCACGAGTACCGGCGCGCCAGACCGATTCCGGAGCGCCGTGTGAAGCACGGCCCGGTCCTCCGTCCGGTTGATCTTGCGGCCTTCGAACATCCCCGCAACGGCATCCGCGAGCCCGCACGCGCGCGCCAGCGCAAACAGCCGTTCCAAGGTTGCCGCGCTAATCCGGTTCTTGGAGTAGTCGAGGAACAGGCCCGCGGCTTCCACACACAGGCGCTCGGCACGGTCCGGCTCCGCCGCGAACAGCTCGCGCAAGTGCACCCCGCGCATCTGCTCATAGTGCGCCTGCAGCGCCTGCCATTCGGACATCTCTGTTCTTACGCCGCGTTTCACGGTTCGATCGGCATCCGGCTTCCCACTTCTCTCCACACGAACGCCCTGCATCAAGCCGGCTTCTCCGCCGCCTGCTGAAACGACAAGCCGTCCGATCCCGTCCCAACCTCGATCTTGCCGCCTTTACTGATGCCGCCCCGCAGAATCTCTTCCGCGAGCGGGTCCTCCAGGTGTCGCTCGATCGCGCGACGCAACGGCCGCGCGCCCATCGTCGGGTCGAACCCTTTCTCGACAAGAAACTCCTTGGCAGCCCGATCCACGACCAGCTCATAGCCGCGCGGCAGCAGGCGCGCGCAGACCTTTTCGAGCTCCAGATCGATGATGTTCAGCACGTCATCTTTCGTCAACTGCCGGAACACGATCAGTTCGTCTATCCGATTCAGAAACTCCGGCTTGAACAGGCGTCTCGCCTCGTCGAGCATCCGATCGCGCAACGCCTCGTAGTCATGCGCCGCATCCGACTCGCCGAACCCGAGCTTGCCGCCACGGGTCACGTACTCGCCGCCCAGATTCGAGGTCAGGATCACGATTGTGTTGCGGAAATCGACCCGGCGCCCGACGCTGTCGGTCAACTTGCCTTCCTCCAGAATCTGCAAAAGCATGTGCATCACGTCCGGATGCGCCTTCTCGACTTCGTCGAAGAGCACCACCGAATACGGGCGGCGCCGCACCTTCTCCGTCAGTTGGCCGCCCTCGTCGTAACCGACGTAGCCGGGCGGCGAACCGACCAGCCGTGAGACCGTGAATTTCTCCATGAACTCGGACATGTCCACCTGGATCAACGCGTCCGGGTCATGGAACATGAATTCCGCGAGCGATTTCGCAAGCAACGTCTTGCCCACGCCCGTGGGTCCGAGGAAAATGAACGAGCCGATCGGTCGCTTCGGGTCCTTCAAATCGGCCCTGGACCGGCGCAGCGCCTTCGAAATCACCGCAACCGCCTCGCCTTGACCGACCACGGCCTTCTCCAGTTCCTGCTCCATGCTGAGCAGCCGGCCCATCTCATGTTCGCCCATCTTGGTGAGCGGCACACCGACCCACTTGGACACGACGTGCATGACGGTATCGGTCGTGACCGTGACGGTCTTCTCCCCGTGTTTCTGGCGCCAGGTCTCGACGATCTCCTGCAGGGCCTCGCGCTCGGTCCGTTCCTTGTCCCGCAGTTCCGCCGCCTTCTCGAATTGCTGCTCCTTGATCGCCGCCTCCTTCTGGCGGCGCAGGTCCTCAATCGCCTGTTCCCGCTTCTTCACGTCCGGCGGCCGGGTCATATTCGAGATGCGCGCGCGCGCGCCGGCCTCATCGATCACGTCGATCGCCTTGTCGGGCAGGTATCGATCGGTGATATAGCGTTCGGCCATACGCGCGGCCGTCTCGACCGCGTCGTCGCTGATCTTCGCGTGGTGATGCTCCTCGTATCGGGAACGGATCCCTTTGAGGATCGCGATCGTTTCCTCGACGCTCGGCTCGTCGACCATTACCGGTTGGAACCGGCGTTCGAGCGCGGCGTCGCGCTCGATGAACTTGCGGTACTCGTCCAGCGTCGTGGCCCCGATACACTGCAGCTCTCCGCGCGCAAGCGCGGGCTTGATAATGTTCGCCGCGTCCATCGCGCCTTCGGCCGAGCCCGCCCCCACAATCGAGTGGAGTTCGTCGATAAACAGCAGGATGTCCTTGGACCGCACGATCTCGTCAATCACGGCCTTGATCCGTTCTTCGAACTGGCCGCGATACTTGGTACCGGCAACCATCAGCGCGAGATCCAGCGTGAACACGCGTTTGTTCCGGATGATCTCCGGCACATCGTGCGCAATAATCGATTGGGCCAGCCCTTCCACGATCGCGGTCTTGCCGACGCCCGCTTCTCCGAGCAAGACCGGGTTGTTCTTCGTGCGACGGCACAGGATCTGGACGACGCGCTCCAACTCGTCCTTTCGCCCAATGACCGGGTCCAGCTTGCCTTTGCCCGCCAGTTCCGTCAGGTCGCGGCCGAACGCCTTGAGCGCCGGCGTCTTGACCTTGCCTTGCGCCTGCGCGTGCGCGGGCGCGTGCGGACCGCTGCCCGATTCCGAACCCGACGCCTCGCCCGGCCCGGAGAACCCGGGATCGAGCATCTTGAGTATTTCCGTACGGGTCACGTCGGGATTCACACTCAGACTGCGCAGCACGTTCGCCGCGACGCCCTCCCCTTCCCGAAGCAGACCGAGCAGGATATGCTCGGTGCCCACGTACGTGTGGTTCAGAGAACGCGCCTCGTTGCCCGCCAGCATCAGCACCTTCTTGGCGCGCGGCGTCAACGGCACATTGCCCACCGTCTTCGTTTCCGGGCCCTGGCCCACCGCCTTCTCGACCTCCAGCCGCACGGAGTCCAGATCGATCCCCATCTTCTCCAGCACGCTCACGGCCACGCCTTGGCCCAACGCGATGAGGCCGAGCAGAATATGCTCGGTCCCCACGTACGGATGGTTGAAGCGGTCCGCCTCTTTGCGGGCCAGCTGGATCACCTGCTGTGCCCGCGGTGTAAAATTACTGAAATTGTCCATCCACCTCACCTCAATAAGGCCGCCCCGCGAAGTCTGCGACGCACTGTCTCGGCTCGAAGCTCGTCGCGTTCTTCCGGCGCCAGCCGCTTGCCCGCCACACGCTGCAAATGCCCCGGCTGCATCAAGAGCATGAGCTGGTTCAGGACCATCAGGTCGAGCTTGTCGACCACGCCCAATTCCAGCCCCAACCGCAAGCCGGAAAGCAGGTAAAGCGCCTCCTTCGAAGAGAGCACCTCGGCATGCCGCAGCACACCGTAGGCGCGCCCTACATAGTCATACACAATTCGCTCGCGTTTTTCCAGTAGTCTTGCGCGCGCGTTGCTTTCGTGATCCTCGATCTCCGTAACGATCCGGTCCAGACGCTTGACAATCCCTTGCTCGCGCTCGCCCAACGTCATCTGGTTCGAGACCTGGAACAGGTTCCCGCACGCCTCCGTGCCTTCACCGGCCACGCCGCGCACGGTCAACCCGATCTTGCCCAGCCCCCGCACGATCGGTTCCATCTCATTCATGAGCGTCAGGCCGGGCAGATGCAGCATCGCACTGGCCCGCAGGCCCGTTCCAACGTTCGACGGGCAGGCGGTCAGGTACCCGAGCCGCGCGGAAAACGCGTAGGGCAGCTGCCGCCCGAGCTCGCTGTCCAGTGCGTCCAACTCCCGCCAGGCCGCGGGCAAAGCGTTGCCCGGCCGAATCGTCTGCAGCCGCAGGTGGTCCTCCTCGTTGATCATGACCGACACGGTCTCGTCGCGCCGGGCGACCACCCCGCAACCGTCCGCCCGCTCCGCGAGCTCGAGACTGATCAAGTGCCGCTCGCAAAGGACGCGTTTGTCGACTTCGTCCAACGCGTTCATGGCCAGCAAGAACGCGTCTTGCATGCCGTCCAGCGCCGCGACCACAGGATGCACCCGGTCCCACACGGCCTGTCGCACCGGCTCTTGCGCCCAGCCGGGAAACGGCGTATCCGCCAGGTTCCGGGCAAGCCGCACCCGCGTACTGATCACGGCGCCGTGCCCGGCGTCGCCCGCCAGCCACGCGCCCTGCGAGTGGAGAAGTTTCTCAATGATCATCGTCGCCCCGCCGCTCGATCTCCGCGTCCTGAATCAGGTCCCGAACGCGGGCCGCCTCCTCAAAGTCCTCGGCGGCAACCGCCGCATCGAGTTCTTTCCTGAGCGCAGGCACCGCATATTCCGTCGCCGTCGGGGCCGATTCCCTTACCGGCCTTTTGCCCACATGACGAAGCCCGCGGTGCATGGCCTCGAGCAGACTCTTTAGTTCCGCCTCAAACGCCTCGTAGCAGGCCGGACACCCGAGCCGGCCGGTCCGCCTGAAGTCATCCTGTTTCATCCCGCAGCGCGGGCAGGCAAGCCCCGCCGAATCCTGAACCGACGGCTCCTGCTTCGCGCCGAACCCCAGCAGCACGTCGCTCAGCGCAATCGGCCCGGACACGCTGATGCCTTGCTCTTTGGCGCACTGCTCGCACAACTGCAGCTTCGTCGCAGAGCCGTTTACGACCCGGGTCACCTCGACGCAAGCCTCTCGTTCCCCGCAGTGTTCACACTGCATACGGTATCCTCCCGCAGGACGAAATCCACGAATGGCCAGACCCGGCAGGAAACTCGGCGCTCACACGATCGGCACACCCGACGTCCGGGCCTTCCTGCGCAACGCCCGTGCAAGCGTCTGCGTGACCGGGCCCGGGCTTCCCGCGCCGATCGGCCGCTTGTCGACATCCACGACGCCGATCAGCTCCGCGGCCGTGCCCGTGAGAAACACCTCGTCGGCCGTGTACAGATCGTACCGCGTCAGCGTGTCCTCGCGTACCGCATAGCCCTTGCCGGCAGCCAGTTCCATCACCAGATTCCGCGTGATGCCCTCCAGCGCTCCGGCCCAGATCGGGGGCGTGCGCAGCGTGTCGCCCTTGACCACGAAGATGTTGTCGCCCGTCGCCTCCGCAACGAAGCCCTGCGGGTTCAACATAACGGCCTCCATCACACCGGCATTCAGCGCCTCGATCTTCGCCATGATGTTGTTCAGGTAGTTCAGGCTCTTGATGTTCGGGCTCACCGACTCCGTGTGGTTCCGGATCGTGCCGACCGTCACGATCTTGAGGCCCTGCTCGTACAGCTTCTTCGGGTAGAGCTGGATATTGGCCGCAATGATAATGATCTGCGCCTTCTTGCAGACAAAGGGGTTCAAACCCAGCGTGCCCACGCCGCGCGTGACGACAAGGCGTATGTATCCGTTCATCGTCTTGTTCGCCTTGCAGGTGCGAATAACCGCACGGATCATCGCCGCTTTCGAGAGTGGGATCTGCAACGCAATGGCTCTGGCCGAGTTGTACAGCCGGTCGATGTGCGCCTCCAGCATGAAAACCCGACCGTTGTAGCTGCGGATCCCCTCAAACACGCCGTCGCCGTACAAAAGGCCGTGGTCAAAAACCGAAATCTTGGCCTGCCGTTCCGGTATCAGCTTGCCGTTTATGTAGATCTTCATCACCAACTCCCTCTCGCCATGTTGACCGCATAGTCTAGCAGCGCCGCTGTCGATGGTCACGAACAAAAAGGCGCCACGCTGCGCCGAACGCCTCGCACCCTGACTCCGTGCTTCGCCGCTTTGGGCCACGCGGATTGTGCTTGCTAGAGCCGGAGAGAAAAAGCACAATACCGCCGCCAAAGACCGACAACGGAATTCCTGAGGAAAGGGATAGCCAGATGCCTGTTGCGTGGTTCCAGCCGGGCCCCCCGGAGATGATTCTCATCTTTCTCGTCATCGTGCTTCTGTTCGGGGCCAAGAAGCTGCCCGGCCTCGCACGCGCGCTGGGCAAAAGCCTCAGCGAATTCAAGAAAGGGCGCGAAGAAGGCGCAAAACAGCTCGACGACGACAGCGCAGAGCCTACGCCCATCCCGCCAAGCGCGGCGGAGACCGAAGAGAAGAAGGACCCGCCCGCGTAGGGCGCGTTCCGGGAACGCGCATACGTTCCCAATTGGTCGTATCCCAAAACCGAGCGCAATCCACGAGTCCCGCTCAAGGACAAAACGTCGTCTCGAACCTAATGCTTTTCGTACGCCCCTATCGTACTCTCCCATCGATCCGGATCCGGAACGAAAAAAGACCACGACCGAAGACTACGACCGAAGACCACGCGGGAAACGTACGATAGAGGAGCGCGATGGAGCAGCACGAGAGGGGGGAGCGGCCGGCGTCACTCCCCGCTGTCCGCGGCGGGCGCTGTCGGCGCTACGCCGGGCCCCGCCACCGGAGCAATGGGGGCAGCCTGCTCCGGGGTTGCCGGCGCATCGGCAACCGGCTCTTCCGCCCCGATCGCCGCGGGTGTCGGCCCGGTCCCCGGCATGGGCACCGCAGAAAGGTCCGGCACGGGGGCCGTATGCGAGGGCACGGCAAAGCTTGCGCCGGCCGCGGCAAAGTCCGTGGGCCGTCGCTCCGCGAGCTGCAGGAATTCCTCGAAGTCGGGCACCCACGCGTCCTCCGGCTGCGCCGCAATGAATTCTTCCGCAACCTGCGTGCCCTCCTCCCACCGGCCCATGGCGCCGAGGCATCGGGCCCGGCCGAGCACGGCCTGCGGCACAAGGAAGTGGCCCGCGTGCTCGCGGGCAAACGACTCGAATCCGCTCAGCGCTTCGGCGTACCGCCCCTCAGCTTCGAGACACTGCACGTTGCCCAACTCCGCGGTCGGCAGCATCGGATGCTCGGCGTGCTTTGTGCGGAACTGATCGTACGTACTGCGGGCCAGCGCGTACTGGCCCTGGTCGTAGTAGGTCTTCGCCAATTGCAGCAATGCCAGAGGCGCGACCGGCGCGGACGGATACTGGCTGAGCAGCTCGTTGAACTGTTGCGGACTCTCGGCGACCGTAAGCATGCGCGCGGCCCGCGCGGCCGCGGCCCTGCGTTGGCCGCGGTACATCAGGACGGCGGCGACAACCACGGCGAACGCGCCCACGGCGATCACGAACTGACGCCCGTATCGCTGCAGAAACGCCATGACTTCCGCAAGTTCCGGGGCCTCGACCGGCTCTGTTTCGGCAAGGTCGGGTCTCTCGTTCTCAGGCATTGCCTCTCCCTTTTCTAA
>Ga0272441_10016585_pt1 | contig 10169 bp, 14 predicted proteins | sample SSMProp6N_FD_193582 | JGI IMG/M metagenome (GOLD analysis project Ga0272441, IMG submission 193582) | Marine sediment archaeal communities from Little Sippewissett salt marsh, Falmouth, MA, United States - SSM-Prop-6N | ecosystem: Environmental > Aquatic > Marine > Wetlands > Sediment ... | reverse complement strand
TGAAACGATCGGGGTTTTCTCCAAGTATAACATGGGTTGCATTGGTTGTATTGCAGCTTCTTTTGAAAAAATTAGCGACATTGCGTTAGTTCATGGTGTTGATGTTAAAAAATTTGTAATAGAGTTAAACGAGGCAGTGCAAGGTTAAAAAACTACAATTCAGTCTTTGTTGAAACTAGTTCTCCATTTTTTATTCCTTTTAATGCTTTGATGTTATCTGCAAGTTTTTTGATTTTGCCGTGTTTTCCTTTTAGTACTATAACTTCAAGACAGTTATGATGATCGATATGCAAATGGGTTGTAACAAGTATTTCTTTTGTATGGTCGTGCTGTAGATTAAGAAGTCTATCTGTTAAATTTCCGACATGATGATCATAAATTATTGTAAGAGTACCTATTGTTTCTTCGTCAGGGTTTTTAGTTTTTTCTGATATCAGATTCCTACGTATTAGATCCCTGATGGCTTCTGAGCGATTACCATAACCTTCCCTTCTGTTTAATTTATCAAATTTTTTTAGAAGATTGGGCTCCATAGAAACTCCAAATCTTGTGATTTTCTCAGTCATAGTAGCACGTTTTACAGATAAAAGTAGCACGAATATAAATTTTTTGCTACCATAATGATTATATAATCCATTTTCCTTTACAGGTAAAAATTAGATAAAATTTGTAAAACGGAGAATAAAAACTATGTGGCTTGTAACAACATTAATAGCAGCTATAGTAGTAACTGCCTTGTGGTATTTTACAAAAAATAACTATAGGCTAGATTTATTAGCTTTAATGCTGTGGGGAACATCTATAATGATACTGGTTGACCATATTCTTGGCTATGAGGGGGGAGAATTCATTGCATTAGAAACAGAAGGACTAATTACAAATTCAACATTACTTGGAATTGTTATGTTAATACCAATTTTTATTTTATGGGAAATTGTGTTAATACTTAGAAAACCCAAAGCAAAAATCGAGATAGGAGGTAATTAAAATGGCGTGTTTTTTAGCACCAATGAGTTTAGGAATAGTATCAACTATTTTTAGAAAAAAAATTCCTGAAACGTTAAAAATAGGCTGGTTAAACGTAATGATCTGGGGAGGAGTAATCATGCTAGCAGTTGAACATATTGCACACGGAGAAATCGTACTATATCCACCATTCTTGACAGCCATGCAAACCCCAGCTGAGATTCCAGTTATGTTACAGGAAATGGCAACAATCGGTGGCACCATGACCATAGCTATAGTTTTTATATGGGCTGTAATGGTCGCAATCTATAACAAAAAACTATTGACCCAGAAAAATATTAATTTGAAAAATTAAAATCTTTTTCATATTTAATCTTATTTTTTTCTAATTTTCCTAGATACACTCTCAGAAGGCCAGGTTGACTGCTTTTTATTTTTCCAGCACCATAACCAATTTTTTCGATTTTCATAGAAGGCATCTTGCCAAAACCATCTGCAATAGTTGTAATTATTGCTGCTCCCGTTGGTGTAACCATCTCATGATTCGCCTCTGATTGATATACTGGTACATTTTTCAAAAGTTCAACGGTTGCAGGTGCCGGAATTGGAATTATTCCATGAGAGCATTTCACAAAACCCTTTCCAAGTGGTAAACTTGAACTAAAAACTTTTTCGACACCAAGTTTTTTAAGACATACTACAGCACCGACAATGTCCATAATTGAATCTATTGCACCCACCTCATGAAAATGAACTTTATCAATTTCCATATCGTGAATCTTACCTTCTGCCTCTGCAAGTCGATAAAAAATTTTTTTACTCAGTTCTTTGACTTCACCTTCTAGACTACTATTATTAATAATATCATCAATATCTGAAAGATTTCGATGATGCTGTTTTTCTTCAACTATGACATAAACATCTGTTCCACTTATGTTATTTTTTTTAACCTTTCTTATATCGATTTCATAACCTGAAATATTGATTTTTTTCAATTCTTTTTTCAAAAATTCACCATCAACTCCAAGATCAATGAGCGCACCAAGAATCATATCGCCAGCAATACCTGAAAAACAATCGAAAAAAGCAACATTCATTCCTTAATCACCTGTTTATTATGCTGGCAAAATATCCCGCGCCAAAACCATTGTCGATGTTTACTACTACCACACCTTCCGCACATGTGTTTAGCATTGTAAGAAGTGGTGCAATACCCTTGAAACTTGCGCCGTATCCCACGCTTGTAGGAACTGCAATAACAGGTTTTGATGTTAACCCTCCAACGATGCTTGCTAAGGCACCTTCCATTCCAGCAATGACGATTATCACGTTTGATTGAGACAATTTATTTTTAATGTCCAAAATACGATGGACTCCTGCAACACCAACATCATAAAACTTTTCCACAGAATTTCCCATCAAAGAGGCAGTTTCAATTGCTTCTTCTGCGACTGGAATGTCTGAAGTTCCAGCTGTAATAACAAATATTTTCCCCTTTTTTGGAGAGATGGCTTCTTGTTCAATGGCAATTGTCCTAGCTAGATCGTTATATTTTGCAATAGGGTGGTTTTTTTTAATCTCGTTATAGACATTTTTACTTGCTTTTGTTGCAAGGATATTATGGTTGGTCTTTGCTAATGTATCAATAATTTTAACTATCTGAGTTTTTGTTTTTCCTTGACAAAATACTGTTTCAGGGAAACCTTTTCTAATTGATCTGTGGGTATCTATTTTTGCAAAATCAAGATTTTTATAAGGTAGAAATTTTAACTCTTCTAATACATGTTCAAGTGTGATTTTTCCTGATTTGTATTCTTCTAGTATTTTCTTCATTAAAGTACCTCATTCAAACTACCAATTCTATACCCTTCTATATCAAGAGTTACATAGGTAAATCCAAGATTTTTAAATTTTTCAACTATTTGTTTTGCATTTTTTATAATGATTTGAAAATCATTTTCATCAACCTCTATTCTTGCGATTTCCTTATGATATCTTACACGGGGATTTTTTATTGATAAAGAATGTAAAAACATTTCAGCCTTTTCAATAGTTTGTAACTTTTCCATTGTTATCTTAATTCCGTATGGTATTCTAGATGCAAGACATGCAGTAGGCGGCCTAATATAATTTTTAATACCTATTTTTTCTGCTAATATTTGAATATCTTTTTTTGTTAATTCTGCTTCCAAAAGGGGACTTCTCACACCTAATTCTTTTAATGCTTTTGTTCCAGGTCGGAAATCTTTTAGATCGTCGATATTGCTTCCATCAAGAACAAAATCTTTGTTTTCTTTTTTGGCAATTGCAATTATTTTTCTAAATAACTCTCTTTTACAATAGTAACATCTATTGGTTAGGTTATTTTTAAGTTCTTCAATTCTTTCTATATCAAAATCTATAATTACATGGTTTACTTTGAAATCCTTGGCAATATTGCGAGCAAGTACGATATCATTTTTTTTTATTAAAGGAGAATTTACAGTAATAGCCAGCAGATTTTTACCAATAATATCTGCACCAACTTTTATTAAAAATGTACTATCAGACCCACCGGAAAATCCAATGGCAACACTATTCATTTCCTTTAGAATAAGCTTTAATTTATCAAATTTTTCTGTAATTGTTTTTTTCACTATTAGAAAGAAGATAATTTTAAATTATTTAATATTATTTTTTCCCTTTCTCCCCTTCTTTCTTTGAAAGATAACTAACACCCATATCTGTTAATTCGATAGTATCGTGATCTGCATATTGCAATAACTCCATCTCCGATAATTTTCTGATCATCTCATTTAGATCTTCGCGTGATATCCCAAGTACATGCATTGCTGTTTCAGCATCCATGTCTCTTTCTAACATTAATTTTAATAAATTGTAATCTTTCTCATAAATTCGTGTTTCTTTTTCGAGTTTTTCACGGTCAACCTCAATATATCCAGATAATTTCTCAACATAATTCTTTATGATCCTATCGAGGTTTAACCTATCAAGAACCTTTCCTTGCTTGTCATATAGGGTACAATACTTACTGTTTGGCTCATGCTTCCAGCCAGAAACATTATCCCATGTGTATCCAATTAAATTGTCGGGCTTATCTTTTGCTAACTTGCCAGACATTGCTGCCTTGGCTATGTCTTTTTTTCTTTTTAATCTTCTATAGGTTATATGTTGTTCAATCTGTATCTGGTCAAGGTCAACACCACAGTGTAATATGCTATCTATTAAATCTTTACTTGCGTATTCTTTCAATTCCGTTATAAAGTAAAGGCCTGCTTTTTCATCTAGATCGCCATAAATCACTCTTATCATTGATTCAATTGCTTTTCCAATTAACTCATGGGGAATACGATCAATGTCATTTGAAACACGAACTTCAAATCCCTCGTCTGCCGGATTGTGTTCACAAATCTCTATAGATTTGAGAAAATGGAATTTTCCTTCAAGAGTTCGAATCAAGGACCCTATTGTTGCATCGGCTGATTTTACTGATGTTCTTCTGCCAACTACACTGAATAAGGCTTTTGTTAATTCTTTAAGCATAGTAGAATTGCTTATATTGGCCATTCCCATCCACCTGACATCCGAAAAATAATTTTTAAGAACATCAATGCATAATTTTCTAATCAAATGTTATTCAATCAATTTTTAAATATCTTTTCATTTTTAAAATTAACAATAAAATTTAAGGAGTCGCTTTCTTTAACCGGTAAAACATGCATGAATGGGCATTGGCAGAAGCCATTCTATCCGCTGCGGTTGAAGAGGCAGAAAAGCAGAAAATTAAAAAACTTACTAAAATAAAAATAGCTATTGGGGAGCTCCAGCAGATAGAGCAGGATATTTTTAAATTTGCATTAGATGAAATTATCAAATCACAAAAAGATTTGTTAAATAAAGTCACTATTTCAATAAAAATTGAAAAAAGTACATTGAAATGTAATTCTTGCAATCATCTTTGGACTTTTAGTGATATGATAAAAAAATTAAATGAAGAGGATGCAGAATCAATCCATTTCATTCCCGAAGTTGCTTTTGTTCATTCAAGATGCCCAAAATGCAATAGTCCCGATTTCGAGATTAACTCAGGACGCGGTGTATCGATAATTTCGATTGAGGGGGAGAAATAAACTTATGGAAATTAGGACAAGTGTAATAGAAAAACGTTTGCACGATGTAAAAAATATTATTGCAGTTGCAAGCGGAAAAGGCGGAGTTGGAAAAAGCTTGACTGCATCATCAATCGCTTTATATTTATCACAAAAAGTTAACAACGTAGGTTTATTGGATTTGGATTTATATGGTCCATCACAACATATAATTCTTGGTTTAAAGCAGGAATATCCTACGGAGGAAAAAGGAATCATTCCGCCGACTATTCATGGTATCAAATTTATGTCAATCGTGTATTTTACAAGAGATAAACCCTCACCATTTCGAGGAATGGATATTACAAACATTATTCTGGAATTATTAGCAATAACTCAATGGGGAAAATTGGATTATTTAATTATTGACATGCCACCCGGAATAGGCGAAGAAACATTGGATATCATTAGATTCATACCTAAAAGTAAATTTTTGATAGTTAGTATTCCTTCCACTGTAGCATACGGAGCAGTTAGTAAATTATTTACAATTTTGCAGGAAATGAAACTCCCCATATTGGGCATTATCGAGAATATGCAGAGGAAGAATAAGGAATTCACCAAAGAAAAACTCAATCATGCAGATATTAAGTATCTTGGTGGAGTTCGCTTTGACGAAAATCTAGAAGCCTCAATCGGCAATCCAAATAAATTAATTAAAACCGACTTTATGAAAGATCTCTGTGGTATTGTCGATTCCGTTATTCGTGATTAAGAATTGATTTTGGTAAAATGTTAGGAAGTTACATATTGGTAATAAAACTAAATCGTGAAAAAAATATTATAGTCGGTAAAATGGGGGAAATATTCTTTGACAAAGGTCACTATGTATATGTAGGTTCAGCCCTTAATGGAATAATACAACGTGTTAGTCGACATTTAAATCCTCAGAAAAAGCTACATTGGCACATTGATTATTTACTAGAATTCGCAAAAATCGAAAGTATTTATTATAAACAAAGCAACACCCAACAAGAATGTGAAATAGCAAGTGAATTAAAAGAGAAATTACAACCCGTGCCCGGTTTTGGATGTAGCGATTGTAACTGTAAAAGCCATCTTTTCTATGGTACTTATGATAGAGTGATCGATTCTATTGAAAAACTTGAGATGGATCGGCTTTTGATTGAAGCAAACTCTTAAAAAATAATGAATATTATATCATTCGTTGACTTATGGTTGCAATAGTATACTCTACAACAAATAATGTTCAAGATGCACGTAAAATTGCTCATAGATTAGTAGAAGAACAACTTGTAGCTTGTGTTAATATCATTCCTAACATTGAGTCAATTTACCGATGGAAGGGTAATGTCGAAGAAGAAAGCGAATTTATAATTTTGGCAAAAACCGTTGATAAAAATATTGAAAAAACAATAGAACGAATTGCACAACTTCACTCTTACGAGCTTCCTGATATCATTGTTCTACCAATCATTGGAGGATTAAAAGACTATCTGGATTATATTGATACCAGCACAACATGAAAATTGTTTCGTTGCTCTCTAGTGGGATAGATTCTCCAGTTGCGACTTATTTGATTTCAAAAAAGACAGATGAGATTATATTATTACATGCTGATATCAGACCTTACACAGACGAAAGAGAAATTGATAATTTTCTATTGATTGCAAAACATCTAAAAAAAATCATGTCAAGGAATATTAAGGCATATGTGCTGCCCCACGGAAAAGCACTCAAGATTTTTAAATTAAAATGTGAAAACCGATTTACCTGTGTTTTTTGCAAAAGAATGCTTTTGAGATATGCGGAAAAAATTGCAATGAAAGAAAATGCAGATGCCATAGTTATGGGCGATTCACTAGGCCAGGTTGCATCTCAAACACTTCAGAACATTGCAGTTATTGAGGAAACAGTCAATATTCCGATTCTTAGACCCTTAATTGGCTATGACAAAGAAGAAATTATTGAAATTGCAAAGGAAATAGGGACCTATGAAATATCAATACTTCCCTCTTCAGCTTGCAGCGCTGTACCAAATAAACCTTCAACCAGAGCAAAAATTGATAAGGTCATTGAAAATGAAAAATTAATAAATGCAGAAAAAATATTAGAAGATATTGTAAATGAAGTGAAACTAATTTCTATTTAATCCAGTCTTCTCAATCCATCCTGCATATGCATTTTCTCTAATATCCAATTTTTTAACATACGGTTTGATGTCAATTACTGCAGTTCCTTCGATGGCATCTAAACCTTTTACATACAGTTTGTTCTCTTTTCTATTGATTAATTCTACTACACCATGGCCGATAGGATGTGGTCTTCTTGGCGACCTGGTCGTGAAAAGACCATGGGGTATCGTATCCCAAGGTGTGTGAACTATTAGTTCGTATCCCTTTGATTTGTGTAACCAGTAAATTATATGCAAATGCGAAAAATCTTCTATATCTTTTAATCCATCTATGAATTCATCGGCAATCTCTATAATTGATGTATCTTCTCGTCCCTGTCTTGGTGCCTCAGATGTAGTTTTGTATAGAGAATATGCAATGCCGATTATTTCCAATTTTGTTGAAATTTTATCCATTTTTTCACTTTGGTTATAACAAATCACATTAAAAATTTTAAAGTCATTTTGAAAATGATTAATATAAATTTTTTAGGTATTTAAAGGCCAGAATTTTTTAAAATCGAAAGTTTTAAAAAGCTCTAATACATACTATATAGTGTAGGGAAGGTACTCTAATATACAACATGTTGTATCTTATGTTTATCTGGAGAGAAATGAATGGAATGTCCTTATTGTCACAATAATGAAACAAAAGTGACCGATTCTCGGGACACTGGGGCATATACGATAAGACGTAGAAGAGAGTGCCTGAAATGCAATCGTAGATTTACAACTTACGAGTATATTGAGATTACACCTATATACGTTGTTAAAAAAGATGGTAGAAGAGAGAAATTTGATAGAAACAAAATCAAAAACGGTGTAATGAAAGCACTAGAAAAAAGAACAGTCCCTCATGAGAAAGTGGATGAAATGATAGAATCCATTGAAGATAAAATTAGAAGGACTGGTAAAGAAGAAATCGAAAGTAATGAGATAGGAGAATACGTAATGGATGCATTGAAAGAAACCGATCATGTTGCATACATACGCTTTGCATCTGTATATCGTAGCTTTGCTGATATTGAAAGCTTTGAAGAGGAAATCAGAAACCTTGCAAAACAAAACGTTATTGGGGGAAAGAACACAAAATGATAAGAAAAATAAGGAAGAGAGACGGTAAAGTAGCAGATTTTAATCCAATCAGAATAACTAATGCAATCTGGAAAGCAGCTCAAGCTGTAGGCGGGAAGGATCACAGGAAAGCAGCCGAACTTACTGACAAAGCTCTGGAAATGCTTGAAAAAAACCTTAAAAAAGGAGACATCCCCTCTGTCGAACAAGTTCAAGATACGGTTGAAAAAGTCTTAATCGAAGAAGGTCACGCTCGGACTGCCAAGGCATATATTTTGTATAGAAAGCAACATCAAGATATACGTGAGGTTGGTGGACTTCTAAAGGATATCGATGTCGTAGACGGTTATCTTTCAATGATGGACTGGAAAGTTAATGAAAACTCAAACATGAGTTATTCCCTTCAAGGATTGAATGTATACGCCACTGAAAATATTGTAAGTAACTATTGGCTAAACAAAATTTATCCTCCAGAGGTGGGTAAAGCTCACAAAGATGGAGATTACCATTTACACGATCTTGGCACGCTAGGTGCTTATTGCGTGGGCTGGGATTTAAAAGATATTCTACTTCTGGGTTTTCGAGGAGTATCGGGTAAAATTGAAAGTAAACCTGCAAAACACTTTGGAACTGCTTTAATGCAGATAGTAAATTATTTGTATACTTTACAAGGGGAAGCAGCGGGTGCCCAAGCTCTATCAAACTTTGATTCACTTTTAGCTCCATTTATACATTTTGATGGTCTAAACTATAATCAAGTCAAACAAGAAATGCAGAAATTTTTATTCAATATGAACGTTCCAACTCGTGTAGGTTTCCAAAGCCCATTCACCAACATTACAATGGATCTGACAGTACCATCTTATATGGTTGATGAACCAGCAATAATAGGTGGTGACTTGAAAGATGAAACCTTCATTGATTTTGTTGATGAAATGAACATGATAAATCATGCTTTTGCGGAAATAATGCATAATGGAGATGCAAAAGGAAGGCCCTTTACCTTCCCAATTCCAACATATAATATAACAAAAGATTTTGACTGGGAAAGCGATGAATTAAGCCCCGTATGGGAGATGACTGCTAAATACGGAATTCCATACTTTTCTAATTTTATAAATTCGGACATGAAACCAGATGATGCTCGATCTATGTGCCCTCTTGCAGGAGATGAAAAAGTTTTAATTAAATCATCAAGGGGCAGAGGAGTTGAATATTCTTCCATTCGAAATATCTTTGAAGGAAACGGACATAAAGACGAATATGAGATTTACAGCAATGGAAAATTCATCAAAGGAAAATTCAATAAATGGGAAGATCAAAAGATGCTTAAGATCATCCTTGAAAATGGACATGAAATCAAAATGTCTCAATATCATCAAAATTTCATTTTAAAAAATCAAAACGATGGAAATCAAAATGTATTGAAAGCAAAAGAATTGGAACCGGGTATGTATCTACCGTATTCACTTAATGAATATGGGGGAGAAGGTGGCTCAGAAGATCTTGGTTATTTTGTTGGTGCATATGCAGGAGATGGCTCATTAGATGGCGATACATCTGTAGTATTTTCCTTAGAAAGAGATTTCAAACCTGAAGTCATTAAAAAACTTGAAAAAATTTCCAAAGATTATTTTGGTGCACACAGCACAATTAGTAATCATGATGGTAAAAAGCTGGTAACCCTAAAAATACATTCTAAGGCTGCAGTAGGTTTATGCAGGGATTATGTTTCAGATAAACAAAGAGAAAAACACTATACTCCCAGATTATTTACTTCAAGTAAAGAATTCAGAAGGGGAGTAATTAAAGGCCATTATGCTACAGATGGGGGAAATAGAAACAGA
>Ga0272441_10016583_pt1 | contig 10169 bp, 8 predicted proteins | sample SSMProp6N_FD_193582 | JGI IMG/M metagenome (GOLD analysis project Ga0272441, IMG submission 193582) | Marine sediment archaeal communities from Little Sippewissett salt marsh, Falmouth, MA, United States - SSM-Prop-6N | ecosystem: Environmental > Aquatic > Marine > Wetlands > Sediment ... | reverse complement strand
GACGGCTCTTGCCAGGAGCCAGAGGGTTGGGGCGGAGGAGGAGGCGATGGCGCGTTTCCTGCTCTTCATTATCCCGGCCTACACGATCACTCGGGCGGTGCTGGCGGCCCTGGACGCCATCACTATCGCAGAGGGCCCTCGGGCCGCCGAAGATGCAGAGGGGCCTGGGCAGGAGCAACACCAAGACCGGCCTGCCGAAGCGCAACCCGTGAGGGATCCGCTCACCGCGCTGACCGTCGGCCCCGCCGCCCCCCCCCGGCGAGGCGTTGTGGCTGTGCTGATACCTATCTTCGTCCTCATGGGGGCCGGCGCGGTGTATCCCCTGCTGGAGGCCCTGGGCTTTGACGCGCGGTACACGTGGCTTCCCTGGTGGCTCTATCGCGGGCTCGCCGTGACCGCCCTGGTGGGGACCCTCGGATTCGTCGTGCTCCGGCTGTTCCTTGCGCAGGCGGGGCTTGCTCCGCGGATGGAGGACCCAATCCGCAACATCTTGCCCCAGGTATGCGAGCACTGCGGCGCCGCCGTCCAGACGGGTAAGCCATCGCGACGGTGCGAGCACTGCGGCGCTCTGTACCACACGGCCTGCTTCGACGCGTCCACCCGGTGCGCCGTATGCCGCATGCCCCTGTGGCAACTGGATGTCGTGCTGAGTTCCACGCCGATCGTGGAGGCGCGCAGTGGCCAAGCGGGCGGCCTGTGCCCCTATTGCCAGACGCGCATCACGCCGACCGACGCATGGGTGCTCTGCCCGGAATGTCGGACGCCGCACCACTATGAGTGCTGGCACGAGAACGGGGGGTGCACGACCTATGGGTGCAAGCTCGAACCCGCCGGATAAGCGTCCGAGCCCTGGCAAAGAAGATGCGCTCAGGGGGCCCGACACCCCGACGGAGCCCACGGACGCGGACGCAGCGCCGCCACCAGGCGCGGACGTCGTAACCACCGCGCAGGCCTTGGTGTTCGGCTGCAGCATCCTCGGCCTGTGGGTGGTATTGCTCGTCGCACTGCCTATGGCTCGAGTAATCGCGCGGCGCCTTGGCATCGGCCTGGGCGTGGAGGCCGTTGTCGCAATCATCTGCGCGGTGACGGGTTTGTACCTTCTTGTTCTGCTGTGGGTCGTGCTGGTGCGCCGGCCGGCCTGGTTGCGGGGCGTCTCTGCACCGGGGCGGACAACATGCGGGTTGTGCCGCAAGCGCATCCGTGATGGGCCCGACGTCAGCGCGTGTCCTCACTGTCAGACCCGGTATCACGCCCGTTGTTGGCGCGCCGCCGACGTCTGCTCGGTGTGTGGCAGGCGCTATCGGGCCAACATCCCTGGCGCGCAACCCGCCGCATCGACGCTGCTGAAGGCCCCGCAGGGACGCCGCCCCGGCACCTGCCCTTACTGCCAGTCGCAGATACTGCCTGATGAATCTTGGGGGCTGTGTCCGGGGTGCGGAAGCCCGCACCATGAGGACTGCTGGGATCACAACTCAGGGTGCGCAACATATGGCTGCACCCATGAGCCACGCCGCTGAACGAGACCGGTTCCACTTGGCTTTACTGCCCGGCCTCCTGCTTTGGCTTCGACTTGGTCCAACTGGCCCCCAGAAACCTCCTGGGGAATGACAGCACCACCGCGCGGGCAGTGGCCGCGGGTGCGTCAAGCTTGCTGGATACGCCGGACTTCACAAGGGGCTTCAGCAGCTTGCTGAGTTTGGCGGCGTCCTGGTAGCCCTCCGCCACCGCAAGGACCTTGCTTTGCCCGGCGTCCATCACAGCGATCGTCGGCACGCCCTTCTTCTTGAGGGACTTCCACTGGATGGCCTGCTCGAGCGTCATACGGCTGACGCTGATCCTCTTCACCGCGAAGTGCTTCAGAAGCTCGGCGGTCTCGGGCTGCTGGAGCACCTGATTCTGCTTGCGGGACCAGCCGCACCAGTCCGCCCCGTACACCAGCAACACAGGCTGCTCCTCGGTGCCGCGTTTGGCGGCGGCCTCGGGCTTCGCGGCCTCGGGCTTGGACCATGCGGGGGGACTGATCGTCGCCAGAAGGGCGGCGATGCACCATGCTGGCGCTCTCATGGGAGTCCTCTCTCTCTCGTCTCATACTCGGTTTCAGCCTGCAGCCCTTTGGCACCCACTGCCGCTAAGGTCCTCGGCCCTTTGTGCCAGGGGCTTAAGGGTATACGCGGGTGGCCGGCCGGGGGAGCGCAGGGCCTGCGGATGATGGGTCGGGCGGGGTCGGAGGGTGGTGCGCCGGGCGCCGGCTTTGTCGCCTCGGCCCGGCGCACCGGCTCTATTCACTACTACAATCCGTTGAACTCGCTGTAGTCCTTCATGTCTATCGGTTGTCCCTCGAAGGCCCAGGGCGTGCCCATCTCACTGAACAGCTTGCGCCGGCTACAGGCCCGCAAGATCAGGGCCTTGATGTCCGACGCCTCGTCCCAGGATATCTTCTTGATCTGCCCCGCGCTGGAATAGGCACCATCAATGGTCAGCGTGGCCTTCAAGGCCCTATCGGCCGGCGCGTGCAGTCTGTGGGCTTCGCCGCGGATACATTCGATGAAGTTCGTGTGGATGGCGTTGCGATCTGTCGGCTCGTCAAACACGATCTGTTCATCGCGGCCCTTCAGACGGACGACCGCTTTGTCGGTGTCCCACGATGCGACACCCTTTGAGCCGATGATTTCGAGCGTAGTGATCTCGGGGTCCTCCATGTTGCACGTGGTGGCGTAGAAGTGCAGCGTTGCCTCGCCCAGGTCGGCCCGCAGGCAGGTCAGATCCTCGACCTGGAGCCCCTCATGCACGCGATACATCTCCGCCTGCATGCTCTGGGGAGCGGCGTGATCGTCTTGCCGGGTACCCATCTGCAGGGCGCTGTTGACCAGATGGACCGCTTGGTTCATCAGCACTCCGTCGAAGCACGCCCGGTCCTCGACGTACTGCTTGCCCGCCCAGTGCGACCGCGCGTAGTACTCGTCAAGTCGCTTCCAGGCCACCACACCGACGATCTGCTGAAGCCGCCCCAAATCGCCGCTCATGATGAGCTGTTTGAGCTTCGCTGAATGCGGGTACCCAGTGTACTGGAAGTCAACGCCGGCCTGCAGGCCCCTGCTGCGCGCCAACTCGACCACCTTACGGCCATCCTGCACGAGCACGGTCAGGGGCTTTTCGCACATTACGTGTAGGCCGCGCTGTAGGCAGCCAATCGTGTACTCGCCGTGGAAGTGGTGGGGCACGGCCAGAATCACCGCGTCAACCTGCACGTCGTCAAGCATCGACCATATGTCACCGTATACGGGCACGCCCCACTCATCAAGCTGCTCGATGTGGCTCTGCTGCTTATCGGGATAGCGCTCAGCAGCGGCCACGAACACGTAGTCATCAAGGGCGTGGACGATTCCACGATGGTAGCCGCCGATTCCACCGACTCCGACCTGCGCGACACGAACTGGCTCCACAGCCGGGCACCTCCGGTGCGTCCGCATGATTTCTCGTCCCTGTCGGGAGAACGGCAGCAAGTTCGTCGTACAGGGGGCGGGTACCTTCGTGGCGGGTTCAGCCGGAACGTGTGGTGAGACCGGGGATCATGCGACTGGTAAATGCGCGCCGGATCATGAAGGCCCGCGGCCTACGGGGCCTCTCAGGCGAAGGTACTGTGGCGGTCGACGGCCATCTCGTAGATCTCTTCGAGCCTGCGTGTGACCGCCGAGATGTCGTACTCACCCACGCGCTCAGAGGCTGTGTCGATGATGCCCTTGCGTAGGTCCGGCTGTTGAATGAGCCGCAGGACCTGAGTGGCGAGGCCCTCAGCGCCGTCCTCGGGCGGGCTCAGCAGACCATTGTGCTCGTGGCGGATCATATCCTGCGCTCCGGGGGCTTTGACGGCCACAATCGGCGTCCCGGCGGCCATGGCCTCCGTGTAGGAAAGCGGCTGCGTCTCGCTCATGCTCGCGGTGATGAAGGCGTCCAGAGCCGCATGGTAGTGCATGACCTGTGCATGCTCGACGGCGCCGGTGAACACGACGCGGTCCGCGATGCCCAACTCAGCAGCGCAGGCTTTGAGCCCTCTGAGCTCAGCGCCGGCCCCCACCATCAAGAACCGGCAGCGCGGCGTGTGCTGCATCACCAGAGCCGCCGCTTTGAGCACCGTATTGAGATTCTTCTCCGGTGCCAGGCGGCCGATGAACCCTACGACAAAATCGTCCCCCAGCGCATGCTCAGCGCGTACCTTCTCCGGCGCGGGCTCGGGCATGGCCGACACATCAATGGGGTTCCGCAGGAGCTCGATGGGAGTGACAACGCCGCGCCGCATCAGTCTGTCTCGCGTGGAACGCACGGGTGTTGTGACCACATGGCACTTGTTGCAGTACGTGGTGACGCGAGTCTTTAGGTAGGCGTCCACAAGCTGTTCGGGCAGGGGCACAAGCTGCGTGTATAGCTCGTATTCCGTGTGTACCGTGGTGACCAATGGCAGGCCTTCCCACGTCGCGAACCACTGTCCCCAGACGCCGACCCAGACGGGGTGCTGGGTGTGGACGATGTCGAAGGGTACCTTGCGAAGGGTCTTCATCACCGGGGCGGAGTACGGCACGGCGATGTCGTAGTCCCAGTCTCCCGGAAAGGGCACGGAGGGGAATCGGAGGGTATTCTGTTCATCCTGCGCGGGGTCATAGTCGGCGGGCGCAGGGGCAAAGATGAAGACCTCGTGGCCACGTGCCTGCAGGCCCTTGCGATACGCAGCGACGCAATTGGCAACGCCGTTGAGAGTGGGGTGGTACGTGGACGTGAAGATGGCGACGCGCAAGCCAACTGCCCTCCCGCCTGAGTGCGCCGGTCGGGGCGCCGGCACACCAGTGTATCTATTCGCCCTTCAGTTGTCGCTCCTGGATCAACAAGAACATGCGGGGCTCCGCAAAGGCTCGCGTCAGCAGCCAGTCTGCGGTCTCACCCGAAGGGATAAACAAGGGCTCAAGCTGCTTGATGATCTCGTCGCGGGCCTGGCGGTACTCCTCTTCGGACAGAGAGCGCATCTCCCTGCAAAGGCCCTCAACTTGTTCGGCGTTCATGTCCGCATGGTCGCCCGCAAGCTCCCCGGCGAGAAGGCCGATCTCGCTGTCGAAGGCCTCCGCAGGCATATCCCGCAGCCCGTCGAGCATCTCCGAAGCGTCGATGCGGGCCTCCAATCCACCGGCCACTACCTTGGTCTGCGCCTCCGAGAGTATCTCACGCAGCCTGCCGGCCATCGCGCCCTCGTCCTCCGGCCTCGGCGACGAGGCGTCGGACAGATCGCGCTCGATCTTCGTGATCTGGCTCTGCACGGCAGCAGGCACAGGCCCACCCTTGAGCAGCGCGTCTCGCTTCTGCGCCAACAACGGCGCCAGTTCCGCAAGCAAGGCATCCATGCGCTTCTGGGCTGCCACGCGCCTGTCGGCGGCGTCGCGCAGTACCTCGAGCAGTGGCGCAATCTGCTCTGGGCTGAGTTGCAGGCGGTTGATCAGCTCGAGAACGTGGATGTCGGCGTATAGCTCGTCGGGAGCCATCGCGGCGCCCTGATTCGCGCGCGGCGGCTCCTGGCCCACAGGCGACGGCTTCGGCCCACAGCCTGCCAGGGCGAGTGTCAGCAAAAGGCCCGCCAGGCCCCACAAGAAGGGCCCAAGCGGGCGGAAGATGCGTCTGGGTCCCCGGTCAAGGACATGCATGGCTGGTCCTCACCGCCGGCGATCGGTTGACCGGCTATCTGCGCTTGAACGAGCTCTGCGCCATAGCCAGGAACTCCTGGTTCGTCTTCGTGCGTCGCAGTCCCTTAAGGAGCGTCTCAGTGGCGTCCTGGGTGTCCATAGCGCTGAGCGCCCGGCGCAACTGCCAGATGCTCTGGAGCTCCTCATCGGTGAAGAGCAATTCCTGATGCCTGGTCATGGACTTCTGGATGTCTATCGCGGGGAATGTACCGCGGTTGGCCAGATCGCGCGCCAGTACCAGATCAAGGTTGCCGGTGGCTTTGAACTCCTCATAGATCATCTCGTCCATGCGGCTACCCGTGTCGATGAGTATCGTGGCCAGGATAGTGAGGCTGCCGCCGTTCTCGATATTCCTTGCAGCCCCGAAGAAACGCTTGGGTCGGTACAGGGCCGTCGGGTCCAGGCCTCCGGACAAGGTGCGTCCGCTGGGATCGACCACGAGGTTGCTGGCCCGGGACAGCCGAGTGATGCTGTCCAGCAGTATGACGACGTCCTCGCCTTGCTCAACCAAACGCTTTGCCCGCGCCATCACAGTCTCGGCCACCCGCATATGGTTCTCGGGCAGTTCATCGAAGGTTGAGCTAACCACTTCACCATCCACTGACCGCGCGATGTCGGTGACTTCCTCAGGGCGCTCATCAATGAGGAGCACGATCAAGCGAACGTCGTCGTAGTTGGTCGTGAGGCTGTTGGCCATCTCCTTGATGATCGTGGTCTTGCCGGCCTTAGGCGGAGCGATGATGAGCCCCCGCTGTCCACGGCCGATGGGCGTCACGATATCCAGCGTGCGCCCCGTCAGGGCAGTGGGATTCGCCGTCTCAAGGTGTAGCCGTTGATCCGGGTAGATGGGCGTCAGGTCCTCGAAGTGAGGGCGCTCCTTCACCTGCTCCGGAGGCATACCGTTGATGGTCTGCACGCGCAGCAACGACCAGTACCGCTCCGTCTCCTTGGGAGGCCGGACCGGTCCGCTGACGACGTCGCCGAAACGCAGATCGAAGCGCTTGATCTGCGTCTCCGCCACGTACACGTCCAACTCATTGCTCGGCGAGTAGCCATCCACGCGCAGGACCCCACGGCCGTCGGCGAGGGTCTCGAGCACACCATAGCGGTAGCTATGCCCGTTCTTCTCGCTCTGACCGACCAATATCTTCATGCATAGGTCATGCTTCTTGGCCGACGAGTACCCCGGGATTTGCATGTCGGCCGCGATGGCACGCAATTCGTCAACGGTCTTCTTCTGTAGGTCTACTAACTCTAACATGATCTGTATTCACAACTCTTGCGGCTGTGCGAGCGCTACTCGCGCACAGGTTGGGTTTCAGGCCGCGTGGCCGGCGGCCTATTGCTTATGGACCTGCGGCTTGAGGACGGCGACGAACGGTAGGTTGCGGTACCGTTCCGCGTAGTCGAGCCCGTACCCTACAACGAACTCGTCGCCGATCACGAAGCCCCAGTAGTCGGGCTCGATGTCAACAACACGTCTGGAGGGCTTGTCGAGTAGACAGCAGGTCTTCACTGAAGAGGCCCCAAGTTGCCGGACAGCCTGCACTAGCGCCACCAGAGTCCGGCCGCTATCCACTATGTCTTCCACGATAAGAACGTCTCGCCCGCCCAAATCTCCACATGCGTCGAGGTTGATGGTCACGTCGCCCGAGGAGGCCGTGCCCTGACCATAGCTTGCCGCGGACACGAAACCCAGACAGACGGGCAATTCGATATGGCGCATCAGATCGGCGAGGAACACGACAGCGCCCTTCAGGGCCGCCAACAATACAATATCCTTATCGGCATAGTCTGTCGTGATCTTGCGCCCGAGTTGTGCCACGCGTCCGGCGATCTTCTCCTGCTCCAGAAGCACTTCGCCAACGTCGTGCAGCACTGCGCTGCGCCTCCTTGGCCCTATTCCCACTCGATCGTGCCCGGGGGCTTGGAGGTGATGTCGTAGACCACTCGATTCACTCCACGCACCTCGTTGGTGATGCGGGTGGATATGCGTGTGAGCACATCAGCGGGAATCCTCACCCAGTCGGCGGTCATGAAGTCGTCGGTCTGAACCGCACGCAGGACCACCGGATGGCCATATGTGCGACCATCTCCCATGACGCCGACGCTTCGCATCGTGGCCAGGACGGCGAAGCACTGCGAGATGCTCTGCTCAAGGCCTGCTTCGCGCAGTTCGTAACGCAAGATCGCGTCGGCCTCGCGTACCAACGCAACACGCTCAGGGGTCACAGCCCCGACGATCCGTACGGCAAGACCTGGGCCGGGGAAAGGCTGGCGCCAGACGATCTCCGCCGGCAGGCCCAACTCCACGCCAATCTGTCGGCACTCGTCTTTGAACAACCACCGGAGGGGCTCCAGGTTCTCGTACGCCATATCGTCAGGCAAGCCGCCAACGTTGTGGTGCGTCTTGATTTTGTCCGTAGCTCCGCCGCCACTCTCGATGACGTCCGGGTACAGCGTGCCATGAGCGATGAACTTGAACTGCCCGAGTTTGGCGCTCTCTTCCTCAAATGTGCGAATGAAGGTCTCGCCGATGGCCCTGCGCTTCTCCTCAGGGTCCTGTACGCCCTCGAGGCGGCTCAAGAACCTGTCTTGTGCATCGATGCCGACGAACCGCCCGCCGAGCATGTCGCCGAAGAACCGCCTGACCTGCTCGGGCTCGTCCTTACGCATCAGGCCATGGTCGATGAACATACAAAGAAGCTGGTCACCGATGGCCCTGTCCAGCAGTGCGGCACAGACCGACGAATCGACTCCGCCTGACAGGGCGCAGAGCACCTTCTGGTCACCGACCGTTTCGCGAAGCCACCCTACGGCCTCCTCGATGAATGATGAGGCGTGCCAGTCTCCCGCGCATCCGCAGGCCTTAGTCAGGAAGTTCTTCAACACCTGATTGCCAAGGGGAGTGTGCTGCACCTCGGGGTGGAACTGCACACCGTACAGATGATGCGTGGCGTCGGCCATGGCGGCCACGGGCGAGTGTTCAGTATGGGCCAGCACCTGGAAGCCCGCGGGCACCCCCGTCACCTTGTCGCCGTGGCTCATCCACACCTGCATCTGCTCGCCGCAATCGTCCAGCAGCAACCCGGCGTGCTCGACGTGGGCCGTCTGCCGGCCGTACTCTCGCTGGCTACCCCCGGGAGAGACGACGCCATCCAGCGCCTGGGCCATCAGTTGCTGGCCGTAGCAGATACCCAGGATGGGTATTCCCGCCTCGAAAAGGGCTCTGTCAACCGCAGGCGCGCCGGCCTCGTAGACGCTTGACGGGCCACCCGACAGGATGATTCCTTTGGGCTGTTCGGCCACAAGCACGTCCACGGGAGTATCATGCGGGCGGATCTCGGCGTACACGTTAAGGCCCCGGACCTTGCGCACGATCAACTGAACGTATTGAGCGCCGAAATCCAGCACTAGAACGCGTTCGCCATGATGGCCTTCGCGATTCGTCACTGCTCTTTACCTGTTTCGGGTGGAGTCCATAAGGCTTGCGGATGCGAACAATCGAGGGAGACACACGCCTCTGTTTGGCGGTAAGCACTTCAGCAGCAAGCGCCGGGAAACAAATTGCTCCGGGATCAGTCCAGATGAAGTCGGCCTGTTGACCCACGTTCACGGCGGATGAGGAGAGAGAGAATTGCGCGCAGGTCGCCGAACAGGCACATGCGATTCAATGGCTGTGCGACCACGCTGTTCAAGGATCAATCGAGCAGGGAATCAACATACTACGTTGGGGGACCCACATGAATCAAGGGCGAGTATAGCAACGGGCCTAACAGTTGTCAACCACTGTAGGAGCCGTTGTCAAGAGTCTGCGCCGCCTGCGGGGGAACAGGCATCACCATGAGACCCTCACAACGGGCACGGACAATAGCACGCGGCGGCGACCGGTCTGCCCACCGGACAGGCCGGACACAGCCGCGCCTTGGCGCCCCGAGACGAGCAGGCCGTGGAGCATCCCTTGCCCGCGGGACGACTGCTTCCCGACCAGGTATCCCACAGCGGCGCCTGCCATCACCTGGCCCCATGTATGCTCGCCCAGTTCGGTCCGCGACCAGCCTGCCGAAGCCGCCCACAGATAGGCCCACGGGTCGGCCTTATGCTCACGCCGAGCCAACACCGTCGCCGAGCAGAACGCCAAGGCCGTGTGCGCACTGGGGAACCCGTCGTGAGCCCGGGAATCATTGGGCCGATCATCGTCAACGACGGCCTTCAGCCCCCGGACAATCACGCCGGCGGCCAGCAAGGCGTCGGCCTGGCGTCGTGCCGTCCGCGTCTCATCTTGTCCGCCGGCAAGGTACATGCCGGCGACCTGTGCGACGATGATCGGGAAGGTCGTGTCGCTGATGGCCCGGGCGAGGTCCGCATGAGGGCCCGGAGCCTCCTGAGCCCGAGCAACCCCGCATCCCAAGCCAACTACCACCGCCGCCACAAGGACCGCTGGCG
>Ga0272441_10016582_pt1 | contig 10169 bp, 6 predicted proteins | sample SSMProp6N_FD_193582 | JGI IMG/M metagenome (GOLD analysis project Ga0272441, IMG submission 193582) | Marine sediment archaeal communities from Little Sippewissett salt marsh, Falmouth, MA, United States - SSM-Prop-6N | ecosystem: Environmental > Aquatic > Marine > Wetlands > Sediment ... | reverse complement strand
GACCTCCAGACCAACCGATGGGGCAACATCGTCGCCGACGAAACCACCGGCGCCACATCCAAGCCAGGCGTCTTCGCCGGCGGGGACATCGTGACTGGCGCCGCCACGGTCATCCGGGCCATGGGGGCAGGCAAGACGGCCGCAATGGCCATCCACGACTACCTCATGAACCACAACTGCTAGTGCCTGCGCGCTCTGCGCCCACAACACGCCAGTTGGGCGCCGAGCTTCTCGCCGGCCATCCCCACAAGATCGGCTTCCGCCATCGTATCCCCTCATGCAAGCACAACTGAAGACTTCAGAATACCTTACGTTCTTCACACGCCCCATGCCCCACGCGGTCCGCTCACGACTTGCTGACATTTTCCTTGACATCCGTTCCGGCCGGCTTAGAATAGAGTCGTCAAGAGGGGTGATCACGGGGCCCGACGCTCGCTATGCGCAATGGGCTCCCAAAACCGGAGGCCAAGCCAGAGGCGTGGATCAGTGGTCGTCGCAAGGCATCGCGCACTACCTGGCGAGGAGATGTCCAGACCCTCTATCTCTTCTCTGTGAGCAGTTTGCGCCGCACGCGGCTATCTGGCCGTATGCGGCGTTCGTGCTATGAGTCCCTCAGGCGGCGGGGAAACAGGACCCACAACCCATCTTGGGGCCCCACAGCGTAACGGAACGTTACAATTCTCAGGCGGCATTGGGGCTGCTTTAAGTGCATTGAGCGCCTGCCTTTGCCAAGCTTGCCCCGCCAGAGCGTAACGTTCTGTTGCATACCTGGATATCCTGCGTTCCTCCGGCCGCTTGCCGTCCCTGAATAAAGGAGCCGTAAGCGACGACAAGTTAAGCGGTTACGTAGCCGGCAACTCCGGTGCACCTTCGAAAGCCATCCGGCACGAATTTTGCCTTGGTACTTAACCACAAGGTTAGTAGTGCCAGAGGGCTTATCGAGGGAAAGCAATGGCCACGCAGTTGGACGCACCGGTTGCCGTGACGACGGAAGCCGCGCCGGACCTGGCCGCTACGATTCGCCGGTACTTCCTCTTCGAGACCTACGAGGAAGTGGCGCAGCGGGCGGGGACGACGGCTTCCGAGGTCGAGGCTTGCTTCCGTCGCCTGTTCTCGTGTGGGATCCGCAAGAAGCGGCTCGAGGTGCGGCGCTCCTATATTGCCAGTGGGCCGCAGCTCCGAGATGATGAGATCGGCCGGCGGCTTGGGATCTCGCGCAAGCAGGTGGTCGAGATACGATCGCAGCTCCGCGGAAGCGGCCACTACGACGGAAGAAAGCCGGGACTCCCAACGCGCGGCGGCGTGGCTCGGCGTCACGAACGGTTCAAGTATATCCTTGAGCACTACGCGACGCAGACCAAGCAGGAAATGGCCAAGGCGCTCGATGTTTCGGCAGAGACCATTCGCCTCGATTTCAATGAGCTGCGACGCAACGGGCTTGTCCAGCCGCTCTATCGGTGCCGCCTTGACTATGTGGCGGCACACCCGGAGATGTCCGAGCGAGAGCTTGCCGCCAAGCTTGGCATAAGCGTTTACGGCGTCAGGTTCATCAAGCGTAGGCTCCGAAAGCTGAGGGTGAAAATGAACCTCCTCCGCTGTCAAGTCGAGAAGCACATCAAGACCCGCTATGCCCCCGCCACAGGGCAGTACGTCGTCGATTGCATGCGGCGCGCACTCGACGTCCTCGAGCTGCCCCAGCAGCGGGTGCTCCTCGAGAAAGCAGTCTCCTTCAAGGACACCGAGATGCAGCCCATTTTCTGGCACATCGTCCGCAACGACGTCCAGGGGCGCGCGCGGATGATCCGCAAGATCGGCTGCGGCGTTACCGATCTCAAGGAGCTCGAACGCGCCAACTAGGTACATCGCCCTACACGACCCGTCGTCTGCCACAAGCACCGGCGGGTCGCCCCATGCCCTTCGCGTGCCCGCCCTGGGGGCACGGACAGCCCTTGACTCCGCCGCCCTGCCCCGTAGAATCGGACGCGACCGCCGGTCGCCCCAGCGGACTGCCCTCTGGCCACACGCTTCGGAGCAGCGGCAATGGCCGACGACGACCTCCTCGAGCTCACCTGCGCCGGCGTCCTCTGGCGCGTCGAGCCCCAGTGGGCACCCGTGCTCCGCCGCGAGGTCTTCGAGCCACTCGCCGGCCTCGACACACGCCCGCGCGTCGAGCAGATCAAGCACAGCAACCGCCGGACCATCTACCGCGTGCCCCTGAGCGATGGCCGCCAGCTCATCGTCAAGATCTTCCGCTTCGCCTCCTGGCGCGAGCGCCTCAAGGAGCGGGTCCTCGGCGCGAAGCCCGCCATCGAATGGCGGGCGTCGCGCCGCCTCCTCGCCCAGGGGATCTCCGCGTCCCACGCCATCGCACTCGGCACCCCCACCACCCGTGGCACCCCCATCGAGGGCTACCTCGTCGTCGACGCATCCCACAATGTGCTCGGCCTCAACGACTACATCACCCTCCGAGCCACCCAGGCACCCGCCGACCCCGTGGCGGCCCAGCTCGACACCGTCCAGGAGCTGGCGGCCTGGACTCGCCGCCTGCACGACGCAGGTGTCCGCCATCACGACCTCCATGGAGGCAACATCCTGGCGCGTCTGGCGCCGAGCGACGGCGAGGAGCGCTTTGTCGCCATCGACCTCCACCGCATCGCCATCGGCTCCCCGCCCGGCGCGGCCCACCGCGAACAGGCCATCGCACTCCTCCTCCGCACCCTCACCCCCGACGAGGCCGCCATCCCACAGCTCCCGTCGGTCTTCCTGAATGCCTACGCCTCCGCAGCCACCTCCCGCCCCTCGGCGATGCCAGACCTCCGGCGCATCCTGGCCAGGATGCACCAGCAGGAGGCCCGAAGGCAAAGGAGCCGAGCCCGACGCTGCCTCAAGAACAGCTCGGTCTACGCCGTCGAGCGTATCGAGGGATGGCGCATCCACCACCGGCGCGATGTGCCCGCAAGCCAGGTGCTCGCCCTCGTCGAGCGCCATCGCTCGCACTGGCCCGCCGGGGCAGGCACGCCGACACCCGTGAGCAAGCTGCAACGCAGCGAATCCCAGATCGAGATCCGCGAGTACCCCGCGCCAGGCTGCCTCGGCCTGCTCTGGCACATGCTGTTCGGCTCGCCGGGCCTCCACGCCTATGCTGCCGCGCATCGCGCGTGGATCGCCACAGGGTCCGGCCCCCGCCCCGTGGCCGCTGTGCACCGGCTCCGCCAGCCCGGCCGCGGAGCGTCGTTCGCCCTCATCGAGCCCGCCCCCACGCCCAAGTAAGCCTTGGAAACCTGTACCATCTCTGGTATAATCCCTCCTGGTTTGTCGACGTGGCGGGTTGCCCATGACGAGCGCGTTACCGCACTCGAGCAGCGTAACCGGACTTCCTGATCTCCTGGCGCTTTGTCGCACAGCGAGGCTGAAGATACTCCCATCATGCTGAGTACACTGCATCGCTACGTACTCTGGGAGCTCGTGAGGAGCTTCGTGCTGAGCTTCGCTGCCCTCGTGGCGGTCATGCTCGTCGGCTCCATCTACCGCCCCCTGCGCCACGGCATCGGCTTCGGCGATCTCCTCGCCTTCCTGCCGTATCTTCTCCCCTACCTCTACGCCTGGGTCCTTCCCGCCGCCATGCTCGCGGCCTGTGTGATGACCTACGGACGCCTCTCCGCCGAGAACGAGCTCACCGCCATCTGCACCAGCGGCGTGCCCCTGCGCTATGCCTGCTACCCCGCCTTCCTCCTCGCACTCATCCTCACGGCACTCGCCATCCCACTCAACGACTGGCTCATCCCCTACTGCCGCGTCCTCAAGGAGCGCGAGCTCCGCACCGCCTTCCTCGAAGAGCCCTTCCGAGCCACGGGCCTCGGCCAGGTCACCACCAAAATCGGCGGCTACAAAATCTACGTCGAATCCGTCCAGGGCGACCTCCTCCACAACGTCGTCGTCATCGAACCCAAGGACAAGCCGGCCCCCGCCCCCCCCGCCGACGACGCCATGGCTCCAGGCGCCGCCACGCCGCCCGCAGCAGAGAAGGATGTCCCCACCAGCTCCGAAATCAGCGTCTACCGGGCCGAGTATGCCAGATACTCGGTCGACCCCGACGAACGCACGATCCGCATCGTCCTCCAGGAAGCGGCCTGCACCATCGTGACCCCAGGCCGCCCCGCCCCCGGGTGGTTCAACCTTACGGCAAAGGAACAGGTCATCGCCATCCCAACGCTCGAGGCCGCCACGGTGAACTTCGAGCGCCCCAGCAACAGCACCACCGCACAACTCCTCCATAAGGCCGCAGAACTCGAGCGGGAACGCCTCACCAGCCCCGAACCACGCAAGAAGCTCCAGCGCGACATCGCACGCACCCTGACCGAAGTCCGCCTGCGCGAAGCCCTCTCCTTCGCAACCATCGCCCTCTGCCTCGTCGGCATCCCGCTCGGCATCTGGATGCGGCAGTCCAATCGACTCCGTTCCTTCGCCGTCGCGATCGTCGTCTTCCTCCTCCTCTACGGAATGATCGCCGGAGGCGAGGGGCTCGCCACGGCCCGCCGGCTCTCGCCCCGGCTGGCCCTCTGGACACCCGACGCCCTCACCGGCGCCTTCGGCCTGGCCATGCTGCTCTACACCTTCCGACGCTGAGACGCTAGGGTTCCAACGTGCTCGGACGACGTCTCGACCGCTACGTCGGCTTCTTCTTCATCTGGCACTTCCTCCTGTGCCTTGTGGCCATCCTCGGTCTCTACGTCGTCGTCGACACCTTCGCCAAGCTCGACGACTTCGTCGAGCAGGAGGGCCTGGTCAGGCAGATCGGCAGCATCGCACGCTACCACGCCTACCAGATCCCCCCGCTCATCGGCCAGTTCCTCCCCGTCGTCACACTCATCGCAGGCGTCATCACCTTTGCCCGACTCGCCCGCTACAACGAACTCAACGCCATGAAAGCCGCCGGCGTGAGCATCCACCGAACCCTCGCACCCGTCTTCATCGCCGCTCTCGTCATCGGAGCTCTCGGAGCCGCCAACCAGGAGTTCCTTGTCCCCTACATCGAGCCCGACATTCGGGCCGTCCGCGTGGAAGTCAGGAAAACCAAGAGCGTCTACAAGGACCTCTTCGTCTTCGACACCGACACCGAGACCACCGTGTGGGTCCGGCGGCTCGAAAACGCCGTCCCCGGCCTCGAGCTCAACGGCCTCACCATCGCCCCAACCGAGACGCCCGACGCCACCCCGCCGCGCGGAGCCATCACCGTGCGTGGAGCCCAGGGCATCTGGGTCGGCCACTGGATCTTCCTGTTCAGCGGCGAAGAGCTCGGAAGCGACGGCCAGTATGGCCCCCTCGCCCATCGAACCCTCACCACCGACACCGAGGCGGCCGACTTCCTGCTCCCCCCGCATCCCGATGCCCGCGTGCCCACGCCGCAAAGCCCAGTGGCCATCCCCGGCCGCCGAGGCAGCACTGAGCTGGCCGTCACCTTCACCGCCTGCAAGCGCCGCTCCGGCTGCTACCTCATCGACGGAGGCCAGCTCACCGGCGCCTTCAAGGGTGCCAGCACCTCGGCACCCACATCCGTCCAAGCCGCCCTCTGGCACAAGGGCCGATGGTACGGCTCCGCACGCACCTACCGCCAGGATTCCCCCCTGCGGCGCCAGGAGATCGCGTACGATGGCGACCCCCTCCCCCTCAAGCTCGACCCCACCCGACTCCTCAAGAGCGGCACCGACCCCACCCTCAACAGCTTCCCCCAGTTGCTCGATGCACTCCGCCTCACCCACGACAATCCCCTCATCCGCCAGAAGATCCTCGTCCTCCTCCACGCCCGCGTCGCATTCCCCTTAGCCAGCCTCGTCCTCCTCCTCGTCGCCATCCCCTTCGTCTTCCAGCAGGAGGGCGGGAAGGGCACATGGTTCGGCGTTGGACTCGCCCTCCTCATCAGCCTCTCCTTCTACTTCGTTTCCTACGCCTTCCAAATCGTCGGCCAGAACCCACAGGGCGTCTTCGGCTCCACGCCCGCCCTCGCCGCCTGGCTCCCCATCCTCGTCTTCACAACCGCAGGCATCATACTCACCGCCAGGATGGACACCTGAGCCAAGCCACACCAGGCGCCCCGGCCACGTATCGCGGAGGAAGGGCGCAATGATCGACCTTGCCCCCTATCGCACCCCGCTCTTCGGCGACGCCTACCGCCGCCTCCTCGCCCACGCCGTCTCCGACCAGCCAACCACCTACGCCCCCGCCGAGCCCCCCGCAGTCCGCGAACGCATCGTCCGATGCATCTGGTTCGACCAGACCCTCGCCACCGACCAGCTCCGAACGGACAACGGCCTCAAGCTCCGAATCCTCTCCCCCGGATGGTGGAACCTCGAAGCCGGACCCGACTTCCGAAACGCCGCCATCCGAATCGGGCCAGGCCCCGTCCTCAAAGGCGACGTCGAAGTCCACCTCCGATCTTCCCTCTGGACCACACACGGCCACCACACCGACCCCGCCTACAACGGCGTCATCCTCCACGCATCCCTCTGGAACGACGCCCCCGCCCGCCCCACACGCACCGCCGCAGGAGCCACAGTCCCCAACGTCACCCTCGAACCCTACCTGCGAACCCCACTCACACAGCTCCTCGACCAGGTCGACCCCGCCGAATATCCCGAAGCCAGCGATGCCAGCACAGGCCGATGCCACGACCTCCTCGACCGCGGAGCCGTCACCCTCGAATGGCTCCAGGAGTTCCTCGACCACGCAGGCGACCAGCGCATGGCCGACAAAGCCCGCCGCCTCGCCGCACGCGAGGGCACCGACGACGATCAGCTCCTCTACGAAGCCATCGCCGAGGCGCTCGGCTACAAACGCAACAAAGCCCCAGCACTCGAACTCGCTCGCCGACTCCCACTCACCCTCCTGCGCACACAAATCGCCCAACGCCCGGACGACACCCCCAGACCCATCGCCATCGAAGCCCTCCTCTTCGGCACCGCAGGCCTCCTCCCCCCCCTGCGCACCGACGCCGCCTACGACGCCGCCGCACACGACCACGGCCAGACCCTCAAGAAGCTCTGGAACACCCTCGGAGCCGACCTCCACAACAGCGCCCTCCCACGCTCCCAATGGAGCTTCGACGGCACACGCCCCCCGAACTTCCCCACACGCCGAGTCGCCGCCCTCGCCGCCCTCCTCGCTACCCACCTCGACCCCGGACCCATCGACGCAGCACGCCAGGCCATCGGCCACGCCGACATCCCCCTCACCCCCCGCGAATGCACCCGACGACGTGCCGCCATCCTCGAAATCTTCACCTCCCTCCACCACCCCTTCTGGGACACACGCACCCACTTCGCCGGCAAGCCCCTCGCGCGCCCCACCCGCCTCATCGGCACCGACCGCGCCCACACCATCGCCATCAACGCCATCTTCCCCATCCTCCTCTACAGCGCCCGACGCCAGGGCGACCGCCCCCTCGAAGAGCGCCTCCACCGCCTCTACGCCACCTACCCCAAGCTCCCCAGCACCAGCATCACACGCTTCATGGCCCAGCGCCTCTTCGGCCGCCACGAGAAAGAAATGAAGATGCTCCGCAGCGCCCGCCGCCAGCAGGGCCTCCACCAACTCTACACCGACTTCTGCGACTCCGACCAAGCCACCTGCGCCCGCTGCCCCCTCGTCCGCCTCCTTGAGGTCTGAGTGTTCTCGGGCGCGCCACGATGGCGACTCCGCTTGTTGAGCAGAGGGCAGATCGCCCGTCGGCCGGTGGGGCGCATACGTGGAGACAGGCGACGAGCGGCCCTCGCCCTCTCGATGCTCATCCCTCCAAGACCACCAAAGCCATTCACCCAAGCCATGCCTGGTGGCTGCCCAAATCAAGGAAACAAGGAGGCGCACTTCGCCGAACGGTTACCATCGACTGGCAGTAGCGCAGCAGCGAGATTGCCTGGAGGTGCGCGGGAGCCGTTCTTCTGGAGGCCGAGGCCCGGTTCCATCGCACCAAAGGCCAACGCGACTTGGAGCGCGTCTTGACCGCTCTGGACTTCCGGGGGCCCCCAGTTCACCACGCGTTCTCGCGGCAGCACGTTGCCGTTGCCGCCACATTGACTCGGAGAGCGTCAGACAGTTCCATCGGATTCTCAGCCAGTTGAGCACGTTCGTGCTCCTTGTCCACACTCGCCGCAACGCAGGAACCCTCTTGCGGCTCGTCACTTTAGAAGTCGATGGGAGAACCGTCGGGAGCCGGCCGCGCCACCGGCCATTTCTCGCCGACGCCTACGTCTGTGTGGTTGTCATCGTGCGTGCAGTCTGAGGAGACGGTCAGCTCTCGGTATTCGTCGCGGTGCGGCTTGGTCACAATGTCCGCGATTTCCGCCCATCTCTGGGATACCGATGACGGATGGCGGCGCGCGATGGCCACCAGGGCTCGTGCTGCCGCGCGGCGGGAGGTCCAGGCCCGCCACTCCTTGCCTTCGTATCCACCGCCCGGGCGCTGGAGGACTTCGACGAGCGGCTCGATGGCGCGCGGATCGCCCAGTGTGCCCAAGGCCGTGATGGCGGCGCAGCGTTCATCCGCGTGTTCATCCATCTCGGCTCTGAGGGCGTGGACGAGTGGATCGAGGGCACGCGTGTCGCCGCTGGCGCCGAGGCGGGCGAAGTCCATGTGGTCTCCCCTGACCAGCGGCTGCCATGTTGGCTCGCCGAGCGCTGCCAGGGCCTCGGCGGCCACACGACGATCGTCCGCAACGTAGTCCGCCAAGTGATGAATCAGCGGCTCGACGGCGCGCGCATCGCCCAGCCTGCCCAAGGCGTTGGCGACGGCATGAGATACGTTCCCCGAGCGGTTCTCCAGGTGTTGGACGAGCGGCTCGACAGCACGTGGGTCGCCCAGCTTGCCCAGGGCCTCAGCGGCATAGGGCTGGATGCGCCATCCGCTCGCCAGAGCCTGGATGAGCACTTCCACGGCACGTGGGTGGCCGCTTGTGCCCAGGCGGGCGCAGTCGTCGTCGTCCCCCCGGACCAGCTCCTGCCAGGCCGGCTGGCCGAGCGCCGCCAGGGCCTGTGCGGCGGCGCACCGGACGCTGCCTTCGTCGTCAACGAGGACTCCCATGAGCGGCTCGACGGCACATGGGTGGCCCAGCGTGCCCAGGCCCTCGGCAGCGGCCTCACGTGTTCGGCTCTCGCTGCTCCCCAGAGCCTGAATCATCGGGCCGACGAAGCGTGAGTCGCCGCTCGCCGCCAAGAGGGCAAAGTCGTCGGGACGGCCCATGATCTTCTTGCGCCAGGCCGGCCTGCCGAGCGCCGCCAGGGCCTCGGCCGCGCGGTAACGAGTGTCCGGGCGCGGAGACGCCAACGCACAGATGAGCGGCTCGACGGCACTCCTGTCGCCCAGTTTGCCCAGGGCCAGGGCGGCCAGAGAGCCACTGTAGTCGCGCCCCAGAGCGTTGATGAGCGGCTTGACGGCACGCCGGTCGCCTAGCTTGGCCAGGGCCTCGGTAACGGCGCGGAAGGTGTCCGAATCCCTTTCCACCATGGCCTCGATAAGTGGCTCAACGGCGCGCCGGTCGCCCAGGTCGCCCAACTGCTTCGCGGCGGAGACGTGAGTCCGCCACCTGTAATCTACGTGGCGCAGAAGCTCGATGAGCGGCTCAATGGCGCCAGAAAGGCCCATCCGAACCAGGCGAGCGAAGTCCCCGATATTGCCCCCGATTGCTTTCTGCCAGCGAGGCCGGCCGAGCGCCGCCAGCGCTCCGGCAGCAGCACGGCGGTTGTCCGGATCCTGATCACAGAGGGCCCCCTTGAGCGCATCGATGGCGCCAGAAAGGCCCATCCGAACCAGGCGAGCGAAGTCCCCGATATCGCCCCAGATTGCTTTCTGCCAGCGAGGCCGGCCGAGCGCCGCCAGCGCTCCGCCAGCAGCACGGCGGTTGTCCGGATCCTGATCACAGAGGACCCCCTTGAGCGGATCGATGGCTCGCGCGTCACCCAGCTTGCCAAGCGCGTCGGCCGCGGCATGGCGAATACCCGTATCCTCATCGTTGAGCGCCTGGACGAGTGGCTCGATGGCACGCACGTCGCACAGTGCTCCGAGCGCTTCGACCACGGCACGACGGACACCCGCCTCCTCATCATCGAGCGCGTGGGCGAGGGGGTCGACGGCGCACACGTCGCCCAACTTGCCAAGCGCTGCGGCCGCCGCACGACGT
>Ga0272441_10016581_pt1 | contig 10169 bp, 9 predicted proteins | sample SSMProp6N_FD_193582 | JGI IMG/M metagenome (GOLD analysis project Ga0272441, IMG submission 193582) | Marine sediment archaeal communities from Little Sippewissett salt marsh, Falmouth, MA, United States - SSM-Prop-6N | ecosystem: Environmental > Aquatic > Marine > Wetlands > Sediment ... | reverse complement strand
TTTTTTTCATGATGCAGATGAGATTCAGATAATATGCAGAAACAGGTGTGTGTTGCCTTTGTCTGTGTGTGTGTACTCTTTGCGGTCGCGTTTGCCGGGTGCACATCACAGCAGGAGACGAAGGTCTGGGATCAGTCGTCGATGAATGACCTTGCGGCGTATGTGCAGGATGCGGCAGAGTATGTCGGGACTGTTGGTCCAAAAGAAGCACTTTCAGAGTTTGACGCAAAGGACGGCGCCTTTACGCTGGGTGACTGGTACATCTATGCCTATGATTACGACGGCATCCTGCAGGCGCACCCGTATGAACAGGACGCCGTAGGAACCTATCGCGGTGACTGGACGGATGTCCGTGGTCTGCCGGTGATCGCAATTGCACAGGAGACAGCGGAACACGGCGGCGGATATATCACCTACCTCTACCCGTCGCCGAAGGACGGTGTCATCAACGAGTCTGCGGCAGAGACGTATGAACCGAAGATCGGCTATGCCTGTCCGGCGGGTGCTGACCTCTGGCTGGGGTCGGGGATGTACTTCGATGACGCTGATTACCCCGCCGCGATCAGCGATATGGTTGCACTCGTAGAGGCGGGTGCGGCATATGGTCAGACAGAGGGGACAGATGCTGCGCTTGCTGCAATTGGCAATCTCTCCGGGCCGTTTGTGGACGCAGAGGGGCATTATCTCTATGCCTATGACTACAACGGCACCCTTGTGGCCCATCCATACCTTGGTGACCGGGTCGGGGAGAACCTGATCGAAAAGGAAGGGCCCTTTGGGATGAAGGTGATCCGTGCGCTCTCTGATGCGGCGCAGGACGGCGGTGGATATGTGGTATTCGTCTGGCCGAACCCTGATAACGGGAACAAAGATGAGCTCAAGATCGGGTACGTGCTCCCGGTGAATGACGAATGGTGGGTGGGGTCAGGCACCTACCTGAGTGAGATCACCGGTGTTGACTCCGCCCTGTAGGGGCTGGTGGTGTATACCGGACACCCCTTGTTTTTTCCAAGGTGGTGCGGGCAGGATGGTTCCGGACGTGTCCGTTGTTTCAAAACCCTTATCCATCTGGACTGCATACCTATAGTGGCTAGAGGGCTCGTGGTCTAGCTGGTTATGACATCGCCTTCACACGGCGGGGATCCTGAGTTCGAATCTCAGCGGGCCCATTTTCGTTTTTCATGTGCCTGTTTTTGTGGGTATTTTTCCATTTCAAGCCTTTTCATTCTGTCTGGGGTGAATTCTTTCTTAAATCCTCCAGAAATATTATGATATTCTACGCAAGTTGAATAGTATATGAAAAATGGTACTCGTTTCTCGGGGCTGTCTCCTCTTTCACTGGTAATAATTGCTGTTATTCTGTTGATTGTGTTTATCACCGGATTGTCGCTTGCAGGAAGTGATGCAATGGATAAAAATGCACCTGCGAAATCCGGCGATCAGGTAATTGTGTATTACTCCCTCTCTTTTCCCGGAGGGGCTGTATTTGAATCAAATGTAAACGGAACCCCTCTTAATTTTACCCTTGGGAGCGGGGCCATGATCTCCGGATTTGATCAGGCAATCCAGGGAATGGTTCCCGGGGAGACAAAGACCGTCATTTTAACTCCGGATGAGGCCTATGGCGAGAGAAATGAAAGCCTTGTGAAGACCGTCCCTTTGATGGAGGCAATAAATCTGATCAGCAGCATGGACAAGGAAAATATTACTATATCACTAATTCCGGGATATCCCTGTCCGATGATCGAATATCTTCCTCCGGAAGGGAAGTATTTGAGATATGTGTTCACCAATATTACAGAAGATTCGGTGACTGTTGATACAAACAAGCCTCTTGCAGGAAAAGATCTCCAGTTTATAATAACGCTTGATTCTGTTATTGAAAGGGTATGATAAATAAATTCAAACCATTTTCTGGTGGTGGGATTGCGCTACTGAACACCCGGCGCTCTTCACGTGGGCACTCAACGCGCTTGATGACAAAAGAGGTGCATCACGGGAGCGCTGTGAGAACCACCCTTCGCCAGGCGGCAGGTGCCATCGGAACGGTGATACTGTTGACGGTCATGTCGACTGCAATGTCTGCAGATCCCGATCCTGACTCGATAGCCCCACCATGGCCGGATTCAATGCCAAATCAGTCTGCTTGGTAGCAATAATGCTGGGATTATTTATGCTGGCTTTCTTCCTGGTTGGGGATATGAAAAAGCGAGGTAACTTTTCATTCCCGACGACGATTTCCCGGTGAATCGCTTTCCTGAAAAAACCTCACTGTTTTCCCTAGGTAAATTCCCTTTTGCATATGCCGTATTTATATGGTTCTCATTCATATGATGAAATATCCTGAAAAAGGAAAGGGATGTGTGATGCTTTTTATTGCAATGGCGAAGTTCAAACAGAACCTGAGCGAGGAAATTGTCGCCCAGAACATGCTGGATATCGAGACTGACACCCATGAGGGGGTCCACTACCGGGGGATCTACTGGACGCTCGGCAAGTACGATACCGTCGTGATCTTTGAAGCGCCGAACGAGAAGGTGGCGATGGACGTGGTCTTACGGCGGGCGGACCGGATGGATATCGAGACGCTCGTTGCCCTGCCGGCAGACCCGGAGCACCCGGCAGGGCCTGCGTGATTCGCGTCTGGATGCAATCCGTTGTGAAGGAGATGCTGGAGATGATATCCGGATGAGATGAGTGAGAGGTTCGTTTAATTCCACATGATTTTTGTCCCTGATTTTTCACAACAGAACGATGGGATGTGAATGATGGATGTGATGGATGAAAAAGAGGATTTCCAAACGTGATGGAATTCTGACGAATTATCTTCAGATTTCTGATCACGGGCCATAATGCACTATTTTCCACAAAACAAAGATTGGCCCCTTCTTAATCGCCGGATTGAGTGTGATCAATGGTGGTTATGTCTGTATTTATTATGTAAAATGGAGCATTTTGGGCGAACATTTGTGATAAATTTTATGTTTGGAGTTATGTAGTGGAACAATAAATCAAATTCGTATTACTATTTATAATACAAACGCCTGATCATAATAATCGTGATTGCCATGAGAGTAATTCATCGTCGAACAGGGCTGATTCTTACCGCCCTCTTACTGATTTCCGCGTCCTGTATCCTGCCGTCTGCAGCGACGCCGACAGTCACCCGGGAGGTAGTGCCTGCCGGGGACGGGACCGTAACGATAACATACAAAATCGATGCAGAGCAACCGTTTGCACTGGGTATCGTTGAATCCGTACCCTCCGGGTTGGAGTTTGCAGCGAGTGACGATGCGGTCTCTTCTGCTCCGTATTTTGAGGTCGACCGTAAAGGGGGAAACATTGCCTTCTTCGTCTGTGATGCGACAGAAGTCTCCTACACCCTGAAGGGAAGCGGTGACGGTATCACAGGATTTGTCACCGAATGGGTCGATCTCTGTGAACTGACTCCCGATAAAAATGAAGGCAGGGAGCGCTGGAATACCCTCGGTGTTTTGTCCTCCACCTCAGGAGGCGCGCAGAATGAGGCAGCGTCACAGGCATCGCCGGGATTTGGCATCTGTGCGGCTTTGTTTGGCTCTGCTGTCGCCGCCTGTGCTATTAGCCTGCGACGCCGCTACGGAGGCGATGAGGCATGAATCTTTCACGGATAGGAATCTTCCTTGTTGCCTGCATCACGGCTGCTCTCCTGTTCACACCGGTATCCGCGGCAGACTCTCTCCCGCTGGGGGCGGAAGATGCACTCACTGGTGAGCTTGTTGGAGAAAGCGTCTGCGGATATCTTCTTGGCACAAATGACCTGAGCCTCGATGAAGTATCGGATGCTGCATATGTCTATGTCATGTGGGACGGAAAACCAAAGACCGTCACCGATATGACCGGCCGTTCGATCACCTTCTACCGGCCTGTCGAGAGAATCATCACCAATAATCCCGACAATACCCGCCTCGTGATCGCGTATGGGGACGGGGACCTTATTGTGGGTTCCGATGAGTGTACCATCGATTCGGGCTGTGTCTGTCCGATGACCGATGATAGCGAGCTCATCTGCGAAGAATGCTGGGAGGCAGTCACATCCGGGGGGCTCAACAATCTCCCCCTGACTAACGACCGGTATACGCCGAATCATGAACAGATGGTATCGCTCAGTCCGGATCTCATCTTCCTCTGGATGTCCTGGGAAGACCAGGCTGATGACATGGAAGAGCGTGTCGGTGCTCCCGTCTTTGTTGCCGGGCCGGATTTCACCTATGAATCGGTTACCGATCATGCGCGAGCCATGGGTGAGGCACTCTCAAAAGAAGATGAGGCTGACGAGCTCATTGCCTTCATGGACAACAAGGTGACGATGGTTACCGACGTCACCGTCACCATTCCGGATGATGAGAAGGTGAAGGTCTACTTCGCTCCCCGGGGAGCCAAAAAAGGATTCTATGATGCAAAGGAAGGGCGTGACTTCACCCGAACGTATAACACCTATTTCCCCCTCGAAATGGCGGGTGGAATTAACGTGGCGGAAGACTGTGCCGACGGAAACGTGAACGTCGCCCTCGAACAGATCATTGCTTGGAACCCTGATGTGATCCTCGTCTCCTGCTCGACACCGGATGACGCCGGTGTGGACTTCATCCTGGAGGCCCCGGAGCTCCAGTCGATTCAGGCCATCCAGGATGATCGTGTGTACAATGTCTTCTATCCCCACTGCCGTGGACGGCCGCAGGACAAGAATCTCATTAACGTCATATACATGGCAAAGATTCTCTATCCTGACAAATTTGCCGATATCGACATGGAGGAGGAAGGAAATGAGATCATGGCCGAGTTCCTCGGGGTTGACGGCGTGTACAGCGAATATGCAGACTACCTGAAGTTCCCGAATGACCAGCAGATATGACGGCCATAGTCAATTATAACGAGCTCTGGCGGCTCCTCCGCCAGCGGCAGAGAGGCCGTACGGTCGACTGGAACAAGCGGGCGGCCTCCTTTCATCGGGCGGTCTCCGGGACATCAGCAGAGGTTGAAGAGCAGATTCGCGCTCTCAATCTTCTGCCGACTGACACCGTCCTCGACATGGGCGCCGGAACCGGGAGATTTGCGGTCCCGATGGCCCGCCACGTCTCTCATGTGACTGCACTCGACCCTTCCGAAGGGATGCTTGCGTACCTGGAAGAAGGCATGGTACAGGCCGGGCACACCAACTATTCGGTTGTCCGCCTGCGCTGGGAGGATGTCGATGTGGGCCGGGATGTGCCGGTACATGATATCGTCTTTGCCTCGAACTCGCTGGGATTCGACGACCTGGAGGCAGGGCTCGAAAAGATAGATGCCGCCGCCCGCCGGGCCGTCCATCTCCTCTGGTTCGCCGGTAACGAGCGCCACCCGATGGATGCCGAACTCCTCCGCCGTCTCGGACGTGAAACAGAGGCACGGTTCACCCCTGATTACCTCTTTCTTGTCAATATTCTTCATGGAATGGGAATTTATGCCAATGTATCGGTAAAACGGGTCCCGAATCGCCGCATATACGAAACTATCGATGATGCCGCGCTCTGGTGGTCTGAACGGAGTGACTTCTCCCCTGAAGAGGAAAACGTCCTTCGCAGCTATCTTGCGGAGAAACTGGAACCGACCGGCGACGGCAGGTTTGTGGAGAACCGTACTGGATGGCGGACTCATGTCTGGTGGGAAAAGGAGGGGAGTGAAGAATGAGCAGCGGCTATGAGCCCCGTTCCCGTGCGGCGCAACGCCATCGCGAGCTGAGAAATGAGAAGCTCGAGGAGACACGCAGGGAGCACAAGAGGCTCATGGGCCGAAAATTTGCCTTTCTTGCATTCATCATCGGTCTCATCATCTTCGCAGTTGGATTCATCATCACCCTCGGCCCGCTTGAGATTACGATTCCCCAGGTCTACGAGACCCTCTTTGCCAGGTTCTTACCCGACTTCTTCACACTGGATGAGGTCTTTGAACAGGTGGTCTGGAACATCCGCTTCCCCCGGATTCTCGGTGGGATATTCGCGGGATTCGGCTTTGGCATCTGTGGATGTGTCATGCAGGCAGTCCTCAAAAACCCGCTTGCAAGCCCGTTCACCCTGGGAATTTCATCAGGCGCTCATTTTGGTGTCGCCTTCGCGGCAGTCTTTGGTATTTCCCTCATCGGCGGGCCGTACCTGCTGATTGCAAATGCCTTCCTCTTTGCCATGCTCTGCTCAGTTTTTATCGTGGGCCTCGCAGCGTTTAAGGGAGCTACGTCAGAAACACTCATTCTCGCGGGCATTGCAGTCAATTACCTCTTCTCATCACTCTCACAGCTGATGGCGTATTTTGCCACCGACGAGCAGCTGCGGCTGATGACGACATGGGGAATGGGGGACCTCTCGGCATTTTCGTGGAGCAAGTTCGGACTTTTCATCACCATTTTTGCGATATGTACACCGCTCCTCTGGATGAAGGCAAAAGACCTGAATCTGATGACAATCGGTGACGACTCGGCAAAGAGCCTTGGTGTCGAGGCAAACCGCGTTCGAATGATCACCATGATCACCGCTTCGGTTCTCGTCGCAACGATCGTCTGCTTTACGGGCACCATTGGATTCGTCGGACTTGTTGCTCCTCATATGGCACGCATGCTCATCGGTGCGGATCATCGCATTCTTATCCCTGCTTCCGGCGTCCTTGGTGCGTTCCTGCTCATCTGCTCGGATGCGGTGGCGATGAACATCATCGGCCCGACCGTGATCCCGACCGGAATCATGACGGCGCTTCTTGGTGTTCCGTTCTTCCTCTATCTCGTCTTAAAAGGAAAAAGAAAGGAGTTTTGGCAATGAAAATGAAACTGAGCGTACAGGATCTGGATTTTGCCTATACCTCGACACCGGTACTTACCGGTATGTGCCTTGAAATACCCGAGTCATCTCTGGTCTCGGTGGTGGGACCGAACGGATCCGGGAAATCCACTCTTCTCAAGTGCATCGATCGTATCCTCACGCCGAAGCAGGGACGGGTCGCAATCAACGGAAAGGACGTATTCAGGCTGGACCGGATGGAACTGGCAAAACAGATGTCGTATGTGCCGCAGAGTTCCGTCCGTGTCTTTCCGCATTCCGTGTTTGACGTTATTCTTATGGGCCGCCGCCCCCATCTCGGGTGGACGAGTTCGGGCGATGATGAAGAGCGGGTATGGGACGTTGTTGAACTGCTCGGTCTGGAGGATATTGCCCTCGCACCGTTCACGGATCTCTCAGGAGGCCAGCAACAGAAGGCGTTGATTGCACGGGCACTCGTCCAGGAGACCGACGTGATGCTTCTTGACGAACCGACCTCGAACCTCGACATCTGGCATCAGCTGGATGTGATGAGCATCGTTGCGGGGCTTGTCGCAGAGCGCGAAATCACCGCGCTCATGGCCGTCCATGATCTGAATATGGCCGCACGGTTCTCGGATCAGATCATCATGATGAAGGACGGCGTCATTCATGCGGTCGGGAAACCGTGGGAAGTACTGACGCCCGAACATATCGCCGAAATCTACGGTGTTGAGGCACAGATCCAGCAGCAGGACGATGAGACACCGCTTGTCGTCCCCGTTCGTCAGCTCTACGGAGACGGCATACGTCCGGCATACCGGCGCATGCACACGGCATAGACGTTCCCTCCAAGAGTATGAGACGATGAGACCTACAGGATGTGGAACTGAAAAATGAATGAAACCCATCCTTTTTTCGGTGGAGGTAGTATGGGGACAGGCATGCACCGCCACCCGACTGAACCACAGGCATGAGACCCTTGCCCGGACGAAACTATGACGCAGCAGGGCGGGTTTATCCCGTTCTTCTGTTGCTTATACTGGTCTTCTTCCTCTCCAATGTTGTTTCCGCCGCCACACCCGAGTCCGTCGTGGCACTTCCTGAGGGGGCCACTGGAGAGGTACTTTACGCAGACTATTTCTACAGTGCGGCGTGCCACCAGTGTGTTCAGGTGAGGCCGCTCGTCGACGACCTGGCCGAAGCGTATCAACAGGTGCATGTCCGGTATCGTGAGGTCTACTTCAACGACACAAATCGCGTTCTCTTTCAGGAGACCGTCGAACGCTACGGCCTGGAAAAGAGAACCATACCTCTGCTCACGATCGGCGCGACGGCCATGGCAGGAGAAGAAGAGATACGGAGCGGTCTCGAAGATTACCTTTCATGGCCCGGAGGCGTGACCCTGGACCGGTTGGAAACCGGGCAGTCTCTTCTGAACCGTTCCGGTGGCGGTTTGAACCAGGTGCTGACGGAGGGGAACGAGATCGATTCTGGTCATACGGCGTCGTTCTCTTCACATGAGATGACACTTACTGCGGTGGTCGCCGCGGCAGCGGTCGACAGCATCAATCCCTGTGCCTTCGCGGTCCTTGCCATCCTCCTTGCATATCTCACCTCCCTTTCCGACCGGAAACGTATGCTGCAGGTCGGCGTTGCCTATATCGTGACGGTCTTTGTTGTCTATCTCATCTCGGGCCTCGGCGTACTCATCACCGTCCAGGCGTTGGGGATCACTGGGGTGGTATTCTTTCTTGCGGGGATCATCGCAGTCGCCGCTGGTCTGCTGCAGATGGGAGAGGCTTTCATGAACCGTGATGCATTCACCCTGTCGATTCCTCTATCCGCGAAGACGACGATGGGCCGGTACCTCCGGCGGGTCACCATCCCGTCTGCTATTGTCCTCGGGGGACTTGTCAGCATGTTTGAACTCCCATGCACAGGGGGGATCTATCTGAGCATCCTCGGCCTGCTCGGTGACAGGATGACTTTCAGTGAGGGACTCCCCTATCTCATCCTGTACAATTGTGTCTTCGTGATGCCTCTCGCCCTCATCTTCCTGATTGTCTCCTTTGGGGTATCTCCCGCACGCGTCGACGCATGGAGACGCGGGACCCGGCGAGGGGTGCGTTTTATGATGGGGTGTGCCATGCTGGGCCTTGGAGGAGCGATGCTCCTTGGCGTATGGTAAGCAGATTGTTCATATCCTGATCCAATTGTACTTCTGAAGTGCGCATGAATGTCTGATTTGTCCGGGTGCATGCTGTACTTCCGGGAACGTGAATATCAAAATATTCATTGATTTTTTGAAAAATACGGTGATTTCACATCGGTTTTAAATTGGTATGCACCTCATCACAGTTTCACAAAGATCCTTGGCAACTATCACAAGAGATGAGTCAAAAGAGATGTGGTGGAGGTCTTCTTAGAGGCGATACACCAGCAGGTTCCAGAAATCCACCCACCACATCATCAGGAAGAGTCCGATGACGACAAGGGTATAATGCGCCCGGTGCCACCGGGTCCACCATGAGCGTTTCCAGACCGGGATGAGAAAGGCTGCACTCACGACCGAGAGCAGTCCGGCAATAACCGGCACTGAAAGGGCCGCCGCGAGGGTTGCCGGCGTCGTCCGGTCATACATATACGACTGGATCAGCGCCGCATCGCCCGTGACCGCCGGGAGGAGATAGAACATGAAGAGGAGGAAGATGAGGGCCGCGGCTCCCGCGATCATCCGGGCGTAGAACGGCATATGGAAAAGGGCGGGTTGCTCTTCTGCGCCCGTTTCTTTATCCCTGTTCTCGTATGCCTGCCGAGCAATCGCCATCATCGGCCAGAGAAGCACGGTCAGGAGAATCAGAATCCCTGCATTCTTCACACCCTCCGTAAACGGCGCTGTCGCATACCACGGCACCCGCTCGAAGGCCATGATCGGGACATTCTCAAGACAGAGGAAGTCCGCCGCTCCCGCATCATTCTCATGGAAGACGATATTGCCCGCAAAGGTCTCCGTCCCGTCTGCCTGTGCAAAGACGCCCGGTTCGATCTCTTTGTATGCAACAGGCGGTCTCCCATCCCGGCTCATCAGGATGGTCCCGTCCCCGCCTGCTTCGACCCGCATCTGCTGCGGTGGTGTCAGCCAGAACTCGAACGTCCGGTAGTTGTGCCGGGTTGTCTGGTAGGTGCCGGCATACGTCTCCCCGGATGATGAGGAGATATCTGTGTCTGCCGGTGCCGCCGTCTCCGGTGCGGGATAGAAGTGGTTCACGAATGCCATCAAAAGGTCGTTTCTCGCAGTGTTCCCACCGGCGCTGTTGTAGGAGACGAAGTACCCTGCCTGCCGCTCCGGGATGATCACGAGGA
>Ga0272441_10016580_pt1 | contig 10170 bp, 9 predicted proteins | sample SSMProp6N_FD_193582 | JGI IMG/M metagenome (GOLD analysis project Ga0272441, IMG submission 193582) | Marine sediment archaeal communities from Little Sippewissett salt marsh, Falmouth, MA, United States - SSM-Prop-6N | ecosystem: Environmental > Aquatic > Marine > Wetlands > Sediment ... | reverse complement strand
ATGCTCGCACGCGAGTAGGTGGCCGGCGGGAATAAGAGCAGGTTCAAAGGGTTTGACATAAGCAAGATCCCGTACACGATGGATAGTTTTACCTGTAAGAGCTGTCCCAACCAGTGTGAGATACGAAGGGTTCGAATAAAAGACGAGAAGAAACCGCTCTACTACGGCGGCAGGTGCGAGCGTTGGGAGGTTGAGGAGCGTAAAGGCCGTGGGCAGGGAATCCCAAACCTCTTTGAAGAGCGGCTGGATATGCTTATGGGAGATTTCGTTGAAGAACAAAAAGACGACCGTCTTACGATCGGTTTACCCCGTGGTCTTTCCCTCTTTTACGACAGTTTTCCTTTTTGGCGGACATTGTTTGGCAAACTCGGTTTCCGGGTTGTTCTTTCGAGGCAATCGGACCGCAGGCTTGTCTCGGATTCTCTCGAAAACCTTGTCGCGGAAACCTGTTTTCCCGTTGAGGTGATGATAGGTCATGTGCGGTCTCTTCTTGACGAGGATGTCGATTATGTTTTTGCGCCGTTTGTCGTAAACGAGAAGGCCGACGATAATAACCCGACTGCCAATTACAACTGTCCGTGGATCCAGACATATCCCTTTATGGTCAGAGCGGCTCTGACCGATGAGGAACAACTCAAAAAACTGCTTGTACCCACTCTTCACTTCCGGTATTCAGACAGGGTGCTTGTCGACGAGCTGAGCGATTTTCTGACCGAGCAGTTTGGAATAAAGAAGGGTGAGATTTTCGCGGCGCTTCATTCGGCACAGGATGTGCAGAAACAATTTCAGGAGGAAAAACTCCGCAGGGGAAAAGAAATCCTTTCAGATCTCTCTGCGTACAAAAACGCCGCGGTAGTATTGGGTAGGCCCTATAACACAGGAGATCCTGAATTAAATCTGCACCTCATCGAAAAACTCATAAATCTTGATGTGTTGCCGATCCCGATGGATTTCATGCCTCTTGAGGATGAGTACGTATTTAAAGACTATCCGATGATGTACTGGCCCAACGGCAGGAAAGTCGTGGCGGCAAGCAGGCTTGTCGCACGGACAAAAGGCCTTCACGGGATCTACCTGAGCAATTTCAGATGCGGCGCCGATTCATTTCTGATGCACTATGTCAGAGAGGAGATGAAGGAAAAACCCTGTCTGATACTCGAGGTGGACGAGCATAGCGCCGACGCGGGGATGATCACCAGATGCGAGGCGTTCCTTGACAGCGTCAAAGGTACCGAGCTGCTGAAGGGTACGGGCGGGGAGAAAACATACACCGCGCCGTCGTTGGTTTCGATTGTAAAAGAGAGGACGATCTATTTTCCTGCGATGTGCGGCGCCGTCTATGCTCTTGCGGCGGCCGCCCGGGGCTGCGGGGTTCCCGCCGGCGTGCTTCCGCCGCTTGGGGAGGAGGATCTGGAGCTCGGTCGGATGTATACCTCCTCCAAAGAGTGCTTTCCCATGATCTGCACGACCGGCACGTTCCTGAAAAAAATCCTTGAGCCGGGATTCCAGGCGGAACGGACGACCTTCTTCATGCCCGACCATAGCGGCCCGTGCCGTTTTGGGCAGTACAGGAAGATGCAGCGTATCATTTTCGACAGGCTCGGGTTCTATGACGTGCAGCTGACTTCACCGAGTAATTCAAACACCTATGTCGAACTCTCCGGCGGACATGCGTTAAAGTTCTGGATACCCGCATGGAAAGGCATTGTCGCTACCGACATACTGGAAAAGATGATGCGTGAACGCGTGCCGTATGAAGCCGTTTCCGGTGAGACACTAAAGGTCTATCAAAAGTACATGGGTGAAATGGAAACATCTATCGAGCACGGGGCAAAAGATCTTGTAGATGTCATGCGGTCTGCCGCAGACGCCTTCAATGCCGTCGAGTTAAAACCCGGTAATAAGAAACCGCTAATATGTGTGATAGGCGAGATATACATGAAAAACAATCCTTTCGCCAACGGTTTTCTTGTACAGCGGCTTGAAGCGCTGGGGGCGGAGGTGCTCATGACGCCGTACAGGGATTGGGTTGCTTATTTCTCCTATAGATACGACAGAGACAGCCGCCGGAAAAGGGACCTGAAAGGCTTTCTGAAATCTCACCTTCAAATGGCCGCGCAAAACATCACGCTCCGCAACCTGGACAAAGCCGTAAGACACGCTACGGATATGGATCTTGATATTGAAATCCAGGAGTGTCTCGAGATATGTGAACCGTATGTCCACAGGGACTACGACGGAGAACCCGTCATGGCGATGGGAACCGCGGTCGGTCTTGCGGATATGGGCGTTTCGGGCTACGCGAATATCTTTCCGTTCACCTGTCTTCCCGGCACCTTTGTTTCATCCGTCGCTCCCGCGTTCAGAAGGGATTATGACGGGATACCGTGGGTGGATGTTGCTTACGACGGACAGGAGGATACTGGTATCGAGACCAGGCTTCAGGCGTTTATGCATCAGGCGGCTGAGTTTGCCGCCAGAAAGGGTTATGATAAAGCGTTAGTGAAAACGGAGTAACCGTACTTTTGGCGATTCCCAGGTTTTCAAGAACAAGGGATTGGTTCAGGCTTGATAACTCGGCAAATCTGTATCCGGCTATAAGCGCCGATCAGATTCCGATGGTTTTTAGAATTACAGCTACCCTAAAAGAGGTCATCCACGCTGAGTTTCTGCAGAAGTCTCTTGATAGAGTTATAGACCGGTTTCCGTATTACAAAGTCCGGCTCCGCGCCGGTTTTTTTTGGTACTTTTTTGAGCGTAATGAAAACCGGGTGTTTGTGCGGGCGGAAGCAGATACTCCTTGCGAAAGCCTCCCGGATGAGAAGAGCTACGGTTTTCTTTTCCGCGTACAAGCGTACAAAAGCAGAATAGCCGTCGAGTTTTTTCATGCGCTTACAGACGGCTCCGGCGGATTGGCCTTTCTAAAAACTCTCATAGCTTCTTATCTCGAGATGAAGGGACACGAGGTAACCGAATGGGGAGATCTCATTAATCCGGAAGATGAGCCGGACCCGGAGGAGTTTGAGGACGCATACCACAGGTATAACGAGTCGGGAACGCCAAAACCGGGCAGGATGAAACCCGCTTTTCAGCTCCCTTTTCCCGTGCGGACAATTTTCAGGTATTCCTATCTTACCGGCGAATGTTCGGCCGCGGAGCTTCACCGTCTCGCCAAAGCAAACAATGTTTCGGTCACCGATTATCTCGCGGGTGTTTATCTGTATGTGCTGCAGCAGATATACACCGACCTACCGGAGCACGTAAAACAGAGACAAAAAAAACTGATCAGAATTGAGGTCCCCGTTAATCTGCGCAGACTATATCCTTCCAAATCTATGCGTAACTTTTCGCTCTTTGTAACACCTGGAATAGACATGAGGCTTGGACGGTACACGCTTGGAGAGATAATCCAGCAGGTGCATCACTACATGCAGGTGGAAGTGGACGCCCGGCGGTTAAACCAGCAGCTTGCCCGCAACGTTAATCCCGAAAGAAACGCCTTTGTGCGGGGGATGCCCCTGGTTGCGAAGAACGGTATTCTGCATACGAGTTACAGCCGTCACGGACCAAAACGGTTTTCCGGCATACTGACGAATCTCGGCAGGATATCTATGCCCGAGAGCATTTCCTCAAAAGTTGAATCATTCTCGTTTATAACATCGCCGGCCCGGGTGTTGAAGGTAAATGCCGCGGTTGCGACGTTTGGTGATAAGATGCGGATCTCTTTTGGAAGCGTGACCGAGATAAAGGAGCTAGAACGCAGATTTTTCAGTACGCTTACCGCTGAAGGGGTTCATGTAAAAATTTTCCGGTATGCGGATGTGTAGTATCCTCATGTAGGTGCCGCCGCACCGGAAAAAAGCTGTAAAACGCCGCCGCGCGGGTGAATCGAATAATAACGGCTCCGGGTTGTAGATTATTTTTGAGACAAACCCTAAGCTTTGCATCGGTGTTGACGGCTAAAAAGCGCGGAGCGGCTGTACACCCGCGCCGGCCGGACAAAGAGGTGTCGTATGTTTTTTTTGAATCCGATTTTTATTTGGGCGTTTATCGGCCTTGTGTTCATCGGCCTCGAGTTTGCTATTCCCGGGCTTGTGATCATCTTCTTTGGAGCCGGCGCGTTAATTACTTCGATTCTTACCGCGATTATTCCCGGTTTGAGATCCGGCATAGGTTGGCAGATTCTGCTTTGGCTTGGAGCTTCGAGTCTCTCCCTCGCTTTTTTGAGGAAATATCTCTCAAAGGTTTTTCGCGGTACTACGTTAGTCGACACGGGTGATAAGCCGTCCGGGAAATCGGCGACAGTAATAGAACGGATTGCCCCGGATAGCCCGGGGAGGGTGCACTTTGAAGGTACCTCCTGGAAAGCTTCCAGCTATACCGAAATATTGGAAGAGGGCGAGACGGTGACCGTTCTCAAGCAGGAGGGTTTAACCCTGTTTGTATCTAAAGCGTTGATTGAACCGACGATTGAGGAAAACTAAAGCGATATAGAATAGGCGTCCGCACCGCGGATAGTGCGGAAAGGAGTATATATGGGCACTGGCGTAATTCTTACGTATGTTCTGGCGGTTGTTTTTCTGCTTGTTTTTTTCCGGTTGATCAGAATCGTACCGGAGCAGGAGGCCTGGATCATCGAACAATTCGGGAAGTATCAGAAAACACTTGGCTCCGGATTTCATTTGATCATTCCATTTGTACAGCGTGTTGCGTATAAACAGTTGCTGAAAGAGGAAGTAATCGACGTTGACCCGCAGGTCTGTATTACCAGTGATAACGTGCAGGTTACGGTGGATGGCATTTTGTACCTGAAGGTGATGGATCCGGAAAAGGCGAGTTACGGGATTGACAACTACAGGTACGCAACCGCGCAGCTTGCTAAAACCACCATGCGGTCCGAAATTGGGAAGCTTGATTTGGATAGAAGCTTTTCCGAACGGGACGATCTCAACGACGCAATTGTAAAGGCTGTTGATGAAGCATCGGATCCCTGGGGTATCAAGGTAACGAGATACGAGATAAAGGATATTTATCCCACCGACACGATCGAAGAAGCGATGAAACAACAGATGCGGGCTGAACGCGAGAAAAGGGCGGAGATCCTTTCGAGCGAGGGAGATAAAGAGTCGAGGATCAACGTCTCAAAGGGCGAGAGACAGGAAGCGATAAACTTAAGTATAGGTGAAAAACAGCGCAGAATAAACGAAGCGGAGGGCCGGGCGCGGGCGATCGAGATTACGAGTAACGCCACTGCCGAGGGAATAAAGGAGATCGCTCAAGCGATAAGAACCCCCGGCGGCGATAAGGCTACGAATTTCAGGATTGCGGAGCAATTTATCTCCCAATTTGGAAATATCATAGAAACCGCGGATACATCGGTACTCCCCTTTGAAATGGCACAGCTCAAGTCCGTGCTCGAGGCGGTTCTGCCCGCAAAGGAAAAAAAACAGGCCGGAACTAGAGTTCCCGGGATGACGATAGAACCACGCAGAGAGAGAAAGGAACAGGGAGGTGAGGCATGAATCCGTTGTTACCGTTGTATATAATTGCCGGGCTCTTTGGGTTTATTGTTCTGATTGCGCTTCTAAGAAGTATCCGAATCGTATCTACAAAATCCGCGTTGATTGTAGAACGTCTTGGAAAGTACAGTAAGATTCTCGAGGCGGGATTTCACCTGCTTATTCCCTTCATCGACAAGGTAAGATACAAACACAATCTCAAAGAGCAGGCGGTCGATGTGCCGGCGCAGGACTGTTTTACCCTGGACAACGTCAAAGTGAAGGTTGACGGAGTGCTGTATTTGCAGGTTGTGGATCCAAAACGAGCTTCCTACGGCATCAAAGATTACAAGTATGCGACCATACAGCTTGCGCAGACCACGATGCGCTCGGTAATCGGCAAACTCGAGCTCGATCGTACGTTTGAAGAAAGACAGAATATTAATGCTGAAGTGGTAAAAAGCGTAGACGACGCCTCAGACCCATGGGGTGTCAACGTTTCCCGGTATGAGATCCAGAATATTTCGGTTCCGGATACCATCCTCCAGGCGATGGAAGTGCAGATGAAAGCCGAACGCGAGAAACGGGCTTCGATTTCCCGCAGCATCGGTGTCATGGAGTCGCGGATCAATTACTCGCAAGCCACCATGGAAGAAGCAATTAACAAGAGCGAAGGTGAGAAGGAAAAGTGGGTAAATGAAGCCGAAGGCCGGGCGGCGGAGATCCTTGCCGTAGCCAAAGCTACCGCAAACGGTATTCAAAAGGTAGCGGGGGCCATAAATGAGGCGGGAGGAGAAGACGCCGTGGCCATGCGCATCGCCGAAGGGTATATAGAGGAACTGAAGAAGCTTGCAAAGGACGACACGAAACTCGTACTTCCCATTGATATGTCGAGTATCGAGTCGGTTATGGAGACCGTAAGGGGCATGCTCAAGGCATAACTGCAAAATAGCGAGACCTCTTGACTATCGAGAATATTCTCACTATAGTATATATGAGAATATTCTCATATGGACAATGTATGGCAAAACCAAAAAAGGAACGGTTTGTCAGATACCCGCCGCCTGTGTCTCTGTTCAGGCCTATCGGGATACCATCCTCCCAGCTCCGCCAAATCGTGCTCCTGCTTGACGAGTACGAGGCGCTGAGATTGGTTGATCATGAAGGTATGGATCAGGCAGCCGCGGCGGAGAAGCTCGGTATTTCGAGAGCTACATGCGCGCGGATTCTTGAAAACGCCCATCAGAAGATTGCTGAAGCGGTCGTCAACGGGTGCGCGATCAAGATCGAAGGCGGCAATTATCGTTTCTGGCGCAATCGTTTCAGATGTTTAAGTTGTGGAAACATATGGGAATCCGAGTTTGAAGAGAACCGGGAACAGATTTTGTGCCCGGTTTGTGAGGACACGAATGTTGTGGATTTAGCCGCCCGTGTGGGGAGACATGGACCGGCTCACCGCGGCGGCCAGGGACCTCGTGAGGGTCTTCGCGGCCGTCACGGCGGCTGGGAGGGTTAACACAATAAAACACGACTGGAGGAATGCATATGCCTAGAGGAGACAGAACCGGACCAAACGGCGGAGGATCGATGACCGGCAGAGGTCTTGGATATTGCGCCGGCTACGACGCACCCGGATACATGCACCCGGCGCCGAGAATGGGCGGAATGGGACGCGGTATTGGATACGGCGGGAGAGGATACGCGGCAAGAGGACGGATGCGCGGAAGGGGCTACGGCTGGTATGAACCGGGATTCAGGAGATGGGCTCCCGACTATCGCAGTTACCCCGTTTCGTATCCCGTTTCATATCCGGCGCCGCCAACCGCGGATGAGGAGATGAAATATCTTCAGGGTGACGTCGATTATCTAAAACAGGAGCTCAAGGCCGCTGAAGACCGTATTGCCGAGCTTCAAAAAGCCGGCGAAGAATAGCGGGTCTGATCAAAACCGAGCTTATTACCCCAAAGCTTGCTAGCGCGGTCGCTCCGCCCCCGGAAGGCCTGGAAATTGCCGTCATGTCGATGTACTATGCGTCATGGATAAGGACGCAAGGAATATACCAGCTTTACAGCAAACGGCAATCCGGGCCGCCCTGGCGGCGGGAGCTAAAATACTCAAAGTCTATGAAAGCGACGACTTTGATGTCTCTCTCAAAAACGACAACTCACCTCTGACAAGGGCGGATCTCCTTTCTCATGAGACGATAAATAGTATTCTGCAGAAAGAAGATGAAAGCATCCCGATTCTTGGAGAAGAGGGGAAGGAAATAGCCTACAAAGACAGAAAGGATTGGAATGCCTTTTGGCTTGTCGATCCGCTTGACGGAACAAAAGAGTTTGTGCGCAAAAACGGCGAGTTCACCGTAAATATCGCGCTTGTAGAGGGTGAGCATGCAATACTCGGGGTATTGTACGTGCCGGTGAAGGACATTATCTATTACGCGGCCGCGGGGTTTGGTTCATTCAAAAGCGACAGGGCCGCCGAAAAAGGGGTTGCCCGTCTCATGGAATCGGCGGTCAGACTGCCCACCGACGATAATAGAGAAATTCCGCCGGTAAAGGTAGTTGCCAGCCGTTCTCATTTCACCGCCGAAACGGAGAGTTATGTCAAAAAGATAACGGAGACCTACGGCAAAGTTGATCTCGTAAACGCGGGAAGCTCGCTAAAGATCTGTCTTGTCGCGGAAGGAAGCGCCGATGTCTACCCGAGATTCGGGCCGACTATGGAATGGGATGTCGGGGCCGGACAGATTATCGCCGAGGAAGCCGGCTGTTCGGTTACACACGCAGAAACTGGGGAACGGCTCGCTTACAATAAACAGAATCTTCTCAATCCTTATTTCATCGTTGAAAGAGCGGGTTGGAATATCACATAACCTCTTATAATGCTGTTTAGTATCACGGACCTGCTACCGGTGCTCCCGCCCTCTGTGTTGACTCTCAAAATCGGCCTGTTATAGAATATCAGCAATAGAACAACGGTGTACTAATCATGTAGTACCTCCGAGTCCATTCGCCTACGGGGATACCTAAGCGCGTCTTTCAGACGCCGGCACTGGGCCGTTAGGGTGATGTTGGAAACGACATTGCCTCCCGCACTTGGAAAGGAGGACCTATGCGTACCGTACGTGCCATTATTGCAACGGTATTCATCTTATCCGCGATACAGCTCTTCTCTCTTGATATAGTTGTCAACGGAACTGTACATAGCCGCTTTTCAAACGCCGATCTTGCATCCGTCGATAAGACGGACCGCGGCATATGGCTCCCCGATATTCTCCCGTTGATGATTTCGTGTGACCGGTTGGCGGTTTCCGGCGAAATCGGCGGAGAAGCTGTGTTTCACGATCCGCATCTTGCCGACCTTTTTCAGGAAGGATATCTGGCGCGGGACGGTTCGTCCTGGAATCTCGATTTTTCCGGAGAGACCGTTCGCGGGGTCAAAAGGTTTGAGCTATCAGCGGAACTGCTCGAACAGCGCTCGCTTGAAGTTTGGGTAAGCTGGGAAGGCGTCCCCGAACTCAAGGCTGAAATCGCAAAGTTTGCCCGCGGACATGATTGCGATATCGATGTTGTTGAGGTCCCGGGTATTAAAACAAAGCTCATCGCACTGCTCCGCGGGGGCGGGAAAGTGCCAGATCTGGTGATGATCCAATCGGATTATTTACCGGAACTCACCGCTATGAGAGCGTTACAGCCGGTGGATAATCCTCTGCCCGCGGCTCCCGGCATGTCGGGAGAAGGCTCGTTTCTGGTGGACGACTCATTGATGGCGTCTCCTTTCTTTTTCGATTCTCAGGTGGTCATCATCAATCCGGATCTGTATCCAAAAGGAGCAGAGCTGGATAGGGCGGTTTCGGGTGACTGGGATCTTGATGATCTTGAACGTTCGGCTATGAAGATGAAATCGCAGGGAATTACGCCGTTTTGCTGGAACGCCTATTCGGCATACTGGCTCGTTGCGTTCCAGTATGGATTTGGCAAGGAACGACTGGTAGAGCCTGATGGCCGCATTCTCATGACCGATGAGCCGACCATCGATGCGGTTGAATATCTTCTATCCCTCCAGGAAGAAGGGTTCCTGAAGGTAAACGAACGAGACGCGATGATTACCATATTTCTCCGCGGGGATGTTGGCGCGATTCTCACGGGTTCGTACTCGCTTCCCTCGTTTGAGAAACTTGATATCGATTATGCGGTGGCGCCGTATCCCGTCAATCCGGCCACGGGCAAACCCATGGCACCGGTACTCGATTACAAGGGGTTTTCGATCACGAGGAAAGCGAGAAATCCTATTCTTGCCAGGAGGCTTATCCAGTATCTTTCGAGCCCGGGCCCGCAGATTCGATTTACCTCGGCGCTTTCGAAACTTCCGGCAAGACAGGATGTCTGGGAGGAGCTTGGCAAATTTCACGATCACATGGAACCTTTGCGGATCAGCGCGGAACGCGGTGTCCCGCTACCGCCTGACCAGTCATATAAAATATTTAAAAATACGATGTGGAAACTTCTGCGCCTGGTGCTCTCCGGGCAGATGGAAGTAAGAGAGGCCCTGGAACAGGGGCAGGCCGTCGTTGACGGTCAATTGGCAGCGAAAGGAGGATGATATGAGCAAGGTAAAAAACAGATTGATTGCCGCCTTTATTATCGCGGTTATCTGTACCGCCGCGGTA
>Ga0272441_10016579_pt1 | contig 10170 bp, 7 predicted proteins | sample SSMProp6N_FD_193582 | JGI IMG/M metagenome (GOLD analysis project Ga0272441, IMG submission 193582) | Marine sediment archaeal communities from Little Sippewissett salt marsh, Falmouth, MA, United States - SSM-Prop-6N | ecosystem: Environmental > Aquatic > Marine > Wetlands > Sediment ... | reverse complement strand
GACGCTCGGACTCAAACGTTTCGTTTTCCGGGCTGTGTGCGCTTCTCAAGAAACTCGGATTTGAAGAGCGCATCAAGGGAGACCATCACATCTTCACTATGAGCGGCGTCGAGGAGATCTTGAACCTGCAGCGAAGGGAGGCAAGGGCAAGCCCTACCAGGTGAAGCAGGTGCGCAGCGTGATCCTCAAGTACAATCTCACCCTGGAGGACTGATCATGGATCCGAAATACGAGATCATCATCTTCTGGAGTGCAGAGGACAGTGCCTTTGTGGCTGAGGTCCCTGAGCTCCCAGGTTGCATGGCTGATGGCAGTAGCTATCAAGAGGCACTGGCGAATGCTAAGCAGATCATACAGGAATGGGTCGACACGGCTGAAGAATTGGGTAGGTCCGTTCCGCAGCCAAGGGGGCGCCTCACCTACGCCTAGCAGGTTGCGCGCGGGAACCCTATTTCAATGGCCATTCCGAGCCTGACGGTTGACCTGCTCCTTCCGACCGACGCGCGAGTTCGAATCCCCTAGGCTCCAAAACGCCCTTTCCAAAGGCATTTCAGCGTTGTACACTGGCCGTCAATCCTTCTTCGACGCGTCTGCGATTCTCTTCTTGATGTGGCTCTCAATCAGGGGCTCTGTGTAGTCAATCTCAATGAGGGTCACGCCAGCTTCTGCGCACAACGCACGCTTTCTTTCATCCCGAGCGCGTGTCTCCTCAAGCGCAGCCTTGCCACCCCAGGCCTCGACAGGGTGGAAGTGCTGCTCTCCCTGATACTCACAAGCCAAGTCGAGCCTCGGAACGAAGATGTCCAGCTCCTGCCCACCCAGCCAGTCTGGCCGATGGTGATGGACAACCTCCTCGTCCATGAAGATCCGATCCACAATCTGGAATAGGAGAGTCTCGGAAACCCATCTCTCACCGACCTTTCGGAAACCGAACTCCTCACGGGCGATGTCCTCGAAGTACTTCGACACGACGCGTGCAGACTGGGCTGCCTGTCGCCGCAGCTCTCCCATGAGTTCAGCCTCTTCAAGCTTCACGTTGTGCCAGTACGTGATCTCGTCAGGCTTGATATCGTCACGATCTGGACCTTGAACCATGAGCTGAAGCCGCTGTTCCTCTTCTGTAAACAGCATCTGATCGGACCGTGCCTTCCTGATCTTGGCAGCAATCTCTGACGGACATCTTGACTCGAGGTACGGGAACAGGTACTCGCCGAACTCCTGACGAAGAACGCCGAACCTGAGATGTGACTGATTCACATACCACCCGTGGTGCTGCATGAAGACGGTGCCATACATCTCATGGCAGTACCGAAGCTTCGGGGACACGATGCTGCACCTGTGGCAGATCCCCTTCCGGAAAGGGAGTGCTGCAATACCCTCCGTTTTCCGTGCTTTCGCGATTTCCACGATCGGCTCTGGAAAGAAGTGGTCACGGAAGACGTAGTCGAAGGCAGACGCTCGCCCGTAGTGAAGAGCCGGATTCTCGTTCACAAGCTCCATTAAGTTGGCTACGGCTGGTTCGGCACATGCACATAGATACGGCTCCGAGTCCTTTTCCTCCGAGAACGCGAGAAACGTTCCATAGGGACCCGTATAGTGGACGTGCGGTAGGGGAAGGGACTCCTCCGCGATGAACCCCTTGAGGGCAACCGGCGACTTGCGCGCCTTTCTGGGCTGCCGCGACTTCCTCTTGCGGACAGCAGGAAGCCCGTGCTCCTGCCGAACCGAATCTTCGGCTTCTCGAATGAGTGAGTATGCGAGATCCCGCAGCGCTTCGTTAGCTCCGAAGCTTAGGGTACGGACGACAGTCCTCCCAGGCTTCCCGTACATACCGTTCAGATACGCAAGATCCCAGTCACGCCACTCGTAGTCTTCCGCTTCTGCCGCGAGTTCCTGCAAGATAGAACGGCCCGTCTCTTCCCTTCTGCTGTCGAGCAGCGCATCCAAAGTCCTAGCCACCTCACGGACATGCTCCTTGCCTACCTTGGTAAGGCGAGAGGTGAACAGCGCTAGAAGGTCGTATGCATCGACTGGCTCCTCGACAAGAAGCTTCAGCGTCAATCGGTACTCAGCCCAGTTCGAGTTGCCTTTGCCAAGTGGGGGAGCTAGAAGAGCATCAAGAGCTTCTTCGAATCGCTCCTCCTGTGCATGGCGATAGCTGTCTGTCAGGTCGAACAGCCCCATCTCAGGAGTGCCCTCAACTACGTGTCTCCCCCTCTTGTCACCTCTCTTGCCTGTCTGGGAGGAACTGCATGGTTGATCGACCACAGCATCTGCCGATTCCTCTTGCCTCTGTGCGGAGGTCATCTGCACTCTTCTCACTTGGTTGCTCAGGGGTTCGTCGCCCGAGAGGCCAAACCCCTTCATCTCAAGCATCCGGGCGATCAGATGATTCCTCTGAAGGTACTCCGACCTGTGTATCGCGTCCTCCGCGGGGTCATCTGATCCGACGTAGATGTCTTCCAGTGCAGGGAGGGCTTCAGTACACCCATCCTCCCGTATGCGCGTATGCGAGTCAGAGGTCATGCGGTGGGTCGCATAGTAGTCGAGATACTCCCCATTCTCATCGGATCCAAACGAGTACCAGATCGTCCATCCCTGCTGGTTGATCTTGCCCCGCCTGCGCTGCGCAACATCCTCATCCGGAAGCTGGACCCCCCATGGCGCGAAGGATCGGGCGAAGATCTCACTCGCTCTGATCATCCTGTGACCGAACCCCATACTTCCATTCTATCTCCTAGAAGACCGCATCAACACAGCGACTCGCCTCGGTCCCGCTGACTAGGCTAAGATTCATCTACCGATGAGACTCCAAGACGGAACGATACGACTCTCTGCAACCGACCTCTCAAATCATCTGGGATGTCGTCACCTTACGTGTCTCGACTTGGCCGTTGCTCGCGGGGAGATTGACGCACCAGCGTACACGGACCCCGCACTGGAAGCACTGCAGGAGCGGGGGTACCAGCACGAACGGGGCTACATCGAGCACCTATGCTCACAAGGGCTATCGATCGTGGAACTTCATGAGATGGGCGATGAGCAAGCAAGCTTCGATGCGACACGTGAGGCGATGCAGAACGGGCCAGACGTGATTACGCAGGCGATCCTGCTTGACGACGGTTGGATGGGGCGTGCCGATGTACTGCTTCGGGTCGAGAGACCTTCAAGTCTCGGCGGCTTCTCTTACGAGATTGCCGACACCAAGCTCGCCCGCGAAACCAAGGGACGAACAATCCTTCAGCTCTGCCTCTACTCCGACCTGCTTGGGCGAATTCAAGGGGTCCTGCCCGAGCGCATGTATGTGGTGCCACCTGCAGCTGACTTCAAGCCGGAGCCATATCGAGTCGATGACTACCTGGCCTACTACAGGTTGATGCAAGATCGCCTGGTAGCTGCGGTGCGAGACGGAGAGTGGCGGCTGGAGGAGACCTATCCTGATCCGTGCGAGCAATGCAACATCTGCCGCTGGTGGCAAGTTTGCGATCGGAGACGCCACGACGATGACCACCTCTGCCTGGTTGCCGGAATCAGCAAGATGCAGATTGGGGAACTGCAGGATCGCGAGATTGAGACTCTGGAGGCACTAGCGGAAGCCGAGATTCCACTCAATCCTGCACCGGAACGTGGCGCTCCAGAAACTTACGCGCGAGTCCATCACCAGGCCCGTGTGCAGCTTGAGGGCCGAGAGAAGGGCGAGCCTGTTCACGAGTTGGTTGCCCTTGAAGAGGATTTCGGCCTATATCGACTCACGGAACCCACGCCTCAGGACATTTACTTCGACTTCGAAGGAGCCCGCTTCGTCGGGGATGAGGGGCTCGAGTATCTCTTCGGCTACGTCTCTCTCAATCGCGCTGGAGAACCAGAGTACCAAGCGCTCTGGGCGATGACACCCGAGGAGGAGAAGGCGACCTTTGAAACGTTCATTGATGAGGCAATGAAGCGGTGGGAGACTGACGAGGGATTCCACATCTACCATTACGCAGCATACGAGCCCGCCGCGATCAAGCGACTGATGGGCCGCTATGCGACTCGAGAGGAAGAAGTCGATCGATTGCTGCGAGGCGAACGATTCGTTGACCTCTACGCCGTTGTGAAGCACACCGTCCGTGCGAGTGTTGAGTCGTATTCCATCAAGGATCTGGAGCCCTTCTTCGGATTCGAGCGACAGGTGGAACTGCGAGAAGCCTCGAAGAATCTCCATGCACTCGAGTACGCACTGGAATTCGGTGCGCCGGAATCGATCACAGACGAGATTCGCGCCATGGTTCAAGGGTACAACGAAGATGATTGCCTGGCGACATTGAGTCTGCGCCATTGGCTAGAAGAGAAGCGTGTTGAGTGGAGAGATGCTGGTGAGGACATCCCTAGACCAGAACTCAAGAGCGGCGATCCAAGTGACGCTCAGACGGAGATCCTCACCAGAGTGCAAGAGCTTCGTGATCGTCTTGCAGCAGGGCTCCCCGTCGATCGCAATGATCGGACCAAGGAGCAGCAAGCCCAGTGGATTCTCGCTCAGCTTCTCGAGTGGCACTGGCGCGAGACCAAGGCTGTGTGGTGGGAGTACTACAGGCTTCTTGACCTGAGCGATGAGGAGCTGATTGACGAGAGGAACGCGATTGCGAATCTCGAGTACGTCAGCCGCATCGACGAAGTAGGCAGAGGCAGTGTGATCGACAGATATCGGTTCCCGCATCAGGAGACGAAGCTGCGCGCAGGTGCCGAGGTGCTCAGCCATGAGACTGGTACTACTCCACTCGCCAAGATCGTCGACATCGATCTTGTTGAGGGGCTTGTCGATCTGCGTAAAGGACCGACAAAGGCGGGAATGCATCCTCCCTCAGTCTTCAGTCACGATAGCATCCCGACGAAGGGACTCCAGGAAGCCTTGTTCCGAATGGGAGAATGGGTAACGGAACATGGCATCGATGGAAACGGTCCATACCGAGCAGGGCGTGACCTTCTCCTTGGGATCCCTCCGCGTTTGCAGGACGAACCACTCGAGACGGTTGTCGAAGCTGAGGAGTCTCGACTTGCTGCTGCGTTGAAGCTTGTCCTCGATCTGGATCATGGGCTGCTCCCGATACAGGGGCCGCCCGGCGCCGGGAAGACCTACACCGGGGCACGCATGATCTGCACTGCGGTCAAGGAAGGACTGAAGGTGGGGATCACAGCGGTCAGTCACAAGGTGATTGGCAATCTTCTGAAGGAGGCGGTTGCGGCTGCACCGGAGATGGGAGCTGAACTCTCGTGCATACGGAAAGTGAATGAGAAATCAGAGGTCGACTTACCAGTCGGGATAGAGGAGACAACAGACAACGGGAAGGTCTTCCGCATGCTTGCTGCGGGTGAAGTTCAGGTCGCTGCAGGTACGGCTTGGCTATGGTCCCGTGAGGACGCTACGGACTCAGTTGACGTCCTCTTCGTCGATGAAGCAGGCCAGATCTCGCTTGCCAACACACTAGCCGTGGCACAAGCCGCGAAGTCCGTTGTGCTGCTTGGCGATCCACAGCAGCTCGAACAGCCAAAGCGCGGCAGCCACCCTGACGGGACCGACGTCAGCGCCTTGCAGCACCTGCTGGAGGATCATCAGACGATGCCGCCGGAACGCGGGGTGTTCCTTGAGAGAACCTGGCGCCTCCATCCAGCGATCTGTGCTTTCACGTCCGAGCTGTTCTATGAGAACCGTCTCCTTCCGCAGACCGGACTCGATGTCCAGAGCCTCAACGGATCCGGTGAGTACGTCGGCTCTGGGCTGTTCTTCGTTTCAGTGGACCACGAGGGGAACTGCAACGAGTCTCCCGAAGAGGCTGCCGTGGTGGCACAACTTGTGGCGGAACTGACAGCGAAGGGAGTGAGGTGGACAGATGCCAAAGGCGAGACGAGGCAGGTGGGTCTCGCCGATGTGCTAGTCGTTGCCCCATACAACGCTCACGTTGCGAGCATTCTTGAACGACTACCGGAAGGAGCCCGCGTAGGCACTGTGGATCGATTTCAAGGACAGGAAGCTCCAGTCGTCATCTACTCGATGGGGACTTCGTCCCCTGAACTCGCTCCGCGTGGCATGGAGTTCTTGTACGGTTCCAGCAGATTGAATGTGGCAACATCGCGCGCTCAGTGTCTCTGCATCCTTGTGGCAAGCCCGAAGCTGTTCCAGCCTGACTGCAGAACGCCACGTCAGATGAAGCTTGCCAATGCGTTCTGCCGCTATCTTGAATTGGCGAACGGGCCTGTCGGAGTGCGCGAGGAACCCTCAGCATAGCGCGATCCTAGGACGCCGAGTGGGATTGTTTGTCTCCGCCAGGGCACATATGCAAAGGAGGGGGCCGGTGAGGAGAAGACAAAGGAGGATGGCATACGCATGGCCCTATTCATGAATGGGATCTTCAGAAACGTGATCGAAGAGATCCTGGACGTCCAGGATCGGGAGCCCTCAAAGGTCTGCTTCCTTCAACGCTACTCACCGAAGAAGATAGCGCAGTTGGCAAAGCAACCACCCAGTCCAGAGGCTCCCATGGTGCTCTATGTGTCCACATCTGACTCCCTTGATAGGGTGTCCTACACCGCAGAGATCGTGGATTGGGAGGAGAAGGCCGCTCTGGACGACTCAAGGAGAGCGGAGGTTGATCGACAGGTTAGGACACATCAGCCCGGAGAAGGCGGACTGTACATGACCGTTCGCGACGGTGTGATCTGCGCCAATCTTCTGTCAATCCGGAGTCTTCGTGCGTTCGCAAGTCCTTTGCCAGTTGGCGTTCTCACCAAGCAGGACGGAACTTCGCTGCGCCCGCGGACTCGCGCTGGAGGGTGGGCGTACGTACGTGAGCTGCCGTCGTGGGCTGGTATGTTCCCTGAAACGTTGTTGAGCGATGACGTGCGGTCTGCATTCGAGCAAGCAGTTCGGGATTCGAGCAAGGAGTCAGACCAAGCGCGACGTGCCCGCCTTGAGCGCGCAGAGAAGACTCCAAGGCGATACCAGGCCTTGAGTCAGGGCTTCATTCGGAATCCAGATGTAGCCGCGGCAGTGCTGTATAGAGCGCAGGGAGTCTGCGAGAGATGTGGATCAGCGGCTCCCTTCACAAGGCAGAGTGATGGCACTCCCTATCTTGAGGTTCACCACATGGTCTGGCTAGCGCGTGGAGGCGAGGATACTGTCGAAAACGCAAAGGCTCTTTGTCCCAACTGCCATCGCGAGCTCCACTTCGGTAGAGGCCACTCGAGTATCTGAGCAAAGCACTCAGCAGCTATCCGCTTCGATAGGGTCAGAGCGCGGGACTCTGCCTGAGAACTGCTGAAAACCACACTCCTGCAAGCTTTCGAGAGAACTTCGCTGCTTCTGGGGCATGCATCACCATGCAGCGACGCGCAAACGCGGTCTGCATTCAGTCCCGAGGCTCCACAATCGGCAATGGGCACCCGTCCACACTTCCCTAGCGCCAAGCGCCGTTCAACGAACGCTCTTAGGGCTCTCATCTTACCGAGCCGGGAGATCACGAAGTCGGTGGTGCTAGCACGACTGGAGTCCGAGAGCTTCAGCTCCATCTTCTGGCTGGCTTTGGCGTGCACCTTGTGCGCAAAGCCTGCGATGCTCCACATCCTCTACACGTCCACGCTACAATGACACGCTGGCGGGAAGGGCGAGTCACACAGAACAGGCTGTGGTGCCAGCCGGCAGGTTTCGCCTGCCCGCGCCAGGACGAACAGCTAGACAGGAGGGAGGACTCAGCATGGCATTCCCTGCAACCGCCGGAGAGCTCTACCGGAAGCTGGGAAGTGTCTATCGCTTGTTCGACCTCTTTCACTCCGTCAATCGGGTTCTGCCTGAGGATCAAGTGATAGTGAGTGTGCCGCCAGACACCACCGCAGGCGATGCGCTTCGCTTGATGAAGGATTGCGGATACTCACAGCTTCCGGTTGTTGAGGGCGATTCCGTGTTAGGGCTCTTCAGCTACCGCGCATTCGCTCTCGAGGTCGCGAACAGCTGTGACTCCAAGTTGAATGCTACATCGCTTCCAGTCGAGGACTTCCTTGCGCACGATGAGCCCGAGTACGCGCGCCTGAGCGACGATTTCCGCAGGCTGATTTCGACACTCGATGAGAAGGACTCGGTGCTTGTGTCCGGGCCCGAGAACCTTGTGGGCATTCTCACGCCCATGGATGTGCTGCGGCATCTGTATTCGATCGCCAATGGCTTCGTCCTCATTGAGGAGATCGAGGGCTCGTTGCGGGCGTTGATCAGCGACGCCATCCCTGATACGGAAACGCTATCAGCATGTATAGCAAGGGCGTTGTCCTCGAAGTACAAGAATGGCGATCTCCCTGAGTGCGTCGAGGAGATGTCTTTCGATGACTACATCGGGCTACTCCGCAACGGTGACAACTGGCCTCTCTTTCACCCCGTTTTCGGGAGCACAAGGGATCGCGTCAAGGGGCAGCTGGAGCCGATCAGAGATCTGCGGAATGACGTGTTCCATTTTCGGCGTGAGCTCTCCGACGAAGACCACAGGAAGCTATCGACTTGTCGGGATTGGCTGTGGAGATGCGCCAAGAAGATCGATGCGCGGAGAGGAGGCGCACGATGACTGCAGAGAGCGGTCCGCAGCCCTTCTCCTACACGCCATATCAGGAAGCACTTATCGAGCAACTGCTGGAAGAAGTGACCTCGGGCAGCGTCCACCAATTGACCGGGCCAGTCGGTACTGGGAAGTCAATCGGAGCGGCTGGGGCTGTCACTGCCTTGATGGAGGCGAAGCAGGCTTCGCGGGTGCTGGTGCTCGCGCCTGCAATGCTGGGGACTCAGTGGACAGAGCTTCTCGAGCAACATGGTACACGAGCTCTAATGCTTGATGGCAGGGCAGTCCGTGCCATGCGAAACGAGTTCGCACACGGTGGCGACTTGCCCAAGGGCGTGTTCGTCGTGAGCATCGACTTGGCGAAACGCGACGACGTGCGCGAGTGGATCTCAGGGCTGCCTTGGGACTTCGTGTTGATTGACGAACCACCTTGCCTTGTCGGCAAACGTGGTGAAACCACCGAACGGGGGAGACTCGTCTCCGCACTCCTAGCTAGACCTTCACCTCCGAGCGCACTCATCGTCACATCCTTCCCTGACGAGGGAACACGCAAGCTGGCCGGGAAGATGATCAACATCGACTGGCGTGATGCAGTGAAGGAGTTCCTGGGTGAAGACCCGGATCGCCCCAGCGACGCAATCCCCCTAGTGACGCGCATGTATCGGCGCACACCGGACGAGGTTGCAGTGGCCAATGACGTAGTGGCGGCAGCAAGACGGCTTGGGGGATTCAAGGGATCGGTACTGATGCGGACGGCAGCATCAAGTGTCTTGAGCCTTGAGGAGTCATTGAACCGGCAAGTCTCCGCAGATCAGACCAACGTAGGTGAGCGCGACGTGCTTGAAGCTCTTCTGACCTCTGTGGAGAGCCTCTCCATGGACTCCAAGCTCGATTGCCTGAAAGCGCTGGTTGTAGAGCTTTCCGGGGCGGGAATCCGACATACAGTTGTCTTCTGCGATTTCAAGGCGACACTTGACTACCTGCATTCCGCCTTGCAGGATCTCAACTTGGCCGATTACGTAGTCCATGGAGCCATGACTGCAGAGGCTCGTGCCACTGCCTTGAATCGTTTCGAAGAGAACGGTGGATTCCTGATTGCCACCACAGCGGCTTCTCAGTTCATGTCGCTGAGCTTTGTGGAGGCGATAGTCCACTACGACTTTCCGTTCTCTCCCCGTGCCTTCACTGAGCGAATGGGCCGGCATCGCCGGTACGGAAGCGGTATTGCTTGCACTGCCTACTGCTTCGCGGATGAGAGCACAGCACTGCCAATCGAGGCGCTTCAACTGCAACTCGCTCTTGGGCAAGACCTGGATTCCATCGAAGTGGATCCCGAAGTAGTCGAGTTCATTGAGAGGACGTTGCCATGATCGCATGCCGCCGCCATGCATGGACGCCTAGCAGGGCTCCAACTCCCAACGGCATAGGCCACAAGCGATATCCAATTGGGCTCTTCCGTCCTTCTCAAAGGATGCGGTGAGACGCACGTCACCACGCAACAGCTAACGAACGCGTTCTACATTCAGTCCCCCAGGCTCCAGAGCGATCAACACACCCCCGATGGTATCAGTCTTCCCGGCACTTCAGGTGTTCCGTG
>Ga0272441_10016578_pt1 | contig 10170 bp, 7 predicted proteins | sample SSMProp6N_FD_193582 | JGI IMG/M metagenome (GOLD analysis project Ga0272441, IMG submission 193582) | Marine sediment archaeal communities from Little Sippewissett salt marsh, Falmouth, MA, United States - SSM-Prop-6N | ecosystem: Environmental > Aquatic > Marine > Wetlands > Sediment ... | reverse complement strand
GTCTACGGCGAGCGCCTCAAGGGCGTGTACCTCTACGGCTCCCACGCCCGCGGCGAAGCCACGGAGGACTCGGACATCGATGTGGCGGTGGTTCTGGGGGGCGATGTGGACCGAGGGTCCGAGGACCGTCGCTTGAGCGACCTGATCGGCGACCTGTCGCTCCGCGAGAACTGCGTCCTGATGCCGTTCTTCGTTTCCGAGGAAGAGCTCCGAACAGCCCCTTACGCCCTTTTCCGGAGCATGGCACGCGAGGGGGTGCCCGTGTGAACGAGGCGATCCTCAAGCATCTGTCCCGAGCAGACGGTCTCTTGCGCTTGGCTGATGAGATTCTGGGCATCGGCTATCCCGCCGACGCTGTGGGGCGCAGCTACTTCGCCGCGCTCCACGCAGCCATTGCTGTGCTCTCGGAGTTGGGCATCCAGCGGAAGTCGCATCACACCCTATGGGCGGCCTTCGGACAGCACGTGGCCAAGCCCGGTCTCATGGACGTTCGCTACCACCATGCAGGCATGCGTCTCTTGCGGCTCCGCTCGCGCTCGGACTACTTGCCTGAGCCGGACATCCTGCGCAACGAAGCTGAGGAGTCGCTCGCCGCCGCGCGCGAGTTCGTTGCCGCCTGCCGGGCATTCCTCGAAGGCCGCGAGAGCGAATCATAGGGCCGGCAGTGCAGGCCTCCCCCTCCTCAAGCTCCATGCCCAGACCCATCGATCTCGTCCTCGATCTCGATCTCCCTCCTCCGCTCTTCCGCCCCCTTCGGGTCTGGGGGAGGGGGGCCGTTGCTGGTCCGGGCGGCTTACGCCGCCGGCTATGCTCTGCCGCCCCTACCATCTTCGCATATGCACGCCGAAAGTCAGCTCCACAAGATGTAGTGGCGTGCATCATACGATGATGGCTGATATTAGCATCATGCGATCGCTGCGGTGTCGCATATGCTAATATCTTGGGGCTGCTCCCGCCCCCCCGCCCCTCGACCCTTGTCTCTCGCCTCCCCACCGCGCTTGCCTCGGAGGAGCAGTGGAGGGCGATGAAGCGTCACGCATCATGGAGAGGGGCGTCTGGGAGCGGGTGTTGCAATTCCTCGGCAGGCGCGTATAATATACCTGGGTATCGCAACACGCTGCTCAGTGTTGTGTTGCGGTGGGATCGAGGCGTGCTTCGGGGCTGGCGGTCCCGCGAGACACCGTTGCGAGGCGAGCCGTGGCGAAGACGCAGTTCGGAAGAGCGCTCGAACTTGTGAGGCGCCGTGGCGGCATTGTGGGTGCGGGCGACTTCCGGAAGGCGGGCCTCCCGACCGTCTATCTGACCCGCCTGCGCCGACGAGGTGTGCTCGAGCGGGTGAGCCGGGGGCTGTACCGACGGGTCGGCTCGGATGTGACGGAGCATCACGACCTGGCGGGGGCGGCGAAGCGGGTGCCCAATGGCGTCGTGTGCGTGCTCTCCGCACTGGTGTTCCACGATCTGACGGACGAGAACCCATTCGAGGTGTGGATGGCGATCGATCCGAAGGCGTGGCTGCCCAAGGTGGAGCACCCGCCCATCCGGTTCTGCCGCTTCTCGGGTGCGGCACTCAGCGAGGGGGTCGAGTCGCACGAGATCGAGGGGGTGGAGGTGCGGGTCTACGGCCCGGAGAAGACGCTTGCGGACTGCCTGAAGTATCGGAAGAAGATTGGCCTCGAAGTGGGCCTGACGGCGCTCAAGCGGTACGTGCGCCGCCGAGGCAGGATGCGCCTGGACGCCCTGATGGGCTTCGCGACCATCTGCCGCGTGGAGAAGCTGATGCGGCGCTACCTGGAGGCTCTCCTGTGAGTCCAAGGGACATGGCGGCCTCCGTGAAGCAGCGGCTGCTCAACCAGGCGCGGTCGGAAGGGAGGGAACTCCAGTCGCTGTTGACCATGTACGCGATGGAGGGGTTCCTGCGTCGTCTGTCGGCGTCGAGCTATGCGGACCGCTTCGTGCTCAAGGGTGGCCTGCTGCTCCGCGTGTGGGAGGGCGGGGCCGCGCGGCCGACGGTCGACGCGGACTTCCTGGGATACGTCGAGAACGATCCGGAGAGCCTGGCGCGGATCGCTCGCGAGATCTGCGCGAGCGAGGTGACAGATGATGGGATGCGGTATGACCTCCAGACGCTGCGGAGCGAACCCATTGCGGAGGATACCGACTACGGCGGCGTGCGAGTCACCTTCACGGCCTATCTCGGCAAAGCCCGGGCTCGCATGCGGATCGACATCGGGTTCGGCGATGTGGTTGTGCCGCCTCCCGAGAGGGTGGCATACCCTGTCCTCCTGGCCGACATGGAGCGGCCGAATCTGCGTGTCTACTCGCGCGAGAGCACGGTGGCTGAGAAGTTCGAGGCTATGGCCAGGCTCGGCGACCTGAACAGCCGGATGAAGGACTTCTACGACATCTGGACGCTATCGAGGCACTTCGCGTTCGACGGCTCCGTGTTGCGGCGTGCGGTCTCGGAGACATTCCATCAGCGACGCGCAGAGGTCCCGGAGCAGGCCCGCGCTTTCGGCCCCTCCTTCGCCGAGAGCGAGACGAAGCAGGTCCAGTGGGCCGCCTTCCTGAGGAAGGGTCGGCTTGAAGGCGCCCCCCGTGAGTTCGCGAGGCTTATGCGCGACGTTGTGCTCTTCCTCGGGCCAGTGGCCCGCGCGTGTTCCAGGGGCGAGCCGCTCGACCTGCATTGGCAGCCCCCTGGCCCATGGCAAGACGCGTGAGCATGCCGATGCCGCAGGCGGGCGCTTGCCCGACCCTGAGGAAGGCCTGCCGACCCCCTTCGGGGGCTTTCCGGAGGGGCCACGCCGTTCCCCAGAACTCCCGCTGGTCGCTCTGGGCTATGGGCCGGGATCGCCCGCTTCGAGGGCCGAAGGGCGGACGGAATGGACTGCATGGACTTCATGGACAGGGATTCCTGAGATTGCCGTCCACAAAGTCCACCTCGTCCATTTCGTCCACTGGGGTGATGGGTTGTGCACTACCCACGCGCCTCCCCCTTCCCCTCTTCCGCCGCCTTCGGGGCTGAGGAAAAGGGCCGCCTCGTGGTCCCTGCGGCTCACGCCGCCAGCTATGTTCTACCGCCGCCTTCGGGGCTGGGGAAAGGGGGCCGTCCCTGGTCCCGGCGGCTTACGCCGCCGGCGATGTTCTGCCGCCGCTTCGCGGCTATTCCCGCCGATGCGAGCGTACCTGGCCGTGCCGTGCGTTCGCCTGGCGGCTTCCAGAGGCAGGCATCATGCTCACTCCTCAGCGGATCGAGCCGCACGTCCGCGCTGCACAGTGAGGGAATGGGGCCGATGGGACGCGTGGGACGGATGGGACCAGCGGCGGGCGCGCCCTCTCTTCTCTTCCCCTCGACCCCCGACCCTCGATCCTCGTCCCTCTTCTCACACCGGCAGCGCCCACGGCTCCCGATAGACGCGCCCGAGCAGGCGGGTGGCCTCGGGGTCGCCGGTGAACTCCTCCTTCTCAGCGTCCCAGGTGAGCTTGCGACCGCCGCAGAGCAGGCCGATGCGGCCGAAGAACATCGGGGTCGTCATGTTCACCACGTAGGGCAGGTTGCTCTCGGTGAGCTGGCGGGTCTTCACGCAGTCGAGGAAGTTGCGCTGGTGGCCGCGCGAGCGGGGCACGGACTTGGGCACGTAGTCGAGGTCGCGCAGCTCCTCGTTGCCGAGGAAGAGGGTGCGGGAGCCGTAGTCGCACACCAGCGAGCCCTCGGTGCCCTGGAAGAGGGCGGCCATCCCCTTGCCCTTGGCGTGGGGGATCTGCGGCGGGCGGGTGGTCCAGAAGTACTTCAGGCCGTTGGGGAACTCGAGGTCGACGTCGATCCAGCGGGGCGCGTCGGCGATGCCCTGGCTCTGAAGCTCGCCGCGCGACTGCACGGTGCGGGGCGTCTCGGTGATGTCCGCCGCCCAGAACGCGATGTCGCTGATGTGGCACCAGAAGTCGGCGTAGTGGCCGCACGAGTAGTCGAGGAAGTAGCGGAATCGGAAGTGGGTGTGGCCGGGGTCGTAGGGGCGCCAGGGGGCGGGTCCGAGCCAGAAATCGTAGTCGAAGTTGGCCGGGGGCTTCGCGCCCGCGGAGCGGTTGATGACGCCCGCGCCGCCGTTGCTCCAGACGCGCAGCGTGTGGAGCTTGCCGAGGGCGCCCGAGCGGACGAGCTCGACCACGCGATGATAGTTGTCGCCCGCGTGGATCTGGGTGCCGAGTTGGAACACGCGGTTGTAGCGGCGGCTCATCTCGAGCATGGTGCGGGCTTCGCGGTAGTTGTGGCACAGCGGCTTCTCGGCGTAGACATCCTTGCCGGCCATGAAGGCGTGGGTGACGATCATCGCTCGCCAGTGGTCGGGGGTGGCGGTGGAGATGGCATCGATATCCTTGCGGTCGAGCACCTGGCGGAAGTCGCGGTAGGCCTTGGCCTCGGTGGCGCTGTACTTGCCGTGGACCCACTTGAGCTTTTCGGCGGCCCGCTGCTCATCCACGTCGCAGACGGCCACCACGCGCACGTCCTTGTGTGCGAGGAACCAGCGGACGTGTCCGCCGCCCATGCCGCCGACGCCGATGTGGCCTGTGACGATCTGGTCGCTCGGCGGCTGGGCCTGCGCCCAGCGGGGCACCAGGAGCGAGGCCAGTCCCGTGCCCACCATGCCCGTGCCCGCGGTCGTCAGAAAGCTGCGTCGATTCATCGCTGCATCCTCGCGTTCAGGGAGTCGTTCCACTCGCCGCCGCCGATGCGTCCCGAGGATGGTATATCGGCGCACGGCGGCAGTCAAGCGGCGTCGGGCGAGCACGCGTCATGCGTCATGCGTCACGCGTCATGAAGTGCGGAGGGGCGGCAGGGGTGGCAGTGGGAGGATGGGGCGGACGGGCGGCCGGGCCGCCACGGCGAGGAACAGCGAACATCCAACATCGAGCACCGAACCCCGCCCCCCGACCCCCGAGCCCCTGGTGGCCGCCGTGGGAGGGCGAGGCTCCTGCCGAGCCGCACGGGCGATTGCCTTCCGCGCGGGTCCCTGATACACTTCGCGCGGCGGCCAGCCGGCGAAGGCATCATGGCAGGAGGCCCACGGCAAGCACGATGAAAGTCACGCTCGAGGGCTATCGCAAGGACAAGTACTATCCCAGCGTTGTGAGGGCCGTGGCGCGCCTCCTGGCGGAGAGCGACGAGATTTCGCCCGTCGCCGTCCTCCTCGAGATGGGCAACCTCTTGCCCAAGCACCACGACGCGTGGCGTCGCGGCCGCGTGCCCTACCTCGAACGGGTATTCCAGGGCAACCTCTCGAAGGCCAACCGCATCCTGCGCATCATCGGCTTCCACGTCCACGACCTGAACATGGTGCCGCATCAGCACACGTATCGCCAGATTGGGAAGAAGCGGCTGCTTCGCTTCTCGAAGTCCGGCATCCCGAAGATCGAGAAAGCGTATTCCCGGCACTACCGATGGAACCAATCCCCGGAGAAGAAGCACCAGGCCGTCGAGCAGGGCCTGGCCATGAAGCGCAAGAAGCGGCGCCGCCCCCGCCCCGCGCCCCCGGCGCCGCCGCCCCCGGCGGAAGAGGAAGCCCCGGACCAAGATGCCCTGCCGCCTGGCGCCATCCCGTGGTAGCTGAGATTCCCTGCTGACCGCGCCAGACAGGAACCCACTTGACATGCGGCGGAGCGGGGCGTATCGTCGGGTTTGTCTCGGGACAGCAGCGAACTCCAGGCCACCACGTGGCCGTGGCAGTCCGCGCTGCCCTCGGAAGGAGACGGACCATGGCCCGCACTGTGTGGACGCTGGCGGCACTCTCCGTGCTCGGCTTCACCGGCTGCATGCGCCACGAGATCGACATCAAGCCCATCAAGGTCGAGCCCATCCACATGAGCCTGGACATCAACATCAGGATTCAGAAGGACCTGGTGGACATCCTCGCCCCCAAGCCCTCGGCTCGCCCGGCCCCCGGCACCAGCGCGTTGAACGCGAAGATTCGGGCCGTCGCGGCCCGCATCCGAGCGCTCGCCCCCAAGCACACGAAGCTCGAGGACGCAGGCATCGTCGGCGAAACCCTCGACGGCAGGCACGAAGCCGTCAAGGCCGTCGACGACCCGGCCATCAAGAAGCTCATCGCCGACTACAACGCGAACGCCGAGGAGCTTGTGCGCCTGGTCGCGCTCAAGCACGGCACCACGCTCGCCGATGCCCGCGAAAACTACGTCGCCTTCGAGTTCGAGAGGGCCTCGCCCGTCTGCTACTACAAGGGCCGCTCCGGCCAATGGCTGATGAAGAAGGAATGGATCGAGAGGGGCGGCGCAGGGCTGTTCAAGGACTAGCCGCATTTCTCGCCAGCTCTGGCCGCGACCACCGCATCTCACGAGAAGATAGGGGATAGCGCCAAGTGCCAAGGCTCGCCCCTGGACGGCCTGCGCGTGCTCAGCGCCCCGAGGGAACACCCCCATGAAGCGCCTCACCCGCGACCACACCGTCCCCTGCGACCGCCGCTACCAGGTGCGCCAGCCCGCACTCGAGGTCGACCTCGCCGAGAGCTTCCTCGTCGAGACCATCAACTTCCGCACCCCCGTCATCCGCACCGCCGCCGACGCCAATCCCCCCGTCTACCGCGAGCGCGAGGAGACCGGCCCCATCTTCGTGCGCGGCATCGAGCCCGGCGATGTGCTCGCCATCCACATCCAGAGCATCGAGCCCGAGGGCCACGCCAGCGGCGGCTGGTGGCACGACCCCAAGGTCAACTCCTTCCTCCCCATCCACGGCGGACGAGTCCACTTCCCCGGCGGCCTCTCCGCACCCCTCGCCATGATGATTGGCGACATCTACCTCACGCCCGCCGGCCCCATCGGCGGCAACCCGTGGGACAACGGCGGCAACATGGACTTCAAGGACGTCGCAGCCGGCAACAGCCTGCTCCTGCGGGCCGAGCTGCCGGGCGGCCTGCTCGTCCTCGGCGACCTCCACGCCTGCCAGGGCGACGGCGAGGTCCTCGGCCTCGGAGCCGAATGCGCAGGCCTCGTCCAACTGAGCGTCACCAAGGACACCACCTACCTGCCCCAGCGCCCCATGGTCCTCAAGCCCGCCTCGTTCGTGGCCATCGCCTGCCGCCGCGACTACGCCGAAGCCCGCGACCTCGCCGCCCGCGACGCTGCGGCCATCCTCGCACGCATCACCGGCGTCACCGAAGCCGAAGCCTTCCTCTACTGCACCACCGTGGGCGACCTGCGCAACGGCGCCGTATGGGTCATGGGCAAGGCCGAGCCCCAAGGCCCCCAGCGCACCCCACGCGTCGTCGGCCTCGAAGTCCCACTCCCCCAATAGCCCACCGAACCCCTGGGTGCCACGCCCGAACTTGTTTGGGCGTGCTCCCCTCCCTCGCGCCCCGTCCCATGAGTCCCATCCTCCTCATGCCCAGCGCGCCGCTCCTGTCTCCGCCCCGCGGCCCCGGCTGGTAAATCGCCATAAGACTTTATGCCAGAATTGCTTACGCCGATTCCAGGCTCAGCACTTGGCATGTTTGCCAAGTCTCTCAGATCTTTGTCTTAAAAGGGCCTACAGGGGCCTACAGGGCTACAGCCGCCGCCGAGCTCAGCCATGCCGCCAGGTGCATAACGTCCGCTCTTATCTAGGCTTACAAGCCTCCATGTGAGCCTCATCACACCCATCAATACCCCTCCTGAACGCCTCCGGGGCCTACAGGAAGCCTACAGGAAGCCTACAGGACGTCCTGTCGTCGAGCCCCTGCGGCGCCCCCCGATGCGCCGGACACGCCGCCGCATGAGGCGAGAAGGAGCCACTGGCGGCCAGAGCTGGTGAGAAATGCGGGCTAGAAGGGCGGGCCACAGCCCCGTCGCACCCTCGGCAGCTCGACCAGACCCCCATTCCTTCAGCCGTCTTGTCTTCCACTCTTCCACCCACCCGTTCTTCCGCCCTCTCCGAGACCTCCTTCAGGGCCTTCCATGAAAAACGCGCTTTCCCCCGAGCCTCCCCACGCCCCGCCACCCCCCGCAATGGGGCGGCTCACATCACACCGCACCCGTCTTGCGCATAGCCGCGAAACCGCGCATCCGAGGTGCGCCGCGGGCCATTATCTGCCCTTGCTTCAGACCCGATCAGCCTGGTCATCTGAGCAAACACATTAACGTGACCGAGCTAAGTATACCATACGCAGGCGGCTCTGTCAAGTAGACGATGTAAAACCCCTATACTATTGTGTGTCGCCGCGAGCCGAGCTTATATTTGCGGTGGAATCCGGCCCATGCCCTTGCCCCTGCGGCCGCCTGGCCGCAACCGGATTGTAGTGCCGGCTTCGGGCCATATCCTCCCGCCCTCCGGGGCCGCCGGAGTTGTGGGCGGGGCGTCCCCGCCCCGCGACCTCTCCTCCAGGCGGGATCATCGCCTCCCTGGCGACGCAGAAGCAGACCGAAGCTGCCCGCGCACATTCTCCCGCCCCTCGCACACCGGGCCTGTGTTGCCGCAGTTGCCGGCCCGCAGTAGGGCGGTGGCGCGCCTCGTTGGCTTCCCGTCCACTGAGCCCTTGACATCAGGAAAGGAGGCGCCTATGCTGCACGCGGCCGGTCAAACGAACGCCGGCCCTGGTGCGGATCACCCTGTCGGGGGATAGCCGCCCGGCGTGGGGGGGGGAGGGCTGGCTCGGGGATGGCCCTTCGGGTCCATCCTTGCGCCCCTCCTGAGCCGTCGGGCCTGTCCCCGATGCCTCCGAAGGCTCCGACTGGCCGCAGGCCAGTCGGTCGCCGGCGCCCCGTACGCCCAACGGGCACTTGTCGTGTTCACCCTGAACCGACGCATGCCGTCAGGTAGGAATTGCATCTGTGAAGCCCCAATCGACCGAGAAGCGCGTCGAGTTGTCCAGAACGAGTCTGCTGCTGGCTGCCATCGCCGTGTCTGCGCTCAATCCCGCGATGGCTGAGGAAGGGCCGGGTGGCAAGGCGCTTGCATGGATCCGTTTTCAGGACGGTCCCGAGAGCTTTGCAGACAAGCCCTACCTGTGGCTCGGCAACCGGCAGATCGACATCACGATGGATGTCAAGCCAGCAGCGGGCCACGTCGTAGACCTGCTTTGGGGCTCGAAGGACGACACTCGCGCTGCCGTGGTTGTAGTGAACGGCAAGCCGCAGACCGTTGAGGGCGGCGGATACGAGGGCTTCCGCTGGAAGCGCGTCACCGTGCCGGCGGGCGTCGCGGGGGACACGTATCGGATCTCGATCCGCCAAGGAGGCGGCAAAGCTGCGTTCCTGGCCGAGGTGCGTCTGACCGATCCGGCAGGGAAGGCTGGTGGAGCGGACCCAGCCAAGGCAGCCGTCCACAAGGCGAAGCTCGCGACCGCCGCGGATACGGCGCCTCCACTGCCGACGGACCCCCTCGAGCGGTCGGCGGCGATCGCGGGCTCCACCATCAGCAAGGTCCAGCGCTGGCTCCACGGCGTGGCGCTCAAGAAGATCGAGCCAGACACGGGCCTGTACCACCCCGATGGCCGCTTCAACTACCAGGATGCCTGGGCAGACTGCTACCCGTTCCTGGTCTGGGCTGCGTGGCTGACGGACACGAAGGCCCTCAACGGGCCGGTTCGCGGCGCGTTGCATGCGGAGATCAAGCATTGCCCGAAGGGGTTCTTCGCCGACCCGAAGAACACCTTCGGCGGCAGCGAGTATGTGAAGGACGGCCTGATCGCGATCATCGAGATCACCGGCAAGGACGAGTGGTTCCAGCGGATGAAGGACATCGAGGAGGCCATTTGGGAACACGCCGGCGTGGAGACCCCCTTCGGCAAGATCCCGTCGACGAACATCGAGATCAACGGCGAGCAGCTCCAGGCCCTGGCTCGCCTCCACACGATGACGGGCGATGAACGGTTCCTCGCCTGGGCGCAGCGCCTGGCCGACTACTACCTGAGCAACGAGGCGTTCGTGCCCACGCGCTTGCGCGACCACGGCTGCGAGATCATCGGCGGCCTCGGGCTCCTGCTCGGCGTCGAGGCTGAGGTCCAGCCCGAGAAGGCCCGCCAGCGGCTCCCACGCCTCAAGAAGATGCTCGACGAGATCCTGGCCCGAGGCTGCAACGAGGACGGCATCATGTATAACACGCTGGGGGCCAAGGGCGGGGGCCTCAGCGACGGATGGGGCTACAACTACGTCGGCTTCCTGTGCTACGACAGCGTCGCCGGCCAGCCC
>Ga0272441_10016576_pt1 | contig 10171 bp, 2 predicted proteins | sample SSMProp6N_FD_193582 | JGI IMG/M metagenome (GOLD analysis project Ga0272441, IMG submission 193582) | Marine sediment archaeal communities from Little Sippewissett salt marsh, Falmouth, MA, United States - SSM-Prop-6N | ecosystem: Environmental > Aquatic > Marine > Wetlands > Sediment ... | reverse complement strand
GAAATTTATTATTCGAGTTGTATCGCTAATTATTTCTTCAGTGCAATTTCCAATAACTATTTGTGATTCATCATCTGGCCATAGCATACTAAATTCTGCAATTCCTGTTGTATTTTCATACTGAAGTTTCATATTTAAATTTCCACCTAAGTTATCGGATTGATTATAAATTGTGGAGTCACTACCTTTGTCAAACCATGCATCAATTGTTATATAATCTAAATTAGCCCAACCATTTGGCTCGGTTATGTTTATCTGAAAAGTGTATTCATTGTTAACTTCGAGCAAACCAGTTTCATTGTTTAATTTGGATCCTGTCAGATTTATTAGTTCATAACTATTAATCAATGGACGGGAATAGTTGTTATAATAGCAAATTGCATCAGCAATTATTGGTGAAGGTTCATCAGATATACCTGATTTCTTTCCAATACTATAAAATTCATAATATCCATTATAATTTGGGAAATCAAAATTCCATTCCCAAGGGCTATTTTCATCAGGATTTGTAGGATCGTTCCAAAGTGTCCAGTTTATACCATTTCCTAATATACCTTTATTGTAGATATCTATCATATCATTGCCAGATAATAGAGGGCTTGTATCACCCCAATAACACAAATCAGCAATTCTTCCATCGAAATTTCCACTAACTTCAGCCATGTCCCATCCGAGGGGTGATCCATCATCACCGCCGATTGCAGGACTACCTGTATGGCTTGATAGTTCAGCGCCAATATTGAATCCATCTGTATCTGATGCAACTAAATTGCCGTTCAGATACATATACATCTCTTCATCGACCATATTTACAATTATTCCAACATGGTATAATGTACCTGTAGTGATTGTTGTATACATATAATCAACAACACCAGTTCCACCACCTTCACCCATTGTGAAATAGAGCCTATCTTCTCCAGACTCCTCATGTGTATATATGTTTAACCAATTAGTACCGCCACCTTCCTCCCAAATAATTCTACCATTACCTGTTGTGTCAATTGTGTCTGCGAAAAACCATACACTAATAGATCGGTCATATGTTGTCCCATCATTAATGTCACCCTGATTCGGTACACTTGTATAATCATCAGGAACATAATCACCACATTGTGCAGCTGGGCTTTTTGGAATTATGTTATCGACCCATACAGGATCATCTCCACCGTCAGAGTTGCCATCACCATCAATTATATCTAATTCATTTCCATCAAGCATCCATCGATAATCTGGATTTAAATTGTTTATTGTATCATTATATTGACCTGTTCCTGCGTCCCAAGAACTATTGTCATCACTCCACCTATAATAAAGTGTTACATTATCAACATCAGTATAATTGGTTGCACTTATTGAGATTGGTCCCAATGAATGTTGATATGGTGAAATTGAATCAACAGATGTATTCAAAGGCTCAGTTGTAAAATGAAATATGTCTTCATATGAATATCCCAAGTCATCTGTAACAACAACTTTCCACCAATATGTCATGTTATAAATAGAGGCTCCATCGTAGTTATTCCATTCCACATTAGCAGGGGAGGTTACATCTACACTACTATTAAGCTGCCTCTGATCCCACGGTCCTGATGAATTATCGTAGAAATAAACGTCAACTAATCCGCCATCAGGATCTGAAACAGTTATATTACATATAGGTTCTAATCCTATGCCTGTTGATCCATTAATTGGACCAGGATAATTGATCTCAGGCAGATATCCAGTTGTAAATGTGTAGGTTTCATTTGACCAATCAATTCCATCACTTACATTGACATACCATGTATAAGTTGTACCATATGTTAATCCTGAAATCGAACAATTCTTACTACCATTTCCTTCAGCACTAGATGAATTATCCTGACTACCAATATTTGGACTTGTTTCAAATGTCCAATTCAAGGAATCGCCATCAGGATCTTCAATTGTTACGTTAATAGATGTTGTAGAAATTGGGATATTTGTAGATGTATCAGTTGGATTTTCCCAAGATTGCGTAGGTGGATTTTGTGTTGCAGAGGTAAAGTGATAAATTTCTTCTGTGGAAAGACCTTTACTATCTATTACATTTACTTTCCACCAATAATCAAAATCTGATTCAGTTGCATTGTTGTAGTTGTCCCATTCTACATATGCCGGTGTTGTAACATCCACACTTGAGTTTATTTGTTGAATCTCCCAAATCAGAGGATTTGAAGAATTTTCATAAAAATATACATCAACAGTACCACCATCATTATCAGCTACAGTTATACTACAAATCGGAGTAAATGGAACACTAGTGCTATCGTTTTCAGGATCTTCATCACTTATATCTGGATAAAAACTAGTAGTAAAATGATAAATTTTCTCAACTGATAAACCGTTTTGATCTGCTACATTCACCTTCCACCAATATTTTGTATCATACTCACTTGCATTATTGAAATTATCCCACTCAACATTAGCAGCACCTGTGACATCAACACTACTATTAACTTGCTGTAAAACCCAACTACCAGTAGTATTCTCATAAAAATAAACATCAACATTACCGCCATCAACATCAGAAACAGTAACATTACAAACAGGTGTTGGATCTAGATCCGTACTTTGATTTGTTGGATTTGGATAATTAATATCTGGATAATAGTTAGTTTCAAAATGATATGTTTCATTTGTCCAAAAAGTTCCATCATTTACATTCACACTCCACCAATATTTTGTACCGTAGTTGTTAAAATTCATTGGTATTTGAGAAATATTTACTTCTCCGCTTGAGGTGTCAATACTTTCATTTGTGGCAAATAAAGACCAGGAGCCACTTGAATTATCATACCAATATACAGTTAGTTCATCGTTATCATTAACTGTTACATTTAAAGTTGGATTAAGTTCTAATTCAGATGACCCACTTGTTGGTCCTTCATTAGTGATGGTCGGTGCAAGGTTATATTTACATATTGAATCAGCACTTGCTGGTGCTGATTCATCAGAAAAACCAGTTTTCTTACCTATGCTGTAGAATTCATAGTATCCTTCTCCTTCTGGGAAGTTGAAATCCCATGACCAAGGACTTGATTCATCAGGGTTAGTTCCACTCCACATTGTCCAGTCAATTCCTGTTCCACCAGTTGTTGCATTTATATAAATTGAATCAATGTAAAGATCATCTGCATTACCTGAAGCATCGCAATAAAATCTGACTCTAAAATCATCTGATAAAGTCCATCCATCACTTTCATTGAAATAATAACCATGCCTGATTATTCCATTTGTATCCCAGTCGCTGCCTGCATTCTGATCAATGTATGTTCCTGCTCCGCAATCATAATCATAAACTGTTTCCCAACTACCTGAAGAGCCATTATAATACTGGAACCACCAATCCTCCGTTCCAGGATTATTGAAATCATCTACTGCAAAACTAAAATCAACCTTTATCTGAGAATAACCTATTGTTGCAGCAGATATTGTATCTGTTAAATATAAGTTAGCTCCAGTATCATCACGAAGATAAACACTATTAGTTCCATCAACCCAACTTGCACCATTTATTGTTACATCACCATCAACGTCTTCTTCACTAAAGTTTCCATAAGTTCCATCCTCAAAATCATCAAATACAAGATTAGTCCAGCCGCCTCCGCTCCAACTTGCATTATCATCACTCCATCTGTAATAAAGAGTTACATTATCGGGTATTCCTCCTGATTCTGTTGCTGTTATTGTAGTTGGACTTGAGGTTTGTCTATAAGGGCTTATCGGATCAATAGCTGTATTCATTGTTTGAATAGTTGTAAAGTAGTAAGTTTCATTGCTCCATCCATTATAATCATCACTAATTTCAACCTTCCACCAATAAGTTTGATAATTATCACTAAAATTACTATTGGTCTGTGAAATACTTACCTCTCCGCTTGATGTATCTATTGAGCTGTTTATTCCAAAAGGTAGCCAAGAACCTGTGCTATTTGAATACCATGTGACATTTAAGAAATCATCTTCAGCATCATCAACAGTAACATTCAATATAGGAAGTAGATTAATACCCGTTGACATGTTTGCAGGGTTTTCCCATGTTTGAGTAGGTAATATATTACTAACTGTGGGTTCATCGTCTTCACTTGCTGAGCTCCACGCATTATCAGTTTGGTTCCAGGACCATGCTTTGTAATAATAAGTAGTACCTGGGTCTAAACTTGTGTGTGATGTTGACTCAGTGGAATCATTGTATAAGAAATTATAATCACCACGATTCCAGATAGGATCATCTGAGGTATGCCATTCAATATAGGTTGTATCTGCATTTTCATGATCTGTCCATGTAAGATCGATTTGGAATCTTCCATTTTGTGTTGCGGTAAAGCTTCCTGGAGGATCTGGAGTATTGACAATTCTTGTAGTAAAATAATAAGTATAATTTTTCCAATTTTTTTCATCAGTAATATTTACACTCCAGTAATAGGTTGTTGAATAATCAGTAAAGTTACTGTTTGTTGATGATATATTTGTACCTGTGCTAATACTTGAGGTGGTATCAAATATTTCCCAATCACCAGTACTATTACTATACCAATAAGCTGTCATTAAGTCACTATCTGCATCGTCGCAGATAACATGTAAAGATGGCAATAATTCAATATTTGAACTTTCATTTACTGGTGATTCACCAGATTGAGTGGGTATTTGATTAGTGGTAAAGTGATAGGTGACATTTGTCCAAAGTGATCCATCTGATACGTTGACGCTCCACCAATATGTTTGGTTTATATCACTGAAATTATTGTTATTTTGAGTAATCGTTACTGGTCCAGTACTTGGATCAATACTAAGATTTTTTCCAAATTCAAACCAATCACCGGTACAATTACTATACCAATATGTTGTCATTAAATCATCATTTGCATCATCAACTATAACGCTTAATTCTGGTAGAGTAGCAATTCCAATAGAATCATTTAACGGATTTTCGCTACCAACTGTTGGAGAATTTGTTGGTTCTTCAGTTGTAAAAGTAAACCATTCTCTAGTCCAGTTATAGCTATCAGTAGTATTCACCCAAATTGTATATGATGTTTCATAATCAAGACCAGAAAGTGATAGCTGTTTTATACCGTCTGTATCATCATTAGCACTATTGGAATCCCCATTTTCACATTCAATGGTCCAATTGAATGTATCACCTTCTATATCACTAATTTCTATATTCCATGCTAGAATTACTGGTTGATCAATTGAGTTATTTGCAGGATCTGGTGTTCCATAGTTTGGAGCAATATTATCTTCTGTAGTATTGCTTGTGGTATTCCCTAATCCCCACACATTATCTGTTGAATTCCAAGACCATGCTTTATAAAACCATGTTGAACTTGGGTCAAGACCAGAATGAGAAACAGAACTAGTCGAATCATTGTATAAATAGATATGATCACCACGATCCCAAAGAGGATCATCAGAGGTATGACATTCAACATATGTTGAATCTGCATATGAATGATCATTCCATGTAATATCTATTTGAAAACGTCCATTTGGAGTCGAGGAAAACAGAGATGGGGGCTCAGGTGTAAAATTTTCTCTTGTAGTTAAATGATATGTATTATTTGTCCAACCGAGTGTATCAGTAAGATTTACACTCCACCAATAAGTTTTGTTTCGTTCTGTAAAATTACTATTTGGTTGTATAATGTTTACCGATCCACTTGATGTATCAATACTAACATTGTATCCAAATTGAATCCATTCTCCACTACTGTTACTATACCAATAAGCATTCAGAAGATTTTTATCAATATCATCAACTGTTACGTTCAATTGTGGAGATAATCCAATATCACTTGAATCATTTACTGGCCCTTCATATGATTGGATGGGTGCTGTATTAAGACTTGGGTCATAGTGACATATTGCATCTGCACTTAGTGGTGCTGTCTCATCGGTTTCTCCTGCTTTTTTTCCTATACTGAAGAATTCGTAATAACCTGTCCCATTTGGAAAATTAAAGCTCCAGCTCCATGGGCTCTCTTCATCAGGATTTGTATCTCCTGAATAATTAAACCATAAATCAGATTCTACTTCTAAAGTGATATTATCTACAAATAATCGATCTTGACCTCCTGGTCCTACTAGCTCGATTCGAAATGAAAATTCTTCTGCAGCTAAGTCGGCTGCCACAAGTTGATAGCTTTGAGTAGCCCAGCCAGGATCAGCTGCCTCTTGGTTTGCACCATTTGTGTTAATGTCGCTCCATACATTTGTCCAACTGCTTCCACGCCATACATCAAGATTTACTCCCTCATTATTGTCAACGTAATAATCATATGTAAAATTGATATATCCGTCTAACCAACCTGATCCTGATGCATTCCAATAAGACCCATCACTATCACGGGGTTCACCATATTGATTATTATCATTATCTCTGAAGTATATACAATTAGTTTCTTCTCCTGAATTCCCATAGGAACCAACCATGATATCAGATAGATCTTCTGTGTCTTCCTTGATAAACCACCACATGTCAGAAAAATCACCATCTGGATCAGGAGTATCATCTCCTTGATAGTTTCCATCTGTTCCACTAGACCATGTTTCATAAAATAGGTTCGACCAGCTAGATTCCCAGGATGCATTATCATCGCTCCATCTATAGTAAAGTGTTACATTATCTGCAGGAGCTGATTCAGTGGCAGTTATTGTTATTGGAGATACTGTCTGAATATATGGATTAATTGAATCCACACTTGTAATAGGTGGAGGATCAACAATATAATCATATTCAACATAATTTCCAATTGTTCTTAAATCAAAAGTATCATGACTACCCGATAAGTTTGTTAAATATACTTTATACCAATTTTCTCCAGTTACATTTGAAAATTTTGTTATTAAATTATTGCCATCCTTTGTATATACTTCAATATCTGAGTTTCCATTACTTCTCGCATAGATGCTGATATCATTATGGCCCTCTAAGTTTCTTTCAAATTTTATTCTTACATATTCGTCATTATCTATTGATTCTGACCATACATCATCTTTTGCTATTACTTCATCAGTTATGTCAGAAATAAATTGTCTATTTACATCTAAATGTTCAACTTGCCTAACATCAATAATAATTTCATAAATTTGTTCGGAAAGATGAGGAACTATCCACTCAATTCTATCAATGAGATTATCATTATTTGTATCAATTGATGTAAATTCTATTTCTACACGAGCATCGTTTACCAAATGGAAAAGAATTATTGACCCAATCGGTACATTTCCAACGTCAGCATAAGCTGTAATATTTGTATAATGGATATCACTTGATATACTTACACGTTTTTTTGAAGGCGCAATTTCATACTCAGATATTGTAGGACCAGGAGTAGAATATTCGATGATTACTGATTTATTTTCATTGGGTCCTAAAGTTTCATTTAGTTCGATATAAGTTGAATCATTAAAATCATAAATAAGATTATACTCAGGTGTTGCATCATCTGAACCAGTTATTGAAATATTATCAGCAGGATCTGGCAGGGTTAACTCTCGAGTTAATTTTCTAGTGCTTCCTTTTTTGTTTTCAAATTTGATTTCTTTTTTCCATTTAACTGGATTGTTAATTTCAGCATCAAACTGCATCGTTGTAACAAATGTATTATTTTCTAATTCCTCCTCAATCATGCCAATATCATTTGAATCAGGAGTTACAAAAGAAGGTTCAATAGTCTCATTTAGTGTTTCATTTTGGATAAAAAAAGCAGCATTAGTAATGTTAAAATCAATGGAAGAGTTTGTTAAATTATTTTCACAATCAATGATGACACTGGTTTGATTTTCTAATTCAGTTATATTATCATAATCCGATTCAGGCTTTAAGGGACTATTACCAGAATCTGTAACGTTTATTAAAATCATATCGCTAGAATTTAGATTTTCAGGATTAATATCAGATTCAGAGATCATAGATTCTGAAGTAGAGGATGTATCTTCTGTAGAATAAGCTGGTACAAAAACCACAGATAATAAGAGAATTGTTAAAATTAGAGCGAAAAATCTTTTATGTCCTGTAATTTTTGCTGATCTAAAAACTTTAATTCCATCCCCCTTCTTTTTTAAAAAATAAGTATTGTCTGAATTAGATTTCTCGATTTTCAATTTACTTTTTGAATAAGTTGAAACAGTTGATCTTTCCATCTCTTTTTTTAATGGTGGAGAATTGTTGAAAACAAATATGTCTGCAGGGTTTTTTGATAGTTTCTCTTCTTTATCTGGAGGCCGCCGCCTATTTAAGATAGAGTCAACCTTATTTTCAACAGTTGTTTGAGTATTAGTAATTATCTTCTTCTTTTCTGAAATGAAAAATTCAATGTCGGCAACTGCCCTTTTATATTTTGTGTCAGGAGCATAAACACCAATTAATGATAAAAGGAAAAAGTTGAAGTGAGAAACAACTTCAATTGAAAATGTTGATTCAATTTTTTCGTCGTCATCCACATGTATAATGACTTTCCAACTTCCTCTATTTGCTCCTCTATCTATTCCTATGAAAAACGAATAAGTAAAATCATTTTTTTCGCATTTAGACGAATCAATATATTCTGAATCATGGCCGCTAACGTCTTTCCATACTCCATTATCATATTCCCATCTATAGTAGTTGGAACTTGAGCGATCCCCTGCCCCTGGTATAGAGTCTCCATGATAAGCTAAAACTGTTACTTTTTCAACATCTCTATCTAATACAACATCAAATTGTCTAAAACTACCAGCAACAATATATGAATTTCCAGAAGAAGCTGCATAATCCTTCCAGCTAAGGTCTTTTTCAGTAACTGTATGTGAAACTGTAAGTCCTGAGAGCAAAAATGGAATTAGCAATATTGCTAACAATAAAATTATCTTGAGAGTAAATCTTCTACTACTGCACCCATCCAATCTCCGCATTACAGTAAATGATATTCTATGTAAACTTATATAATTTATGTAAAAGGGTTCTTAATAATGAACTTTTTATACTTGTTTGAGATGCGTATTTCGTAAAATGGGGTAAAATAAATGGTAATAAAAGTAAAAGTTGGTGATAGAGTAGAACTTTTAGAGATGATGGATACTATGACAAGACTTGAGAAAGGCTCCAAAGGAACTGTTTCTAAAATTGAAGAGGAAGAGGAGCTCATTTGGGTTAATTGGGACAATGGTGAAAAACTCGCGCTTCTTGCAGATGTTGATAAATTCAAAGTTATCAAGAAGTGATGTTTTATGAAAAGAAATCTTCTTTTGGTCAGTAATTCTACATTACATGGCAGTGGCTACTTGGATCATTGTGCTGATGAAATATTAAAGTTTTTAGGTGAAATTAAGACAATTGTTTTTGTCCCATATGCACGTCCTAGCGGTATGACTCATGATGAATATACAAAGATAGCAAAAGACCGTTTTAAGAAAATGGGCATAGCACTAACTGGAATTCATGAACATTCTGATCCGAAAGAAGCTGTTAGAAATGCAGAGGCAATGTTTATTGGCGGTGGAAATACTTTTGTCCTGCTCTCTAGTCTTTATCAGTCAGGAGTAATTGACGATATTAGAAAGAAAATATCTGAAGGAATGCCTTATATTGGGACAAGTGCTGGTTCAAATGTTGCATGTCAGAGTATCATGACAACAAACGATATGCCTATTATGTATCCTCCTAGTTTTGAAGCGCTTAACTTGGTGCCATTCAATATTAACCCGCATTATCTTGATCCTGATCCAAATAGTAAACATATGGGTGAAACCCGTGAGACCAGGATTAGTGAATTCCACTTCTATAATGATGCATATGTTGTTGGTCTTCGCGAAGGGGCAATGTTGCATGTTGCAGATGATAAAATAACACTAAAGGGAACCACTGGTGCAAGATTATTTAAGAATAATCAAGAGGCTAAAGAATTCAAATCAGGAGATTCATTGGATTTTCTTCTTAAATAAAAACATTCATAACATATATTTTTATTTTCATTGATAGAATATGGGGAGTAGTCAGACTTTTGTCGAAAAAGCAGACCGTCTTGCAGGTATTACAACTGTGGTTTTGATTGGTCTTGGTATTGTTCAAATAATACTTGGTGAAACCATTTCTAAAAGTGTAGCACTTACTGCAAACGGTATCGATTGTATTGGTGACGGGTTTGTTTCTGCTGTTGTCTGG
>Ga0272441_10016575_pt1 | contig 10171 bp, 5 predicted proteins | sample SSMProp6N_FD_193582 | JGI IMG/M metagenome (GOLD analysis project Ga0272441, IMG submission 193582) | Marine sediment archaeal communities from Little Sippewissett salt marsh, Falmouth, MA, United States - SSM-Prop-6N | ecosystem: Environmental > Aquatic > Marine > Wetlands > Sediment ... | reverse complement strand
TGAGTTTCAAGGAACAGTTTTAATCCTATTTCCTCTGTCGCGGTTCCACAGCCGAAAAGAGAAAGAGCTACAATAGATAATGTCACTACTACTAACGCTTTCCTCATAATAAATCTCCGTTCTATTACAAATCAACGCATCGGGATACTGTTATGATACAGTTTGCTGTTCTGTACGGGCAATGATTTCGTTTTGCAGGTCTCGACCTACATCAACGAAATAATCGCTGTATCCGGCCACCCTTACAATCAGGTCACGATATTTTTCAGGATTTTGCTGAGCCTTCCGCAGAGTTTCTGCGACAATGACGTTGAACTGGATGTGATGACCGTCGAGTTTGAAGTAGGACCTGATTAAATGAACAAGCTTGTCAATACTGTCACCGGCCAGCACGCTCGGATTGAATTTCATATTCAACAGCGTCCCCCCGGTGCGAGCATGGTCGATTCTGGCAGCCGATTTCAAAACGGCGGTTGGGCCTTTCGTGTCGGAACCTTGGCTGGGTGAAATTCCTTCGGAAACCGGCTCACCTGATTTTCTACCATTGGGCAGCGCGCCAACTACGGAGCCGAAATATATATGCACCGTTGTGGGAAGCAGGTTCACGCGATACCTGCCGCCTTTGGTATTCGGTCGGCCGTTAAGCAAATCATAATAAGTGTTAAAAACTTCCTCGGCAATTTCGTCTGCATAATCGTCGTCATTACCGTATTTAGGTGTGCTATAAAGCAGCTTCTTCTGCAGGTGTTCATGTCCCTCGAAATTATCCTGCATCGCCGCAAGCAATTCGTTCATAGGGATACTTTGCTCATCGAAAACGTTATACTTCACCGCCGCCAGTGCATCGGTTAAGGTGCCGATGCCAACGCCCTGAATATAGGTCGGGTTATACCTTGCACCTCCATTGTGGTAGTCGAGTCCGCGGGCGATGCAGTCATCCATCACAATCGACATAAACGGGGCAGGCATGTGATTAGCGTAAAGTCTTTCGATAATATTATTAGCAGCGATTTTTAAGTCGATGAAATATTTAAGCTGTTCTCTGTAAGCATCCATCAATTGTTGAAAAGAAGTGAACTCACGCGCATCGCCGGTTTGAGGGCCAACCTGCTCGTCCGAGTTCAGATCAACACCGTTGTTGCAGGCCAGCTCGAAAATCTTTGGCCAATTAATGTAGCCGGTCAAGGTACAGCTTTCCTTGCCGAATGCACTGACCGTCACGCAACCGCTCGGACCGCCGCTGCGTGCATCTGTTATACTCTTGCCGTCCTGGAGCATTTCCATGATGATAACGTCGGTGTTAAAAACCGAAGGTTGGCCGAATCCAGTGCGAATTACTTCGCAGGCACGTTTAAGAAACCGGTCCGGATTCTTTTTGCTAATTTGAATACAGGAACTCGGCTGGGTAAGACGCATCTCTTCGACTACATCTAAAATCATATACGAAACATCGTTGACCGCATCGCTGCCATCGGCGGGTATTACACCACCGACATTAATCAATGCAAAATCAGTGTATGTCCCGCTCTGTTCCTCGGTGATTCCAACTTTCGGCGGAGCAGGCTGATTGTTAAACTTAATCCAGAAACACTGCAATTGCTCTATCGCCTGCTCATCGGTTAAGGTCCCCTCTTCCAGACCTTTTTCATAGAATGGCAATAAGTGCTGGTCAAGCCGGCCCGGATTGAAAGAGTCCCATGTATTCAATTCCGTGATGACGGACAAGTGTACAAACCAGTAAGACTGCAATGCCTCCCAAAAATTACGCGGCGCATTGGCCGGCACATGCGAACAAACTTCGGCTATCCGTTCCAATTCACTGCGGCGAACAGAATCCGTCTCCTGTTGCGCCAGCTCTTTCGCCTTAGCGGCATATCGCTGAGCAAAAGTAATCACGGCATCGGCACAAATATCCATCGCCTGATATTCCTGGTCTTTCTCATAAGCGCAAGGATCATTGGAATAGTCGAGTTTTTTCCGGTTTTCATTAATATCACGCTTAAAGTCCAACATGCCTTTGTGATAAATCTTGTCATCGAGAATTGCATGGCCGAAAGCACGCTGCTCCATAAATTCCGTGAACACTCCCGCATTGAATGCCTGATGCCATTTTTGGTCCATTGCGCCGAAGAGTTTCTCCCGAATGGTTTTGCCTGTCCAGAATGGAATGATTTTATCTTCGTAAATTTTTCGAACTTCCTCCGAAACCTCGAAGGATGTTTTTTCCCGGCTGCTAAGTATATGCAGGTCTTCAAGGCTATGGCAGCATAACTCGGGATAAGTCGGCGTCGCCTTCGGGGCCGGACCTCGCTCGCCAACGATTAATTCGCCGTCGTTAATACATACGGCTTTGTTTTCCATAACGTATTTGAATGATAACGCACGGCAGACCGGGACGGATACACGCTGGTGAATGTCGCTTTTGTAAAATTCCGTCATCAGCTCCGCCCGTTCGGTTGAAATGTACGGTCTGGTTTCAACGCTTTGTTCCCGTAGTTTTTTTACTCTCTCGTTCATACAACTAACCACCAATCTTTACTTCGAATCCGTATTCACTCAGGATTGTTGCAATTGTGCTCATTTCTTCTTCGCCGGGAGGCTCGACCTGCATCGGTTCGAATCCAACAGTGAGTCGAGCCGATTTTTCTTTTCCTCCACGATTAAATGGCAGGATGTCGATTCTGCTGACAACCTGCAGCGACGCTGCAAATTCTCCCGTCGCTTCGATGTTTGCCTTCTCGTCATTAAAACCGGGAATAACCGGTACCCTGATAACGATTTCTTTGCCGGCCTCTGACAGGCGTCTTATGTTATCCAAGATCAAATCATTTTTCACACCCGTAAAACGCTCGTGCGTTTCGCTGTCCATGTGCTTTAGGTCGCAAAGAAACAAGTCGGTTTTTTCGCCGATTCTTTCAACAATCTCAGGTTCTGCATAACAGCTCGTATCCACCGCGGCGTGTATTTGCTGCTCCTCACATTTATTAAGTAGCGCAAAAAGGAAGTCGGGCTGCATCAGCGGCTCGCCGCCGGAGAACGTGACACCACCACCTGACTGGTCGTAAAAAATAATATCCCGTTCGACTTCAGCCATTACCTCACTAACACTCATCCGGCGTCCAATTATCTCCCGGGCACCGTTTACGCACGCATCCACACACCGGCCGCAGAGTATGCATTTGTCCGGAGCCGTTACCGGCAAGTCCTCGACTAATGAAATCGCCTCGTTAGTGCATATCTCAACACATTGACCACACCCGACACATCGACCTCTGCGTAAGCCATGCTCAGCGAGATTTTTCCAGCTTTCCGGATTATGGCACCATTGACACTGCAACGGACAACCCTTGAAAAATACCGTCGTGCGAATACCCGGACCATCGTGTATGGCATACTTCTTAATATCGAATACGAGTCCCATTATCTCCGATTGCGTTTGCATGTTTGAAGGCGCCCGGCCATATTTCCGTCTACAATTTATTTCGATTTGTTGCTTAACCATTACTTTACAATAAGATACCAAATCTGCCCGAATTTAGCAACCATCTGACCACTCGAAATGCCTCATCTTCGGTAATCACCCATTTGGAAGGTGGTAATTGATTAACAGAACGCTCAAAAAGACGCTTTGAAAGCCAGCTAACTATTCCTCGTCAAACTTAGCCAGGAACCGGTCAATTGTTTTATCCCTTCTATACGAAGAGCGCACGCAATGACACAGCTCATGTCGAGCCGCAAACGTACCGGCTTTTGAAAAGTGCAGTTTAAACTACAACAGCATAAAATTGATACTTAACAATTAGGGATGAACTTTTTTGACTTAACACAATTGTTGTGTTACAGTTCTCCATATTTTCGATAAAAAGTAAAAACAGTACTCTAAATATTTTGGTATCAAGGATGAAAACAAATTACAAACAATATGCTATATATCTAATTAGATGGCAGTTAAGTACTCCCATATTGGCCGCCGTACTTACTCTTTTAGCAGCAGCGAACAACCTGGTTGCAACAATCGTGGCCAATTTCATAGGAGGATTAATATTTTTCTGGGTGGACAAATTCATCTTTACTACTCCACTACTCAAAGCTCAATGGGAAGTCGAGGATAATATCGAATGCTGCGACTGTGGTAAAATAGCAAGGGGCTATCGGCTGGTCAGAACAAGCAATTATAACAAAAGCAAAGCCAGTCCTGAATTCAGATGCGAGTTGTGTTCACAGGAAAAAACGAATCGATTGCGTAAACAAGGAATAGAAGTTTAATAAAATTAAACGTAAAGTGAAATTATTCACTACTACTCGAAGCTGCAAAATACAATTTTTGGTATGTCGGCCAAGCAGGATAACGGCATTATCGTAAAAAAGCTGTTGGGCGAACTTTAGGGAAAATCTTCAAAATTAACTTATAGTCAAAATGTGCTATATTTCATTAAGTGGTATTTTTCCAAGGGCCGCCAGAGCTATATTGACGTTTCCGAATGGTGCACTAACAGCAAAGCCGGCCACACGATCTGCGATTTGTTCAATCATTTCAAGGGCGATTTGCACACCGATTTTTTTACCTTCCAAACGTGTTTTGGCTTGACTCATTCGGTCGAGCAAAACCTCTGGCACGACGACGCCGGGAACCTCATTAGCCATGAACTCGGCGTTCTTGAAGCTGGTAAACGGCCAAATCCCCGCGATAATCGGAATTTTACAATCGGCTACTGCATCCATAAAATCGAACAGCATTTTTGGATCAAATACAGGCTGTGTAACAGCATATTCCGCTCCCGCTTCAACCTTTTGACAGAATCGCTTAATCTCACGATCCAGATCGGAGGCAACCGGATTGGCACCAACGGATATTGTAAGTGACGTTTTGTCCCCCAGCTCATTGCCCGCAATATCCAGACCCTGATTGAGATTGTGGACAACGCGAGCCAGTGCAACCGAATCCAGATCAAAGACCGCAGTCGCATCAGGGTACTCGCCCAGCTTGGGAGGGTCGCCCGTGATTAACAAGAGGTTTTTAACACCCATTACCTCGGCGCCCAGAATGTCCGATTGCATACCGATAATATTCTTGTCACGGCAACATACATGCAGAATGGCTTCGATGTCCGCGGCCTGCTGCACCTTGACTGCCGTAGCCATTGGACTTAGCCGCGATGATGCCCGGGGACCATCCGGAATATTAACAGCGTCAATACCATAGTCGGCACATATTCGAACCTTTTCCTGTAAATCAAGAAGATTCAAACCTCTCGGCGGCAGCAATTCAATTGAAGTAACCATTTCTCCTTTCGTCAGTTTGCGTGCAATTTTCGACCTTTCCTCAAAAGGTATGGGTTGGGTCTTTCCGGATGTTTTCGGCGCAGCGACTGTAATAACCGTCCGGTGCGACTTCTGTCCCATGGCTTTGTCCATTACTCTAACGGCTTTAACAATTTGACGGATATGCTCCGGAGTCGTTCCACAACATCCGCCGATTATGCCTGCACCATTTTCAAAGAAACGCTTGGCGTACTCAGCCATGTACTCAGGTGTGGACATATAAATCAAGCGCCCTTCAACTTCACGCGGAAGACCTGCATTGGGCTGTACAGAAACAGGTTTGTCCGTTATTTCCCGGATGCGCTTAAGGGCGTCAAGCATATCTGACGGTCCTATCGAACAATTCAAACCGACAACATCTACAAACGGCTCGGCAGCGATTTTCTGAATGCTGGCCTCCAGCGGAGTGCCAAAAACCGTTTCGCTATGAACATCCATAACGACCTGAGCAACAAGGGGCAAATCGCAAACCGCAGCCACGGCCTTAATAGCTAAAAGTATCTCAGTTGTGTTACCAAATGTCTCCAAAATGAGAAAATCAACACCACCGTCTTTCAATGCAGAGGCCTGTTCGGCAAAGCCATGACGTACCGGTTCGTCCAATTCATAATCCAGACCGACACGGCTGATTCCCGTAGGCCCTATCGAACCGGCCACCCTGATGTTATCGCCCGCAACCTGTTTTGCAATATGAACGCCCGCCAGGTTGATTTGCCCGACTTTGTCCGCCAATCCATACTTAGACAATTTAAAAGTATTAGCACCGTATGTATTGGTTTCGATAAAATCACTGCCCGCCTGGATATAATCTTCATGAATCTGCTGAACCATTTTGGGATGGGTCAGGTTTAGTTCGTCAAAGCAAGCATTGAGGAAAATTCCTCGACGGTACAGTTCAGTGCCCATGGCACCGTCGCTGAAAATCACCCTTTTAGCAATCCATTTATGAAAGTTTTTTTTATCCATAAGCTTAGCTTTCGCAAGTATCAATAACGTGATATATCATAGGCTACTCCAAAGTGACATTTAGGTAGACAGAGTGGCGGCTGTAGATTTCATAGAAAGGCTTAAAGTTTACGTTGTTAATGCTAAAGCGCAGTGTACCTGGATCGCCGCTGATCGATTTACTTATGTCGTCAGCATTGAGAGTCACCGTCCGCCACGTGGAACGAGGCTCGGATTCTTCAGCCGCCAATAAAATAGGGCCGTAGAAAACGCTCGCGATATTGGGTTTATCCATGACCGGAATCAGATAAAAATGAAACGGCATTTTCAAGTCGATTACATCGTCATCTTCCCATGTCCTGCGGAGAGTCAGATACGTGCCGGGCGTCGCCTGAACATTCATATCCCTGCCGTTAATCTTGACAAAAAATCCACGAGTAGCCCATCTCGGCACACGAACCTTAATGTCAAATTTACCCCCGCCACTAAGCGTTAAGCTGGTACTATCGGCATAGGGAAAATTGGTACTCTGTTTGACGACCACATTGCGCTCTTTCCAGGTCACCGTGGATGGCACATAGAGATTGACATACAGAGTCTTGTTATCCGTACTCTTGAAATAAATGGAATCCTGGAGTTTGGTATTGCTCTCTAAGCCGGTGCCGTTGCAACAGGTAAAACCATTCATATTCGCGTTGGTGAACCGCTTGCGAGCACCGGGATTAAGCGGCACATGGTAGGTATTACCGGCGTTGTTCTCGGCCACGGAGGCCAGGATATGATTGTAAAGGCCCTGCTCGTAATAGTCCATGAACCTGCCATCCTGGTCATACATAAAAAGCTGGCGGCTCAGCTTCAGCATGTTATATGTAGCACATGTTTCGTTTTGTCCACCTTCAGAAAAGCCGTTGGTATATAAAGTGTCCGGCTGGGCCGTGAAGCACTCGGCATTATTCGGATTTTTGGCCCCCGCTACACCCCCGATATTATACATATAGCAATGGGTGCACATATCCCAAAAATTGTCCGCAACATGATAGTATCGGATATCCCGTGTGCATCTAAAGGTTTCCAGTGCGCCGGTAATCTGCGGTATATGCTGGTTAGCGTGTTTTCCACGAAGGGTATCCACATTCTTTGCAAGGCCATGGGTATGTTCGGCATCGCCAAAGAAGAAACTGATATTATCAAACAATTTCGCACATTCCAGAAACCTATGGTCACCTGTGATTCTATGCAGACGAGCCAAAACTTCGTTCATGCCGCCATATTCACCGGCGATGTAACGATTCCACATGTCGATGCGTGTGGACGCAGGGATAATTTTGAGACGCTGGTAAACCCAAAAACCCATGCCCTCAGCAATCTCAAGGGCCTTTTTATTGCCTCCGACCTCGTAGCAATCGAGGAGTCCGGCGAGGATTTTATGCAGGGTATAGTAAGGGGCCCATATCTGATTATTACTGCCACCATAAGTGGCACCCTTTTCCAGCATAATGAACTGGTCCGGCGGGTAGGCGCTAATAAAACCTTTACCCCAGTTCCAGTAGTCGGTCCGGATGCCTTCTTCGCTCAGGTTTGAGTCATAGCCGTCCTTACCCGATCCGGGTGGAACGGCTGTCGGATCGGCATTGAATTCGCCGCCTTCCCTGACCGGTGTGCCCGATTTTTGAGACAGGTCATACAGTACATCGATCATGTAATCCATTTTTTGGAGGAAAACAGCTTGAATATCTTTATCGTATGTGGTGCTTGCGTAGGATTGTGCCAGCGCAGAGAGATAGTGACCACTGGCATGGCCTCGCAGTCGCGTGGTCCGGCTGTCCCAGACACCCAAAGGTTCAACATTTGCCGGCTGTTTTTGACCAAAGGCATCGCGGAAATTAAACAGGAAGCTATTCGGGTCGGTTTTTGCCAGTGTATGGATGAATTTGTCGCGGTTCTTCATAAACTGCGTATCCCGGCCGTTTTCATCCTTATTCAGCACGACCTGGCCCAGCGGGAAGGGCTCCAAATCGCATTGCGGGACAGATGTGGTTTCTGGTGCCGCCTTCACAGTGACGGTTGCTTTGGGTTGGAACGTTGTGCCCGGAACAGACCCCATCACTGTGTAGATGCCTTCCTTCAGGACTTGTTCGTTATTCGTGGGTGCAGGCCATATCACACGAACTAATGAGCCCTTTGCACCATCGTGGTATATGCCCGGAATGCCGTAAGGCAAACGCGGCAATTGGCCCACAATTGTCTCTGCGGTGATATCAGGCACGTCGATTAACTGAAGCGAACCGGGTGAAGTTACCTTTTTTGTCGATACGACAGGTTGATCTTCGCGGGGTGTTTCCGTTTCCGAAGTTACCGTCTGGTTATCAGACAATGCGTTATTACGAATCGTGGCAATCTGTTTGTCACTCAGAGCAATACCATAAATACGAACATCATGAACTTTGGCGTTAAGATTGGCATCCTCGTACTGGGACTTGCCTATGTAAAGCAGGTTCGCAGCCGCATCATCCTGATTTAAAACCTGCCCGAGTGTTAAATCAACACCGCTGACTTGCCCCATCCTGACACCATCTACATAGCTACTCAGAGTCTGTTTGGCAGTATCCAAAACCACTGCGAGGTGTACCCAGTGATTAGTGGTGATCCGCGAAGCCACAGGCCCCAGTTCCTCTGTCCATCCGGTGATGGTAATACGCGTACGATAACCTTCGGAAGGTTCCTCACCTATTGGAGTGCAAAAGAAATTGCGTGTGGTATTTTGTCCGAAGTCGAAGAATCTCTGCCAGGGCACGACAGACCTGAGATAAATCCAGCCGGTTACACTTACGGAATCAACGCCGATCAGTGCCTGTCCGGGAATCCTGACATAGCCGCCCTCGTCACTCTCCGGTAATGACAGCACCTTTCCAAACTGGTCATCATCGACATACGAAGCCCCGGCACCGTGCAAAGTTGCATGATAGTTATTCCTGGACCAATCTTCTTCGTTGCTGTTGAATACATAACGTGCAATCAGTGCCGTCTCCCCTATTCCATCAAGAAACTGATCTCCTCCACCGGTTTGTGCGGATACTGAATCAAGGCATATTAACAGGTTTATTATCAGCAATAAAACCTGCATGTGTGCTATTAACCTTCTTTTCATTTCCGGGCCTTTCTATTTTATTTGGGATTATAATTTCTATGTATTTTATACCATTATTATTACATCGTTTGCGAATGAAAATGAGGTAATTTTCAGAGACATTATTTATGCGACTCGGTGGGTGCGCTTTGTTTCTCAAAATCATCGCGAGGCTAAAACAATCGCCTCCCATGTTGGTTATTGATCCTTCAACCAGACAGACGAGATGAGAGAATCCTGACGTCGGCTACGACGATCGGTATCTGTGGAAGCACTGGGACCTCGATTGCTTCGAGCATAATAGGGAATAGACATAAACTCGGAACCATTGGCCCAGGCGCCTTTGATGACCATCAGGCCATCAAGCAAATCGCCCTTCCACTCGATGGCCAGGTCGGTATCGGGTGAGAGGATATTATCGATATCCTGGTCAACACTCTCGGCACAGTAGATGAGCGGACCATAACGCAGGGCAACCCGGCCTTTCGTAGCCTCAATTTTATCGTCGGCCTTGATTCGCTGGACCTTCATGGGAAGCTTCAGGTCGATCTTGTCGCCGGCGTTCCAGTTCCGCGTAATTACCGCATAACCTTTATCGACTGGTGGCGTGATCGCAGAGCCGTTTATCGAAATCGACGTGATACCGTTCGATTCCGGCGAACCGGCATAAAGCTCGCTGACACTGTGATTAGGAACGCGAATCCTAATGCTGAAGGTCTTTTGAGTTTTAGGATTGACCGTGATGGAAACATCACCGCTCCAGGGATAATCCGTTTT
>Ga0272441_10016574_pt1 | contig 10171 bp, 8 predicted proteins | sample SSMProp6N_FD_193582 | JGI IMG/M metagenome (GOLD analysis project Ga0272441, IMG submission 193582) | Marine sediment archaeal communities from Little Sippewissett salt marsh, Falmouth, MA, United States - SSM-Prop-6N | ecosystem: Environmental > Aquatic > Marine > Wetlands > Sediment ... | reverse complement strand
GGAGATCGAGTTTCGCACCGAACTCCCCAAAACCAATGTGGGAAAGATTCTGAGGAAGGAACTGAGGGCGGAAGAACTGGAAAAACGGCCATAGCCCCTGTCCCGAAGGGGCTTGTCCCGAAGGGGATGCACGCATGAGGGGCACCGCTCTGCCGAGTCGAGCGGTGCCCCTTTCTTATCCTATTCCCTCTCGGCTCCGCTGACCGTGATCAGCGATTCGAGGTAGTCATCGGGACGCTCATAGCCGAGGAGCGCAAGAATCGTGGCGGCCACATTGCCCAGCCCCCGCTCCTCGATGGCAGCATTCAGTTCATACCGTTGTGTATCGGGACCGTGGATGATAAAGGGGACGGGATTGAGCGTGTGACTCGTCATGGGCTTGAAGCCATCGCCCGCCTGAACGGCCTTTCCCGTCTTCTTGTCCACCTCGTACATCTGCTCACAGTTGCCGTGGTCGGCCGTCACGATGAGGGTCCCGCCCAGTTCATCGACGGCATCGACGAGCCGTCCCAGGGCCTCATCGACGGCCCCCACCGCCTCCACCGCTGCGGGAAGTGAGCCCGTGTGCCCCACCATGTCACCATTGGGAAAGTTGAGGCGCAAAAAGCGGTACGTCCCTGAACGAAGCGCCTCGATGGTCTCGTCGGTCAGTTCCTTCGCCTTCATGCGGGGCGCCCGGTCAAAGGACACGCGGTCGGACTCGATCTCTTTCCATGTCTCTGTCTTCTCATCGAACTTGGCCGAATTGTTCCCGTTCCAGAAATAGGTGACGTGGCCGAATTTCTGTGTCTCACTGACGGCATACTGTGACAACCCGTTCTTCGCCAGATATTCCGACAGGGTGCGGTCGATGGCCGGGGGTGACACCAGGTACCGCGGCGGCATGCGGGTATCGGCATCATACTCGAGCATGCCCGCATAGACGACTGCGGGTCGCGCCTTCCGCCGGAATCCCGAAAAATCGTCTTCCACAAAGGCACGGCTTATTTCCAGGGCCCGGTCTCCTCGGAAGTTGAAGAGTATCACACCGTCGCCGTCACCGATCGTGGCTATCGGTTGCGCCTCATCTTCGGGGTCGGAGATGACCCAGTGACTCATATTCTGGTCATCCGTATCCTCCATGTCACGGAGCCTTGTAATGGCCGTCAGGCTGTCGGGGAACTTCGGCCCCTCACCGATGACATGGGCATGGTAGCCCCGCTCGACGATGGACCAGTCGGCCTCATAGCGGTCCATGGTGGTGACCATCCTCCCGCCGCCCGATGCGACGAAGTATCTGCGCTTCTTGCCCTCCCGTGCCGCCCGTGTCCTGACCGACCAGAGATAATCCTCCAGTTCTCCGAAATAGCGAAGGGCACTGACGGGGGGTACGTCGCGGCCGTCGAGCAGGCCGTGGACATAGACCGCTTCAACACCCGCACGGTCGCAGGCCCCGATGAGTGCCAGGAGGTGCGACAGGCTGCTGTGTACATTGCCATCTGATACCAGTCCGATAAAGTGTACCGGCCGGCGTCCCGTGAGGACCCTGTCCATTATCTCCCGCCAGGCGTCGCCCTCGAAGAGGCTGCCCCTTTCGATGGCTTCAGCCACCAGCCGGGCCCCCTGGGCAAAGACCCGTCCCGCACCGAGTGCGTTATGCCCCACCTCGCTGTTTCCCTGATCGTCATCGGTGGGCATGCCCACCGCCCTGCCGTGGGCCTTGAGGGTGGTGACGATTCGTTCCTCTTTCATGAGCCGTCCCAGGGTTGCAGGTGCGGCAATGTCCAGGGCGTTCCCCGGATATCCCTCATCCTTTCCCCGGTATAACCCCATGCCGTCGAGGATGACCAGCAGGAGGGGTCCCGTCACACCGTCATAGACGGGTGATCGCTGTAACGCAAAATCCATGGCACTAATTCCTTTCCTGACATTGATATAATCGCGAAAAGTCTGTTTTTCTCGCTTGAAGACCCTTGTGGGGATGATTCCGGCGCCTGGCTAAAAATCTAAAAGTCGTGCTCACGCACTCAAACAGTTAGATTTTTTAACGCCAATCACCGCAATCATATTTTTCCCCACAATGCCCTGATCCGCTCGAAAAAAGACTTTTTGCGACTGTATCGCAATTGGCACTTTAATTTCTCAGTGATCCTGCAGGCATCTATCGCATCCCCAGGAGCTTCCGGGCAATGACCACCCGCTGGATCTCGTTGGTCCCTTCATAGATCTGGCAGATCTTGGCATCACGCATGTGCCGTTCCGCGGGATAGTCCGCGCAGTATCCGTAACCGCCGAATATCTGTACCCCTTCGACGGCCGCCTTCATGGCCACATCGGAGGCATACATCTTCGCCATTGCCGCTTCCTTCTCAAAATCATGCCCCTGATCCTCCAGCCAGGCGGCCCTGAGGAGCAGGAGTTCCGCCGCATCCAGTTCGGTTGCCATGTCGGCCAGTTTCCACTGTATGGCCTGAAAGGAGGAGATAGACCTCCCAAACTGGACCCGCTCCTGTGCATAGCCCAGTGAGTCCTCGAGGACGGACCTGCCGATGCCGCAGGCCTGCGCCCCGATACCGATCCGACCCGCATCGAGCCCCATCATCATCTGTCTGAACCCCTCGCCCGGCCTGCCGAGGAGGTTCTCAGCCGGGATCTCGGCATCCTCAAAGATGAGTTCCGCCGTCCCCGATGCCGTGATTCCCATCTTCTCCTCCACCGTCCCCAGTGAAAAGCCCGGTGTATTGTCCAGATCGACGATGAGGTTCAGTATACCCTTATACCCCTTCGCGGGGTCCTCGGTGGCCGCCAGCACGCAATAGCGCGCCACATTGCCGCTGGTGATGAATTTTTTTGTCCCGTTGACGATATAGCGGTCTCCCTTCAGTTCAGCCCGGCATCGCAGTGCGGCGGCATCGGAACCGGCATCGGCCTCGGTGAGTGCGTAACACCCCTCCACCTCGCCCCCCGCCACGGGGGCGAGAAAACGCTTCTTCTGTTCATCCGTTCCAAAGGCATTGAGTGGATAGCCATAGAGGGAATTGTTCACCGAGACGATAACGCCGCAGCTGGCGCAGCCCCGGGAAATCTCTATCAGGGCCATGACATAGGTGACATTGTCCATGCCCGCGCCGCCATATGCCTCGGGTACGGCCACACCCATGAGCCCCATGGTCCCCAGCGTGCGGCACAGCTCTTGGGGATGGCGGTGTGTCCGGTCCAGTTCGGCGGCCACCGGTTTGATCTCCTCGTCGACAAAGCGGGCAATCATGTCCCGCACCATCTTCTGTTCTTCAGTGGGTTGCAAGTTCATCCTCTGCTCCACTCCCCTTGTGAAGGTGCACGGCACTGCCACCGGTTCACCCGTTATCAATACCCTCGGAACAGGGGTTTCCTCTTCTCCAGGAATGCCCGCATGCCTTCTTTCTGATCTTCCGTGCTGAAGCACTGGGCACAGCACTCCATCTCCAGCCTGACGGCACTGTCCACGGACATGTCAACGCCGTAGTTCATCGCCTGTTTTGCCATCTTGAGTCCGAAGGGGGGCATGGCGGCGAGCTTCATGGCAAATGCCCTCGCCTCCGGCATCAGTGATTCCGCCGGTACCACCCGGTTGACGAGCCCCATCTCACAGGCGCGCCGGGCGTCTACCTGCCCTCCGCCCAGTATGAGTTCCTTCGCCCGCCCCATACCGACGATACGCGGCAACCGCTGGGTACCGCCCCAGCCGGGAATGAGGCCGATCATGATCTCGGGCTGACCGAACCGGGCATGTTCGGCGGCAAATCTCACGTCACAGGCAAGGGCGATTTCCGTCCCTCCCCCCAGGGCAAAGCCGTTGACGGCGGCGATGGACGGTTTCGGCATGACCTCGATCATCCGCAGCGTTTCATGCCCCAGTTCCAGAAATTCCAGTATCTCACGTGGTCGCAGTGCCTCCATCTCCTTGATGTCGGCACCGGCCACAAAGGCCCTGTCACCGCCCCCGGTGAGGATCACCGCCCTGATCGCTTCATCATCACGGCAGGTGGCCGCGGCCCGGGCCAGCTCCCCCATCGTCTCCCCGTTCATCGCGTTCAGTGCCTGGGGCCTGTTGAAGGTAATGGTGGCAATCCCCTCATGCACGTCAAACAGCATAGTCTGAAAATCCATCGTCTGTCCTCCCCTCCGTGATTACCGTTCCAGGACCAGGGCCATTCCCTGACCGCCGCCGATACAGAGCGTGGCAAGACCGAGGGTGCAGTCACGCTGCTGCATCTGCATGGCAAGGCTGTAGGTGATCCGTGCACCGGTGCACCCGATGGGGTGCCCGATGGAAATACCGCTCCCGTTGAGGTTGCACCGATCGAGATCGATATCCAGTTCCCGCATGCAGGCGATGGCCTGGCAGGCAAAGGCCTCATTCAATTCGATAAGATCGAAATCCTTTATTCCACATCCCAGTCTCTGCACCACCTTTCGTGTGGCCGGAATGGGACCCAGTCCCATGTAGGCGGGATCCACACCGCCGGCGGCACAACCTTTGATGGCAGCAAGGGGTCGAAGCCCCAGCTCCCGCGCCCGTGCGGCGCTCATGACGACGACGGCACAGGCGGCATCGTTGATGCCCGATGCATTCCCCGCCGTCACGGTCCCGTCTTTCTTGAAGGCGGGCCGGAGCTTGGCCATCTTTTCCATGGTCGTCTCCATGGGACGTTCATCGACTTCGAATATCCGGGGATCTCCCCTGCGCTGCGGAACAGATACAGGGACTATCTCGTCTGCAACGGCACCGCCTGCAATGGCCGCCATGGCCCGCCGGTGACTGAGCAGCCCCAGTTCGTCCTGCTCTTCTCTGGTAATACCATATTTCTCGGCGATGTTCTCCGCCGTAACCCCCATGTGATACCCGTTGAAGGTCTCGAAGAGCCCGTCATGGACCATGATGTCCACGATATTGCCGAAGGGCATGTCCATCCGGTATCCCCAGCGGGCATCGGGGAGGGCATAGGGGGCCCTGCTCATGTTCTCCATGCCGCCCGCCACGATTATGTCGGCATCTCCGGTGCGGATGGCCTGGGCGGCGAGTGCGATGGCCTTCATCCCCGAGGCACAGACCTTGTTCACTGTCATCGCATTCGTCTCTTCCGGAAGCCCCGCAAAGATCGAGGCCTGCCTCGCCGGGTTCTGTCCCTGCCCTACCTGGAGGACGTTCCCCATGATACATTCATCGACATAGACCGGCGTCAAGGACTCCTCATAATCGTAATACTTCTCGTTTATGTCGGTCTTGTCGAAGTCGCCGAATATATGGGGCCGTGCAGTCCTCACTGCATCCGAGATCGAGGGCCGCAGACCGGCCCGCCGCATCGCCTCCCTGATCACGATGGCACCCAGATCGGCACAGCTCATATCCTTCAGTGATCCGCCAAAGGTGCCGACGGCGGTCCTCGCTCCACTCACAATAACGGCATCGTGCATGGTGAATGCTCCCCCGTTGTCATTTCTGGTATCAGTGTCAGTCGAAGTGCTCCACAAACTCCACCGTCCGGGGAGTCTTGTAGGGAGACAGATAGACCCTGCAGTGCTTCATGATGGCCTTGCCGTCGACCTCGGCACCCGCGCGCCTTATAACGATCGCCTTGACCGTTTCCCCCCGCATCATATCCGGTTTTCCCACCACCCGGGCGTCGGCAACGGCATCGTGCATCCGGAGTACATCCTCCACCTCCCGGGGATACACATTAAAACCGCTGGTGATGATCATCCGTTTCTTGAGACCGGCAAGGAATATATAGCCGTCGTCATCGATCCGCGCCAGGTCCCCCGTGTAGAGCCATCCATCCCGGATGACCCCGGCCGTTGTCTCGTCGTCCTTGTGATACCCCTGCATGACGTTGGGACCGCTGATCACCAGTTCCCCCGTCTGACCCGCCGGGAGCTCACTCCCGGCCTCATCGACAATCTTTGCCTCCACATCGGGGATGGGGATACCGATGGAACCCGGTTTCTGCGCCATATCGATTCTGCTGAAGGAACAAACGGGCGAGGCCTCGGTGAGGCCGTATCCCTCCAGCAGCTTCACGCCGAATTTCTGTTCAAAGGTTTGGAAAAATTCCGCCGGCATGGTGGAGCCGCCGGTGATGCAGATCCTGAGGGAATCCAGGTTGTATGTATCGGCCGCCTCATGGATGAACATGCCCAGAAAGAGTCTCGGGACGGCGGCGATGTAGGTGATCCCCTGCTCTTCTATGGCCCGGAATATACCGTCCACATTGAAGTGGTCCATCATGACGAGACTGGCGCCGATCTTCACCGTTCCCAGCATGTTGGCAACGGCACCGAAGGAATGGAAAAGGGGAATGAGGCAGAGTCCCCGGTCATGTTCGTCGGCGCCGATCATATCACGCACCAGGACCGACTGTGTCGCGAGATTACGATGGGTGAGGACGGCTCCAAGGGGTTTGCCGGTGAGACCGGCCGTATAGATCATAACGGCCGGATCGTCCCCCGAAAGTTCTCCCACCGCCATCTCATGGGGACCCGATGCACAGACCTCCGCGATGGAGGCGTCACCGGTATCCCCATCGGTGACTATCAGGTACTGGCAGAGCGGACAGTCTCCCCGGATTTCTTCGAATCTCTTGACCGCCTTCGGCGTTGTGATGAGGGCCCGCGCGTCACTGTCGGAGAGCAGGTGCCTCAGTTCGTAGGGGGTGGACATCGTGTTGATGGTAACGGCGACGGCACCAAGCTTCACGACGGCAAAATAGGATATGATGAATTCGGGTATATTGGGAAGCATGACTGCCACGCGGTCCCCCTTTATAATACCCATCCGGGCCAGCCGGTTCCCGACGGCATTGACGGCTCGGCCCAGTTCATGATAGGTCAGCACCCTGTCTTCATAGACAGTCGCCATGTTATGGGGATAGGAGCGACAGCTTTCTTCCAGCATTACTCCGAGAGTCAAATCTTGTTGCATAGATACCTCCACTGAAAATGGCATCCACCATAGCACAACGGCCCTATCGGTTCAACAGGATAAACCGGCACGGCGGTGCAGGGAAATGCAAGGGTGGCGGTAGACCCGGAGGCGGTCTTGATATTCCATGGATTCCCGCTACGGCAGGAATGAAATCGCAGAACCGTGCTGGAATCAGGAGAAGGGAGATTATGGCAATTCCCCGGTCCATACCGGCGGGGAGATGCCCCATCTGCAGAATTACCTATCGATTGTGTCTGCCTTTTGGGCGTATTCGGTAAGCCAGTTACCCAGCAGATCCATCAGACTCTGCAGCGTCTCTGAGATGTACTTGTCCTTGTGATAAACCATGTAGAAGGTTCTCTTCAAGGTGTCCCGGAGCGGAACACCGGCCACTCTCCCCGTTTCAATCTCCTTTTTCGCGATCTTCCGGGACAAAATGGCAATGCCGGCACCCTCTGATACCACCCGCTTGATCGTTTCATTACTGGACAGTTCCAAGGACTTGAAAACGGTAATATCGTTCTTTTTCAGATAGGCCTCGGTGATATTGTATGTGGCAGATCCCCGCTCGTGGGTCACCAGCAACTGTCCTTGCAGATCCTTCGCCTCACAGATCCCCCTCTTCACCAGCGGATGATCGGGTGGAGTGATCAGCATCAGGTTGTCTTCCATGATCTTTTTTATGACCACCTTCCGGTGGTTGACCGGATAGGATATAAATCCGATATCACAATTGAGGCTGGCGGCATTAGCTACGACATTCTCCGTTCTCATAATGTTCACCGAGAGCCGTATCTTGGGATAGAGCTTGCTGAAGGCGATAATGGTCGGGGGGAGGTAATAGGTACCGAAGGCCTCACTGGCATCGATGCGAATATGGCCCTTCTGCCGCTGCTGAAAATCACGGATGCTCTCTTCGGCCTGGCTTTCCAGCTCAAAGATTTCCTCGGCAATACCGAAGAGGACCTTGCCGGCATCCGTCAGGACCAGCTTCTTGCCGAAGAGGTTAAAAAACTTGATGCCGTAGTACTTCTGAAAGCGCTGAATACCCTTCGTCACGGCGGGCTGCGTTATATTGAGCGCCTCCGCTGCCAGGCTGAGCCTTCCACACTTCGCTGTATAATAAAATATCTTTAATTGATTAAGGTTCATTTCGCCCTACTCGTATCATAACATTTTGTTATTTGCAACATGAAAATTAATGGAATTTAAAAAATTTTTGCAAAAAAACAGATTCGCCGCGGGTGCACGCTTTTTCTAAACCATTTTAACGATTTAGTACATCTTTTTTTTGCATTACCGTCACATTATTTGTTATATGTACCATGCATCACGCTGTTTCAGATGCTGAGGCACCCTCTCGGTGCCTCAGTGTCGTGTAGAGACGAGGGTCAGCATCATGCCATACAGACTATTACCACTGACATCGGATACAGAGAAGGGCCGTGACAACGTACCCGACGGGGCAGGAAGGTCGGGTCCACCTGCGGGGCACTGTCAGGACGGTGCCCACCGTCTCACTGTCCACGCCATGAAACGGTCCCTATAGAGGCTTCCATGATTGCATTTTTCCTGTCAAGCGGCCTCTTTCTCGGCTGGTCACTGGGCGCCAACAATACTTCCAATGTCTTCGGTACCGCGGTGGGATCGAAGATGATCAGTTTCAGGACGGCGGCGATCTGCTGCAGTGTCTTTGTCATCCTGGGAGCGGTGATCAGCGGGGCCGGCGTGACTGACACACTGATACGGCTGGGATCGATCAATGCCATCGCCGGTGCCTTCATCGTCGCCCTCGCCTCCGCCATCACCATACTGGTCATGACGCGGGCGGGAATCCCCGTCTCCACCTCTCAGGCCATCATCGGCGGCATCGTCGGCTGGAACCTGTTTACCGGTTCACTGACGGACTATGACATCCTCATCAAGATCCTGCTTACCTGGATCATCTGCCCCATACTGGCGGCCCTCTTTGCTATTATCCTGTATAAGATGGTCGCCGTTACTATCAGGTACTTCCACATCGGAATGTTTACGCTGGACATATCAATCAGATACGGCCTGATCATTGTGGGGGCATTGGGTGCCTATTCCATGGGGGCAAACAACATATCGACCGTCATGGGGATCTTTGTCCCCGTGTCACCCTTTACCGATATCTCCATTGCCGGCGTTGTTTCAATGACTGGGGCTCAGCAGCTCTTCCTCGTCGGCGGCATAGCCATTGCCGTCGGTGTCTTTACCTATTCGAAACGGGTCATCATGACGGTGGGTGAGGGTATCGTGCAACTCTCACCGGTGGCGGCCTTCGTCGCCGTCGGCGCCCATTCCATGGTCCTCTTTCTCTTCGCGTCGCAGGGCCTGGAACGGTTTCTCATGAGCCACGGTCTTCCATCGCTGCCCCTCGTCCCCGTCTCCAGTTCCCAGGCCATCGTGGGTGCCGTCATCGGCATCGGCCTCCTCAGGGGGGGTAAAAACATCAGATGGCGACTGGTGGGAGGCATCGCAAACGGGTGGCTGGCCACCCCCATTATTGCCGCTCTCATCAGTTTTATTTCCCTCTTTTTCCTGCAAAACGTCTTCCAGCAGCAGACCTACCGCCCCCTCACCTACCGGGTCACGGCGGAGAACGTGGAACGTATCGGCAGGACGGGTATGGACACCGGGTATCTTGCCCCTCTGGCGGGAAAAGAATTCTCCCGGGCCGTTGACTTCCGGGACGCCCTGTCGCAGGCACAGGGGAAGCGGGTGACACGCAGAGAAATGGCCGTCATCATGCAATACACGGAAGTGGACGAACTGGAAATCACGAAAGAAAAGATTGTGCAGCTCGATACCACATGGATCACGGCGGGGCAGAAAAGGGCCGTCGAGGCGCTGGCAGGCAGGGTCTTTGCGCACCCCTGGCTCTTCCATGAAACCCTCGCCCGGATATCCCCCCACTGGCGTCTCAGGGATGATGACGAGGACTACCATAAGGATCTCAGACAAAGACTGTCATATCTCGATCGTCTCTTCAGGAGAGACAGGGCGGCACACTGAAACGCCTGCCGGAGATCCCCCTGCATGGCATGAAACCCGCCCCTCTCGCCGGTCATCTCGGGACACCCACGTGTATCGCACCGGTTCGGGTCCCGAATGAACGAAGAGTCCCCATAGGGAAATCGAGGGAAAGTATTGGCTTTGTTTGGAAATATTTTCATGCTATAGTAATAGAGATAGTTATGGAGA
>Ga0272441_10016573_pt1 | contig 10171 bp, 9 predicted proteins | sample SSMProp6N_FD_193582 | JGI IMG/M metagenome (GOLD analysis project Ga0272441, IMG submission 193582) | Marine sediment archaeal communities from Little Sippewissett salt marsh, Falmouth, MA, United States - SSM-Prop-6N | ecosystem: Environmental > Aquatic > Marine > Wetlands > Sediment ... | reverse complement strand
ACCGCTATAATATTACGAAAAGCAGCAGAAAACAATACTGCTCTACTGAAACCTTCTCAACTCTGTGGTGAAAGGCGACCCCACGCATCCGCTTCGAATCGGTGTCAGTCCAGGAGCCCCCAGTCTCCTCAGACGTCTCGCTGGATCATCCGTGCGGCTTGTGACCGAGCCCTCTGCTACGCTTGTCCACGCCGCATGGCAATCAGTCGAGCGTTTGCGAAGTAGCTTCTCAAGAGGACGGGGCCTTACTCGTCGGGTACGGTAAGGATCACGGCGCTGTCGTGCTCGATCACGATCTCGTCGAACGTCGTGATCGGATCCGTGTCTACCGTTACCGAGTAGACGCCCGCTTCGAGCTCGAACGGTCCATCTCCCACGGTTCCTTCCTTCACGACAGTCCCGTTGGCGTCCCAGAAAGTGTAGCTCGGAGGGAGAACCAGGCCGAGAACCGCCGTCAGGAAGTCGCCGGCGTTCTGCGCCTCCGTGAAGCTGCCCCCGGCTGCCGCGGCGATCGCTTGCAACTGGTCGCGGGCGCGGCCTCCCTGGCCCGCCACGTCGAACCCTACCAGTTTGAAGACGTAGTGAAGACCCAAACCGGACAGCGCGCGGGCCTCCGCGATGGGATCGCCGTCGCATGTCTCCATGCTGTCACTGATGAAGAGGATGACATGTCGCCCCTCGCGTCCGGCGAGATCGCCTGGTATCTGCTGAAGCGTGTAGGCGAGCGGAGTGGTCCCGTAGGTGTCGAGCTCCCGTATCGCGGCCAGGATACGGCTTCCACGAATCGGCTGGATCGGAGCCTCCAGATCGCTGCGGCCGCACTTGTGGAATGTCCGGAGACCGACCTGCATATCTCCGGGCAGCGCTTCGAGAAGCTGCTGGAGGGCATCCTTGGCCACGGCGATCTTCACGCCGCCCTCGACCTCTTCCTCCATGCTGGACGAGAGATCGAGCACGATCAAGAGATCCGCCGGCTCCCGCAGGATCTCCAGACTGCCGATTGCAGGCTGAACCGAGAGTGTCGTTTGGGTCGAAGCCTCACCGCACTTCGCGGTCACCGTCACCGGATAGGCTCCGCCGTCCGCTGCCGTCACGTCGTGAATCCGCAGGTGATTGGTGGTGGAACCCGTGATCCGTTCGCCATCAGTGAGCGGTGTCGCACGGTGGAACCAACGGTAGGTCAGCGGACCTTCTCCGGTGGCAATGACGACGAATTCCGCATCCGCTCCCTCGACGATCCTCACCGCCGCCGGTGGATCGAGAACGGCCGTCGCGGCTTTCACATGTAGCGTGGCCGTTTCGGAATCGACTGCACCACACTCGCCCAGGACGGTCGCCGTGTAGTCCCCGGCGTCCGCGGCTTCGACGGAGTGGATCGTCAGGAGATTCGTCCGCGCTCCGGAGATGCGCTCGCCGTCCTCCAGCGGAAGCGAGTCGTGGAACCACTGGTAGGCCAAGGTGCCTTCGCCCGATGCGGTGATCGAGAAGGCCGCGTCCATTCCAGGGCAGAGGGACCGGTCATCCGGCTGCCCGGGAATCTCGGTGGCCCGCTTCACGATCAGCGTCGCCGCGCTCGACGTCACGGCACCGCACCCGCCGGTAACCTCGACGGTGTAGTCCCCGGCATCGGCGCTCTCGACATGGGTAAGAATCATCCGGCTGCCCGTGGTTCCCGAAAGGCGGGCACCGTCTTCGAGAGGGGACCATCCGTGATACCACTGGTAGGCCAACGTGCCCTCGCCCGACGCCGTCACCTCGAACGTGACCGTGTCATCGGGGCACGCGGAGACGTCGTTCGGCGCCTCCGTGATGATCGTCGGTGCCTTGACCGTCAGGTGCGTGCTGGGCTTCACCGTGCCGCATGCCCTCACGACGCCCACGGAGTACTCGCCCTCATCCCCGGCTTCGGCATCGCGGATTCGAAGCTGGCTGCTCGTCGCTCCGGAGATGCGTCCACCGTCGCTGAGCGAGGCCGAATCGTGGTACCATTGGCAGGCCAGCTCCCCTTCGCCGGTCGCGGCCACCGCAAACGGCACCGGCTCTCCCGGACACACGGAAACCGGATCGGGCGGATCCGTGACGACCGTCGGAGCCTTCACGTCGAGCACCGCCGCGTCTGACCGTACCGAGCCGAACGGGCCCGAATACTCGCCGGCATCCGCCTCCTCGACGTTGCGGATTCGTAGCTCCTGGGTGCTCGTCCCGGAGATGTCCCCGCCATCCATGAGCGGCACAGCGTCGTGGGACCACTCGTAGACCAGCGGTTCCTCACCGGTGGCCGTGACTCGAGAAGCGGCCGTGGTTCCCGGGCAGACCGACGTCGGATCCGGCCCGCTGATGCAATAGCATCTCTGTTCGTCCGCCATGGCCGGCGTGACGCACAACACGACGAGGGCCACCGCCAAGACGAATGCCAAGCTTGAACTGCATCGATCCGTCATCCGCATGCATGCCTCCTGTTCGGGGTTCCGGGGAGGCATCGCAGCATCTCACGGCGAAGCGTCCGATTCATTCGAACGAAGGCAGCGGATCACAGAGCCGCCACCAGCCTCCCAACCTGTGGCTCTTCGGCAGCTCTGCCAGGCGGTTGAATTGCCCCGTAGCTTTACGCAGCCGTCTCATAGACGGCGGTCACCCTTGTCGGAGCCTAGAAAAGTATAGCATGAATCCACGAAAGGAGCCAAGAAGAGAGTAAACAAGATCAATATGTCAGGTTTTTGCATTCCTCTACCTGGAGTCACTTGACACACTAGGCAGATCTATCGGTGTTGAACACGGCGCGGTGAATCGTCCCTCGTCCGAGTCTGGAATCTGCCTGAATTCATTCAGCGGACGCGAGCTCCAGGGCCATGTCGAGCCCGGCATCGATCGCCGCATGGCGTACCTGCTCCCGATTCCCGTCGAAACGGAAGCGGACCGTGCGCGTTGCCGTTCGGGTGGCCGCGGAGACGAACACGGTGCCGATCGGCTTCTCGTCCGTGCCACCGCCCGGCCCGGCGATGCCGGTGATCGCGAGGCAGAGGTCGGTGCCGAACCGGGCCCGCCCGCCGCTCGACATCGCGCCGGCCGCTTCGGCACTGACGGCGCCATGCCGGACGAAGATGTCTTCGGGGACCCCGACCCATTCCGTCTTGACCCGATTCGCGTAGGCCACGACCGAGCCGAGGTAGTACGCCGACGCGCCGGGAACGTGCGTGATTCGGTACGCCAAGCCGCCGCCGGTGCACGACTCGACGGTGGAGATCGTCCAGCGCCGCTCGGTCAGCAGGGCTCCAAGGTGCTCTTCTCGTGTCATCGGGATCCTCCTCTCTGCGATGGGGCGGCGGCCGCCCAGGCACATTCGGCGGAAATCGGGCAGCGCGAGCACTCCGGCGTTCGTGGGTGACAGATCTCGCGCCCGAGACGGATCACGAGCAGGTGGAGCGTGGACATCAAGACGGGGTCGGGGGGCAGCAGGGCGTTCGCCTGATCGTGCGGATCGCCGCCGGCGACGATCAGCCCGACCCGCGTGAGGACGCGACGGACGTGGGTATCGACGGGAAAATACGGGCGTCCGAACGAGAACAACAGGACGATGCCGGCGGTCTTCTTGCCGACACCCGGGGAGGCGAGGAGCCACTCCATCGCCGCCTGGAGCGGCATCTCTCCGAGGAACGAGAGATCCAATCCGCCGCGCTCGCGGTGGATCCGCTCGAGAACCCTTCGGATCCGCTCCGACTTCTGGCGGTGTAGGCCGCCGACGCGGATGGCGCGGCCGATGGCATCGACAGCTGCCGTGCGGACGTTGTCGAGCGACCCGAAGTGCTCGAGCAGCGATGCGAACGCCCGATCGCGGTTCGTATCGTTCGTGTTCTGAGAGAGGATCGTCAGCACCAATTCCTCGACCGGATCCCGTCGTTCGATGTCGGGGGACCCGAAGTGCTCCGTCAGGCGATCGGCAAGCCGAAGGGCCTGTTCGCTGGCGTCCATGCGGCGAGGATAGAGGTCGCAGGTCGAGGGCGCAACCGATCGTGCCGCGATGGCTGGTCCGGGTCCACCGGGCACGGTACGATGGCGCTACGATGATCGAAGCGAGAACCGAACAGGATGCGGTGGTACGGATGATGGATGGGGAGGACCCGATCGCCGAGCTGTCCGGGCTGGAGATCGACTCGGCCGTCGTCCAGTGCGGGATCGGGATGCTGCGTCACGTCGAGCTGGGGTACTGGAACGGGGACACCTACGAGACGCATCGGATCCCCGAGCCGGTCGAGCTCGTCTCTCTACAGGGAACGATCGCGGCGATCGACGCCGAACGTGTCATTCACCTGCACGTCTGCGTGGCGTTGCGGGACGGGTCGACCCGGGGAGGACACCTGTTCGCCGGGACCGTCCACAACACGGCAGAAATCGCACTGAGGATGCCGGCAGGGATCACCCTCGAAAGGGAGATGGAGCCGAACGGTCTCTCCGCGCTCCGACCGAAGACCGCTAGCTGAAGCGGGCCGGGCTGCGAAGACCGTGGAGGAACGCAGGGCCGTCGACACGGGGGCGCCCCTCACGTTGGATCTCCCGGATCTCGATCAGCCGATCGCCGGTTCCGACGAGTAGTCGATCGGTTTCGCGCAGGGCGATCTCTCCCGACGAGATCGGGCCGCAGGCGATGTCGGTTTGGATCGTCCGGTGGATCTTCACCCGTTCCCCTTCGAGGACCGTCCACGCACCCGGCCAGGGGTTCGTCCCGCGGGTGAGGTCGTGGATCCGTTGCGATGGGAGTCCCCAGTCGATGTGCCCTGTCTCGCGATTCATCCGCGGGGCCATCGAAACCCCGTCTTCCGGTTGCGCGCGAACGACGAGCGACCCGTCCGCCAGGCCGTCCAGCGTCTCGACGATGGTCGTCGCGCCGAGCGATGCCAGCCGGCCCTCGAGTTCGCCGGCGGTTTCGTCCGGGCCGATCTCGAGCGAACGGCGCAGGATCAGATCACCGGTGTCCATTCCGGCGTCGATTCGGAACGTCGTGATCCCGGTCTGCGTTTCCCCCCGGATGATGGCCCACTGGACCGGCGCCGCGCCTCGATACGCCGGCAGCAGCGAGGCGTGGATGTTGATCGCGCCGAGCGGCGCGGCGGTGAATGCCGGCGGCTTCAACAACTGCCCGTAGGCGGCGACGACGAGGACGTCCGCACCGACATCCCGAAGTCGCGCCGTCGCCTCTTCGCGTCCGATTTGCTCGGGCTGGAAGACTGGCAGTCCCAGTCGTTCGGCCGCTTGCTTCACCGGAGGTGCGGTGAGCGTGGCGTGGCGGCCGACGGGGCGATCGGGCTGTGTGACGACGAGGGCCACGTCGTGTCGTTCGACGAGGGCGGCGAGCGCCGGACAGGCAAACGGCGACGTCCCGAGGAATGCGATCCTCACTCGGTCTCCTCACGACGCCGATACTCTTTGAGCAGCGACTGCCTCTTTGCGGGGCTGAGGCGATCGAGGAAGAGATTCCCGTTCAGATGGTCCATCTCATGCTGGATCGCCCGCGCGAGAAGTCCCTCGCCCTCGATGCGAACCCGCTCGCCGTCGAGGGTCGTCCCCTCGACGACGGCGCGGACCGACCGTTCGACCGGCGCGTCGACGCCGGGGACGCTCAGACACCCCTCGATGCTCTGAGCGACCTCATCGGACGTCTCCACCAGCTCGGGGTTGATCAGGATGTGGAAGGCGTCGTCGGCGTCCAGGACGATGATTCGCTTCGAGATTCCGATCTGCGGGGCGGCCAAACCGGCCCCGTTGGCCCGCAACATCGTCTCGACCATTCTCTCGCAGATGGCGCGGATCTCATCATCGATCGCATCGACCGGGTCGGCCGATCGCCGGAGCACCCCGTCCCCATAGGTTCGAATCGTCATCGATCTCTCCTTGCGCCGCGAAACGCAGCATTATAAAGTGGGCGTCGATATGCCACAAGAGAACAGCGATCCCGCGCACTCGCTCGAGAAGATCCTCCGCTTGGAGCGGTCGCTCGGGCACCGAGACGACGCGGTGACTTGCGGCCTGGAGGCGTTCGTTCGGGCGAACCTGCCCACCGCGGGATCGATCGTCCAAGGCTACTCGACTGCGACGGTCGACGACCGACGTGCGATGGTCGATCTCCTGCTCGATCGGCTCGCGGGCAGCGCCGCAAGCGATGTGCCGCCGACCCGCCTGGAACGGATCGATGTCCCGGTCACTCGCGCAAAGGGCATCGGGGCGAAGCGAGCGGCATTGCTCGCGAAGCTCGGAATCGAGACGATCGAGGATCTGTTGTTCTACTTTGCCCGTCGACTGGAGGACCGATCCAGCGTCGTTCCGATCGGGTCGTTACGGCCCGGTCAGGAGACGGGAGTACGCGGCGAGGTCCATGCCGTCAGCACGCGGCGCGCCGGCCGGAACATGACCGTCTTCAAGGCTGCGGTCGGCGACGGCACCGGCTTCCTGTACGCCGTATGGTTCAATCAGCCGTGGATCGCCGACCAGTTGAAGCGGGGCGATCGTGTCGATCTGTACGGTCGTGTGGAGAGAAGCTACGGCGAACTCCAGATGCGCACGCCGACCTGGGAGCCGGCCGGCTCCGGCGTCGAGACCGGACGATGGGTCCCGGTCTATCCGGCGACGGAAGGGCTGTCGGATCGGGCCCTCCGTTCGCTGATTCACCGCAACCTGGATGTGTACTTGCCGGCGGTTGACGACGTGCTGCCGGAATCGCTGCACGCGCGACACGGCCTCGTGCCGCGCCGCGTGGCCGTCGAAACCCTCCATCGGCCGCCGGATGCCGAACTGTTCGAGCGGGCTCGTCGTACGCTCGCATTCGAGGAGCTGCTGTTGTTGCAGGTGGGGTTGGCGCCGACGGAGCGGGACGTTCCGGGGCGGGCGCACGAGCCGTCCGACGGGCTGCTCGACTCGTTCTTGGCCGGGCTGCCGTATCGGCTGACCGACGCCCAGCGAACGGCGCTGACGGCGATCGCTTCCGATCTGCACCGTCCGATCCGGATGATGCGCTTGCTGCAAGGAGACGTCGGGTCCGGCAAGACGCTCGTCGCGGTCGCCGCGGCCCTGTCGGTGATCGACGCGGGGTGTCAGGCTGCCTTCATGGTGCCGACCGAGATCCTCGCGGCCCAACACGCCGAGAACCTGACGCGGCTGCTGGGCGGGCTGCCGGTTCGCGTCGAACTGCTGACCGGGGCGACACGAGGGAAGCGTGCGATCCGCGCCGCCGTCGAAGACGGCACCGTCGACCTTCTGATCGGGACCCACGCGTTGATTCAGGAGTCCGTCGCGTTTCGCGATCTCGGGCTGGTGGTGATCGACGAGCAGCACCGGTTCGGCGTCGTCCAGAGATCACAGATCGAGGAAAAGGGGACGGATGTCGACGTTCTCGTCATGAGTGCAACGCCGATCCCGCGGACGATTACGCTGACGCTATACGGCGAGTTCGATGTCTCGACGCTCGACGAACTTCCGCTGGGTTCCCGGTCGATCGAGACACTCTGGAAGCCGGAGAGCGGACGCGAAGGCGTGTATGAGACGGTCGCTCGGTACCTTGCCGACGGTCGCAAGGGGTACGTCGTGCTACCGCTGGTGGAGGAATCGGAGAAGGTGACCGCGAAGGCGGCGGTGCAGGTGGCTGAGGAGATGGCGGCGCGGTTTCCCGAGGTGGGCGTCGGACTGATCCACGGTCGCCTCTCCGCGGCGGAGAAGGCGGAGGCGATGGAGCGGTTCCGGGTCGGGGATGTGCGTCTGCTCGTGGCGACGACGGTGATCGAGGTCGGCATCGACGTGCTCGACGCCGACTTCATGGTCATCGAGCATGCCGATCGGTTTGGTCTGTCGCAGCTTCACCAGCTGAGGGGGCGGATCGGCCGTGCGGGACAGCCGGCGGAATGCATCGCGATTGCCGATGCGGGAACCGACGAGGCCCGAGAGCGGCTGACGGCATTCTCGGCCCACGCCGACGGATTCGAGATTGCCGAGGAGGATCTGCGCATTCGCGGGCCGGGAGACTTGCTCGGAACGCAGCAACATGGGTTCTTCACGAAGCTGCGCGCGGTGAATCTGTTTGCCGATCTCGACCTGATGGTGGCGGCGCGCGACGCGGCGCGTGCGCTGCGTCGGGAGGGGATGCCGGCGGAGCTGATCGAGGCGGCGGAGACCCGGTTTGGGGACGCGCTGAAGCTTCTTCGCGTCTAGTGCCTGCCTGCGCGCAGCGCACCGGCAGCGGGGGCGAGCCGGCGACGTTCAAACCGTATGCCAAGCCGGGGTTCGCATAAGCAGAGATCGGACGGTAGGAAACGCCGCGGCACGTGAGATGAACGTGTGGTATCTCTCTCACGCGTTTGTGCCCATCGACGTTCGTGCAAACGCGAGCAGGCGAAGCTTTGGCGCTGCGTCTCGGTGGTCTATGGATGGTTTCGCGGAGCTCCCGAAGACGCGCCTCGTGTGCGCGAAGCGGAATGGACTACTCCGCTCTGCGAATCGCTCAGGGAGCGATCCGAGATCCGACCCGCTCGCCCGCGGCGATCTTCGCGAGAGCGCCTGCGATGGCGAGATCGAAGACCTCGATCGGGAGATCGTGCTCGCGGCAGATCTCGACGGCGACCTGGTCCATCACACCGTACCGATTCGCCAGGTAGTCGTCGAACGTCAGGTCGGCGAGCAGCTCAGCCTTCGTGCTGCTTGACGGATCGTCGGAGTAGACGCCGGCGACGTTCGATCCTTTCACGAGCAGATCGGCTTCGATCGAGATGGCGCGGATCGCGGCGGCGGTATCGGTCGTGACGAGCGGGCTGCCGGTCCCGCCGGCAAAGAGGACGATCGAGCCGCTCTGAAGCGCGTGCCGGGCGGCTCGTGGCGAGATCGGGTCGGTCAGCTCGGTGTCGATCGCGGACTGGATCAGGACCGAGCGCTTCCGCGATTCGAGGTAGCTGCGGAGCGCAAGCGCGTTCAGGACGGTGGCGAGCATGCCGAGCGTATCGGCTTCGACCCGTCCGAGCCACGGGCTTTTCGCGCCTCGGATGACATTTCCCCCGCCGACGACGATCCCGAGTTGGAGAGAAGAGAGCGGCGCGATCTCTCCCGCGATCCGAGACAGAGCCTCGGGAGAGAACGCGCCGTCGGGTCCTTTGAACGCCTCGCCGGAGAGCTTTAGGAGGACGCGAGCAGGGGGTCTGCGCATCCGGCCTCGATCTCGAAGCGAGCGAACTGCTTGATCTGGATGTTCTCGCCGGTCTTCGTCCGCAGGTCGGCGAGCATGTCTTCGATCGTGACCTCCGGGTTCTTGATGAACGGCTGCTTGATCAGGCAGTTGTCCTTGTAGTAGCTGTTGACGCGGCCCGCGAGGGCCTTCTCGATGATCTCCGCCGGCTTCCCTTGGTCCTCGAGGGTCTTGCGAAACTCGGCGTTGGCTTCATCGATCGCTTCCTGTGGCACATCGTCGGGGGCGACGAACGTCGGGGCCTCGGCGGCGATGTGCATCGCGACGTCGTTGGCGAACGCGACGAATTCGGCGCTGTTCGCGGCGAAGTCGGTATTCGTTGCGAGTTCGACGAGGACGCCGACCTTGCCGGTGTGATGGACGTAGGCGACGATGCGGCCTTCATTGGCTTCCCGGCCGATCTGCTCCATCAGCTCGAGGCCCTGCTCGCGGAGGATCTCCTTGGCACGCTCGAGGTCGCCATTCGCCTCGGTCAGCGCGCGCTTGCAGTCCATCATGCCGATTCCGGTCTCTTCGCGTAGCTTCTTGATGTCGTCGACGCTAATCGTCATCGTCTTCGTCCTCTTCGTCCTCTTCGTCCTCTTCGTCTTCGTCGTCTTCGTCGTCTTCGTCGCCGGCGGCTTCCTCTTCGTCACCCGTCGCGGTCTTCGTGTCGTCCTCGGTCTCCGTCGTCTCGTCGGCGGATTCGTCCTCTTCCGCGGGGGCCTCGTCCTCCGCCTCGGCGGCGACTTCCTCGGTCGCAGCCGTTTCCTCGACCGGTTCCTCTTCCGCAGGGGCCTCTTCTTCCGCCTTGGCGGCCGGCTCCTCGACGGCGACGGCCTCCTCGGCCTCGGCCGGCTCCGCTGCGACGGCCTGGGCGTCGATCGGCTCTTCTACTTCGTCCTGCCGACCTTCACGACCCTCGAGGACGGCGTCCGCGATGCGTGCGGTGATCAGCTTCGTCGCCTTGATCGC
>Ga0272441_10016571_pt1 | contig 10171 bp, 10 predicted proteins | sample SSMProp6N_FD_193582 | JGI IMG/M metagenome (GOLD analysis project Ga0272441, IMG submission 193582) | Marine sediment archaeal communities from Little Sippewissett salt marsh, Falmouth, MA, United States - SSM-Prop-6N | ecosystem: Environmental > Aquatic > Marine > Wetlands > Sediment ... | reverse complement strand
TCCTTTCAACTACCATGAAGAAACCCTACGGCATCCTTCTTGTTACAGGCCCTACGGGAAGTGGTAAATCCACAACTCTTTATTCCGTTCTTGAGAGACTGAATCTCCCGGAAGTGAACATCATTACGGTGGAAGATCCTGTGGAGTACACCATGCCCGGGATAAACCAGATCCAGGTGGATGAAAGGGCCGGCCGGACCTTCGGCGCATCCCTGAGATCCATTCTGAGGCAGGACCCGGACAAGATAATGGTCGGAGAGATCCGTGATGCCGAAACAGCACAACTTGCTATCCGTGCTGCCCTTACCGGCCACCTGGTCCTCTCCACGCTTCACACCAATGACGCTCCTGGAGCCATGGCAAGACTTGTAGACATGGGTATAGCACCCTTCCTCGTGGCATCTTCAGTGGTATGTTCCATGGCCCAGAGACTTGTAAGGAAGCTTTGTCCTTTCTGCAGGCAGGAGATAGCCCTTTCATCAAAGGCCTGTGAGTCCATTGGTATTCCTCCAGATAGCAAGGTATACCGGCCGGTGGGCTGTGATGCATGCAGGGGTACCGGGTATAAAGGCAGAAGCGGCATATACGAGATAATGCCTATCAATGAAAAGATTCGACAGCTTGTAATAGATGGGGCGCCTGCCGCAACTGTTCGCCAGGCTGCTATAGCCAGCGGCATGAGAACCCTCAGGGAAGCCGGAATTAGAAAAGTCCTCGAAGGCACCACCAGTCTTGAAGAAGTAATGCAGGCAACCATAGATTAAAAGATGAATATTTCAAATCTTGTTATGGAGGTGTCATAGAGATGCCTGATGTGAGCATGCAAGCACTACTTGCTGAAGTGGTCAAGCGGAATTCCAGCGACCTTCACCTTTCAGTCGGTATGCCTCCTTCCATGAGGATCGATGGGGATCTTTACAGTGTGGGCAATATCCCGCCGCTGAATACTGATGATATGAAAAGCCTTATCAGTTCCGTGCTAAGCAAAAAACAGGTAGAAGAATTTTTTGAGAAGAAGGAACTGGATTTCAGCTTTACCTTTAATTCAGCCGAAGGTGAGAGTGCCCGATTCCGGGGAAACTGCTTTTTCCAGGTGGGCACCATGGGGGCTGCCCTTCGTATGATACCCAACAGGGTGCGTTCCACACGACAGCTTCTGCTTCCTACCTATCTCGATGAGATCGCGGCCAAAAGAAGAGGACTGTTCCTGGTCACAGGGCCCACCGGTCATGGTAAAAGCACGACGCTGGCTGCCATCATCCAGCAGATAAACCTTTCAAGAAGATGCCATATCGTTACTATCGAGGACCCCATCGAATACATGTTCACCAGCGAGCGTTCCATTATCCACCAGCGTGAAGTCGGACATGACACATACAGCTTCAAAGAAGCCCTTAAACGTGTTCTCAGGCAGGACCCGGACGTTATCATGATAGGTGAAATGAGGGACCTTGAAACTATAAGTGCTGCCATAACTGCGGCAGAAACAGGACACCTTGTGCTGGCTACGCTCCACACTCAGGATGCGGCGCAGACCATAGACCGTATCATCGATGTCTTCCCTCCCCATCAGCAGGGGCAGATCCGGCAACAGCTGAGCAATATCCTCATTGCCATCTGCTCCCAGCAGTTGCTTCCTCTTCCCGGAGGGGGCAGGGTGGTTGGCACGGAGCTTCTTGTGGCCACACCGGCAGCCCGAAACTGTATAAGGGAAGGTAAGACAGGTCAGCTTAAGAGTATCCTTCAGACTGGCTCGGAACTTTCCATGCATTCCATGGATCAGGACCTGGCAAAGCTTGTCAAGGAGAACAAGATACCCTACGACCTGGCTAATGAATACTCATATGATCCAAAAGACCTACAAAGATTAGTCTTTGAGACCAATATTGCATAGTCCATTAAGTCCCTATGGACTTTCCCCAGGTTGTTAAGATGGAATTGGTTCTTTACCTGGAGAATGAAATTGCAGGGAGGAATCGGGAATGAACTTTCAATACAAGGCAAGAGGTAATGACGGTTCCATAAAAAGTGGTTATTTCGAAACTCAGTCCCAGGGGCAGGTGGTAGCCTGGCTTAGGTCTCAGGGTTTAGTACCAATAAACATTGCCCAGGCGAAAGAGGGATCTTCCGAAACACTCCTGGAGAAGATGCAGAAGATCTCCACCATCAAGCTGAAGGACAAGGCGGTTTTCTTCAGGCAGTTGGCGACTATGATAGCAGCCGGGATAACCCTGGCAAGTTCTTTGCAGATACTGTCAACCCAGACGAAGAACAAGAGGTTCGCTGATTCGATAACTCATGTGAAGACCCTGGTGGATCGAGGATTTCCCTTCAGCGCTGCCATGAGAACAAGGAAGGAATTCAATACCTTGATGATCTCCATGGTTCGAGCGGGTGAAGAAGGCGGCGTCCTTGATACTACGCTTCAAAGACTTGCCTCATTCCTGGAGCGACAGGATGAATTAAGGAAAAAGGTGGCCTCGGCTTTTACCTATCCATCGGTAATAATGCTGATAGCGATAGGGGTTCTTTATCTCCTTGTTACAGTGGTGGTGCCTCGATTCGCCCTGGTCTTTGGAAATCTGGGAATTCCTCTACCCTGGACCACCCAGGCGCTATTCTCAGGATCCCTGTGGTTGAGGGATCATTGGTACCTAGCTCTGCTTTTCATTATTGGTTTGATAGTTTTTTTGATCGTATTGAATAAACTGGAAGGAACTAAAAAGTACCTTGACAGAATGAAACTTCGGTTTCCCATACTCGGGGGGATACTGCATAAAGCTATCATGGCACGGTCTCTTCGTACACTGGCAACACTTGTTGAAGCGGGAGTCCCCATCCTGCCTTCCCTGGAGATGACGGCAAACGTGGCAAACAATTATGTTGCCCAGACTTCCTTCGAGTATCTTAGAACGGCAGCACGAAGGGGGCAGTCGCTGGGTGCCAGTTCAATGGAACTGAGCATTTTCCCTGCCATGGTATCCCACATGATCACCGTAGGCGAGGAGACGGGACACCTGGAGGACATGCTGAACAAGGTGGCAGACTGGTTCGAGTTAGAACTCGATGAGATGATAAAACGGCTTACTTCCATTCTTGAACCGGTACTCATAGTATTTGTAGGGGGAATTGTGGCACTGGTGGTTTTCGCCATATTCAGCCCCCTGATCAGCGCGATCCAGGCACTGACTTAATCTAAGATATCTTAACCATACAAACTTTCAGGAGGTGGTAATGAAAGAGTGGGTGGAGGGCAAGCAAGATAGTGAACAGAGTAAACAGGTGTTGAACGGTTTTAATATTTATTTACATTAAAGGAGGAAATGAAGATGAAACAGTGGATGAAAAAAAGGAAGATGAAGGGTTTTACCCTGGTTGAACTGCTGATCGTCATAATCATCATTGGTATCCTGGCAGGAGCACTTCTCCTTGTAGCCGGTGCCGGTACTGACAAGGCCAATGCAACGAAGATCGTGAGCAATCTTCGTAATGGAAAAGCCGGCATGCTCATGGCATATGCCGATTACAATGCATGGCCTACTGACCCAGCAAGTCTTGATGAATATATGGAAGCAACCTTTGATAATGGAGATTATGAGATAAAAAGTACAGACAATGTTGGGCTTTTCCTCGGGTACACTGGAGCAAACAGTGGTATTCTTACCGGTGGAGTTGTAGAGAAACTTATACTTCAGGCCGATGAGGTAGGCCTCGTTGAATCTACAAGTGGGGATGTATATACTGGCGGCACTCCTTGTATGCAGATTATTGAATTTTAGGTTTAAGTTCCATTTGTTCTTGAAGTTTGCTGATATAACCCAGGGAATCCTGGGTTATATCTTTTTCAATCATTTCTTTGAAGAATCTGTTATTGTGAATAAGTTATAGGGAGTACTCATATTAAGTATCAAGGGGTGACTGATGTGTATCCCATGAGATTTGCATCATTTACCAGAAGGCCTAAACAGGGTTTTACCTTAGTAGAAATTCTCATATCCCTTCTCCTGTTCGCCATAGCCATTCTGGCCCTGGTGCAGATACCCCTGTTCTACAGCAAGCTCATGTCCATGTCGGTGGAGAAGGAGAACTCCACCCTTGTGGCCATACATGCCCTGGATTACATAGAAACCCTTGATTATGAAGGGATAATTCCATCACTGGCGAGTGAAATCGATACTCTGGAAACCAGCATAGATATCCCCCAGGGTTATGAGATCGTTTCTTTACAGGTTGATCCGACCACTCCAGGTGCGTCCTCAAGAACAATTTCGATCACTGTTACAAAAACTGGTGGCCTCGAAAAACAATCCGTTACCCTTCAGAGGGCGGTGAGTCCCTATGCCGAATAGGCCGCGAACTTCCGGTTTTACCCTGGTGGAACTGCTAATTGTGATGGTATTAGGTCTTCTTGTTGCGGCAGGGGTTTTTGGAGTTTTCTTTGTCTGTATTTCTGATTTTGAACAGACCGATGATATTACAGCGGCACGGACCAGGGGAGAAATGGTCGTATCGATCCTGGAAGGGCCCATACTTCACGCAGGACTTGCCATGCCGGATTCCACTGATGTCTATTCCGGAGACCAGGTTCTGGCAACCGTCCCTTCCTGGAGTTCTTTTATAGAGATCACCGGTGCTGAAAGTGATGAACTCCATGTGTTGTATGCCATGGAAACAGGTATATATTCCCAGAATGAAGTTTCCTTCGACCTGAATGATGAACTGTTCGGTACTTCCGGATTATCCCTGAGTCAGAGTATACCTGATCCGATGATGAGCACAGACTCCAGCAAGACCACAGGATGGATCCTGTTCCCCACTTCCAACAACGCTGTTTTTGAAATTACAGGGAACAACCAGTTGAGTGCCCGGACTTCAGGTGGAGGTTTTATTGCACAATACGATAAAGTTCATACCCTGAGAGCTCTGAGAGCTTATCTTGGTACCAACCCTTCAACAGGCAGAAGGGAATTCTATACCCAGGATGTGACCGTATCAACTCCCCAGCCCAGGGTCGATGGCATTGAAAAGATCTATTTTGAAAGGAATGGAGACCTTCTTTCTGTCTACATTCTTGCAAGGGGTAACAAAGAGAACGCTGATCTTAGTGATACCAGAGCCATTCCAGGATGGGATGAATCGCAATTACCTCCCATATCAACCAGTTCCAAAAAATATCGTCTCTCCGTGACTAAAGGCAGCTGGCGTATACGAAATTAAGAGTTCTTCACCAGTACTATTTCATGTAAATTACCTTAAAGAGGGTGTCTCCGGGCACCTTCTTTTTAGCAAAATTAACTTGACATTCGACTTTTGGGTTTTTCTGTATTAATATACAATATAGAGTTAGTTGAATACTGTAAGGTGATATGTCTTTTTACTTGTATTTTCAACAGGTCGTGCTTTTCCAGGAAGCGGGGGTGATCAATTGTTCGGAGGTAAAAAGAACTTTGCTGGGTTAGCTGTAGAAGACCGTGTGTTAAGGTACCTTGAGCTCGCAGGTCAGTCTGACAGTCTCAGGGTCCTTAACAAGGTGGAGATAAACCTGCCCCAGGATGCAGTCAGACAGGATGCGATTTCCAATATCCAGGCGCTTGAGAGTGCCCTTGCCTCCCTAAAGGGAAGGCTTGGGGCCAAGGTGGCGGGTAATATTGTGCTGGGTGTTCCATCAAGGGATGTGTTCATTCGGATCGTGGATATGCCGCGAATGCCACTTGAAGATGCAAAGAACGCCTTCAAGTGGGATTTCGAGAAGCATATACCCTTCCCGGCTCTGGATGCGGTTTTTGATGTGGCTGAAGTAGAACATCCACAGAATGAAGACCCTGACCAGATGAAGCTGCTGGTAGCAGCTTCCAAGACAAGGACCATTGAGGTACTGATGGAGTCCCTGAAACGAACAGGTTTCAACCCTTCTTCCATCGAGCCTGTAAACATGTCCATGTACCGTTCTGTACTTAGTCCGATCTCCCCGTTCAAAGCCGGTGTTCTGGCTATTTTCGTGGGGAAAGACACCACCCAGTTCATCGTCGGATACAAGGACAACGGGATCATATACCGGAGCATCCTTGGCGGCTATGAGACAGAGGTCCAGAAGTTCAAGGACCTCATGGTCAGAGAGGCAAGTTCCACCCTTTCCTTTGTCAGTTCCCAGTTGAGGGCACTTAATATCGAATCCATTATCCTTGGCGGTGAGCTTCCTGATAAGGATGATATACAGGACCTCCTTGCAGGTGAGCTCTCTCTCGATGTTCAGACCGGTGACCCCTGGAGTGTGTGGGGTATTTCAAATTCCGGGGACAAACCAGCTGGATGGGATGCAGCCATAGGATTGTCTGTGAGGGACCTCAGATGAATATCAGGATAGATCTCAGACCGGAGAAAGGACCCAAGAAGACTTATGTAAATACCGGAGGGGTATCCAGGTTCTTTGCTGTCCTTCTGGTCCTGGCATTTGTAGTAGTTTCTGGCCTTACCCTCGTTTATGCTGGTCTCAAATCCCACTATATGCAGGCAGAGATCCAGTCGCTGGAGAACAGCATAACCAAGCTTCAGGTACAGGACTCTCGTCTTTCCGAGGAACTGGAAAGGCTGAAGGACCAGGAAAAGCTTTACACTGACGCCCTGGCCCTGCTGGAAGCAGAATTGCCATCCCTTGAATTCCTGGCCTCCCTCGAACAGGCATTGCCCCTTGGAGTCTGGCTGGACAGCGTAAAGATCAGCAAGGGTTCGGTTTCCCTCAATGGCAAGGCCTTTGAGGAGAATGATGTAGTGGTTTTTGCTGAAGGTCTTCTTGCGACCCCTCTCGTTTCCCAGGTCAGCTTCCCCAGTACATCCAGAAGCAAGGCTGGTAATGATGGAACGTCCATGGTCACCTTCAGTTTCTCCTGTCGTATTCTGGATATCACCACCGTACCTTCAATGACCATATCGGGAGGTGTTCATCAATGAAGACTCCCAGTAAGACAACCTTTCTGGCTTTCCTGTTGATAATCCTTGCTGTGCTGCTGGTATTTGGCGAATACAAATTCAGCACCATGGTCATAGAATCCAAACAGAAGCTTGATTCTCTCAAGAAGACCTCCATGCTTCTCGAGAGGACTGTACAGCAGAAGACCCAGCAGATCGCCGTCTACAAGAAAGCCATTGCCGAGCTTGAGAAATATCAGCTTGATATTCCTGAAGATGAAGTGGATTTCTATGACAAGGTCCAGCAGCAGTTGACAAATAATACTGTCCGATCGAACAGTATCCGGGGCAGTAAGGCTGCAAAGGGCAGAAATGCAGTTACCATAGACTTTGAAGGACCCTACTATGCAGTCCTTCAGACCCTTGCGGACTGGCGTAATATGGATGTGGTAGTGAGGGTTTCATCCCTTTCGCTCAACTCCCTGCAGGAAAGTCTTGCCAGAGGCAACATTACAATTGAATCTGTTCTGAAAGGGGGAGGTGAGTAGGTTGGCTGGAACCAATTCCTTCGGAGATGCCTTTACGGAACTGTGGAATAACCTCGTTCATGGCCATGGGACATACAAGGGCCTGAGATGGATCATCGCCCTTTTACTCATAATCGGTATCGTATGGTCAGGATTCATGTTCAAGAAGGTCCTCGATTTTACGCGTCCTTCCACCATCAAGCTCCCGCCGGCCAAAAACCTTGCGGAAGAGGATTCCCGACGCCTGGAATCGATCATCGATTCCTTCCGAGCCGCTGTAATGGCAAGGACCGGAAGCAGCACTTTGTCCCTGGCTGCCTCGAATACTTCAAGAAAACCCTTTGTACCATCCCAGAAGCCACTCCCTCTGGAAGAACTTGAAGAGATCCTTGCAAAAGAGGAAGCAGAACTTGCGCTTGAACAGAAAGAACAAAGGGGGTTCATGGAACCGGAGAAAGCCATACCCCCTGTTATGACGGTTAGAGCTATTATGACCATGCCCCGAAAGACCATAGCAGTTATGGACATAGAGGGAGAGGGCATGGGACTTGTTGTTAAAACAGGATTTGTCTTTGGTGAAGAGCAGCAGGGAAAGATCACCGCAATTCTACCTGAAAAGGTTGTAATTGACTGGGAAGGTGAAACCATTGATGTACCTGCTGGAATGTGATGAAAGGGGTGAATCCCAGTTGGCACGACATAATATAAAAGGCTTCATGTGGTTTGTACCGCTGTTGTTGATCGCAGTAATGTTTTTGAATTCCCCGCTTTATGCTGAGGAGCCGGAATTTGACTATTCTGATCTCAGTTTAATGGCTGGGGTATCTGTAATGCAGACCGGGTCTACGGGAATCGTCCTTGAGGTAAAGGGATCCTCCCTTCCTGCACCCAGTTTCACAAGTTCCGGTACAGAAGTGGTCCTAACATGGCCCAAGAGTTATATCCCCTCCCTGAACTGGACCAGGGATTACAGTTATCCTCTTGTCAGAAAGATATCCATGAACCAGACGGGAGAAGATCTTCGAATGGTCCTGGAGGTCACAGAACCCCTGGAGATCAGGGAGATCAAAGGGACAGCACCCTCTAACTTTTTCAAGATCTATCTTGATACCAGGGCCCAGGTCGTCAAAAAGGAAATGGAGGCCCTTCCAAAAATAAAGGATCTGAAACCTGTTCGTTCCAATGATCCCTTTCTCAAGAATACTCCCGTCAATATGGAACTTCGTGACGTGGAGCTCAGGGATGTCTTCCGCATGTTCGGGGAGATCATCAATATGAACATTATTGCGGATCCTTCAGTCCCTGATGCCTATGTGACCATGACCCTGAAAGGGGTTCCCCTTCATGAGGCTTTCGGTTACCTTATGAAAATGTATGATGTGAATTACGCCATCATGGGGCGGACCATCATCGTCGGAACGGCGGACAGCATCGGCAAGACCCTTGGGCGAGAGAAGACCATGTCCTATCAGGTGGCCTATGCGGAACCATCCGCTGTGGCGGGTCTTCTTCAGGGCCTGGCGGGTGTTTCAAAGGTAGTAGTAGATGAAAGACTGAAAACCATATATGTGACAGCAAGGGAAGAACAGTTCATCAAGGTCCGAGAGGTGTTACAGAGGGTGGACAATCCTGGCAAGCAGGTGATGCTTCAGGCAAGGATCGTGGAGGTCACCGATTCAGGACAGAAGGATCTCCAGAATTCCATTTCTGCAGTTTACAGGAACTGGCAGTTCAGCTATTCAAGTGGAGGTCTTACAAACGTCAGTTACTTTGACGATAATACGTCCAATGAAACCCTTAAGAGCATTGACGCTACAATGGAGTACCTGCAATCAGAGAACAAAGGTAAAGTCCTTGCCAGTCCAACTGTGGTTACCATAAATGGAGAGGAAGCCGAAGTCAAACTGATCCGTAAGCTTAAATACCAGTCTGGTATCGATGATAACGGCAACCCGCTTTTTTCCGATGAGGAGATCGGACCTACGCTGACTTTCACTCCCCTGGTGGGGAGGGACAATATGGTCACCATAGATATCGAGATCGAGACTGGGGATATCATCGGGTTCCGCCAGAGCGGCCAGTCCGAGGTGCCTGAGACAACCGAAAGGACAGCTGAGACCATGGTAAGGGTGAGACAGGGTGAACCCTTTATTATCGGCGGCCTTTTCCAGGAGAATGACTCTTCCAGTGTTACCCAGGTGCCGCTTCTGTCCCAGATCCCGCTGCTTGGTGAGCTTTTCAAATCCACCACCAGCAATACTGAACGGTCTGAAGTAATAATCATAGTAATACCATACATTCTCGATACTCCTGACATTCCGGTGACAGAGCTGGAACTTTCCTGATAATCCTTCGACCCACAATAAGAAGGGGAGCGTTTTGCTCCCCTCATCTTTTTTGCAGTTTCTTCCAAAATGCTGTATTCTACTTTTGTTGTAATTTTACTCAGTGCCGGGAGGATGAAAGTGTATGGCTCAAGTGGTAGATACATCTGATTTCTATTCAGGACTAAAGATCAAATGGCAGGATGCCATATGGGAAGTGATCGAACACCAGCACCATAAAATGGGCAGAGGCGGTGCTGTCATTAAGACCAAGCTTAAAAACCTCGATACAGGATCTATAATCGAAAATTCCTTTCGTTCCGGAGAGAAGTTTGAAAGAGTGATCTATGATGAAAAGAATGCCCAGTTCATATTCCAGGACGGAGAACACTATGTTTTCATGGACCTGGAAAC
>Ga0272441_10016570_pt1 | contig 10173 bp, 5 predicted proteins | sample SSMProp6N_FD_193582 | JGI IMG/M metagenome (GOLD analysis project Ga0272441, IMG submission 193582) | Marine sediment archaeal communities from Little Sippewissett salt marsh, Falmouth, MA, United States - SSM-Prop-6N | ecosystem: Environmental > Aquatic > Marine > Wetlands > Sediment ... | reverse complement strand
CGATCCAGGGCCGGCCTGTTACGGGTCCGGAGGCACCGAGCCAACGGTGACCGATGCCCACCTGGTGCTCGGTCACCTGCATCCGGCCCATCCGCTTGGCGGGCTCCCTAGCTTGGATATCACCGCTTCGATCAAGGCTGTGGCCACGCTCGCGCGAACGATTGGGCTTTCTGTGGAGAGGACGGCGATCGGGGTTCTCGAAGTGGCGGATGCAGCGATGGAAGGGGCAATTCGCGTCATCTCCGTGGAGCGCGGACATGATCCGCGGGAGTTCGCCATCGTGGCGTTCGGAGGGGCAGGTCCTCTTCATGCCGCAAGTCTGGCCTCGCGGCTGGGGATCGAGCAGGTCATCATCCCGTCGATGGCGGGCGTCCTTTCAGCGTACGGTTTGCTGGTTGGCCGAATGGGCTACGACTTCAGCCAGGGGATCGTTGCGCCGCTCCACGCGTGCGGAGAACGGTTCGTGTCCGAGGCGTCACGTCTTGTCGGCGAAGCGCGGAAGCGCTTTGGCGACGACGCCCCCCAGTGCAACAACATCAGCTTTGAACTGCGCTGCGATCTTCGCTACGTCGGCCAGGCTCACGAGATGTCATTGCGGCTCCTTGGTGGCACCGAGAACCAGGTTAGGGACGGTTTGGCGTCACTTGTGGATACGGCAAGAGAGCAGTTCCATGAGGCGCACCACGAGCGGTACGGGTACGCCGATCGAGAGAGGGAGATCGAATTGGTTTCGCTACGGATCCGTGCCACCGCACGTGGCGAAGATGAAACGATTCCCCGTTCGGCGTTTCTGCCGGGTAACCAAATCCGTCGGTTCGCGATACGAGAAGCTGCCTCCCTTCCGAGCGTTGGGCAAACCGTTGCCTGGTTCCGAAGTGTTCATGGACCGGCCCGCGTGACCACGCCGGTCTTGGAGCGAAGTTCGGTTCCGCACGAGAGCCGAATCGGAGGACCGGCTGTTCTGCTCAGTGACGACGCGACAACGATCGTCCCGCCAGCGTGGGAAGCCGTGAAAGACAGCACCGGGAACCTCCTGCTTCGCATGAGGCAAGCCTCGGAGGCGAGGATCTTGAGATGACCAGCAATCTTAGGAACCGAGATCAGGTGGATCCAATCACGCTCGAGGTCATCCGCCATGCGCTAGCTGCCGCGGCAGAGGAAATGAACGTCAACTTGGTTCGAACGGCGTACGGGCCGAACATCAAGGAGCGGAGAGACTGCTCGTGTGCTCTGTTTGATGCGGATGGCGGACTGGTGGCGCAGGCGGAATCCATCCCCGTTCATCTCGGAGCGATGCCGTACTCGGTCGCTGCAGTTCGAAGGCAGATTGCCAAGCTCGACGAGGGTGACGTGGCCGTTGTCAACGATCCGTTCGCAGGTGGGGCCCACCTTCCCGACATGACGTTCGTGGCTCCCGTGTGCGTCGAGGGAGAAACGCTGGGGTACGCCGCGTCCCGGGCACATCACTCCGACATCGGCGGGAAGAGCCCGGGGAGCGTTGCCGGAGACGCGACGGAGATCTTCCAAGAGGGCCTGAGGATTCCGCCGCTCCGCCTTTGGGAACGCGGAGCGCTTCGCCACGACGTGATGCGCCTGATCCTTGCCAATGTCCGAACACCGGAGGAGAGGAAAGGCGATCTCCAGGCACAGTACGCTGCGTGTATCACGGGGGTCCGAAGAATGACGGCGCTGGCGCAGCGCCACGGGGCCGGCTGGCTTTCACGTGCAATGAGCGCCGTACAGGACTACTCGGAGCGCAGGATGCGCGAGCAAGTGCGGCGGATCCCTGATGGTGAAGCGTTCTTCGAGGATGTTCTGGATGATGACGGAGCGGGCAACCGGAATATCCGCATCGCTTGCCGCGTTGGGATCGACGGCGATGCAGTTCTCGTCGACTTCGCCGGATCCAGTCCCCAGGTTGACGGACCGATCAACGCAGTCGAAGCGGTGACAGCGTCGGCGGTGTACTATGTTCTTCGTGCCGTGACGGATCCGTCGATTCCTCCCAATGCTGGATGCTACCGGATGCTTGCGATCCATGCGCCGCCCGGTTCGATCGTGAACGCTCTGCCCCCGGCGGCGGTCGTCGGCGGGAACCTGGAGACATCTCAGCGAATCGTCGATTGTCTGCTCGGAGCGTTCCACACACTGTGCCCCGGGCGGGGGATGGCTGCGTGCCAGGGGACGATGAACAACCTGACGATCGGGGGCACCGATCCGCGCACGGGGAGGCCCTATGCACTGTACGAGACGATCGCCGGTGGGATGGGAGCTCGTCCCGAGGCAGATGGGATCGACGGAATCCACACGCACATGACCAATACATTGAACACGCCAGTGGAGGCGCTGGAGATTGCCTATCCGCTGCGTGTTGTCAGGTATGAGCTGATTGCGGATAGTGGAGGAAACGGGATGCATCGCGGTGGGATGGGCGTGCGGCGAGATCTGACGCCGATTGCTCATACGGCTCACGCGTCCCTGCTGACAGACCGTCGGGAAAGCGCACCGTACGGAGTGGATGGAGGGTGGGAAGGGGCTCGAGGCGAAAACGTCTTGATCAAAGGAGATCATGAGGAAACGCGACTTCCAGGCAAGGCCGTCCTGAAGATCCGCGGTGGCGATGTTCTCAGCGTTCGAACCCCTGGTGGCGGCGGCTTCGGCCCACCCGAGAAGCGAAGCAGCACGCTGCGGAAACGAGATCAAACCGAGGAGCGTGTGACGGGTCAAACGGCATATCCGACAACGGATCTGAGCAACGAAAGGAGCACCCGATGAGCAGGGCAATGGTTTGGACGTCGCGAGGGGTTGCCTCGCTGGTGATGGGGCTAGGGATCATCGGTTGTCTTGCCCTAAGCGGGGGTGCTCTCGCTGCCGAACCGACGGTCACTGTTGTCTGGCCCGTCGCGGAGGAGTTCCACGTATCGGGGACAACGATAGAGCGTACATGGTGCGTAGACGACGGCGACCGCGCGGAGTGGGTGTGGTCCGGGCAAGCGATCGACGGAGATCGGATCGAAAGGGCTGCCGTGAATGTAACGGCATGGGTTTCCGATCAGGTTCTTGGACGCGCGGGATTCGACCTGGATGTTGCGATCTTCATCTGTCACGTGGACGGAACTCTTGTGGAAGTAGGGATCCTGCATCTGGAGAATCCGTTTGAGCCGCACGGAGCGGTGATGCCGGAAGCGACTCCGGTTGGGTACTTGGCTCAGGGAGCCTACGTGCTCAGCGATCCAATGCTGATCGCCCAAGGGTTCCGGGTTTGCCTTGAGCCGATTGTCTCGGACGAAGACACGGGGCTTGAGGGCAGGCACGGAACGGGAGCGTTCTCCGTGATCAACGAAGACGCGGTATTGGCGTATCTTGCCGTTGCGGACGACGCCGAAGACGCGGGCCCGGCGGTCGATCTTGCGGCAATCCTCGCGGATCCGAAGGCGTATGAAGGGCAGGGCGTTCGGCTCGACGGAGAGTTCTACGGAACGATGACCGAGCTCGTAGATGGCGTCCGGCCCGATTGCACCTATGATGGTTGTGGCTACTGGGTCTTCGGGGCCGACGGCTGGTACATCTACGTGGTGGGGCAATCCCCGGCGGGACTGGATCCGGCGCTTGCCGAGGACTTCGCGAAGAGCGTTCTTGTTGAGGGAACTGTCCGCGTCCAGCTCAGCAGGTCCGCTCAGCCGTACGCCTACCTGAATCTGGTTTCGGCGACTCCGGGGGAAGATGCGGTGGACCTCCGGCTTGTTGACGTGAGCAGTGCGAACGGCCGAGCCGTGATGCTCACGTCAGGAGACACGCTCGCGATCGATCTGCCGTCAAATCCGACCACAGGGTATCGCTGGGAACTTGTCTCCTTGGAACCTGAAGGGATCGCCGCCATCGTCGGTGCCGCAACCGGCTCCTACCTCCCGGCAAACACAGCCCCCGGACTGATCGGCTCGGGAGGCATCCAACGGTTTGTTATCCTAGGCAAGGACGCAGGAGAGGCTCTTCTCCAACTTGCATACATGCGCGCATCTGGGGCCGGGGAGGCACCCGCGGACGCGTTCTCGCTGACGATCCATGTTGCGGCACCGTTCGTCGAAGCCCAGACGGACGATTCGTAGGGGAACACAGAGGAGGATCTGTGTCGGGAGTCACAGGTCGAGCTATCGGGCTTCCGTCTCCGCAGGCGCGACAAGATCGGCACTCCACTCGAACGTGTGGGGATCTCCGTCGTTCCACTGGGTCCCAGTCCCCGTGATCCGATCCCCGTCGATCTCGCCGTCCAACGCGAGTTGAACAAGGCAAGACGGCGTGACCAAGATCATCGTCCCGCTCGCATCGAGGGAGAACTCGGTGCTGCCGACCACACCGTCATTCACAACGATCGCAAACGACTGCCCCCCTGGGCCGGGTAGCCGAACCTCGCCTTGGAGCGACGAGCCGTCTTGAGTCAGCGCCATCGAGAAGGGGCTCCACAATCCGCTCTCGTCCCAGGTGAGCTGTCCGGACCAGGTCCCTCCGACAGATGCTGGCGGCGCAATGACCGCACATCCGCTGAACAGAAGGCAACACAGAAGTCCTCCGCCAAGTGCAGCGACCGAGAAGATCCTTACTCTCCTAAACGCATTGAATATCGGCACGTTCTCCCCCTCTCTTCTTCGAACCCCGGTTGATTCTCTGCTTGGCAGCGAAACGTCCGCAAGGCGAACTGACCCTACCTATCGGGTCGGATGTCTCACGCGGATCAAGAAGTTGCCCCAAGCCCACGGATCGTCGTAGGGTCTTGGTGCATGAGAATGGATGTTTGCAGTGGACGGCTGTCGAACTGAGCGTGCGGAAGCGACGATGGATCAGCGGATTCCGCCCTCCGCAACGCTGCTGCTGGTCCAGCGGGCCCCTCTCGAAATCGGGACTGCACCGCTCGCCAGATCGCTCGGTTCTTTGGCCTTGAATCCGACTGTACGTCACATCCCTCCGGTGTGAGAAGGAAGGATGTTTGGCGAAGGAGGTCGACGTGAAATCGGCAAGGTTGGTCTTTGTAGTCGGACTAGTCTTGGTGGGAGCCTTGGCAGGACTTGCCACGGCGCAAACATCCACCGAGATCCCTGTCCTCACAGATGTCGTCCAGCTTGCGCAAGCGTCGGCTTCGGCAGCGGCGCTGGCGGCTGCTGAAGCAGGAGCGATCGAGCAGGAAGCGCGTCTCCTGCTCGCGGAGTTGGACACGGAAGAGATTCTGACCAAGGCGCAGGAAGCGGTCAGTGAAGCCCAGGCTGCCGCGACCGCCGTGTCGACCGCTGAGGCGGAAGTCGAGGCGGCAGCGGACAGCCATGCAGAGGCCTGCGCCGAAGCACTCGCGACGGCGCAAGCAAGCGCGACGGCGATCGAGTCGGCTCATGCTTGGGCCCAAGCACGAGCGGCTGCCTTTGCCTCGGCCTGTGCTGGTGCGCGGGCCCGGGCTGAGGCGAGTGCGACAGCATGTGCTCTGGCAATCGCCGAGGCGGAAGCCACGGCGGATGCGTTTGCCTTGGCGTGTGCGGAAGCGGTTGCGCACGCCGGAGCGTCAGCGTCGGCCTGTGCCTATGCGCGAGCTGAAGCCGAAGCGGCTGTTGAAGTGATGGCGCGAGCGATTGCGGTTGCGGCAGCTCAAGCCCAGGCCAGCGTTTCGGCCTGCATCTCCGTGGAAGCTGAGGTGGCAAGCTACGCCGAGGCGATCGCCGAGGCGATGGCGGAGGCAATCGCTATCGCGGAAGCTCGAGTCACCGCGGCAGCTGCCGCATACGCCAGCGCGAACGCGGAAGTCGAAGTGTGTGCGGAGCTCTCAGCAACGGCCGAAGTCCGTGCCTCGGCTGTCGCGCAGGCGGCTGCTCAAGCGGCATCGTACGCAGCAGCGACAGCATCGGCTTACTCCCAGGCGCAGAGCATCGCCCAGGTCGTTGGGCAGAGCGTTGCTCAGGACGTCACCTGTGGAACGGTGGTCGGGGAGGTTCGCGGCGTTGTCCAGGCGATCGCTACCGCGGTTGCCGAAGCGGATGCCGCGGCTCGGGCGGCAGCACAGGCAGCGGCGCTGGCACAAGCATCAGCGTCAGCCAACGCGGAGGCGGCTGCGTCCGCGCATGCGCGTGCGGCAGCTCAAGCTGACGCATGTGCGGTGGCGTATGCCGAGGCACAAGCGTTTGCTCAAGCGATTGCCCGGGCGAGCGCGTCGGCCCAAGCAGAGGCGTTTGCCGCCGCATCCGCGATCGCGGAGGCTCGTGCGGACGCTGTAGCGTACGCTCAAGCGATTGCGATCGCTGCAGCAGAGGCTACTGCGGCCGCTCAGGCAGCTGCGCAAGCGATTGCGATCGCGGAAGCAGATGCAACGGCGCAGGCATCATCGGCTGCGTCAGCATGCGCGCTTGCTTCGGCACACGCCGAAGCGATGGCGCAGGCAATGGCTGGGGCGAAGGCCACGGCAGAAGCAAGCGCGGCAGCGATTGCCAGCTCTTGCGCGACGGCTTCAGCCTCAGCCTCAGCGATGGCGTCGGCGTTTGCGGAAGCTCGAGCCACAGCGTTTGCCGCGGCGACAGCAGCGGCGACGGCCTGTGCGGAGGCAGAGGCAGAGGCATCGGCATGGGCGGCTGCCTATGCGACGGCGAGCGCACGAGCGACCGCAGCAGCAAGTGCTTCGGCAAGTGCGTTCGCACGTGCCCAAGCCGCAGCCTCAGCGGTGAGTGGGGCCGTGGCGTCCGCCGTGGCGCGAGTGTCCGTGGAGGCGTCGGCGTGCGCTGTTGCAGCAGCTGAAGCACAGGCAGCTGCGGAGTCGTGTGCGACTGCCGCCGGTACGGCGAGCGCGTCCGCGGAAAGCGAAGCATCCGCGGCCGGAACAGGGTTCACCTACGAGCAGGCGTACGCTGCAGCAGTCGCGACAAGCTCTGCGGATGCGTTCGCCTATGCGCAGGCAGCCGCTGCGGCGGCAGCTCGTGCGCAAGCTTCTGCGCGAGCAGCCGCGGCTGCGCTTGCAGAAGCTCGTGCGACCGCACTCCAAGCGACCCTGGCGATCTGCGAAGCGTCGGCCGAGGCTCATGCGGAAGCACGAACGTGCGTTTCTGTCTACGCAGATGTGTCGGCCGAAGCTGCGGTCTACGCGGAGGCTATGGCACAGGCTGTTAGCCAAGCGCAGGCCGCGGCACTCGCTGCAGCACGCGCGGAGGCGGAGGCCCAAGCCGAAGTCGCTGTCGCTGTCGATGCGATGGCATCGGCCCAGGCGGAAGCAGATGCCTACGCACATGCGGCCGCATTGGCCCAAGCCGAGGCAGCGGTACAAGTCGGCGTTGGCGTGGAAGCGATAGCCTTTGCTCATGCTGATGCGTATGCAGCGGCCCTGGCGGCAGCCCGAGCGGCAGCGTCTGCGGAGGCCGAAGTGGCCGTTGCGGTGCAAGCTGCTGCGTCAGCCTATGCGGATGCCGTTGCTAGCGCGTTCGCGGCGGCACGTGTGGAAGCGTCTGTCCATGTTCGGGCGTTCAGCGCGGTGAATGTGTTGGCGGAAGCTCAAGCAGAGGCCCTTGCCTCGGCGGAAGCGTTGGCCGTGGCGTTTGCTTCGGCATCGGCTTCGGCACGGGCGGCGGCGGAAGCATCGGTTCGAGCGAGTGTGGCGGCCGACGCGTGTGCGGCGGCTCTCTCTCAAGCGTTTGCGATGGCGAACGCTGCAGCGAGTGCGGAAGCAACTGCACAGACTTCGGTTGAGGTCGTCCCCGACATCGAACTCTCGATCCGGGCGTTCATCGATCCCGAATGCTTGCTTCCCACTTGTCAGGAGCAGATCCCAGAGATCTGTCCGTCGTGTGATTCCTGCTGCCCATCCGACGGTGGACGACCCGATGACGGCTATCAGCCGGGGTGTCCCGAGATCATTCCGCTCACCTGGGACATCGGTCAGCTCCCGAGTGGCATGTACTACCGGAGCAGCCTGTCGATTCCATACTCGGTGTGGTCGGCGGTGGCTGGCTACGAGCTTGCCGGGGCGATCCCCGTCAGTTCGAGCATGCCACCTGACGGAGAGATCAGTCTGGATGTCGCAAGCCGCATGGCGTCGCTATCCGGCACGTTCGAGCCAGGAACGGCGTACAACGCGACGTTCGACCTGATCGATTACCGGCAGTGCACAATCGCGAGACTCACGATCGTTCTCACCGGAGAAGGCCGCTATGTGCCTGATCTAAGCCGTGTATGCATGATGATCTCGGCGGTTCATGAGGCGCCGGGGTTCTTGTTCTTCACGGGAACGATCACGGAGATCGCGGCGTACGTCACGGTGAACTACTCCGAAGAACGACAAACCGCATTCCAGCTGTGCGATGTCGAGGGGCAGAGGTACAACCTGACTGCCAACTCGTACGCGTTTAGTTCCCAGCGCGAGCAGATCCCATTCAGTCGGTGGGAGAAGTACGATCCCAGCTCCGACTCGTGGATGACGATCGGCGAACAGGAGACCGTCAGCGTATCGATGGAATCGCAGGCCGCGTATCGGGTCGTGTACAGCGGCGAAGGGCCGACGATCAGCGTTACGCCGATCGAGCCGCCTCCTGACGTGACCGTCACGCCGATTCCTGGTCTCACTGCGGTGCCGTGCTTGAACATCAGCGCGGTCGTGATGTATGAACGCGTCGCGACCACCACGTTCACGCTCTACCAGACACCGCAGTACGAGACTGAGGAGATCTATCCGCAGATCTTGGTGGACGAAGAGGCTCGCGTGGCGCCGTTCCAGCTGTGCGATTCGCGGCAACGGCAGGTCACCCTGGATCCAGAAGCCGAGCACTGGACGAACGACGAAAGGTATCTCGAGTTCTGGAAGTGGCAGCGGTACGATCCAGAGAGCGAAACCTGGAACGACATCCTCATCCTACAGCTGTTCACTCGAGCAGAGCCATCTAACTCGCTACGAGTAACGCTGGGGTCAAGTGGCCAGATCCGGGCCGTGTATCGGCAAGGTACAATTCTCTACTAAGGGCCGTGCCGGAGGAAGCGGATTTCTCCTTCGGCAGGAAACAATCAATGAAGCGGGCGGATCGCAGGATCCGCCCGCTCTCTGTAGATTCGGCTCTTGGCCCAAACCCTCAAGCCTCCTCGTTCATTCCAATCCCGCTACGGCAGCGGCAAGTAGTCGACCACCGTGGGCAGGCCGTCGAATCGGATGAAGAAGCCGACATAGTCCTGCGGATCATCGTCCTCGAAGCCCGTCCAAACATCCAGCAGCCTTGCGCGGAACAAGTCGAGAAGCGCCGCGGGGATCTCGGCGAGCGGGAACGTCAGGATCAGGGGAACGCCGGGAACCAGTTCCACGATTCCGGCGTCATAGGTGTCGAAGATCGTCACGCCCTCCGGGAGCCAGGACGTGGTATAGGCCAACCCGGCAAACACTGCGCACGGACCGACATAGCTGACGCCGCCGGTGTTGAGGACGGTAATCTGTACCTCGCCTCCCGGTGCTCCGGTGGCTCCTCCGGCTCCCACCGGAACTTCGACCGCCACGATGTCGGCGCGGGTGCTTGGCGGCAAGTACCGGTAGCGTAGAATCGAATTGTGGATCGTAACAGCCCAGTTGCCGTTCGTGCTATCAATGTCGAGCCAGATGTCGAGTAGACCATCCCCGAACATTGCTGCAAGATCGGGGACGGTGAACTCCGTGTTCGTCGTTGCACCGCTCGAACCACGAAGCGGCCCCAGTAGGTTTCCGTCTGCGTAGACCATATCCTTCTCTGCAGACCAGTCCACATCGTAGGCCCGAACAGTGAGTGTAGCCTCTCCGAGTAACCAACTCGCGAGAACGCCTGCTTCCAAGGTGTGCGTCCAACCGAAGTCCTCATCGCCCCAACGGTACTCACCGAAGCCTGGTTCTGAGGTAAGTACTTGCTCCACCATCACCGGGAGCGCCCAGCAAATCGCCCCGGCGGCGATCACGCCGACCAACAGCAAACAGACGATCCTTCCCTTCATGAGTGCCTCCTCTGCTCTTGTGTGGGTTTCCCAACGGTTCTTTCAAGGACGGCTTGTCTCGGGAACGAAATCGATGTCGGGTTCCGTCTCCCGTGCGTAGAATCCAGACGGAGGGAACCTCGGCGCCCTGTGCTACATCCTGATCCTGTGGGAGAAACGGGCGGGAATTCGGGAGCACCAGCTCGGCAATACGGCTTTCCAACGGCGTTGCAC
>Ga0272441_10016569_pt1 | contig 10173 bp, 4 predicted proteins | sample SSMProp6N_FD_193582 | JGI IMG/M metagenome (GOLD analysis project Ga0272441, IMG submission 193582) | Marine sediment archaeal communities from Little Sippewissett salt marsh, Falmouth, MA, United States - SSM-Prop-6N | ecosystem: Environmental > Aquatic > Marine > Wetlands > Sediment ... | reverse complement strand
TCGGGATCCCGTGCGAAAACATTCACTGGCTCGGCTACGACGACGGCGAGCTCGAATATGCGGAACCCAAGCAGCTCTGCGGCAAGGTCGCGCGCCTGATCCGCATGCACCGGCCGGACGCCGTGTTCAGCTTCGATCCCGGCCGCGAGTTCGAGCAGTGGCACAAGACCGACCACCGCACCGCCGCGTTCAACACCGTCGATGCAGCGCGCGCCGCGGCATACCATCTCTATTACCCCGAGCATCTGCTCTATGAAGCACTCAAGCCGTTCAAGGTCAGCGAGTTCGTCTTCTTCGACACGCGCGAGCCGAACTGCGAGGTCGATGTCTCCGAAGAGATCGAACAGAAACTGCTGGCCAGCGCCGCACATGTGAGCCAGCGCGGGGCCGCGAACCGCAAGTATGCGCCTGAGCGCACCGCGGAAGAGGAAGACGCGCTGCAGCAGCGCATCGCGGACGCCAAGGGCAAGAACCACACCGAATCCTTCCGCCGCGGCGGGACGCGCTATTGACGAAAGAGCTCGCTTCGGTCGCTTCAACAGGCGACAAGCAACATTCGATCCGGAGATGCGGCAGGCATCGAAGGCCCTGTTGAATGTTGCGTGTTGCGTATTGCCTTTTCATTCGGAAAAACGCCTTTTCTTGACCGACGCAGCGACACCTTTCCCGCCAATCCATCACCTATTCCGTGGACTGCGGAAATACTGCAGGTTGTATCGGAGCCGGACGGACCTTGAATCAAGCGGGAGGACAAGAGATGTTCAATCGTAGAAACACCATTCTTCTGGCGGCGGCCGCCTTCTTTGCGTTTCTGAGAATCGGGCAGGCAGCACGCGTCGTGAAGCCGTCGTTCGACAAGGCGCACGGGTTCTACAGTTCGGCCCTCTCTGTCCGGATCACATGCTCGACGTCGGGCGCGCGGATCCGGTACACGACGGACGGTTCGAAACCGAGCGCATCGCACGGCACGGACATGGCGAGCGGCGGCACGGTCAGCATCAGCCGGAGCACGCCGCTGCGCGCGGTCGGGTACAAGAGCGGGATGACCACGAGCTATCCGTACACGCAGACATACATCTTCGTAAACGATGTGGTCACGCAGACAAGACCGTCGGGATACCCGGTTTACTGGACGGATTCTTACGGCACCACGAAAAGCGGCGACTACAACATGGACTCGAACATTGTGAACCACTGGCGCTACAAGGACCGGATCAAGAACGATCTGAAAGCGCTGCCGACTCTCTCGATTGTGCTTCCCAAAGAGAAGATGTTCGGCGTGAGCGGCGGTTCGGACGGTATCTACAACTTCGGCGGCTATCACGGAAACGAAAACTGGAAAGAGGTCGAATGCTCGCTGGAACTCTTCTCCCCCACGCGTGCCGGGTTCCAGATTGACTGCGGCATCAAGGGGCATTCCGGATTCGAGCACAAGCGCGCTTTGCGCCTGTTGTTCAAGACCAACTACGGCGGGCCCGAGCGGCTGGAGTACCCGTTTTTCGAAGACGCACCGCTGAACAAGGCTTCGGCCGAGAGCACTTTCGGCAAGATCTTCATGCGCTCGGGCCACAACGACTCCTGGCTCGCGTTCTGGCTGGGCAGCAAGTTGGCGAACCGGACGTATCTGCGCGATCCCTGGGTCCGGCACACGATGCTCGCGATGAACGGGTCCGGCACGCACGGCACGTTCATGCATGTGTACATCAACGGCATGTACTGGGGAATCTACAATCCGCAGGAACGGCCGGACGCGCGCACGGCCGCCATCTATCAGGGCGGCAGCAAGGGCGACTGGTACGCGGTCAACCACGGCGGCTCGATCAGCGGCGATGCGTGGCGTTACAACTACCTGCACAACACGCTGGTGCCGTCCGGCGGATTCTCGAGCGGATCGAAGTACAACACGGTTAAACAGTACCTGGACGTTGAACGCTATGCCGACTACGTGATGCTCGGCTGGTATGCGGGGACGGGCGACTGGGGTGCGAACAACTTCTACGCGGTCGTCCGCAACAGTCCGGCCGGCCCCGTGCAATACATGGTCTGGGACCAGGACGTCTCGTTCGACGACGCACACAACGTCGAGAACACCGGTGCGTGGGTCAGCCCGTCGTTCCTGAACTACTCGAGCGCGCGCTACTCAGACCGCACCAGCCCGATGTGCAAACTCTGGCGCGCGTTGGACGACAACAACGACTTCATGATGATGTTCGCCGACCGTGTATACAAGCACTGCTACAATGACGGTGCGCTGACGGAATCCAAGGCCAAGGCACGCTGGGACACGCTGGTGAGCTACACGCTGCCCGGCATTGTCTGCGAGTCGGCCCGCTGGGGCGATTCGGTACTGATCAACCATGGCGGGGCGCCACGCTTGACGCAATACGACCACTGGACGCCCGCCTGTAACAGGGTGCGCAACGAGATGTTGGCAGGAAACGTGGGCCGATTCATCTCGGCGCTGCGTTCCAAGGGCTACTACCCCAGCCTGAACCCGCCGACCTTCAGCAAGCACGGCGGCTCCGTCTCCTCCGGCTTCCGGCTCACGATCAGCCGCAACAACAGCAGCGGCACGATCTTCTACCGCACCGACGGGCAGGACCCGCGGGTCGACGGCGGAGCCGTCCGATCCGGCTCCTCGACCGGCGGCTCGAGCGCGACCGTCACACTGACCAGCACCGCGACAGTCAAGGCGCGCGTGAAAAACGGCGTGACCTGGAGCGCGCTGGAGCGGGCCTACTTCACGGTCAGCGGCATCTCCCCACCCTCGCCCCCCAGCGGGTTGACCGCCACGGCAGTCTCGCACAGCCGGATCGACCTCGCCTGGAACGACAACAGCGGAAGCGAGAGCGGCTACAAGATCGACCGGCGCCAGAGCGGCACGGACCCGTGGGTCCGGATCGCCGAGCCCGGTGCGAACACCGAGGCGTATTCGGATACCGGTCTGCCCTCAGAGACCCAGTTCTACTACAAGGTCAAGGCCTACAACGGCGGTGGCAACTCGGCGTATTCGAACGTCGACGCCGCCACAACGCCGAGCTCGGTGCCGCCCGCTATTGCCGTGAGCAGGACGAGCATCGCGGTGAGCGTGGTTGTCGGCGAAGATGCGCCGAACGAGACCTTCCAGGTCTGGAACTCCGGCGCCGCCACGCTCGACTACGCGATCACCGACGATACGAGCCGGTTCGCCGTCTCGCCCACCAGCGGCACGTCGACCGGCACCGGCCAGAAACCGACGCATACGATCGTTTTCTCGACCGCCTCCTCCGCGGTCGGCGTCTACGACCGCGAGATCGTGATCACCGATTCCAACGCCGCGAACAGTCCGCTCAAGATTCCCGTCCAGATCACCGTCACAGAAAGCGCGCCGTCACAGCCGGCCTCCCCCGCGGCCGTCGCACTGTCGAACACGGAGATCCGGTTCTCCTGGACCGACACGGCTGACAACGAGGCCGACTTCCAAATCCGGCGCAGCGCGGACAACAGCGACTGGTATGCGCTGCCCGCGGTGTTTGTCGCCGCGAACACAACGAGCTACACCGATTCCGGGCTCACGCCCGGCGCCACGCGCTGGTACAAGATCAAGGCGCGCAACAGCGCCGGGGAGTCGGCCTACACCGCGCCGGTCAGTGCCACGACCGACGACCCGGAACCGCAGATCGCGGTGAGCACAACGAGCATCCAGGTCAGCGTCACACAGGGCCAGGACGCGGCGGACGAGACGTTCCAGGTCTGGAACGGCGGGGACGGCACGCTCAGCTACCAGGTCAGCGACGACACCAGCAAGTTGTCCGTCTCGCCCACGACCGGCAGTTCGACCGGCAGCGGCAACAAGCAGACGCACACGATCACGTTCACGACCGCGGACCTGGCGCCCGCCACCTACGATCGCGCGATCACCGTTGCCGACAACGGGTCCGGCGCCGTGAACGGCCCCGTCACGATCGCTGTACAGATCACGGTCACGCAGGCCACGCCCGGCGCACCGACCGGGTTCACCGCCGCGGCCTTGTCCCCCACCTCGGTGCAGCTGAACTGGAACGATCTGCCGGACGAGACGCAGTACATGCTGCGCAAAAGCCTGGACGGCGCCGACTGGTACGCGATACCGCAGGTCTACCATGCCGCGGACACGACCAGCTACACCGATTCCGGGCTGGACCCGGAGACCACCTACCACTACAAGCTGCGCGGCATCAACGACGGCGGGTACGGTCCCTACTGCACGGCGATCAGCGTCACGACGCCCGCGGCGACCCCGCCCGCGATCGCGCTGGGCAAGACGAGTATCGCAGTGAGCTGCACGCAAGGCGCGGACGCCGACGACGAGACGTTCCAGGTCTGGAACTCGGGCGGCGGCACGCTCAGCTATCAGGTGACGGACGACACCAGCAAACTGTCGGTGTCGCCCGCATCCGGAAGCTCAAGCGGCAGCGGCGACAAACAGACACACACGGTCACGTTCACAACCGCGAATCTGGCGGTCGGCGTCTACGACCGCACCATCACGGTTGCCGACGACGGATCGGGAGCGAGTAACGGGCCGATAACGGTCCCTGTCCAGATCACCGTGCTCGCGCCCACCCCGTTCACGGCCTACAACGATCTGTGCTGGGTCAGCGGCGAGCCGACGGCCAACATCACGGTGCTGACAATCGGCGACGGCGGGATGCTGGTCGACTATCAGACGGGCGACGCGACCCCGGTCACGCTGGCCGTAACGGGCGGTGCCGGCCCGTATACTTCGCAGGGCGTGCCCGCCGACGCGGGCACGGATGCGCACGCCGTGTTTGACGGCAAGGTCGGGCTGAACGGGCTGATCAGCTATGCGCCGGCGAATCTCGAGCTTGCGTTCAGCGGTCTGAACAGCACGTTGCGCTACGAGCTGGTCCTGTTCGGGAACCGCGGCAACGCCGCGTACACGGCGCGCACCACCACCGTCGTGCTGTCCGGCGCGGAGCCGGGCTTCCGCAACCAGAGCACGGCCGGCGCTGCGATCAGCACGACAACGGCGGCGAACGACACGACCGTTGTCGGGAACGGCTACAACACCGTGAACGGGCATGTCGCGCGCTACACCGAGATCGATCCCGGCGCGGACGGGACCGTGCTGCTTACGGTCTCCGACGAGACCAGCAAATTCTACGCGAACGCGCTGATGCTGCGCGCCTCGGAACCGGGCCCGGACACGGCCGTGAAGATCGCGAACGGCGCAAGCTGGCGCTACCGCAAAGGCACGGCCGAAGCGTCTGCACCGGCCGGCGCCTGGCGCGCGCCCGGTTACGACGACTCCGGCTGGGCCACCGGCGCCACACTGCTCGGTTACGGCGACGGGAACCACACCTACGCGACAACCCTGTCCGACATGTACGGCAACTACGCCAGCGTGTTCATGCGCCGTACGTTCACGATCGATGAGCCGGCCGCGATCAGCGAACTGGTGCTCGACGTGCTGTTCGACGACGCGTTCATACTCTGGATCAACGGGCGCGAGGCGGCCCGAGTCAACATGAGCGGGGCGCCCGGGGACCCCGTTGCGCACGATGCGTTCGCGGCCTCGAACCTGTCGAGCACGACGAACATCGTGTTGACCGGCGCGTCACTGCCCGAGCTGCGGGCCGGCGCGAACATTGCCGCATTGCAGGTCTTCAACCGCTCGCTGACCAGCGGCGATCTCACGATCGAGCTCGCGCTCACGGCGCTCGAAGGCAGCACGCTCGCGGCCAGCGAGGACCCCGACGGCGACGGCATGGACGATGAATGGGAAACGGGCCAGTTCGGCGGGACCGACGTGGGCCTCGGCGCGCCCGACGAAGATTTCGACGGGGACGGTGTCAGGAACATCGACGAATACATCGCCGGTACCGGCGCCGCCGATGCGGGCAGTACGTTCGCCGTCACGGTCATACTGGGACCGGCCGGCCTCGAGGTCTCGTTCCCGACCGTCCTCGCCGCCGGGTCGGGCTACGAAGGGCTGACGCGCCACTACCAGCTCCAGCAGCGCGGCGACCTGAACGCCGCGGGCCAGTGGCTGCCGGTGCCCGGCTGCGAAGACATCCCGGCGGACGGCTCCGTCTTCACGCACACGGTCACGAGCCCTGCGGCCGGGACCTGCTACCGCGGCCGGGTCTGGCTGGAATGAAGGAGGCATGCAGGGCGCCCCGACACGGGGCGCCCTGCATGCTGCGGCACTCCTGCTGCCGAAAGCAGCAAAGAACAGAAGAGTCAGATCCCGTTGAAGTCTGATTCGAACAGCGCCGTGATCGCGTCGAGCGCCGCTTCAGCGTCGGGGCCCGAGACCAGCACCGTCAGAACGGAACCGCGGTCCGAACCCAGGGTGACCCAGCTCATCAGGCTTTTGCCGTCCTCGAAGCCCGTGTCCGACCCGTTCCGGATCCGAACATCGGCCGTGAACCGGCTCGCTGCTCCCGCCAACATCGCGGCCGGCCGCGCATGGATACCGGTGCTGTTCGTAACGGTGAATTGCGACTTGAGCTCGCTCATGAGGCGTCCCCCCCACCACACACACACACCTTAGTAATGCTACCAAACAGCGGCGAGCCCGAAAAGCCCGCAGTCGCAACTTTCATCCAAATTTCGCGGAATTGCAAATTCGTGGGAACCTTACAGTTGTGCCGGAACGGAATAGCGGCACAACGCCGCGGATATAGGGAAAGAAGGCAAGAAACGGTGCGGAACAAGCGTTATGAGCCGTTGCTGCCCCGCGCGTCCCTGTAGTCTCTGGCGACAATCTCGCGAATCGCGCGTTTTTCGTGCTGACGAACCGTGTTCAGCTCGGACGGTGCCCTGTCCAATACGGCAAACGTCGTCGCTACGAGCGCGTAGATCAGGCGTAGCTCGCCGACACTCAACGCTAAGCCGGGCTCCGAGCCCAGAAGGGGGACGGAGCCAAACAGCTTGCCGAGCTGTTCTCGGCACATTTCGCAGACATCCCCGCCCCACTGCAGCATGCAGTGCATTACCAGCAAGACGAGTTGGCGCCGCGCCTCGATATCCACCGCGAGCAGCTCGACGCTCTCCATCGCCACAGAGAGCAGCGACGCGGCGGTATCCGATTTCGATGTGGTCGTTGCCAGAACGAGCACCTCGAGGGCTTGCCTCCGGCATGCCTCGTTCCACCACAGCTCACGCCAACTTTCCAGCTTCTCTCGTATCAGGGCAAGATACCCGTCCTGGCCGGCGTTCCTGAGCAGCGCGACCACGGTCAGACACCGTTCGAGATACCCCGTGTAGTCCTGCTCCGGAAACGACATCCGCTCGATCGCCTGTCGCACCGCCGCCTCGTCGTGACTGAGCAAGAGATCCAAGCGGTCCTCTTTCCCGGTGCCCGCGACGCGCCCGATCAGCGTCGGCCCGACAAGGGCCTTGACCGCTGCGTCCGTATCCTCCGCAAAATGCCTTTCGAATCCGCACTCCCGCGGGTGCTCCTGCCTACAGTTGACCACGCCGTCCAGCAACGCCAGCGCGCTGTCTGCCTGCGTCCGCGCGGCGCCGGCAAGCCGATACGCCTCGGTCCGCAGCCTTTTCTCCGTCGACGAGAGCCGGTTCCGGTCGAGCACGAAGGTTTCGCTCACTTCGATATAAAGGTCAGTCAGCACTCTGAACCAGGCCCGGTTTCTCGGGACAAGCGCAAACTGATCGGCCTGCGCTTCGAACGCGCTCTTGTACTGTTTCCAGTATGCTTTACCCAGCTCCCTCCGAATCGTTTTTGGAATACACAGGTCCAAGGTGTGCCCGCAGAGCAGGTTCTGCACCGCAATCCGGCCTTCGTCCAGGATTTGGCGATCCCCGGTCAACGCATAGTCGATACGGCTGAAAAGCCAGATATGTTTCGCGTTACCGGCTGCGAACACCCGGCGTTTGAGCTCCGCGATATGGGCCCTTGCCTCGCTGTCAAGTGGCGGCGAGGAGAAGGTCCTTGCCCAGAACGCGTAGAGCTTGAACAGCGCAATTTCCGGCAGCGCCTTCTCCCAGGAACCCTCAAAGATTTCCCGGACCAGCCGTGCGGGCGGCCGCGAGTAGAACCAGTCGGGCTCGAGCCCCAATGCTTGGCTCACATTCTCGAGCACCCGCGTCCGGGGATGCAGGCACAGCAGTGTGGCAAGCGCTGCGTGGGCATCCGCCTGCCCCCCACTCACCCGACCAGCGGCCGAGAGGTATCGGCGCCACTCGTCTTCCCCCATTCTGGGATAGCGTGCGATGAATTCGCGTGCCTTGTCGGTCAAGAGCTCTTCCGGCGTGCGCACACGCGGGCGTCGAACCGCTGGTGCGGCCCCGTCCGTTTCCGCCGCCCCAGGTGCCTCATCCGGCTCGGACTCCGGCACCGGGCCCCCGCCCGACACCACGCTGCCGGGGCCGCGCTCCGGCACGCTGGCTGCCGGTTCGCCATTCGCTCCCGCTTGCGTCGCGTCGCACGAGTCGGTGCCCGAGCCCACATCCGCGGACTGCGCCGCTTCCTGCCGCACCGCCACCGGCTCGGGCTCCGAATACACTTCAGGCGGGTCAAATTCGTACAGAGGATTGGCATACAGCTTCTCAACCTTCTCGCGCCGGGCCAGCAGACAGTAGTCGACCAACGCCTTCCGCACCGGCTTGAACTCGCTGAGGCTCAAACCGAACACGCACGCTTGCTCGGCGCCATCCATCAACACCGTAAATATACCGGGTTGCAGGCCGAACAGCTTACGCAGCGTCTCGAGCTGCAGCGCAGGCGCGAGGATGTAGCCGTGCGGCAAAAACAGCGGTGCATGCGTCCCCGTCGCCCTGTAGAGCCCCCTCACATCGTCATGAACCAGCGATGCCAGGACCGGCTGCTGCTGGCCCTGCTCCCGCAGGCCGCCCGTCCACAACGCAAGATAGGTCGCGGTGCCCAGCCGAAACGCCTGCCCGTCCAACCCTTTCAGCGCACTTTCCGGGCTGTACAGGTCCTTGGTAAACGCCTCGATTCGACTCTCCGGAAGGAGCCACAGCTCGACGCTCGGCAATGCGCGGTTTTGGGACGGATCCGCCTTCTTCAACCGCACGTCGATCTTCAGGCGCATCTCACGGCAGGCCGCGGTGTCCGGCTTCGCGCGAACGCCCGCGAATTCGGGCACAAGCACGGAATAGACGCTTCTGAACAGAGCCGGGTCGAGGTGACGGGGCGCGGCGTCACGCCGCACGATCGTGTAAAGCCGTTCCCGCGGCGGGCTGACATGCGCCAACTTCAACAGCGGGTAGGAACGACCCCACGGCACATAGTAGTTCAGCGGCCTGCCGTCGTCCTGCACCCGGTAGTACACACGGCCGAGCTCCTCGCCGATACAGTAGAGCTGCACATACAGAGAACCATCCCTCACCCGCAAGACGAACGGAAACGCGCCGTCCTCCAGCACCATGTATTCCATGGCGTCGATCTGACGGGTCAGCAGCATCTCGACCACGCTGCCAAACGCTTCGCGCGTCTCGAAACAGATCAGCGTGTCGTCGAGCCAATAGGAACCCGGCGCGACAGGCTCCCGGAAACAGCGCAACGCAAGCTCGCCCAGCGATTCGAGTTTCTGCTGCGAACGCACAGAAAACGTCCTGCCGTCCGCGAGCCGGACCTGCCCCTGCAGAGGGGTCGCCTCGACAAGTTGCGCCAGGGCCAGAGCGTCGGAGGCCGCCTCCGGCGCGTCGAGCAGGAAGAGCTGCTCGCCCGCGTCCCCCTCGCAGTGAATGCCGGACAGACTCCTGCCCTCGAGCCGGCCGGCCAACGCGATCAAGCGGCTCGCAAACGTCCGCCAATTCTTTCCGTACACCGCACGCATGCCGCTGTTATCCGTCCGACCGCGTCCGCTCCTCCGGCTCGGAGACCGCCTCTTTCTCCTCCACCTTCTGATCGGGCCGGTCCACAACCACGTCCTTCGCATCCTGCTCGGACAAAACCCCCTTGCCGACCAACTCCCGCACGAGCCGGGCATGCGCCTTCTCATGCTCGTGCGCCAACGCGTCCGGATCGGACTGATAGTCGATGTGGATCACGCGTTTGCCGGTCTGGCTGTTGTACTCGTACGTTATCTTCGCTCTCGGCATCGCTCATTTCCCCCTCTGTGCACGGCGCGTCTACCAGTTTCACTGCCACCGCCGGTCCTGTCAACGAGATCCGTCGCGATCGTCCACCACGAACGGGTT
>Ga0272441_10016568_pt1 | contig 10173 bp, 8 predicted proteins | sample SSMProp6N_FD_193582 | JGI IMG/M metagenome (GOLD analysis project Ga0272441, IMG submission 193582) | Marine sediment archaeal communities from Little Sippewissett salt marsh, Falmouth, MA, United States - SSM-Prop-6N | ecosystem: Environmental > Aquatic > Marine > Wetlands > Sediment ... | reverse complement strand
GGAAAGAAACTGAAGCTTAGCAAAAGGGGATATAATAAACACAAACACCAACGCTTGCGTTATCCATCACTTCCCTTTTTTGTATCTCTTTCGTGGGTGCCCACTCATATTTTTCTAAAGAGTTTGAAAAAGTTAGGAAGTATAAAAAAATGACGAAGTCAGCTGCGGTCAGTTATTTCAGTCGAAAAGTTGTTCCCATGAGACTTTGATAATGTATTTAGAAAAAGCCGCAATTTCTGTTAGAGACAGTTTTGATTTTCCTTTCTTCCTGTTTTCGAAGACGATAGGAAGTTCCCCAATTTTCGAGTTTTGAAGTTTAGCTTGCCGGAGTGTTTCTATTTGGATTTCATATGTTTCGCTGTGGAGGTGCGGAAGCGCCTTTGTGAGGTATCCTTTAGAGTAGCATCTGAAGCCGCTTGTGAAATCGTTCAAATGAAGACGGATTACGTTGCCAGTTATTTTGTTGGCAACTTTACTTATCAGCAACCGAGTGACGTTCCAGCCCCTAACTTTTCCATCATTACAGTACCTGCTTCCGATAACAAGGTCGCTGCCTCCTTCGGTGAGCGCCAGCAGTCGGGGAATATCTTCAGGGGCATGAGAAAAGTCGGCATCCATCGTAATTATGTATTTAGGCGGTTTTGGAAGAGACAGAAGATAACGGAAACCATCCGTTATTGCTGTTCCAAGACCCATCTTCTGTGGTCTTTTGACTAACAAAAGGTTGCTGTATTCTTTCTTCAGCTTCTCAACGATGCTTACTGTTTCGTCAGGACTTGAATCATCTATTACCAATATCGTAGAATTAAGTTGCAGATTTTCAATTGCATGAATTATGTCTGCAATGTTCTCGGCTTCACAGTACGTTGGAAGAAGTATTGCCACGCGTGCACTAGTATCGACAAGTTTTTTGTTCAAGTAATTTCATCAGCCCAAGTTGCTGAATGTTTATTGTGTTCGGGTTCAAAGTTTATTAAAGTTTCTGAGTTTCATCAAATGAGAATAACAGAGCACAAAGGGTTTTTTAGGAATTACAGCCGAAATAAGTTCCCAAATCCGATATAACATCAAAAACATTATAAAATAACTGCGAATGCTTATTACTGAGTTGTTAAGGGTGTGGTGACGACGATTTTACTCAGACCCGGTGTTTGCTCGCGTTCGTTCACATGCTTAATATACAGTTAGGTTGTTAGGAAAGCCGTGGTACATACGACAAGTTTACCTAAAGGCAGAATTAACATGGATAGAATTAAGGCAATATTACGATCAGATTACTTCATACTTCTTCTAATTGCCATTATTTACATAAGCATAATTTCCAGCATAGCAATAGTCCGTCACAACGCCTTCCGCACAAACGCTTGGGACCTCAGCATCTACTCCCAATCATTATACACCACACTGAATCACGGAAAACTACTGTATTACACCTGCGAGCTTCCAGGCAACCCCGCTGGAAGCCTTTTTGGCATACATTTTTCGCCATTTCTTTTTCTGTTACTTCCAATTTATGCCCTTTTCCAGAACCCGGTTACATTACTTGTACTTAGGCCAATTGCTATTTCGTTAGGTTTAATTCCTCTTTACTGGATTCTCCGTGAACAGCATCCAAACAAAAGGCTGCTGATTTTTTTTATCGCAATAATCTACGTTATTTATCCTCCAATTACTGCGCCAGTCTCGAACTTTGATGTTGAAGTGTTCTTGCCCGCATTGTTCCTTTTTGCCATGTATTATTTGAGAAAAGGAAAGCTTCTGAATGCTTTCGCTTTTATTGTGCTGGCTTTGATGGTTAACGAGTTTGTTCCCCTAATCATCCTGAGCATGGCACTTTATTTCTTCCTTCTGAATCGGAAAGACATCATTGGCGGTTTGCTATCAAAGAAATTGTCAAAGAATGCAATATTCGTCATCATTCTATTAGCAACAAGTGTTGTCTGGTTTATGTCATCTAGTGCAGTTATCTCACATTTTAACCCGAATGCTTTGAGCACAAAATGGGAGTGGGGAGAATTCGGCAACAGCCCAGGCGAGATAGTTACCAACGTAATAACTAACCCAGGTAAGACAATTAATGCACTTTTGAATGATGGACAAAGCAAGTTCCTTTACATAACATCCCTGTTTGGACCCCTCATGTTTCTCTCCTTCTTAGACCCATTAACGCTCATAATGACTTTGCCTTGGCTGGGGGCTAGCCTACTCTCCATTAACCCACTCTATTACGCCATTGGAACCCAATATCCCGCCTTCGTTTCACCCTTCATTTTTGTTGCAGCCATCAACGGAATCAAAAAATTAGGCGAAATCGGCAACAAGAAAGTAATAAAAAAGATTGGCTACTTGATGGCCGTGACTCTCGCCATTAGCATACTTCTGTTTCCAGCAGCGGGAGACTTTGTGGGCAGTTCATCTGATGATGTTACATGGATGGCATTAAATGAAATTCCTTCAACCGCTTCCGTTTCGGTTATGCCACAAGTTCATCCTCATCTATGCAACAGGCTTGAAGCTTATCCATACTTCAAACCTGGAGTAGAGTATGTGTTACTTGATGTCTATTCTTGGTGGTATGATGTTGAGCTCCCTCGACCAGCGCATATGGCTCCGAGATGGTGCGATGCAGAAATTGGTGATGAATACGGATTAGTCATCAATGCAAAAGGCGTACTGCTCTACCAAAAAGGCTACACAGGACCACTGAAATATTTTGAAGGCATAGAATTCACGTACAAACACGGTGATGTGGAAATCGCAACTGGAACGGTTGTTCAGGACGACGTCAATTTTGGGGGCTCTGTAACGACGACAGATGTATTGGTTCACAAGGCCACTGACCCAACGCCCTTGTTCTTTACGGTTCCAGAAAAAGTTCTTCCTCCAAGAACATACAACGTCACAATGCTGCTGAAAGCATCGGACCGCACAAAAGATGAAGTCATCACCATAGAGGCTTTGAAGGCACCGGAACAATCTACGATAGCCATTGAAACGATTAGGGGCAGTGACTTCGAAGTGGCGGACACGTGGCAGCTTTTCACGTTTAGTTTTACACTTGAACAACCTACATACATCGAATTCGTTGCCGAGGTAACAGATTCGGCGGATGTATGCTTCTATTTCCTGAATGTTTTGCAGGTGACGGGCGGGGGAGGACAGTGAAGGTTTGCGCTGTTACCACTTGGCCTCCCCACAGGGATGGGGTGGCATTATATTCCTCTGAGTTGTACCGTCAGATAGCTAAATTGGTAGACGTAATTATTGTTGCAAACACTCTGACACAGAAGGAAGCAACAGAATCTTGTAAAGAAAAGGACGAAGCTGTTTTGAGATGCTGGAGAAGGGGTCCTTGGTTTCTTTTCGACATTTTCCGTTCTGTGTTCAAAACGAGGGCTCATGCAGTTCATTTACAGCATGGATGGTTGCTGTATGGGGGCTACATATCATCTATCTTTTTTCCTGTTTTGCTGTTGTTTTTCCGTCTAAGCCGTAAACCCTGTGTGGTTACAATACACACGGTGATACGAAAAGATGCCCAACTTTACAAAAATTCTTTAGTTAATTTCTTGGCACAGCTGGCTGTCATGTTCGTTCTGAAAGGTATTGTAAAATTTTCTGACAAGGTGATTGTGCATAATCCTTTGATGATAGAAATTATTCAGAAAGAGTATGGCACAAACGTAGATAAAATCACCATAATTCCACATGGAGTAAAATCTGCATGTAACCCTGAGGACGTTCAGAAGGAAAAAGAAGTCAGCATTATGTCCCTTGGGTTCTTACGTAAAGGTAAAGGAATAGGCTACTTGATTGAAGCTTTCGAAAAACTTCTTGAAACGTGTCCTGACGCAAAGCTGATAATCGTTGGGGGAAGTCATGCCCATGACAAAAAAGACCGATCTGAAAGATTCAGGCATCTTCTAACACCTCGCACACAGAAACAGGTGCTGTTCACGGGTTTTGTTGAAGAAAAACGGCTGGAACAACTCATTTGGAATAGCGACATAATTGTGTTGCAGTCCACAGAACCATATTATGTAGAAGCGAGTGGGGCTTTGGCAGCAGTTGCGGATTATGGTAAACCAGTTGTTTGCAGTAAAGTTCCCAAGTTTCAAAGCGAATTGCGAAGTGAAGAGCACTATCTTGCTGTGGCATCATCTGATTCAACGGAGCTGGCTCAAGCCCTTGCCATGTTAATGAGAGATGAAGAACTTAGAATCCGTCTTGGAGAAAACCTTAGAGAAGAAATGAAGAACAGACGATGGAGCACAGTGGCAGCAGAACACATCAAGCTCTATGAACAGCTACTGAAATCCTAAAAGCAGACAGTAGGTGGTTACTGCCACTTTTTGCATACGTCTATTAACTCGTCAGCGATTTTCTTTGAATCAAACAATTCAGACCTTGATATGCAGTTCTGTCTAATCTTTTGAGGATAGCCGTCTTTCCAAATCTTCAAAGCAATGTCCAGCAGCTCTTCATCATCATTTACGAGCCAGCCTGTAGACCCGTTCACAACGGATTCGCTGGGTCCCTGCTTATTGTATGTCAGCACGGGTGTTCCACATGCCATGCTCTCGATAGGAATGTAGCCGAAGGGTTCATGGTTGAAGGTGAAAAGGACATAGAGGGCGTTGGTGTAAAGGTTCACAAGCTCTTCATCAGAAATTGCGCCAATAAACTGGATGTTAGGGTGATTGGCGATGCCATCTGGAATTCCTGACGCCTTGTAGCCAAAGGCTTTGATTTTTACACCAGCATCACATACTTGCTTGAGAATTTTGAACTTGGTTTCCTTGTTGTAGACGCCGAAGTAGGTCAGCACATAGTCTTGTGATGGCTCATTGGTATCAGGTTTGAAGAGGGTGCGGTCTAAGGGAGGACAAATCACGCCGTCAACTTCAACACCTAGGTCCTCATACATTGAGCCACAAAACTTTGAGTTAGCTATCACTGATTCGGCTAGACGCGCGTAAGCTCTAACGGCTTTCTTCTCCAGATACCTCAATACTGGCGCAATCAAAGGATACGTGTACTTGTAGTGGGCAGGCATCTCAGAACTCATGTCATCAAAAGCTCTAGTCATGGGACCTTGACCATAATACACATGAGCCTTGACCCGGATACAGGCAGAAGTGTTAATCACAATATCATTATCAGCCAAATCATCCAAACGCAAAACGCCCGATTTGAATAACGATTTTGCCCAAGCTTCAACAATAGGGTAAGAATTCGCGAAACTAAATTTTGAACCCAGATTTTTGACGTGAATATTTTTTTCCTTCGCCGCCTGCATGACCTCTTCACTGACACTTGAAGAAACAAGCTTAACCTTGTGCCCACTTTTTTGCATCTCCGTAGCTAAAAGAAAGGGCGGTCGTGTAGACCCATATTGGGTCAGAAGAGGGTCAGTGACGAAGGTTATGTTCATGTACCAAACTCCAGTGCACACATTCAGGTAAACGGCTTTAATGCATCAATATTCTCCGCCCACTCTGCGAGGAAATTCAGCATTAATGTGTGTTCACCCTGATGCGCGCTCAACTGAAAACCTACTTCATATTTTTTGGCAAATAACAGTTTTGGCACTTTACCCCCGCAAACAAGAAGCATACTCGCTTATTGAAGCTTCTTTGTCGTTCTGTAGAGTATAGCAAATTATAATTAGCGATTCTGTTAACATAATTCAAAACCTACATTACTCACCAGATACAAAAAACTCTAGAAGGCAAACTTTGATGCTTCCTAAAATCGATTTGACAAAAAAGTCGTGGATTCAAGTTTCCGTGTTAGGGTGTTTTATCGCTGCAATAGTGTTGTTGATATTTCTAGACTACTTCAATCTCGAGAGTTTTGCCATATTCAATGAACGGGGATTCTATTTTGATTACACATGGAAAGGAAGACTGTTCATTCTGTTCTTCATGTGGCTTCTTGTCTTAGAATATTCACTGAATTTGGAGTCAACACCAAAAACAGACCAAGAAAACAAACCTGAAAGCCAACTCAAGATATTGGCAACCTACATTTGCGCACTTATTCCAATAATCTACATCATAAGCGTCAACTTCTTGGGTTTAAATCAAACAGTCATCCAACTTGGAGAAGCTCTCCGCGGCGAATACTGGAGAGCAAACTTTGGAGATTGGGAGCACATCCTTACAGCAGCTTGGCCCCTATCACTCGAATATCTCATGTTCACAGTTACGTTCACAGCAACCATACTCTTAGCATACGGAAAAAGCGGCTTGAAGAAATTTGGCATCTCAATAGGGCTAATCGCGGGAATCACCGCCATATACCTTACTGACACCATCTTCCCATATGGAGTGCTTAAACCTCTGCAGCTATTGGCGCTTCCCACAGCTTCGTGCGCAGCTATGCTGCTTGACCTTCTGGGTTACACCTTCATGATGTACTATACGCCAGGAGCATCTGCCATGCCAATTATCAGAACAAGAGATTTTGCGGGCAAGTCAGTGAATATAGGTATTGCTTGGCCATGTGCTGGAGTGCACAGCATGTTTCTTTACACGTTAATCATGTTGTTGCTCTTCAGAAAGTCTAGCATGTCACGCTTCCGTAAACTTGTTTACTTCATTATTGGAGCAATCGGAACATACACGGTCAATGTGCTAAGGATAATCACATACTATTATATCCGAACCACTACCGAGCAGAATGCTGCACTTGCCGCAGAGACCTTCCATGATGTCTATGGAGAAATACTGTTTGTTGTATGGATTCTGCTCTACATCCTGTTGATTGTTTGTATCCAAAAGTTCAGTCTCGTAGAAAAAACGCAGCAAGGGATAAGGAAGCTGACACAATTTTCTAGAAAAGAGAAACAGCAGCCTGCAACACCTAAACAGTAAACTAGAACCTGAAGCGAGGGATTATTCCCAGAAAGTAGGATAATTTAAATTCTCCGAAACTTAAATCAATTAAGTTTAAATGTGCCCTAGAGGTCATTACTGCATTGAAACTGGAGGAACAACATTTGAGTGACGAAGCCCAATCACGTTTTTACATGCCAGGAGCCACAACCATAGGCCTAGTTTATTCTGACGGCGTAATCTTGGCTTCAGAAAAAAGAGTTACATACGGCTCCATGATCATGAGCAAAACCGGAAAAAAGGTTTTTAGAATCGCTGACCAAGTCGGTGCAGCATGCGCAGGCTTAGTTGGTGACATGCAGATTCTCGCAAGGGAAGTTGAAGCCCAAGCAAAACTGTTCTCATACGACTCAAAGAGACCTATGACTGTTAGAGCAGCAGCCAAAGTCATGTCAAACGTGCTTTTCGGCAGACGCATGATTCCATTGATTACCCAAACGATTGTAGGCGGAATGGAAGACGAAAAACCAGCAATTTATGTACTTGACGTTATTGGCTCTGTTTTGCCTGACACTTATGCTGCTGTTGGCACAGGCGCCCAAATGGCAACTGGAGTGCTAGAAGAAGGATACAAAGACGGCATGTCCCAAAAAGACGCAAAAGCGCTGGTGCTAAGGTCAATCAAATCTGCTATAAGACGAGACTCCATGAGCGGCGACGGCGTAGACCTCCTTATCGTCTCAAAGGAAGGAATCCAAGAAGAAACCATCAATTTTTAACTTGGAAGCAGACTGGCTCTTTTTGAGCTAAATTGTCACACGGTGAAAGTTAAGAAGCTTTAATACCGTAGGAGACGCATGTTGGATAAGTCAGAGGCGAAACAACATGACGTTTCAGCTGACCCCTGAAGAAGGCGAATTTCTCGTAAATCTAGCCAGACAAACCGTAACAGAGTACCTGAAAAGCGGCAAAGTCGTTCAGGCGCCTGAAGACCTTTCATCTGAGCTGATGGAGCCGTGCGGAGTCTTTGTTACATTGAACACTTTCATTAAAGGAGAGAAACGGTTGAGGGGCTGCATTGGCTTACCTTACCCCACCACCCCACTAGTAAAAGCAGTGATTGAAGCTGCCCTCAGCGCCGCAACCCAAGACCCACGTTTTCCGCCAGTCGCCCACGAAGAACTGGACAACATAGTTTTTGAGGTCAGCGTCTTAACTCCCCCTGAACTGGTTGCAGTGGAGAAGCCAACAGAGTATCCCTCAAAAATCAGGGTTGGACGCGACGGACTCATAATGGAACGGGGCTACCATAAGGGACTGCTTTTGCCTCAGGTGCCTGTTGAATGGAACTGGAACACCGAAGAGTTTCTGTGTCAAACAGCAATGAAGGCGGGGCTATCTCCTGATGCTTGGCTGCTGAAGGATACAAAGATATACAGGTTCCAAGCGATAATTTTTGAGGAAGCCTCCCCTAAAGGGCAAATTAAACAGAAAACAATCTAGAGGAAAACACAACCTATGCGCGTTCTTTTTACTCCCTCTGGCGTGGGACTGGGACATGTTGGTCGCTGCATCCCCATAGCTCAGAAGCTCCAAAGAGAAGGCGCAGAAATACTGTTTTCCACATACCGCGAGGGCTTCAGGTACGTTCAGCAGGAAGGCTTCCAAGCCGTAGACGCTCCAGACATTGGAGTTCAGGTTAAGCCAGACGGAAGCATCGACTTCCGATTAACAACCGTGAATCCTGGACCCTTCCTGACCATCTACACAATCATGAAGCAAGTTGACGCTGAAATCAATTATATGCAAGCCTTTGAGCCAGACATTGTGGTTTCGGATTCGCGGGCATCCTCTCTTGTTGCAGCAAAACTGTTGGACATCCCAAGAGTATGCATTTTGAACCAGTTTCAGGTATTCATTCCCAGACACACAAGGTTCCTGAAGCTTGCCAGAATAGCAGACGCCACCACCTTAACGCTTGTCGGAAGAGTGTGGGCAGAAGTGAATCATATCCTGATTCCAGACTTTCCTCCACCCTACACTATCTCAACAAAGAATCTGCATATTCCAAAGGCTTACCACAAAAAACTCAGGTTCATTGGTCCAATTCTTTCTGTCCACTCCAGCGACCTGCCAGACAAGAAGACGTTGCGAAAAAAGCTGGGGCTAGACGAATCTAAGCCATTGATTTTTGCGCCAATCAGCGGACCAGCAAAGGAACGTGCCTACTTCACGGGCTTGCTCAGGCAGATTTTCAGCAACTTTCCTGACGATTACCAGATTGTTATGTCTCTTGGGTATCCGAATGGTTCAGTGGAGCCTGTGAGTAACGGAAACATGATTATTCACGGGTGGATTCCGAACCGTTTCGATTACATGAAAGCCTGTGATGTGGTTGTTTCCCGTGGCGGTCACGGAACTTTGAGCCAGTCGATTTGTTACGGCAAGCCCATAATTCTTGTTCCTACGCCAAGCCACACCGAACAATACAACAACGCCAAAAAAGCTTCTGACTTGGGAGTTGCAGAAATTATCGAACAGGAAAAACTTACCAAGGACTCGCTTTTGGCGGCTCTCCGAAAAGTTTTGGAGAAAAAGAAGGCTCAAAAATCGGAGCATCTTCAGAAGGAACTTTCGAAATGGAATGGGCTAGAAATCGCCACAAAAATAGTCACTGAAACAACATAACAGAATTGTGGGTTCAAAGCCTGCCCGAGGCTCACGTCATTAATTGTGTTCTTTTTTTGTAGTTCATTCCAAGAACGTAGAGTTCCGCGCTCTTTGATCGGCTAGCTCTTGGTTTAACCATTTTCACAAAACTGAACTGCCGTCTCACCTCGTTGATGAAACGGTTTGTTGAGCTTCCTTGGAACACTTTGACGAAGAAGTTTCCGCCGTAACGCAGAACAGAGGCAGCTACCTTCAGGGATTGTTGTGCAAGGTCAATTTGGCGGGCGTTGTCAAGCTCCCAGATTCCAGACACGTTGGGTGCAACATCTGAGATAACAACGTCAGCTGAACGTGGTAAAAGCTCAAGAATGTCTTTGATTGTTTGGGGTTCACTGACGTCGCCTATGACTGTGCGGACGTTGGATTCTTCAAAGGGCGCTATCTGTTTCAGGTCAACTGCCAGCACAAAACCTGATTCTTCTACAAGTTTTCTGGCAGCTTGTGTCCATCCGCCTGGGGCAGCCCCCAAATCCAGCACCACGTAGCCAGGCTTGATGAATTTGTATTTTTTTACTGCTTGAAGAAGCTTGTAGGATGCCCGTGAACGAAATTTTTCTTCTTTTGCTTTTCTGTAATAATATTCTCTTTTTCGCTCGTTTACCCA
>Ga0272441_10016567_pt1 | contig 10173 bp, 11 predicted proteins | sample SSMProp6N_FD_193582 | JGI IMG/M metagenome (GOLD analysis project Ga0272441, IMG submission 193582) | Marine sediment archaeal communities from Little Sippewissett salt marsh, Falmouth, MA, United States - SSM-Prop-6N | ecosystem: Environmental > Aquatic > Marine > Wetlands > Sediment ... | reverse complement strand
TGTCGTTGGCTCGAGCTCGGATACGTGCGTCGTCATGCCGCGACCTCCCCGCCCTGCTTGTCCCGCTTGACCGTGGCGGCTCGGGCGCCGAGCCACGCGGCGACGGCGATGAGGGCACCGAGGCCGATCAGCCAGACCCATAGGCCCTCGCTCACCGGACCGATGCGGCCGATGCCCAGGCCACCGGGGTTGGGCTGGTTCTCGACGTTGTCGAGGTAGGCGATGATGTCGCGCTTGTCCTCGGAGGTGAGGACGGCATCGGAGAACACCGGCATGCTCTGCGGCCCGGTGAGCATCGCCTGGTAGACGTGCACCGGCTCGACGCCGGTGAGCTTGGGCGCGTACTTGCCGAGCGTCAGCGCCCCACCCTGGCCGGTCGTGTTGTGGCACTGGGCGCAGTTGGTGCGGTAGAGCGCGCCGCCGCGTGCGACGTCACCCTGGGTCGGGTCGTACTGGTCGGGCTCGGGAATGGCAGGCCCCGGCGCAAGCGACGCGACGTAGGAGGCCAGCGCAGCCGTCTGCTCCTCGGTGTAAGCGACCGACTTGCGTGGTGCCTGGACGTTGTTGCGGGCCATCGGCATGCGGCCCGTCGCGACCTGGAAGTCCACGGCGGCGGCACCGACCCCGATGAGGGACGGCCCCAGCACGGTGCCGTCCTCGCGCACCACGCCCTCGGCGTTCAGCCCGTGGCAGGAGGAGCACCCGACGAGAAAGAGCTCCTTGCCCTCCTCGATCTGGGTGCTCTGGGCGGTGGTGGTCGAGGCCTGGCTCGACGGCGAGAGCAACGCGTAGAGCGCGGCTAGGGCAGCAAGCGCGAGCCCCATCACCAGCAGAGGCGCCAGGGGGTGGCGGCGCTTGGCCAGCAGTGCGGTCACAGCCTCAACTCCATCACTGAATGACGTAGATCGTGAAGAACAGACCGATCCACACGACGTCGACGAAGTGCCAGTAGTACGACACCACGATGGCGCTGGTGGCCTGCTCGTGCGTGAAGCGACGCGCCATGAACGTTCGTCCGAGCACGAACAAGAAGGCGATGAGACCGCCGGTGACGTGCAGGCCGTGGATGCCGGTGGCCATGTAGAAGATCGAGCCGTACGGGTCGGACGACAGTGTCAGGCCCTCGCGGTACAGCTCGGCGTACTCGTACACCTGCCCGCCGATGAAGATCGCGCCCATGATGTAGGTCACGACGAACCACTCGCGCAGGCCCCACTTGCCGACCTGCAGGATGCCGCCGAGCCGGCCGACCTGGCCCCGCTCCGCACGCAGCACGCCGAGCTGGCAGGTGACGGACGACAGCACGAGGATCGTCGTGTTGACCGACGCGAAGGGGATGTTCAGCAGCTCGGAGCGTTCAGCCCACAGCTCGGGCGAGGTCGCCCGCAGCGTGTAGTAGATCGCGAACAGCGCCGCGAAGAACATCAGCTCGCTGGACAGCCAGACGATCGTCCCGACCGCTGTGCGGTTCGGGCGTTCGATCGGCGGGGCTGCCGGCGGGTCGCTCATAGCCACGGTGGACGCCACGGCGGCATTATGGTCATGTCGACGGGCCTGAGACGACCCCCACCCCGCCTTGGGACCGATTTTGTGACATCAACCGCGCCGAACGGTCGACTTCCGGCCGCTGGCTACCATCGGACGCGTGGCGAGCACGGGTGCATCCTCCGACGCTGGGACGGCCGCGCAGCGGCCGATGAAGATCCTGGTCTACACCGACGACAGCAACACCCGGGATCAGGTGGCGTTCGCCCTCGGGACGCGCCCCGACCCTGACCTTCCCGAGGTGGAGATCACCGACGTCGCCACGGCGCCGCACGTGTGGCGCGCGTTGGACACCGGTGAGTACGACGTGGCGATCCTGGACGGCGAGGCTGCGCCCGCCGGTGGCATGGGGGTCGCCCGCCAGGTGAAGGACGAGATCTTCCACGCCCCGCCGGTGCTCGTGATCGTCGGACGTCCGCAGGACGGCTGGCTCGCGACGTGGTCGCGGGCCGATGCTGTCGTCTCGCACCCGATCGATGCGGTTGCCCTGGCCCGGGCAACGGCGGGACTCATGCGTCAGCGGCTCGGCCTCGAGCCGGCCTCCGCCTGAGTCGTGACGGCTCAGGACGGTCAGTCTGCGGCGGGCCGGCGGATGAGCTGGCCGGACGTCCTCGTCCCGCTGATGTCGGGCCGCGACCTGGCTGATGGCGAGGCCACCTGGGCGATGGAGCAGATCCTGTCCGGTGAAGCGACGCCGGCCCAGGTGGCGGCGTTCGCGGTCGCGCTGCGCGCCAAGGGGGAGACGGTCGACGAGGTCACTGCGCTCGTGGACACGATGTACGCGCATGCCACGCCCTTTCCGATGCCCGCTGGTGTCGAACGAGTCGTCGACGTGGTCGGCACCGGGGGAGACCGGGCCAACACCGTCAACATCTCGACCATGGCCGCCATCGTCGTGGCCGCGACCGGCGTGCCGGTCGTCAAGCACGGCAACCGGGCCGCGTCGTCGGCGACCGGGTCGGCCGACCTGCTCGAGGCGCTGGGTGTGCGTCTCGACCTGCCCGTCGAGCGGGTGGGCGAGGTGCTGGGCGAGGTGGGCATCACGTTCGCGTTCGCGCCGGTGTTCCACCCGGCGATGCGGTTCGCGGGGCCTCCGCGTCGGGAGATCGGCGTGCCGACGACGTTCAACATCCTGGGTCCGTTGGCGAACCCTGCGCGTCCGTCCGTCATGGCGGTGGGGTGTGCGGACGCCCGGCTCGCGCCGATCATGGCGGGTGTGCTCGCGGTGCGGGGTGTCACCGGCGTGGTTTGCCGTGGCGACGACGGGCTGGACGAGCTGACCACGACCACGACGTCGCGGGTGTGGGTCGTGCGAGACGGGACCGTGGACGAGCAGGTGCTCGATGCGGGCGATCTTGGGCTGCCGAGGTCGCAGCCTGAGGATCTGCGTGGGGGCGACCCGGCGGCGAATGCCGAGACTGCCCGGCGCGTGTTCGGTGGGGAGCCGGGACCGGTGCTGGACGTCGTGCTGCTGAACGCCGCTGCGGCCGTGGCGGCCGCCGGCGGGCTGTCAGGGTCGCTGGTGGACGACCTCTTGGCCGGGCTGGCGCAGTGCCGGCAGGCCGTCGAGGACGGACGCGCCGAGGCGCTCGTCGCCCGCTGGGCCGCGGCAGCGGCATGATCGCCGCGGTGCGGGCTTAGGCTGGCGCGCCGCGGACCGCTCGACGTACCGGCGCCGCGACCTGGCTCGCCGCCTCGACCGAAAGAGGACTCCTCGTGACCGTCACCTGGCCCACGGCCGACACGCGCTGGCGCTGCAGCCAGTGCGGCAACAAGACCAGGTTCGACGTGGTGCGCTCGTCGCGGGTGAAGGAGTTCGTCCACCTCGACCTGTCCGGCAAGCCTGAGGTCGAGGAGACCGAGGTGCTGTCGGAGACGCTCGAGGAGGTGCGCTGCCGCTGGTGCGGGGCCACCGGGACGATCGAGCTGGTGGACCGTCCCGTGGCCGAGGCGGAGGAGGCAGAGTCCTCGCCGGAGGAGTAGCGCGAGGGTTGTGTCGGGGGTCGTTCGTAGCGTGCCTGCCATGCGAGTCGATTGCGATGACTGCCAGGTCCGGGGACCGGCTGCGTGCGGTGACTGCGTCGTCACGGTGCTCATGGGGGCGCCACCGGAGGGTGTCGACCTCGACCCGGACGAGCAGCGGGCCATCGATGCGCTGGCGGCCGGGGGACTGATCCCACCGCTACGGCTGGTGAAGCCGGCGTGACCCAGCACACGTGACCGTCGGTGCGCCGATTTCCGCTCCAAGGTCACGGGCGGGTAACATTGAGGTCACGACATGATCATGGTGGCCGTTGCCACCGCTGCCACTTGATCGATAGGACCCTCTGTGACCTCCACCGCTCGCCGTGCCGCGCGCACGACAGTTGTCGGGCTCACGTCTCTCGCCATTGCGGCGTTCGGGGCGTTGGTCTTGACGAGCCCTGCCTCGGCCACTCCTGAGCTCGACCAGGTGCGCGAGCGGGTGCAGCAGGTCAGCGACCAGGTCGACAAGCTGTACCGCGAGGCCGGCATTGCCAACGAGCGGCTGCTCAAGGCCCAGGGCGAGTACGAGGACGCGACCAAGGAGCTGGAGTCGGCCACGAAGTCAGCCGAGGAGCAGGCCGAGAAGCTTGCCCAGATGACGGCGGACATGGGTGGCTTCGCAGCGGCCGCGTACCGCGAGGGCATGATCGACTCGACGCTGCACCTGTTCCTGTCCGACGACGAGAACGCGCTTGCCGAGTCGATGATGCTCGACGCCTACGCGGACCAGCAGGCTGCGTCCTTGGCGGTGGTGGCGGCCGAGCGTGCCGAGCTGACCGCGAAGCAGGCCGACGTCGAGGAGAAGACGGCCCTGCTGGAGGACATCGAGCAGGAGATCGAGAAGGAGAAGCAGGCGCTCGACAGCAAGGTCGAGGAGGCCGAGTCGCTGCTCGCCTCGCTGAAGGAGGAGGAGCGGGAGATCCTCGCCGAGATCGAGGCGGAGCGGCAGCTCGAGGAAGAGCGCCGCGCGGAGGCCGCGGCTCGGACGGCACGCGACGATGAGCGCGAGCAGATCGAGCAGCAGGAGGAACAGACCGACACGTCGGCGTCTACCGCTGCAACGGAGGCGGAGCCCGAGCCGCAGCCGGCCGCGCCATCGGCCTCCGGACGTGCGGCTGCGGCCGTGAACTTCGCGATGGCGCAGATCGGGGATGCCTATGTCTACGGTGGTACGGGCCCGAACGGCTGGGACTGCTCGGGCCTGACGAGTGGCGCCTGGGCTGCGGCCGGGGTCTCCATCCCGCGCACCTCGCAGGGCCAGCTCTACGGCCTGCCGCGCGTGTCAGCAAGCGCTGTTCAGCCCGGTGACCTGGTGGTCTACTACTCCGGCGCCAGCCACGTCGCCATGTACATCGGCAACGGCCAGATCGTCCACGCGTCTCGTCCAGGCCGCCCGGTTCACGTGGCCCCGATGTATTCGATGCCAATGGTCGGGATCGTCCGCCCGGGCTAGTTGTGATGCCCAGCCAGGTTGGTCGAGAGTGTGTGACGACACGGTCTGAGCTGGTGAGGGGGTGAAGGCCTCCCGGTGTGGAGTGGCGCTGTCGACAACCGCTCCGCACCGAAGGAGGCCTTCGTGTCCCACGCTAGTGCTGCTTTGACCCCTCGTGCCCGGCTGCGGCTGGCGCGTCTGGTCGTCGATCACGACTGGTCGCCGGCGCGGCTGTTGGTCGACGAAGCGGTCTCGGCCGCGGGGCTACTCCTGCATGACTGCCAGCGACCAGCACCATCCAGCCAGTTCGCGAGCAATGGCGACGTTGGCCACGGTGTGTCGTTTGCGGCGCTCGGCGAACCGGACCCAGCGTTGGTGCAGCCTTCGGTTGCCCTCGTCACCTCGGGCCCGTGCGGCCGCGGGTGCGAGGTCCCAGCGATCGCGCATGGTCTGGCCGATCCGATAGCGGGCACGGTGGTGCCAGGCCGCTTCGACCAGGAGTCGCCGTACATGCCCGTTCCCGGTCTTGATAATCGGCCCCTGCGCCCGGGAACTACCTGAGGAGTACTCAGACGGCACCAAACCGACGAAGGATCCGATCGAGTTGCCGGTGAACCGGTGCCAGTCACCGATCTCGACCGCGAGCGCGAACCCAGTCAGGGTGCTGACCCCGCGCAGGCAGCCAAGCCGACGAACCAGCGGCGTGAACTCGCTGTCGGTGGCCATCTGCTTGATCGCTTCGTCGAGCCGATCGCGGCGGGCCTTGGTCACCAGCACGGTCTCGTAGTCAGAGTCGAACGTCAGCCGGGTCGACGGCGACGTCAGCTGCGGGAGTGCCGCGTGGCGCAGCCAGGCATCGTGCTTGCCGGTCCATGCATCCCCGCCGACGTAGACAATCCCGTGTCACGGCAGCAGCTTGGACAACCGGTGCCGTGCACGCATCAGATCCCCACGGCAGTCCTCACGGGCACGAACGAGATCCCGGGCAGCTTCCTGATCCACCGAAGGCATCGCGACCGGGGTGATCTCGTCCAACCGCAGCAGCCGGGCCAGATGCACTGCGTCCTTGGCATCGGTCTTGACCCGGTCACCGGCCGGCTTCTGCAGCCTGCTCGGGGCGACGACCTCGCAGCGGATCCCGGCCGAGGTCAGGTGCCGATACAACCCGAAGCCGGTTGGACCGGCCTCATAGGCCACCGCGACCGGGCCGGGCAGCTCAGCAACCCATGACCGGATCTGGTCGCAAGACGGGGTCAGCTTGGTCGGACCAGCTCGCCCGTGACGCCGTCGATCGCTGCTGCCGCAACCGATCGTGCGTGCACGTCGAGCCCAACGCTCGTACGCTCGATGAACACCGGGGCCTCCCACAACTGTCGGATAGGCCGAGCAGGCGGCCCCTGCTCGACAACCCACGAACATGTGTGAGCAAGGCCCCGGCCCGCAACCAGTTCACGCCGAACCGGTCACCCCCTGACTTGGGTCAGGTAGTTCGCATCTGGGGCTCTGGATCGCGCTGAGCTGCGGTGATGTGTCTGGTTGGTGCGTCGTCAAGGCACTAGTTCGGGTGGGTAGGGTCGGTTGGTGGCCTGGGTTCGGCGAGTGCGGACGGCCTCGGGGTCGACCGCTGTGCAGATCGCGGAGTCAGTGGCGGGTCGGCGTCGGATCGTGCGCCATGTCGGGTCGGCGCGGGACGAGGCCGAGCTGGGGCTGTCAAGGGACATCGGTTTCTGCCCAGTGGCGGTCATGAAACCTGCCCGGTGACGGTCACGGGTTCTGCCCGGTGGTGGCCATGGGATCTGCCCAGGGGAGCTGGCCACCTCCGGCCGGGTTGGTCAGGCCAGGGGGTTCACCCCCTTGCCGGCGAGGGCTTGGGTGAGCCGGACGGAGTCGCCGCTGGTCTGGCAGACGTGGGCGTGGTGGAGCAGCCGGTCGACGGTGGCGGTGGCCAGGGTCTTGGGCATGAGCTCGTCGAAGCCGGCGGGGTGCAGGTTCGACGACAGCGCGATGGAGCGTTTCTCGTAGGCGGCGTCGACGAGCCGGTAGAGCCCTTCGGCTGCGTCACCAGCCACGGGGAGCAGGCCGATGTCATCAACGACGACAAGGTCGGCGCGCAGCACGCGGGTGATGGCTTTGGTGATGGTGTCGTCGGCGCGGTGCCGGCGCAGCAGCACGCCGAGCTGCTCAAGGGTGAACCAGGCGACTCGGAGTCCTTGTTCGACGGCGTGCTGGCCGAGGGCTTCGAGCAGGAACGTCTTCCCGGTCCCGGACGGCCCGCAGACGACCAGGTTCTCCCGGCGGTGCACCCATTCCAGGGTGCGCAGCGCCTGCTGGGTGGGGGCGGGGATGGAGGACATGGCTGGGTCCCAGGCGTCGAAGGTCTTCCCGGTCGGGAAGCCGGCCTCGGTGCGGCGGGTGGCCAGCGCGGAGCGGTCCCGGCCGGCGACCTCCTCGGCCAGCAGCACCTTCAGGACCTCGGTGGGGTCCCAGCGTTGGGCCTTCGCGGTGGCCAGCACGTCGGGGGCGTGACGGCGGATGTGCGGCAGCCGCAGCCGCCGCAGCAGCGCCTCGAGGTCTGGTGGTAGCGGCGGCGCGGTCGGCATGCCCGCCGCCGGCACGGTCGTGCCGGTCGTGGTGGTGCTCATGCGGTCACCTCGCTCTGGCCGGTCGCCGGCTGGGCGAGGCGGGCCCACGCGCTGGTGCCCTGGGTCAGCGAGCGGTCCTCCCCGGCCCGGTGGGTCCCGGTGGTCGGTGTGGTGGCGTGGTGGTCCAGGATCGAGGCCAGGTCGGCCTCGGCGAACCGGCCGTGCACGGCGGCGTGCCCGAGGGCCCAGTCGACCTCGGCCGGGTCGAACAGCCGGGCCAGTGACAGCGCCTGGGCCATCTTGACCCGCATCTTGGTGGTGCCCGCGGCGGCGGCCTCGACCAGCCAGGTCGACGCCCCCTCGCCGAGGGCGAGGAACTCCGCCTCGACGGTGGTGCGGGCCCTGGGGCGGCGATTCACCGCACCGGCAGGCTGGGGCGGGAAGTGCTCGTCGACCAGCCTCGGGGTGCCGGGAACGGCCCGATGGTGGCGGGCCACCTCGACCGGCCCCTGCTCGCCGACGTGGGTGATGACGACCTGCTCGGCGTCCCCGGCGCCGTGGGTGCGCAACCACACTGTCTCGCCGAGCAGGGTGTGCGGGACGGAGTACTGACCGGCCTCGAACGTGACCATCGGCGTGTGGGGCGGGACCCGGCGGGTGACCCCGAACGCGACCGTGTGCGCCTGGGCCGGTACCGGGTGCAGCCGGGCCTGCTCCTCGGCCAGCATGTCTGCCGGGACCCGTCGGGTGACCCGGTGGACCCGGGTGTTGACCTTGGCGCAGAACGCCTCGCACGCCTCCTCCAGCTCGACGAACGAGCCGTAGGCCTCGCGCAGGTTCGCCTCCGTGGGCACCAGGTCGGCCTTGGAGATCTTCACCGCCGACTCCGACCCGCCCTTGGACGCCGGGTCGGCCGGCTCGCAGGTGTGCACCACCACCGAGTAGTGCGCGGCGAACGCCACCAGCTGCGGGTTGCGGACCGGGATCCCGGCGACGTGCTCGACGGTCACGGTCTTCTCGTTGTCGGTCAGCACGTAGGTCGGCACCCCGCCCATCCGCCGGAACGCGACGTCGAGGGCGGCGAACACCGACGGCAGCGTCTTGTCCCGCAGCGGCAGCACCACCCGGAAGCGGGACCAGGCCAGCCACGCGCAGAACAGCACCGTCGGCACCCCATCGGCCTTCGGCCCGTCGCCGTAGTCGAACTGCAGCCACATCCCCGGCTCGGTGATCCAGGGCCGGTGCACCCGCACCCTGCCCGCCCGGTAGTCCCGCTTCACCGCGGCGACCGCCCGGCGGGTGGTCCGCTCGGACCCCCGATAGCCCAGCGCGGTCAGCTTCTCGTGCGCCACGTCGCCACGCAGCTTGCCCTTCGAACGGTCGACCAGCTCCTCCAGCTTCGGCAGGAACGCATCGATCAGCTGCGGCCGCGCAGCGGCCCGGTCCAGCCGGCCAGCGGCCTCCCGCCGCTGCACGTAGTGCTTGACCGTGTGGTGCGAACAGCCGGCCAGCTCACCGGCGTCGCGGAACGACCCAGTCAGGTCGTAAGCATCCAGAATCTCCATGATCTCCTCGGCAGACTTCACAGGTGTCCCTTCCTCGGGGGCGACGGCGCTTCAGCACCGCCAAGCGCACCCGAGGAAGGGGCCTCACCCACGCAAGCAGGCAAGACAGACGACGTCGTGTCGGGCAGATCCCACGACCGTCAACGGGCAGGTTTCACGACCGCCAGCGGGCAACTTCGTGGCCGTCTCCGGGCAGTTTCCCGTGACCGCCAACAACCGGGAACTACACCACTCGGTGGGACGTCACTGCGAAGGATGTGCGATGTCGCAGCAACGTGCTCTGCGGGTGGATGTGGTGAGGCGCGGGGGACCCGAGGTGCTGCAGGTCGTGGAGGACTCGGTGCCGGTGCCGGAGCCCGGTGAGGTCCGGTTGAGGATGCTGGCGGCCGGCATCTCGGCCTACGACCGTATGGAGCGGTCGCACTGGCTCCCCGGTTCCCCTCGCCCGCCGTACACGCCTGGCCTGGACGTGGTGGGCGTGGTGGACGCGCTCGGTGCAGGAGTCACGGAGCCGGTTGTCGGCAGCGTCGTGGCAGGGGGTCCTTACGACCGGGGCGGCTGCTACGCGTCCCACCAGTGTCGGGCCGCGGACACCCTCGTGCCGGTGCCCGAGGGTGTCGACCCGGTCGAGGCGGTGTGCCTGGTCACCGACTACGTGACCGCCCGGCACGTGATGCACGACACTGCACACGTCCGGCCCGGTGAGCGCGTGCTCGTCCACGGGGCGGTGTCGGTACGGCACTGCTCGAGCTGGGTGCCCTGGCCGGGCTGGAGCTGTACGGCACGGCCTCCTCGCACAACCACGATCTCGTCTCAGCATTGGGGGCGACCCCGATCGACTACCGCACCGAGCACGTTGCGGCCCGGATCCACGAGCTGACCGGCGACGGTGTCGACGTCGTCTTCGACCCGATCGGCGGCGCCGCACAGCTTCGGCTGTCGTACCGGTGCCTGCGGCCGGGCGGGCGGCTGGTGTGGTTCGGCGTGGCCGCCATCGCCCGATCCGGGGTGCGGGTCATCCCCG
>Ga0272441_10016566_pt1 | contig 10174 bp, 9 predicted proteins | sample SSMProp6N_FD_193582 | JGI IMG/M metagenome (GOLD analysis project Ga0272441, IMG submission 193582) | Marine sediment archaeal communities from Little Sippewissett salt marsh, Falmouth, MA, United States - SSM-Prop-6N | ecosystem: Environmental > Aquatic > Marine > Wetlands > Sediment ... | reverse complement strand
GTCGAGCGTCGTGAGTACGGAGCCATCCCGATGGAGGATCGTGCGTTCACCCAGCGGTGGGGCGACCACGTCTGGAACATCGGCACCGTCGGCGGCATGACCAAGCCGACCACCGGCTACACGTTCCAGCGGACCCACGCCCAGACCCGACATCTGGTCGACGCGTGGGCGAGCGGACGCACGCTCACACCGCTTGCGGCAGCACCGACCCGGTTCGCACTCGCCGACCGTGTGCTGCTCAACATCCTCCATCACCACCCCGAACAGGGACGTCCCGTGTTCGAGCGCCTGTTCCGCACCACGGCGATCGACGACGTACTCACCTTCCTCGACGAGGACTCCACGTTGGCCGCCGACGCTCGCCTGATGAGCCGCCTCCCGTGGCCGCCGTTCGTACGTGCGGCCGCGTCCGAACTCGCAGCCGGCACGACCTCCGCGTTGCGCCGCCGCCTCGCACGATGACCACAGCGCTGCTCGCTCCGTCGCCGGTCATCGTCTTCCGTCGGTCCGGCGTCTTCTGGCCCGTCGTCGCGCTCACCGTGGTCCTCGCGGCGGTCGCATCGGTGTACTCGGCTCCCGACTGGGTCGCCGTCGTCGTGGTCGTCGCGGTCGTCGCTGCGCTCGGCATCCCTCACGGGGCGGTCGATCACCTCGTTGCGGAGGCGATCGCCAGTCCACCGCAGGCGTCGTCGCGTTGGCGATTCATGCGGAACTACGTCCTGGCGATGCTCGCCGTCGGAGCAGTCTGGATCGTGGCGCCCGCGCTGGCGCTCGTCGGCTTCCTGGCGCTGTCGGTCCACCACTTCGGCCAGTCGGACCTCGCCGACCTCGGTCTCTCGGCGACTCGCGCCTCAGCGGTGCAGTGGTCGCGTGGCCTGCTGCTGGTCGGACTCCCTCTCGTCGCCCACCTCGGGACGGTCGGTCCGGTGATCGAGCGCCTGGGCGGGGGCGACCCGTCGAGCTGGACCTGGCTGGTGGACCGATCGATGATCGTGGCGACAGCGCTTGTCGCGCAGCACCTGGCGGTGGGATGGACGCTCACCCGCGGTCTCGTCGCCCGGTCGACGTTGCAGCGCGAGGCGATCGCCGTGGCCGCCCTGACTGCGCTGTTCCTGACGGCCGATCCGCTCCTGGCGTTCGCGGTGTACTTCGGGCTGTGGCACTCGTTGACCCATCTCTTCGCGCTCGCCGACGTACTCGGGACCGGCCCGGCTCCGTTGCGATCGGTTCTGCGCCTGGCGGTTCCACTCACTGCCATGTCGCTGGTCGTGCTGGCCATCGTGGTCGTGGGAGCCTTCGTGACCGACCGGGCTGACCTGATCGTGCCCTCGGTGTTCGTGTTCGTCAGCATGTTGACGTTGCCGCACATGGTGATCGTCGAGCGGCTCTGGCGCCGGAGGCCCGTACCGTGAGTGTCGTCCCCCGCCGGGACGCAGAGTTCGGCAGCGCTGCTGCCGGGAAAGGAAGAACCATGACCGACATCAGTCGCCCCGCAATCGACATCGGCATCCCCGAGGAGACCCGAGTGGAGATCGCCACCGAACTCGGTCGGCTCCTCGCCGACACCTACACGCTCTATCTCAAGACGCACAACTACCACTGGAACGTCACGGGGCCGATGTTCAACACACTGCACCTCATGTTCGAGGTGCAGTACAACGAGCTCTGGCTGGCCATCGACCTGATCGCCGAACGGATCCGCTCGCTCGGGGAATTCGCCCCCGGCAGCTACGCCCAGTTCGCCGCGTTGTCATCGATCGCCGAAGCCGACGGCATCCCGTCCGCCAACGAGATGCTCGCCGACCTCGTCGCCGGACACGAGGCGGTTGCACGCACCGCCCGGGCTGCCTTCGCGGTCGCCGACGCCGCGAGCGATCAGCCCACGGCCGACCTGATCACACAGCGGCTCCAGGTCCACGAGAAGACCGCGTGGATGCTCCGGTCGATGCTGGCCTGACCGGGTTGCCGGGAACCCCGATGTGGACGCCTACGTCGCTCGGTCACCGCGGTGGCCGGACGAGGTCGCCGCGCTGCGCCCGATCCTGCTGAGCGCCGGGCTCGACGAAGCGATCAAGTGGGCGACGTCACTCGTCGAGCCGGCACGATCGCGACGTACATCGAGAACGCAATCGCCGTCGAGGACGCCGGCCTCGAGGTCGGTCCGGCTCCCGAGGTCGTGTTCGTCGACGATCGTCAGGAGGCGGCGGCGACGAGCCAGGCCGTGACGACGATGACGAACCCGAGCAGGATCGCCTCGGCGGTCACCGTCGAGCGGACCGATCGGTGCACGACCTCGTCGTCGGGGTCTCGTTCGAGCGCCGGCATCAGCCGGAAATGGTTGTAGGCGCCGGCGACCATCGCCAGCCCGGCGACGGCCGACTTCAGCAGGAAGGTCTGGCCCCACTGCGTCGAGGTGAGTTCGCCGAACGAGTCGAGGATGGCGACGGCCATCACGAGGCCAGCGACGACGACGGCGCCGAGCGCCACGCTCGCCACCGCCGAGAACCGCACGACCAGTCCGAGTGCATCGGTCGGCCGCGACCGGCGATGCCTCGACCACATCACGACCGCCATCGTGACGACGCCGCCGACCCAGATCGACCCCGCAACGACGTGGATGGTGTTGGCCAGTGCGTGGAGCACTCGGAAGCCCTTGGTGACGGTGTGACCGTCGAACCAGAACGAGATGATCGCCAGGCCGATGCCGACGAACGCAAGCCTCGACGACCGGTCTGGAACCCATCGGCGAACGACCGGTCGATCGTTGTCGTCGTCGGCCGAAGGGTGATCCGCATCGTCGACGTCGAGTCCTGCGTGGGGCGACGTGACCGCTGCCGACAGCGAGCGGGCGCGTTGACGGATCGGGACCGTCGTGGCGACGAGCCCGACGGCAATGGCGACACCGGCAACGGCCCGCAATGCCGTGGCCGCGCCCGCCGACGAGGTCCATGCTGCGCCCAACGACTCGTTGCCGATGCGTGCGACGCCGACGTACTCGGCGAGCGCGCCGACCACGAGGACGCCACCGAGGATCCGAACGGCAGCGATCAACGAACCGATCTCCTCGAGCGATCCGCGCAGGGTGGTGGCCGCGAATGCGAGTGCTCCGATACCGAGGACGATCGCCGCGAAGCTGATCAGGCGGCCGAGCCGGGCGAGCGACTCGCCCGGGGTCGACTGGTCCACCTGCAGGAACTCGTCCATGGTCGACATCTCCGCAGCCGACATCGACGACATGTCGTCGGGCGCATTGGTGACCGCTTCGCCCTCCGTGGTCGGCGATGTCTCCGGAGCCGCCTCTGCAACGGTGGTCGCCGCGGATGGCTCGGTCGACGTCGTCGGTTGCTCGGTCGTGGCGGCGGCGGTGACCGTGAAGGCGAAACTTCCCTCGATCGGGTGGGCGTCGCCGGCCCGCACGCTCCAACGTACGCCGACCTCGCCGCCAGCGAGGGCAGGTTCGAAGCCCAGCCGGAACACCGGCCCGTCGTCGGTGGTGACCGTCGACGGTGTGCGGATCTGGCCGGTCGGGTCGAGGACGACGAATCCGTCGCCGGCTTCCGTGGAGGGGTTGGTGAACTCGATCAGGATCTCGCTGACGGGTTCGGCAACCGTCGATCCGTTGGCGGGAGTCGACCCCGCGAAGCTGGTGTGTGCGCTGACGATCGACGCGCCCGTGGCGATGCCGAACGTCGACAGCACCACGGCAAGAAGCGTCCCGATGAGGGCACGCCGGCGCGCCGGTGAAGCCGCGACGTTGTTGGGGTGCTCCGACATGGGCTCACACCCTATGGAGAACAACGGATGTCGTCTCGTCGGGGACGCGTCGTGGCCCGCTGATCCTGCGCGATCGATCCGTCAGCTGCGGGTTCTCGAAGCGAATTCGCGGCTGGCATCGGTGAGGACCCGGCGGAGCGTGGACTCGATGAACGCGAACTCCTCCTCACCTGCGATCAGCGGCGGCGAGAGGGTGATCACCGGTTCGCCGCGGTCGTCGGCGCGGCAGATCAATCCGGCCTCGAACAGCCGGGGCGACAGGTAGCCGCGCAACAGCCAGTCCGCGGTCTCGTCGTCGAAGGTGCCGCGGGTCGCCTGGTCGGTCACGAGCTCGATCGCGAGGAAGTAGCCGTCGCCGCGCACGTCGCCGACCAGGGGGATGTCGCGCAGGCCGTCGATCAGCGACTTGAAGCGGCCTTCGTTGGCGAGCACGTGACCGCACAGGTCCTCGCGTTCGAACACGTCGAGGTTGGCGTTGGCGACGGCACACGACACCGGGTGGGCACCGAACGTCTGACCCTGGAGGAATGCCCCGGGCGCTTCGAGGAACGGCTCGGCGATCCGGTCGCTCACCATCACCCCGCCGAGCGGCGAGTACCCACTCGTGACGCCCTTCGCGAACGTGACCATGTCGGGCTGGTAGCCGTAGCGAGCGCTGCCGAACATGTGGCCGAAGCGACCGAACGCGCTGATCACCTCGTCGCTGACGAGCAGCACCCCGTAGTGGTCGCAGATCTCGCGCACACGGGCCCAGTACCCCTCCGGAGGGACGAACGCGCCGCCGGTGTTCTGGACCGGCTCCATGAACACCGCCGCCACGGTGTCGGGGCCCTCCATCTCGATGCGCAGCGCGAGATCGTCGGCGCACCGCAGCGTGCAGGCATCGAGATGCATGCAGTCGACGCAGCGGTAGCGGTACGGCGTCTGTACCTTCACCGCGCCCGGCACGAGCGGTTCGAACACCGACTTGATCGACGGCACGCCGGTGAGGCTGAGCGCCCCGAGCGACGTCCCGTGATAGGAGAGGTAACGCGAGATGACCTTCGTGCGCATCGGCTCGCCCCGGAGCTTCCAGTACTGACGGGACAGCTTGATCGCGGTCTCGACGGCGTCGCCACCCGACGGCGTGAAGAAGACCCGCTCGAGGTCGCCGGGTGCCATCGTGGCCAGCCGCTCGGCCAATCGGGCCGCGGGCTCGTGGGCGAAACCCCACACCGGGAAGTACGCGAGGGTGGCTGCCTGCTCGCGGGCAGCGTCGGCGAGTTCGGTGCGCCCGTGTCCCACCTGCACCGTGAAGAGCCCTGACAGTCCGTCGAGGTACCGGTTTCCCTCTTCGTCCCAGACGTAGCAGCCCTCGCCCCGCACGATCACCGGGGTCCCGCCCGCCTGTGGGCGAAGCGGCGTGAAGTGCATCCAGAGGTGGCGTTGCGCGGCCTGCGAGATCGACGTCGGCGTGGGTTCGGGGGTGGTCATCGAGGCGAACCGTTCCCGTCGTGCGAGCCGGTGTCGACACCGGGGTCGAACTGGCCCGGGTCGATGGCGATGAACGTCGCGGTCGACCGCGCCAACACCTGGTCGGTTGCCTCGACGGTCAGCTCGCCGGTCATGTACAACTTGCGGCCCTCGCGTCGGTCGAGCCGGGTGCGACAGTGCAGCGGCTCGCCGATCGGGACGCCGGCTTCGTACCGCATCCAGAGTTCACCGGTGAACGCGGACTGGGCGTGGAGCTGCAGCACGAACCCGAAGACGTCGTCGAACAACGCAGCCACGATGCCACCGTGGCTGCGCCCCGGTGCGCCCTCGTGGGCCGCGCGCAGCGTGAGGGACGCCACCGCCTCGTCTCCCTCGCGACGGACGTCGATGTCCAGGCCCCAGGGGCTCGCCCGGCCGGAGACCGGACGCTCGTCGTACGACGTCATCACCGATCCGTCGGGCTCCGGCCCGTCGAACTGACCGTCGCGTCGCACCTCGCTGCGCGAACGGGGGTCACCGTCGTCGAGCCGCTCGGTCAGGTCGTCGAGCGAGTGCGTGACCTCCTCGAGGAGATCGATCGTCGCGTGGTGACCCACGAGTGCATGCCCGATGTCTCGGATCGCACGTCCGGCTTCGGCGCGCGCCTCGGCCACCTGATCCGGATGGTCGTCCTGGGCGACGTGAACCAGCGGGTCGAAGTGGGCGTCGGACACGGCGCCGACCCTAGGTGGGTCATGGCGCGCCGGCGAAGCGCGAAGAACCGCGGTGGCCCCGTGCTTCATCGGAACTTCATCCCGATCGCGACGAGCGCTTCACGACATGAGGGTTGTCTGGAAGGTGCAAAGACGACAGATCCGACGGATCCGGAGAACCGCTCCGGCAACCCGGCGGCTCGAGACACTCGGAAAGGAGTGGTCATGAAGAAGATGTTGATCACACTCACCACGGTCGGAGTGCTCGCTGTTCCAGCGGGTATGGCGTTGGCCCAATCCGACACCCCCGAACCGGCAGGGCCGGTTCCGACCTGCGTCGATCCCGCACGAGATCGGGATCGTGACCGCAGCACAGCCCAGGAGTCGCAGGGCGTGCAGAATCAGGTGCGCACGCAACTGCAGACACAGCTCCGCAACGAGGACGGCACCTGCGACAACGACTGCACGGGCGATCAGGTCCGCTTGCACGAGCAGACCCAGTTGCAGGATCAGACCCAGCTCCGCAACGAGGACGGCACCTGCGACAACGACTGCACGGGCGATCAGGTCCGCTTGCACGAGCAGACCCAGTTGCAGGATCAGACCCAGCTCTCCGATGGCACGGGCGACCGCGCGATGAACCGCAAGGGCGAGATGGGCCATGGCCCGAACGGCTGACCCCGATCGGACTGCCGGGACACGTCGTCTCGGCAGTTCGTCGCGCACGCTCGGGTTCGTCGCGACCGCTCTGCTGGTCATCGGAGCGACCTCCTGTGCCGACGACACGACGTCCCAACCGGTGACCACGACCGGATCGACGTCGACGACCACCGTGACGACCGACGCGTCCAACACCGACACGGCGACCGCCACGCCAGACACCGTGGAGGTCCCCGATGTCGACCTGCTCGACGAGTCGGGGCTGACCGCCGACGAGGTCGCCGGCCTGCTGTGGATGCGCGAGGAGGAACAGCTCGCCCACGACGTGTACGTCACCCTCGGTGACCTGTGGGGACTCCGGATCTTCGAGAACATCGCCTCGAGCGAGAGTTCCCACATCGAGGCGGTGGCCGCCCTGCTCGATCGGTACGGCATCGACGACCCGGCGGCAGGCAACGATCCCGGCACGTTCACCAACCCGGCGATCCAGGATCTCCACGACCAGTTGGTGAGCGACGGGAGCGTGTCGCTCGATGCGGCTCTTGCGGTCGGCGCACTGATCGAGGAACTCGACATCAGCGACCTGCAGGCACGCGCTGCCGCGACCGAGAACAGCGAGATCACCACGATGTACGCCGGGCTCGAACGGGGCTCGCGCAACCATCTCCGAGCGTTCACCTCCCAGCTGGATGCTCGCGGTGTCGTGTACGAGCCCACCCAGCTCGATCCGGCCACCTTCGATGTGATCGTGTCCGGTGAGATGGAACGCGGGCGAGACGGCTGAGGCCGGCGACCGCGACGGCCGTTCAGGTATCGGCGACGACAGGCCTCCTACGATGAACGTCGTGCCCCGCGAACGAATCCTGGTGGTGGACGACGAAGCGGGCATCCGTGATCTCGTCGGCTCGTACCTGCGCGACGAGGGGTTCGAGGTCGACGAGGCCGTCGACGGCGAAGCCGCACTCGCCCGGTTCGAGGAGCGGGCCCACGATCTCGTCATCCTGGATCTCCGCCTCCCGGGCATCGGTGGGCTCGACGTGTTGCGCGAGATCCGACGAACATCGGCGGTGTACGTGATCGTGCTGACCGCTCGTGCCGAGGAGGCCGACAAGTTGATCGGGCTGGAGCTCGGCGCCGACGACTACGTCACCAAACCATTCAGTCCGCGTGAACTCGTGGCGAGGGTACGCGCCGTGCTCCGTCGCCGACGAGACGACGAGACCGACGGTGACGACGTGACCCGGTTCGACGGTCTCACCGTCGACGTCGGCCGCCACGAGGTGCTCGTCGACGACGAACCGGTCGAGTTGACGAGTCTGGAGTTCCAGCTCCTGGCGACACTCGCCGAGGCGCCGGGACGGGTGTTCACACGTCGCCAGCTCATCGAGCGCGTGTGGGGGTGGGACTTCTACGGTGACGAACGCCTCGTCGACGTGCACATCGGCAACCTCCGCAGGGCGATCGGCGACGCCGCCGACGAACCACGATTCGTCGGAACCGTGCGTGGTGCCGGCTACAAGTGCGTGGCCCGCCCGTCGTGAGCCTCACACTGCTCCCTCGTCGGCTCCGCACGCGGCTGTTCCTGTCGTACGTCGTGGTGGTCGCGGCCGGCGCGCTCTCGATGGTCGTCGTCGGCACGGTGGTGACCCGGACGGTGTACGAGCGCAACATCGGCGGGTTCGGGCTCGGGCGCGGTCTGGGCCGCGCCAACCAGGTGAGCGAGACGCAGCTCCGATCGGCCCTCGACGAGTCGCTCCTGCCCGCCCTGCTGATCGGTGTCGGGGCAGCGCTGGTCACCGCAGCGATCGTGGCGACGTTCGTGGGCAGCCGGTTGTTGCGGCCGATCGACGAACTGCGCACGGCCACCCGTCGGATGGCCGCCGGTGACTACGCGGTCAAGGTGCCCGTGCCGACCGAGACCGAGCTCGCCTCACTCGCCAACGACGTGAACGAGCTCGGCGAGCACCTCGCGACCACCGAGCAGCGCCGAACACAGCTGCTCGGCGAGGTGACGCATGAGCTGCGGACGCCGATCACGGTGATCCGCGGGCAGACCGAGGGGCTGATCGACGGCGTCGTGTCACCCTCGCCGGAGGTGTTCGCGGCGATTGCCGACGAGGCGTCGCGCCTGCAGCGGATGGTCGACGATCTCACACTGCTGTCGCGAGCCGACGAGGGAACGCTGGAGATCGAACTCGCCGACCTCGACCTGTCCGCCGTCGCGGTTGCGGCCGCCGAGCGACTGCGGCCGCAGTTCGACTTCGCCGACGTCGCCCTCGTGATCGAGGCCGACACCGTGTCACTCCCGATCCGAGGGGACCGTGATCGTTTGACGCAGGTCTTGTCCAACCTGTTGGGCAATGCCCTCGGCCACACCCCGTCCTCCGGGGTGGTGACCCTTCGTACCGGCCAGGATCACTCCGTCGCATTCGTCGATGTCGTCGACACCGGGCCCGGCATCCCGAGCGACGATCTCGAACGCATCTTCGAGCGCTTCTACCGGCGACCCGATGACGGCGAAGCGGTGTCGCGACCCATCCGGGCCGGACGCGGCATCGGCCTGACGATCGCCCGCAGCCTCGCCCGCGCCCAGGGGGGTGACGTCGTCGCGTCGTCGCCTGGCTCGGGCCGTGGGGCGACGTTCCGCTTGACGATCCCGCTCGTCGTCTGACGGTCAGCCAGGCATCAGCCGAGTGCCTGGCTGAGGTCGGCCCACAGATCGTCGATGTGCTCGCAACCCACGCTCATCCGGATCAGCGACGGCGGAATGCGTTCCTGGCCCGGGATGACCGCCCGGCGCTCCATCGTGGACTCGACGCCGCCGAGGCTGGTGGCATGGTTGATCAACTCGACGCGGGCGCACACGTCGCTGGCGCGCTCGCCGGGACCGGTCGGCTCGAACGACAACATCGCACCGAATCCGGTCATGAACGACGACGCCACTGCATGGGTGCCGTGGCTCGGCAGGCCGGGGTAGAGCACCCGCGAGATCTGATCGTGGGCGTCGAGTCGTGTGGCGAGTTCCATGGCGTTGGCCTGCGCCCGCCCGAGCCGCAATGCCATGGTCCGGGCGCCCCGGATCGTGAGGAAGGCCTCCATCGCCCCGATCGTCGCACCCTGCAGGAGGCGACGCCGGTGGAACTCGTCGTACAGGTCGTCGCCGGCGGTCACGAGCACGCCGGCGAGCAGGTCGGAGTGGCCGCCGATGAACTTGGTGGCCGAGTGCATCACCACGTCGGCGCCGAAGTCGAGCGGCCGCTGGGTGAGTGGCGTGGCGAACGTGCTGTCGACGGCGACGAGCGTGGTCGCGGGGCGGGGAGCGCCGCAGATCGCCGGGAGGTCGGCGACGGTCATCAGCGGGTTCTCCGGCGATTCGAGCCACACGAGATCGCAGTGCTGGAGCGCGTCGATCCATGCCGGGGTGTCGGCCTGGTCGAGGCGCCGCACCGTCCATCGTCCCTGCGCCTCGCCCTCGTCGATGATCCCGGCGACCCCGTGATAGGGATCGGACGGCACAGCGATGTGCGACCCGACCGTGAGACGGTTGAACACGACAGCGGCGGCGGCCATCCCGG
>Ga0272441_10016565_pt1 | contig 10175 bp, 6 predicted proteins | sample SSMProp6N_FD_193582 | JGI IMG/M metagenome (GOLD analysis project Ga0272441, IMG submission 193582) | Marine sediment archaeal communities from Little Sippewissett salt marsh, Falmouth, MA, United States - SSM-Prop-6N | ecosystem: Environmental > Aquatic > Marine > Wetlands > Sediment ... | reverse complement strand
TTTTCGTGCAAGGCTGATGAGAAAATTCTTACGCTGAGAACCATAACCGAGAACCGATAACTAAAAGCCGATAACCATTCATGTATGCTATTCTCCAGCAGGAAGACTGAAGCATATTCTGAATCCCACGCGCATACCATGCCAACCCTGAGGAAGAGCCTGCCGTGAAGCAGCCCGGCACTCATGAGCCATTGAAAGCCAGGATCCCCCACGGACGACTCGTAGTCTGGCCATGCCAGCCTCGAGATCCGAACACCATTCCGAAACACTTCCCGCCATATCCCTTACTCCGTATGGGGATACATCTTCAGTGAAAACTCCGATGGGTTCCATACCGGGTGGTCCTTTCCGGGAGTCGCGCATTTTGCAGAGATGAGGGTGAAATCCGTTCCCCCATGGGTATACTCTCCCCTCCGAGCCACGCGCCGCCTTTTCCCATTCGACCTCCAGAGGAAGGCGGTACGATCGGCGTTCCCGCGTACCCAGCCACGTACAATATCTCATGGCGGCATCCCAACTGATTCCGACCGCTGGTATCTCCAGCTCGAATCGACCGCGATATTTGACATTGGAATCCAGGGATAGACGAGACGGGATCGGGAGGAACTCCTCACTGGACGTTTGCATTACGAGCTCATTGCCTTCTTCATCACGGGGAAGGATATCTTCAATATCCTCCTCTTCCTTTGATGCGTGGTTGAGGAATTGGCAATACTGACGGAATGTTACCGGCATCCGTGACAAAGCAAAATCCCCTACGTACCGTTTCTGTGGAACATCCGAACCAGGGGCACCCGGATCGCCGCCAAAACTGCATCTCCCGGCCGGGATATGAATGAAGTCTTCCCCTACCATGCTCTTGGGAAACATCGTTACCACCTTTTGCTCTCTTCTGCCGGTCCTGAGGTTGAGTGTAAGAAGTGCGGGTGCGTAGCGGTGTGATGTCAGAAGCGCGATATACGATCCCGCGGGTATATGGATGCCAGAGTAGGGCGTTCTGCCGTGTGACGGTTCGCCGTCCGCTCTGAACACGGGCTCGCTTTCATCAAGAGGTTGCAGGAGAACGTCGGCCTCCGGTGTACAATCAACCATGAAATGAGCGCCTTGCTTCAAGCGTTTCGTTTGCTCCTCGTTGCCATATAAAAGTACCAATTCCCGGTGGTATTGCGCTTCCGCCCAATTGGTCTCGTCCTCAGAAAACAGAAGAGCGTTCCAATGGAGTTCGGCGAGTAGACTCCGGATAGTGGGATTGTCCGGATCCCCTGCCAATGCGCGGTGGCATTCCACAACCGCATCCTCCCATCGAAGACGCCGCTCTACTTTTCGTGATTCCAGTTCAACGGATAGTTTCCATTTCCGTTCTGTTTCAGTTTCCAGAGAATCCGGGACGCCGTCCGGGTATTCCTGGAGCTGTTCGTTTACGTTCCGGTATTCGCTCTCCGCGGCTCGGAAGGTTTCCAACGCCTGTACAGCCGCGTCTCCTTTCTCCTGCAGTTTCTTCTCCTGATCAATGAGGAACGCGCTCTCACTTTGCGTCAAGAGACCTGATTCCCGCAACGGAGACAGCAGCATAAATCGCGATCCGTCGAGATCGGTCCCGAACTCTTTTGCCGTGGCCATCTCAACATCGAGAAATTGCCGGAGTGCCTTCAGGCGGAGATATTCGGGTCCAAGAAGCTCAAGCAGAGCCCCCGCATACGAGGGGACGGGAATGGAGAGGGCCGGTCGCCCATCCCTGTACGTGACTGAAAACAACCGGAACGTTGCCATCTTTCTCAGGAAACCGGCTAAAGTTTCTTTCGGGAGTTGGTCACATGGTGGTTCATCCAGGGTCAATACACCGGATCCTGTTACAAGGGCTGACAAAATATCTCTGAGTGGCCCCTGCCAGCGGATTGCTATACGGCCCATGGTAGTTTGGAGATACTCCCGTCGCATGCTTCTCAGACTCCACCGGCTCGCGGCTTTTGCCCCGTGTTTTGTTATCCATCTCAGCATAAGTTGCAGATCCCAGGGGAGCCACCCGTTACTCACCAGCTCCGAGGCGATAGAATCGCTTTCCGCTTCATCCATTCCGCCTCGTTGTAACAACTCGGCGATCTGTTCCTGACTCGGGGTTGCCATGGTTGATATTCCAACATTCCGATACCCGTGAGCATGGAGTTTCGAACTCACGTTTGAAGTATCATGATCGGGTACGATAAACAGCAATCGGCAACCGGTATTATCGATTCTTCCTTTCAATTCGCGGAGGAATTCCGAGTCATCCCACGGCGTGGTACCATGAGGCCAGGATGCATGATCATCGACGATGATTACGCGACCTTCGCGACCGGGAGCTCCGGGCGTTGCCGCGCCGGTAAGGATGCGATCCACGGGGCGATACCGAGGTATATAGAATGAGCTCCACCCGGCTTCGGACAATTGTGGTACAAGGCCGGTGAGAGCGAGGGTTGTTCGACCGGACACAGGCGGTCCCGCAAGAATTATAACGGTATGTTCCAGTATCTCTCGGAAAATTTTCCGGGAGATTACATTCGGTACAGGAGAGGTATCATGCTGTTTTCTCGTATATGGTCCCAGGCCTCGTGCAGGAGCCGGGGTACGGTCAATGGGTTCAATCCCATGCGTGATGACGTGGAGAACATCTTCAAAAGGAAGGACGAGATTCGGTTGATGGGGATGGCGTCTCCTGAGCTGAGACCAGCCTGCCTGTTGATCCGAAAGAATGTGGGCGATGAAGAGCTCATCAGGTAAATCATCCGGGGAGTCGGCAGGACCCACGACGAGCGCTTTGTTTTTATGTGCCGCCTCGAGGAATGAACAGGCATCTAATTCGGCGGGAACGATGAGTGCCATACCCGGTTGGGCATGTTCTCTGAAAATATGCGGAGCAACTATTCGGTATCCATGATTCCGTACCGTGCCAACAGCCGTATTGTTTTCACCTACCACGAATACGAAATCAGGATTCTGCTCAAGGAGAAGATTGGCCAATCGTTCATCACCGTCGCATCTGGTGATCATCAGTGCTGCTCTACCGCTCCACAGTTGGGCCAGAACCGCGGATGCCATACGGAATTGAAGCTGCCTGGCCGCTGATCTGGCTGACTGGAGAACGTCGAGAAACGTTGCAGGCCGGTTTCTGGGGTCAGGGTGTATCATCGAATCAACGAGTCCGGCGAGAGCGGGAGCATGATCAAGCATACGTTCGACGCACGGAGGCGGCGGATCTTTCCTCATGGTGATGAGGGATTCGACATCATTCGATTCGTGGGGAATATGACCCGTGAGGAGTTCATACAGTGAAGCACCCAGTGAATAGATCTCGCTTGGGAGGGTACAGGGATTGCCTGACAGTACTTCCGGAGCCATGTATGCCGGAGTACCGGATAGCGGCGATTCGTCAGAACCGATGAGAAACGTAGTTCCGAAATCCACCAGAGAGAGACCTCCGGTGCTCTTTTCCATGATATTCCCGGGTTTGATGTCTCCATGGAGGAGCCCTCTTGCCGCAGCTTCCTCAAGGGCGGGGCAGAGGCAATTCAGAATGAATAGGGCTTGTTGCGCTGAGCAAAGACCGTATTGTGATCCATCAACGGCAAGTGATCTACCTTCAACGAGTTCCATGACGAGATATCGTACACCGTCCGGGGATCCTCCGATATCGAAGACCCGGGCAATGGACGGATGACTCACCATCCTGCTGAATTTGACTTCCCAGGCCGCGCTGGCCGCGCTGTCCGGTGATCGGGTCAGGATCTTTACGGCCACATCAAGATCAAGCCTCATGTCACGGGCTTTGTAAACCGTACCATATGTTCCTTTCCCCAATATACGACCCAACATGTATCGTCGGTCCAGGATCGATCCTTCTGCGAAGGAATCCGGTTTGTTCATTCGGACCGTGTCACGGGAGTCGATATGTTCGTCTTTTTTCATCTGAGATTCGAACCTGTCATATAAACGTAATGATTATCTTCTTAGTCGCCGCAAAAAGGAATTGCCAATATACATCAACCAGTATGCCTGATGGTAGGGGAAATATTCGGTCAGGGGTGTGGATGTTCGAAGAACGAATGCAATGTTCGGCCATTTGGAGTAGTCTTGGGTAGCTGGCGAATACCCGGAATGTACTGTTTGTTCCAAATCGATATAACGCCCGTTCGCAGATGATGAAGGATAAAAGCGATGAGATGAATATACGAAAATCTATGTATGATAGAGTGACAGTTTTCTTTTCCTGAGTATGGCAAGATACTGTCTTAGTTTCGTGACATTTGGAAAAAGATATTGGAGTTGTTTGTCATCCGCTCGATCCTCTTGAATGGATACATAGATAGATTCGAGTCGGGCATGGTGTCTGGCAGCCCTATTTCTACCTTGAACCGATGAATGGATCCCGAGAAAAATAACAGATAAAAGGATACACGCTGTCACCATATTGAATAGTTTCAATTTGCGAGGGGTTATCTGATTTCCGCCGGAAACGTTAAAATATATTCCGGTCAGTATCAGAACAGATATCCAGAATAACGTTGAGATTGAGATATATCGGGATGAAAGCGCTTGTTCGGTTCCCATCTGAGCCCGCGCCAATCCCGTGGAGAAACCCGCACCTACGGCATATAGAGCAATTCCAATAACCGGGAGAACCCTTTCGAAGTACTTGCCGTGGTGTTTGATGGTAAGGGCGCTGAGAAGTAACAATCCCAGAAGGCCGCAGGCGCCAGCGAGAACCGCACGTGATTGATTAAATGGAAAGAGCGGAGCGCCGATATATGTAAGTATGTATGCAAAGTATGCCCGCCATATACTTAAATCCGGTTCAAATAGGAATCGCTTCATACGATAAACGGGAAGTGTTTGTCGATAGCCCGAAAAGTAGACTGCGAGAAATATTGAGGCGATCAGAAGCCATAGAATGAATTGTTGATATTTCGATTTATTTGATGAATTATGACATGAAATAATTATCAGGCCAATGGGCCATATCAGGTTTCCACTCCCAAACGAACAACCTGCGATCGCCCCCAATCCAATTGATGTCAGAAATGCGAAAGTGGATATTGTACTTTTCGACAAAATCAGTATGGCAGCGACCACCGAGAGATTACAGATGAAGATTTGAATTTGCCAACCCCAGAGCCAGTTCTCCCATTGATTCATCGAAAAGAACAGTATCGAAACAAGGGGAATAAGAATAAGACGGAGGTTGCTATGTAGTAGATCTCCTGTTGAAGTAATCAATCGCCAAATTATAGAAAAGGCACCCAAAGCCAAAATCAGGTTCAGAGTTAATTCGGCGCGAATATCCCAGTTAGTTAATCGAGCGAGATGAACCATGATGAGTTTCGGGATCAGGAGTCGATGTTCGTTATGCTGAGTCCATAGGTCGCGTATACCCCCCCCGGGGGGGGACATACGTTCGATCTGCGGAACCAGTGTCCATTGATCCTGATATGGAATATTCACAGCAAGAGCAGTAATCGACCATATTACTACTAAAAAGGGAATAATAGCAGCTACGATGATGACACAGAAATATCCATATTTGCCTGCTTTGAATCGATTTTTTCTGACTCGGAAAAGATGTATATCTACACCCCCCAAAGATGGCCGGTGTTCACCGGTTTGCCCTGGAGTTTGAGATAATAGAAGAGCTGGCTTTTGTGTGAGTTGAGGTGATCCACCATCTCCAGAAGCCAATCACCGAGCGGGCGTTCCACGGGAGCCCATGGAGCTTTGGTCATTTTGCCCGAAAAATCGTCTTCCGAAACCGAGTTCAGTATTTCCAGCGCGATTTCCTTATCTTTCTGAATGGCTTCCTTTGCTTCATGCAGAGAATCGAATCCCGGAAGTTTCTCGGCGGGAGGGAGCATCTCCTCAGGAGGAGTACTGCTCGGATCGACACCTTCCGGGAATCCCCAGTCACCGGTAACGAAACCCTTCATTCCCGCGCCGCATGAGTTCGAGATGTGATGAAGAAGCTGGCCGGTTGTCATCCAGTTTTCGCCCGATTCCGGTTTCCAGGAAAGCATGTCATCATCCACGAGATCCACGAGACCTTCCGTGGTCCGAAATGCGCCATGTATGCGTTGTCTGAGAATTTCTGAATAGATCATTGTTCCTCTCCCTCGCATGGTGAAAATTCGAAATATATCCCCATAAACATGAATACCGTCGAGATGCCTTGTCAATGGGAAGATTGCCGGAGTAAGGGGATAGGGGGAGGGACGAGGACGTCCTGGTTAAAAGTTGAAGGTTGAAGGTTTGAGATGCCGATCAAGGGACAGGAGACAAGATCAGATAGTTTATCCATCCAAAATGTCGAGACCAATGGCCATTGACTTATGACCAATGACAACGACCTCTGGTCGTAAACCCTTTACGCAAACGGAAGCTCCCAAACATCGAACTTCGAAGTTGGAATATTTGCGATTGCCGATCCCGCTACGCCCCAACTACGCCCGGGTGGCTTCGATGGGTAAACCTCGCAAGCGCTCTTGGCTACAAGGATCAAATTTACGATTGAAAGAAAGATTTTTACTCTTTATTCCTACTTCAACTTTCAACTTGTAACGTTCAACCGGCCGAAGGTCTCGATCAGGGGTCAAGATTCAAGAGTCGACATCCATGGGAGAAGGTTTCTGTCTAATGTTTAATGTTTCAAAATAATAAATTGACATCTGATAGGAAGAATGTAATCTCGTATATACTCACACTGTCTCATCAACCGATCTTACCATCTTGAAGATATTTTGACCACTCATTCGCATACCGTTTGTTAAGTCGGTCGCATCATCCATTCATTCTCCCAAAATCCGAGGAGGATTCATGAGACAACGTTTCCCCGTTCTGTCATGCCTTGCTATTCTCATTATGTCCTTACTTGCAGTTCAGGGACATGCCGATGGAGTCACGATTATCATTCACGGATGGCATGTTGCGGCATCCGAACCGTGGTGGACAGGTTCCATGCAGGATGCCATTGACGATGAATGGCTGCAAGACGAAGAACGATTCGGAAAAATTACCGTAACCGGTACATTGGGTAATCTCACCGCCACGTGTAACCCGTGGAATGTTGATTTGTCGTCTTCGAATACAGGGGAAATCGTAGTCCGGGTGGATTGGCATTTTGTCGCGGATCATCTTATCCATCGCATTCCGGCGCAGGATGTCGCGGCCGTAATCGCTCCAAAGATCTACCAGGGACAGAGCGGAGAAAATCCCCTGGCTGAACTGCCCATTCATCTCATCGGGCATAGTCGTGGTGGCGGTATGGTCTGTGAACTGGCACGTCTCCTCGGGGAGCAGGGGATCGAGGTCGATCAGGTAACGCCGCTGGACCCTCATCCACTCACTACTTCAGATCCGCAAACGATTCCCCCGGTTTTAGATACACCCGTTGCGGTTTATGAAAACGTTCTGTTCATCGATACGTACTGGCAGGATATCGACTGGCCGAAAGGAGAATACATCTCCGGTGCATATAATCGACTCTGGTCGACCATGCCGGGCGGGTATCACGGTAATGCCAACGCTGCTCTCGACGATGTCGCGGATCATCTGAACATCCACCTTATGTATCACGGAACCGTTGATCTCAATACACCGGCATACGATGGTGCTGATACGTGTGGATCATTCGAACGCGGTAACTGGTTCAATGATTACGAGACCGACAACGGGATCGGCGGTGCAAAGACGGGATTTTATTACAGCCGTATCGCAGGTCAGGCTGATCGATTGACTACCGATACGCCGGTAATCGGAGGAGATCAGGTAATCGACGGATACCACAATGATGCACTTCTGGGAGGTTCGGGTGCCCGTTCTTCACTGAGCTGGACATCCGCGTCCTGGCCGAACGTCGTAACCGTGGGCATTGAAAAAGACGGTTCGCCTCTCCCCGCCACTGATTGTTACATTGTGGCGGGCGATGTACTGAATGTTACGTATATATATCGGGATTACTCATCAGGAGGAACGGTTACTCTGACGTATGATACGGATCGGAATCCGTACAATTCGAACGACATCGCGGCCATCGCAACATCGAGCTATACCTCAACGGGATCAAGCCTGGCTTCAGATTCGGATTCATGGGATACCTCTCCACTTTCCGCCGACGACTACGGGTATGTACGCGTGGAGATCGATAATGGATCTCACCGGCGCTATATCTACGGCTCGCCGAAAATTCACATCCTTGAGGAAAACTTTGAGATCGATCTTTCATCCTCAGTCCAGATTGACACCCTGGTTCTTGATTGGGACACTGTACCACCCGCGACATCGTATTGGGTATACGGTGCATCGAACGATGCATATTTTGATCCTCAGGTTGAGAGTCCATTCGCATTTCGACAGGCGGTCACCGCTGAAACTACCTGGTCATCCGATTCCGGTATCGGCGATCCGGACACGAATTGGACGTATCTGGTAATTGCTGTTGACGGGGCGGATAATGAGATCGGTCGTTCCAACAGGATCGGAGAGCATGATTTTCTGTTGCCGTGAGGCGGATGGGGCAAGGGGCAAGGGTCATTAGATGGGAGACAAGAGAACGAAAGGGAAATTGCACATTCCGCCTTGTAAAGGATAACAAATAGCACTATTCTAACGTTAGAATAGTGCCTGGTGTGTGTTTCAACTGTGGAGGGCCACGCTTCGTCGTGGCCGGATGTTGGAGCGGCGTGAGCCGCGACACGATGGTGTCTTGTGCTCGCGTGGACGTCAGTGCGATTTCCAGGCTCCACCATGGTTTCGCCACCTTCACGGGAAGCCCGAAAGCTTGGGTATGGTAGGCTCCACTGTTGACTTAGACTCTATTCTTCATAGATACAAATTTCCATGACATCAGGCAGGGATTTCCTTTCAACCGTGAGGGCTGCCATGAGAGAACAGGATAGCGCACTCGTGGAGGCGGTGGAGTGCGTTTTATACGAGAATGATTTTCGACGGGTCATTATTCAGATCATGAAATCCGCACAACGACTTCTCAAGGCCGAAGCCGCCTCGTTGTTCCTCGTAAACCGCCGGACGAGGCATCTGGAAATGGCGGCATCAACCAACCTTCCAAGAAGAATGGAACGTCTCATCAAGTTTCCCATCGGGATAGGTGTTGCGGGATGGGTAGCGGAACACGGGCAGTCGGTGAATGTGGAAAATATAGTTCACGATCGACGGCATTACGAAGGTGTCACAAAACTCACCGGATATCAGACTAAGGGGTACCTGAGTGTACCATTGAAAGTCGGATCTCAAATCCTCGGAACGATCCAGGTTCTGAATCAAACTCAAGGTGGCAAGTTCACGGAAGAAGACCAGGCCCTGTTGGAAGGATTTTCAGTTATTGCGGCCCTTGCGCTGCGAAAAAACCAGATGCATGCCGTAGCTCTGGAGAAAAAACGAATACAGAGTGAACTGGCTGTGGCCAATGCATTCCAGCAAAAGATGCTTCCCAGTGTATTTGATCCGCCGGAAACCATTCGTATTGATGGTTACAACCGACCTGCACGGCAGATGGGGGGCGATATATACGATGCGTTTGCATTCTCCACCGGATACTGTTTTCTGGTGGGAGACGTAAGCGGAAAGGGGCCGGGCGCAGCCCTCTGGATGGCCAGCCTCTCGAATCTTCTTCATTTTCTTGCTCATCAGGGAAAGAATCCCATGACTGAGATTAACGTTATCGACCAACACCTGGCGAACACCATGCCGAGTGGGCTCTTCATAACCCTTTTTATATGTACGATTGAAGGTGGAATGCTCCGCTATACGGGGGCCGGTCATAATCCCGCTCTTCATATCAGCAAGAATGGAACCCTGTCGGAGTTGCAATCCTCAGGCCTTCCTCTCGCACTCATGCCTGATCTCCCACGTGAAATACACGAAACCGAATTGAAACCCGGAGATCGACTGGTGCTTTACAGCGACGGCGTGGTTGAAGCGGAAAATCAATCTGGTGATATGTACGAACTGTCTCGTCTGAAGAGTATTTGTATGCGATCGAGGAAAGAATCACCAACCGAAATGATTACAAAAATTCGGAGATCAGTCGGTCGATTCACTGGAGGGGCGGAACAATCAGACGATATCACCCTCCTTGTCGTGGCGGCGAATGAGGAGAGAGAGAAGAATTTATGAATGCTGATCCCACTTCGCCC
>Ga0272441_10016563_pt1 | contig 10176 bp, 8 predicted proteins | sample SSMProp6N_FD_193582 | JGI IMG/M metagenome (GOLD analysis project Ga0272441, IMG submission 193582) | Marine sediment archaeal communities from Little Sippewissett salt marsh, Falmouth, MA, United States - SSM-Prop-6N | ecosystem: Environmental > Aquatic > Marine > Wetlands > Sediment ... | reverse complement strand
CGGCGTAATAAATCGTCTTCTCTCCTTTGCCCTTATGCCTCTTTTCGGCCTGGCCCAGGGATTTCAGCCGATTGCAGGCTACAACTACGGGGCGAAAAACAGAGACAGGGTGGTTCAAAGCGTCAAGCTGTCCATATCTGCAGGGTCCATATCAAGTGTTTTCTTTTTTCTGATTATGATGATAATTCCCGGTATTTTAATGAAGATGTTTACCTCGGAATTAGAGCTTATAGAAATCGGCACGAAAGCTCTGAGGTACGTCGTTTTAGCTATGCCTCTCCTCGGCATTCAGGTAATAGGAGCAACCTATTTTCAGGCTGTAGGAAAAGCCGGCCCCGCACTCTTTCTTGGAATGTCCAGACAGATACTCTTTCTTATACCTCTGACCCTGATCCTGCCGAGAATTTTCGGTCTGGACGGAGTATTCGCTGCCTTTCCTACTGCTGATATACTTGCTTCTTTAGTAACATTTTTATGGTTAGTAAAAGACGTGAGAGGATTAAAAACTGAACTTATGCCTGATTTGGGAACAATATCTTAAGAGATAAGAATATCGGATTCCTGTGCAAACAGGAATCCGATATTCATTAATCAATCTTACATCCCGAAACTGCAGGCAAGGCTGTTGGTTCGTAAAACGACCCAGTTGCCCCGCAGGGATTTTGTATTGCCCAGGTAAAATTTGAAGTAGTAATTCGGGTCCATGGGACTGTAAACCTTTACAAGACCCGTATCGCCGTTAACTTTCAGTTTAATCGGCAGAACTACATTCTTCGAGAGATTGTTCAGCAGATAAGCATACTTGTTAAGATCAATACTCTTCTTAAGTTCCATAAAGGTATGAGTTTTGCTCTCATAAACCTGTGCGCTCAGGCCTTTTGGGATATCTTTAGATACAGGATTTGCATCATAATTAAGCCATAATAAATATGACTTGCCGCTTCCCCAAGATTTCCTCGGCCATACTGAGTCCGCGAAAACATGGATACCAAAGCCACCGTGCAGATCTTCCGCTCCGCCTACGTATTTCACATTAAAGGAGTAAACCCTTGTCCCCATCTGAGGAGCCCGGATGTTTATCTTAGCTAAGGGTTCTTTTGTATCCATTTGATAGAGGCGATCTCCCATCATTTTCCAATCGCCTTCGGCAAACTGATACTCCGGCAGACCGCTTTGAGCTGCAACAGCCTGCAATACGCAGAGGGAAAGAATAACCATTACGATGATTCCAACTAATTTGTTCATATTGCTTCTACCTTCCTTAAAACAATGGAGTTATTCTGGTTTCATGGTATGATGCCTTTCCCTTCACGTCAAGAATTTTTATTCTGAAAGGCAAATTTTCTTTGATATTAAGCCTCTTTCACCCCACTTACAGGATCATTTCCGCACCCTGCCTGCGAATACCTACTGTTGTCACGCAACCTTCCCCGAAAATTCTTTCCATCCGCCTGCAGTATTCCCCGGAACCTGCCTCGGGAAGAAATACCAGAATAGTACCGGCGAAGCCTCCTCCATGGACCCTGCAGGCTCCTTCACCGATTTCAGCGATATATTCCTCCGTAAGGGCAAGGGCAATACCGACCTCCTGATTTTCCGGGTCTTCGGCAACAGAAATGTTCTGCAGAAGCCTCCAGGAAGAACTCCCGGAATCCCGCACCAGGCCGAGGAAAGCAGTAAAATCGCCCTTTTTCAAGGATTCCACCTGTTCTTCCACCCTCCTGTTTTCCTGAAAGAAATGGAGGGACCTGAGAACAGCTCTGTCCCCGCAGTTTTTCCGGATTTCAGGAATATTTTCCATAAACTGAAGATAATCCACCTCCCGTAAATTCCGCCTGCCGAAAGCACCGGCAGCTCTTCGCATCTCTTCGGGGATAGACGCATATTCGGGTATAAGATTTGCATGATGTCCTTTGGTGTCCACAACAAGGATTACATACCCGTAGTCCTGAATAGCAAAATCAACCTGTTCAACCTCAGGATTTCCGGGATCATGAAAATCAATAGCCACGATCCCGCCAAGAGAACAGGCGATCTGGTCCATGAGCCCGCTGGGTTTACCCATATAGGTATTTTCCGCAAACTGGCCGATTTTCGCGATTTCCAGGCTGGGGACCCGGTTATCATTGAAAAGACCGTTCAATATAGAGCCGATGGTCACTTCTATTACCGCGGAAGAGCTGAGTCCTGATCCCGGGAGCACATCACTGTGAATCACTGCTGTAAATCCGCCGTACCTGCAGCCGTTTTTCCGGAATCCCGCGGCCACGCCACGGATAAGGGCTTCAGTTGTTCCTTTTTCTTCAGGACGGACCTCAAGGGAGGTGAGGTCTACTTCAAAGGGCCTGTCAAAACCCCTGGACACGCACACGACCCTGTTGTCATTTCCGGGGCCTGCAGCTGATAGAGCGTCCAGGGTAACACTCCCTGCCAGGACCCTGCCGAGGTTATGGTCGGTGTGATTTCCTCCTATTTCGGTTCTCCCGGGGACACTGAACAGATGGCAGTCAACATCTCCGAAGGTACGGGTGTACTCCTGGGAAAGGGAGATATATCTTTTTTTCGCAGAATCCAAATGGTCCCTGCCGTAATATTCCTGCAGCTTTGTCTTAACTTCCTCAGAGAAGCCGGAAGATGGAATCATGGTTTACTCCTTTTGAAAAAAATATGCACAATTTTCAGAACAATAAGTATCTTATCCCAAAGGGGGAGCTGTGATCCAGGGAGATTTTTTTACCAGATTTAACATTGATCCATTGAGTTTTGACAGGAGCGGCCTTAAGTGGGAAGATCTGCTGAGGATCTCAGAGGATTATTCAGAGAAAATTGCAGAATTAAAAACCGAAGCACAAAGAATCGTTGAGAAAATTCTTACCTTTTCCTCTATCCATTCCATAAATTACCGCATTAAAGATAATGAACACCTTATAGAAAAAATTATCAGGAAGGTTATAGCGAATCCTGCAAGAAAAATCACCCTGGAAAATTATCAGGAAGAGATCACGGATCTTATCGGGATCCGGGCCCTCCATCTATTTAAAGAGGACTGGATCCATATTCATTCCTTTCTTACGGAAAACTGGAATTTCAAGGAGCAGCCCATTGCCTATGTGCGGAACGGTGATGCCCAGCGGATCCTGACCTATTATCAGGAGAACAACTGCAGGATTGAAATCCATCCATACGGCTACCGTTCCGTTCATTACGTTGTTTCAGAAAATACAGGGAGAAAATATCATTACAGCGAAATTCAGGTCAGGACCCTTTTTGAGGAAGCCTGGGGTGAAATAGATCATGGTGTTCGTTATCCCTATTTTCAGGATAATGACCTTCTCCTCAGGCTTTCTTCGATTCTTAACCGTCTTTCAGGAAATGCCGATGAACTGGGGACTTACATGCGGTATCTGAAAGATAAAACCGAGATAACGGAAAAAAATCACACCCGGGAAATCGCTGAAAAAAATGCCCTTATTGACTCCCTCCGGCGTAAAGTCTATGAATTAGCAATCGACAAGGAACAGAAAAGCGCTATTGCCAGCACCCTTGACGATCTGAAAGAAGAGGAAAAACAGGGCATTACTGTAGAGGAAAATTTCCCCTGGCTTGATTCCCTTATTGAATCCCCGCTCTTTCATAACATCACCTCTCAGCTTGAAAAACTCGTTTCCAGCAACCAGATTAAGCCCATTGATATTTCCGAAGATGAAATGAAGATGGTGCAAAACGCCAGGGAAGAATTAATGAAGCTTCTCGGTGACCCGGTTAAACTTCAGAAATTTCTCAATGACGACCATACCCGGAAATTAATCGGCAACATTGAAGATTCTTAAACCGCCTTTCCTGAACTGCCGAAGAGACGCATGTACCCTTTTATTTTTTCCTTCAGAGATTTCCGTGCCTGAATGAGAACATCACCCGGAAGACCGGAGCCCATAACTGTATAGGGATTATAGTCCGGGCTGACCTCCCTGCATGCCCTTTTCAAGGCCTCAAAATAAACCCTTTTTAAACTGCTTCCCACATTGATTTTAGCTATTCCCGAACCGGCTGCCGCAGCCAAATCACTCTCCGCAACGGAACTTGCCCCATGAAGCACCAGGGGAACCGGTACTTTACCCCGTAATATCCGGAGATGATCTAGATCAAGATGCACCATCTTTGCTCCATGAAGATGAATCTGCCCGATATCCACGGCACAGGCATCAATTCCTGTTTCCCCGACAAATTTCCGGGCCTGTTCCGGATCCGTCATAACGATCGCTTCATTCATTTCCGCCGGTTTCAGTCCTGCACCGGGAAGGGGCGTCAGTTCTCCTTCCACCGCGGTTCCTGTTCCCCGGGTCTTTTCAACCAGAGACCTTACTGCGGAGGTTTGTTCTTCAAGGCTGCAGTTTTCATCGGTAAACATCACGCAGTGAAATCCTAAATCCACAGCCTTTTCCACCCACTGCATATTCGCCGATTCATTAAATAAAAGACAGCAGGGAACGGAAATACTCCTGCACACCTCCAGACCGAGGGCCGCATAGCAGGAAAGCCCATCCTTCTCAACCCTCTCCGTATGGGGAAGGAAAATACCGCTGAATCCGAGAATTACCGGAGATTTTTCCTCTTCAGCGGCATCAGCTGCCGCCAAAAGGGATTCCAGATTCCAGCTTTCGAAGTATCCCAGAGCGTATCCCTTTTTTTGCGCATCACCTAAAAGTTCTCTAAAAGATGTTACAGCCATTACCTTTTCCTCCCTGCACCCTTTTTTCCGCACTTCATACCTGCTGAAAGCCCGAGGTATCGAAACCTGTCCGCCGCACCCTGAAGCAGAATAGATCCGTTTCCCGCGGATACCAGGACGTTTTTACTGCCGATCTTGAGAATTGTCCCCGGAGCTTCTAATCGTCCTGTTCCCGGGCCGCACACAGCCAGGTCGACAAAGATCTTTTCCCCAGATATCTTAAAAAAACTCCGGCCCGGGGCCGCGCAGATCTGCCTGCAGAGAGTTTCCCGGGGTTTTGAAAAATCAATATGAAAATCCGATTCATCAACAGAAGAAAAATAGGATCCCTGACTCTCATCCTGGGCGCGGAGCCGGAATTTGCCGGAACCGCACTCTGTAATGAGCCGGGAAACAAGGGGCACGCTTTTATCGGTAATTCTTGAATAGAGAGACGCTACACTGTCAGATGCCCGGGTTCTTACCTTTACCTGATACAGCACAGGTCCTGTATCTATTCCGCCGTCCATTCGGTGGACCGTCAGCCCTGCGGTTTTGTCCCCTGCCTGCAGGGTGCGGAAAACCGGATGTTTGCCCCGGTATTTCGGCAGAAGGGACGCATGGAAATTGAAGACACCGAACCGGGGCAGGGCCAGAAGTTCGGGACCGAGTTTTTTCGTGTAAGCCACTGCAATCATAATGTCCGGAATCATTGTGCTAAGTTTTTTCAGAATTTCCTGTTTGTTCGGATTTTCAGGAGATAACACCGGCACACCCATTTCCCCGGCCCGAGAAGTAAAGGCATCTTTTCCTTCCGGTTCCGCCCTGTTGGTTGATGTCCAGTTGTCCTTCGGAGCTGCAACAACAGCCCCCAGGACGCAGGAACATTCAGTTAGGACTTTAAAATGACGGTTGCTGAAGGGGTTCCGGGGATCTCCGAAAAAAACAACTTTCTGCACTGCCGTAAGCTTCTCCTAGGTAAAGGTGATGTTTTTAAAGGCCCGGGTCCGCTCTTCCAAAGGCTTCTCCACAGCCATCCGCTCGATACTTGAACCGAGCTGTATTCCATGACAGCAGGTATGATTCAAAACATACTGGCCGTCTTCCGGGTTCACCAGGGCAGCCCCGTGGGCAAGAAGAATGATATCGGGCTTCAGTTTCTTTGCTAACTGAAAATGCCTTTCAGAACGCTCCGCCATCTCCTCCAATCCAACGCTTTCTGCATACCCCGTGGAGCCGCCCCTGGTGATGCCTGCATGGAAAATGAAAACATCCGGCGCCGCTTCCCGGATAAGCTTTTCCGTATCCTCTTCATTAAAAGCATATCCGATAGCCAGGAGGTCCTGTTCCTTTGCCAGTTTGAGCATCTCAATCTCATGATCATAACCGAGGCCTGTCTTTTCCAGGGTCTTTCTGAACTCACCGTCGAACCATGCGACTGTGGGGAAATTGTGCACCCCGGAAAAACCGATCCTGCCGCATTCCTCCAGAAATCTCCCCATGTCCCGGAGGACATCAACACCGTTCAGTCCCGCGATAACCGGAACCTCTTTAGCCTGGGGGAGGACCTCCCGCTCTCCCATCCGAAAGACCATGTCATTGGCATCAGCCATGGGAAGCATCCCCGCCAGAGACCCGTATCCCTGCATCCGGAAATACCCGGTATTGTACACACCGAGGATATCTATGCCGCCCCGCTCGATAAATTTTGCACAGATTCCGCTCCCGGCTCCTGTCATTACAAGGGGGTTTCCTTTCTCTATTTCAGCCCGGAGGCGCTGTAAAAAATTCTTCCTGGAATATCGTACTGCCACTGTGTTCCTCCTCAGTTTCTTTCCTTAATCAGGGAGAGAAGGCATTCCGCCGATTCCACGGCAAAATCCTCATCTTCAATATTCAAGTCTCTGGTTATCACCTTGATGTTGCCCCTGAGATTGTCCTTAAGAGCAGTTACAAAAGCTTCATCAGCCTCAGGGTCCCAGAAATCCCCCCCCTCCCTGGCGTAACTGTCGAATCCCCCTGCGGGGATCATAAAATAGGCTTTATCTTTGGTATGCTGAAGACGCTCTGCAACTTCAATACCCACTTTCCGCATCTCCTCCTTATTGAGCCGGACATCAGTAATCTGAGGGCTGTGGCGCACAAGGGTCCTGGTGTTAAAAGGCGGAGGAACGGTTTCAGGTTCATTGTAAACAAGGACTTCAATTGCTCCCGGTGCGAAGACCTGTGGAATCCCGAGCTTTCCCGCCCAGGTGAGGCGCTCAGGCCCGCCGTTTAAAAGTGCGTCAAACATATAATTGGAAACTTCAATAGTGGAATAATCAAGAACGGCGCTGATTAATCCCTCTTTCATCATCTGCTCCATTGCCCTGCCTCCGGGGCCGATGGCGTGAAAAACAATAGTTTCATACCCTGCCTGTTCAAGGACTTTTTTCGCCCGCATCGCTCCCTGGGTTGTAATACCCACGGTTGTCACTGCGACAAGGGGATGCTCGCTCCGTTTCAGTGAAACAGGGGACGCAGCCATACCGCATACAGCAGATGCAGCATTGGCAAGGATTTTGCGGGTGACCGGATTAAGGCCCATGATATCGGCAACGGAAAACATCATGGTAATGTCTTTTATGTCCACCCATGGAGCTACATTGCCGGAAGCCATGGTGGATACCATCACCTTCGGGAACCCGTAAGGAAGGGAGCGCATCACTTTGGTACAGAGGGTTGTTCCCTGGGTCCCGCCCATGGCAATAATCCCATCAATCGCGTTTTTCTCAAAGAGATCCTGCACAATACGGGCAGCTCCTTCTGCCATAAGGGGCGCGGCGGTTTCCCTGCTGGGATCCTTTAAAAGTTCGTCAAGCTCTGTCCCCCCTGCCCGGGCCACTTCTTCCCGGGAAATATCAGCCTGGGCCCGGGGGTTTCCCACTACACCGGTATCGATGATCAATGCCTTATGCCCGCAATTATTTATCTGTTCCCTGACATAATCCGCTTCCGGCCCCTTGGTATCCAGGGTTGCCAGAACAGCAATTACTTTTTCTTTCATAATTATTCCTCCGCCAGTTTTTCCGCTGATATTCTGTCCGTTACCAGCACATCAATCAGATTCCCTTTCAGGGCACCCCGTATCGCAGCCTCCTTTGCGGCGCCTCCGCCGATGCCGATTACACAATCTATTTTTTTAATTTCCTCCAGGGTAAGGCCGATTACCCGGTCGTCAAAATCAGACTTCACAGCAGTACCTTGTTCATTGAAAAATCTCAGGTTGATGTCCCCTGCAGCTCCCCTGCTGATCAGGCCCTGCAGCTCCCCCCAGGATGTTATTTTACCTTCCTGAACCAGGATTGAGTTCCTCCTGGGGGCACCGATTGCCATAACCGCCACATCAGCCCCCCTTCCTTCTCTCAGGGCCGCTGCAATATATGGATCAAGGAGGAGTTTTTCCTTTGCTTCTTTTGAACCGGCAACACCCGGTGAGGGAAGAAGAACTGCTTTGCCGCCTAAATATCGGGCCAGCCTCCTGGTCAGGTCCGCACCATGAACTTCATTGTTCGGGTCCCCGAGGCCGCCGAGTCCCTGAACCACAGTGATGGTTTTTGCCGGGGCTTCCATTCCTGCGAGAGCCGATACCACTCCCTTCAGTCCGCCCCCCCAGCTTATGACGATTCTGTCCCCCGGGCTGATAATTCTGACCAGGTATTCCGCCGCAGCTGCTCCTACTTCAAGTGAAGAGCGTACCTGGTCTTCGTAAGAGAACACTTCCGTTACCACCGCTTCACGGAGACCGTATTTTTTTTCCAGTTTTCGTTCCAGTTCCGGAAACACTCCTGTTACGGGCTGAATAGATATCCTGACAACTCCTTCTTCCCTGGCCCGCTTGAGAAAACGCTGGACTTTCTGCCTGGAGAGGCTGAGTTTTCCTGCAATCTGCTGCTGGGTGAGGTTGTCGAGATAATAAAGGCGGGATATCTGTGAAAGGAGCCGCTTGTATTCAAATGCTTCCATGATCTTCCATCCGGAAACCTGCAGGTGGGCAAATGCCCATTTATTTTCAGATGCTTGGATTGTATGTCATAGCCTCCGGATTTGTCAAGGAAGAGTTTTACTGCGGCAGGAACAGCCGTGTTTCAACGAATTTCTGGGCTCCCCGCTTTTTATTGGTTATATCTACTTTGCCGCCCTGGACTTCCATAAAACGTTTTACAATCGACATGCCCAGGCCGGTGCCTCCGGAATAAGCTTTTGTTGTTTTATACATTTGAAATGCCTCATCAATATCGTCAATCCAGCCGGGGTTTATCACCAGTACTGTTATTCCCCCGGCCTCCAGCCAGGTAATAACATCCACGGCTCCGGATTTTCCGTGACGTACGGCATTGGTAAGGACATTTTCCAGGGAGACGGAAAAGAGATAGGAGTCGGCAATGATTTCATCTGTTTTATCACTTAAGGCATAGCGGAAACTTTTTCCCTCTTCCGTTGAATCTTCAATCACCCCATGGCCGATTCTGATAATCTGATTGTTGAGATCATACTCCTCCTGCCGCACGTCATATTTCCCTGATTCGATCCGTGCTAAATGAAGGAGGGTCTTCAGTATTTTTGTCATATCCTCGACTTTAGCAGTGATTTTTCCGTGGTAATATTCGATGAGCTTTTTCTCCTCATTGTAGTTCAGGAGATCGAGTATTTTCTGAAATTCATCATAAATGACCTGGGAAAACCCTTTGATCGGGGTCAAAGGCCTCATGAGCTCATGACAGAGAATTCCGATAATGCCGATATCTTCCATGAGTTTCTGTCCCCGCTCATATTCAAAGATCCCGTAAAGCTCCCGTTCCGCCATTCTTCCGTAGTAACTGAGAAAAGCAGTTTCCTGACCGATCGTTTTGTCATCCCCCCGGCATATCAGAACCGCTTTTCCATCAAGAAGGGGAATTAAGCCGTAGTATTCCTTCTGATTATCACTCTGTACAATGGTCAGCTCTTTTGTATTCTCAAGAGTAAAAGAGGAAGGGAGAGCTATTCTGCCTATTCTTGCAAGCTCGATCAAATCGCCGTCAGGATCAACAAGAAACAGCCCAGCTCCCGGAAATGCAAGGGGCCGGAAAGCGCCCTTTTTCTCAAAACCTAATTCTTTATTATAGGATCCGCATAATCCTTTCAGAATAATCGCCTTTTTCGTTTCACTGTCTTCCGCTTCTCTCAGTTTCTCTGATACCAGTCTCCGCAGGTCATAACGGTTAACCCGCCCTTTCAGCTCCAGATGTTCCTTCCATAAGAGGGAAAAGGCTTCCACAATGCCTGATTCACCCCGGGTCTTAAGAATATCCTTTAATACTTGGGGAATTGCATCGGACCTGGTTATTTCTTCTATACTGTTATTATGCGTTTCCTTCATCCATAAAACCTTTGCCGTTCCTGTAAGGAGGTACGGAAAAATACTGTGCCATGCTCTGGGCAACATC
>Ga0272441_10016562_pt1 | contig 10176 bp, 10 predicted proteins | sample SSMProp6N_FD_193582 | JGI IMG/M metagenome (GOLD analysis project Ga0272441, IMG submission 193582) | Marine sediment archaeal communities from Little Sippewissett salt marsh, Falmouth, MA, United States - SSM-Prop-6N | ecosystem: Environmental > Aquatic > Marine > Wetlands > Sediment ... | reverse complement strand
GTCGACGAGCATGCGCAAGACCGGCCCGGCCTCGACGCCGCGGATGTTCTCGATCTCGGCCCGCGTGACCGGCTGGCGATAGGCGACGATGGCCAGCGTCTCCATGGCCGCCTGGCTGAGCCGATCTCGCGACCGGCTGCGCAGGACACGCCGGACGTAAATGTTGAACTCCGGCAGCGTCATCAGTTTGTAGCCGCCCGCGACCTCGACGATCTCGAACGCCCGCTCGGTGCGGCGATAGTCTTCGTTGAGGCGCTCGACGACCTCGCGGACCGCCGCGGGGGTGGCGTCCTTGCGTTCGAGCGCCGCGGCGATCCGCTCGGCCGACAGCGCGTCCTCGGAGGCAAAGAGGACGGTCTCCACGATCTGGTCCAGGCTGCGCGCGGCCACGGGCGTTCACTCCTTCCCCAGGGCATCGGTGATGCGGGCGACCGCCCGGCGGACGCCCTGCTTGACGGCGTTCGAGGTGATCGTCGCCGCGGTCATCGCGTCGACCCGGTCGAGCTGCTCCACGGTGCGCCCCGTGAACTGGTCCAGGAAGACGTTCTCGAAGGGCTCCACCTCGCCGCGGTGGCTCGCGCCCAGCGCGTGCCCCGTCTTGTCCCACAGCGTCCACGTGCTGCGCGTCAGGCTCACGTTGGCCCCGAGGCCGGGGGTCTCCTGCTGGCTGAGGACGGCCACGCGGCAGAGGGCCATCGTGCCGGCGTCGACGCTGACCAGGACGCGGACGTTCGACGAGTAGCCCTGGGCGGCGCCTCGGGCGGCGTAGCGCACGGCCTTGCCCTGGGCGTCGCGTTCGGCGTAGACGTCGCTGGCGTCGTCGCGCGATCCGGCCCGCAGCTCGATCTTGCCTTCGGGCAGCACCTGGCGCAGCGCCAGGTCGAACTGCTCGCGCTCCTTGGCCTGGACGCGGGCCTGGAACGCGGCAAAGAGGACGGCCACGCCGCCGCCCATCACGAGGCAGATCAGGCCCAGGACAAGAACGAATCGAAGTGCGGTTTTCATCTCACGTTGCCTCCGGCTTCTTCAGCGCGGGTGCCATGCTCATCCCGGCGCGCCGGGACGTGAGCATGTGTGTCACTCCGGGGGTGGCATGGCGACACCGAAGGGGTCGCCATGATCCGCCCCATGATCCGGCTTGAAGCCCCATGGCGACCCGCCGGGGCGTGTCGCCATGCCACCCACTGTCATGTCACGCCGCCTCCGGCTTCTTTTTGGCGACCTGGCCGAAGACGCGCGGCCGGGTCCATCGGTCGATGAGCGGCACCGCCGTGTTCATCAGCAGGATCGAGTAGCACACGCCCTCGGGATAGCCGCCGTAGAGGCGAATGAGCGCGGTCAGCACGCCGCAGCCGACGGCGAAGATGGCCTGCCCCTTGCCGGTCAGGGGGCTCGTGACCATGTCGGTGGCCATGTAGAGCGCCCCGAGCATGAGGCCGCCGCAGAGGACGTGATAGCCGACGTAGTGCCAGCCCGCGGTGCCGCCTGCCTGGAACGCGGCCGCCCACGTCCAGACGGCCTCGCCGCCGGGGCCGGCCACCTTGAGCGGCAGCACCCCGGCCAGCAGCGCCACCGTGCCGACGTAGAGCACCGGCACGTGCCAGCGCACGGTGCCGCGCGCCACCAGGTAGATCGCGCCGATCACCAGCAGCAGGGCGGAGACCTCGCCGAGGTTTCCGCCGACGTGTCCGAGGAAGGCGTCCCAGAGGGTGACCGCCCGGGTGAACGTCTCGCCGGCGGCCTGGAAGCCCTGGGCGGGCAGGTGCTCGGCGAGGACCGAGACGTCGGGCGACCCGTCGGCGATCTCCTTCATGACCTTCAGGGGGCTGGCGCCCGTGATGACGTCGACCGGGGGCGCGGCGCCGCCGCCCGTGCCGACGTTGACGGCCACGTGGCGGAAGAAGTCGGCCGCGCGGCCCAGGAGTCCGTCGCCCGGCTCGGCCAGGCGCACCAGCGGGTACTGCGACGGGTTCATGTCGGCCGGGTAGCAGTTGTGAACGATCGCGCGGCCCACCAGGGCGGGGTTCCAGATGTTGTAGCCCAGGCCGCCGAAGCAGTGCTTGGCGATGAGGATGGCCGCGGCGCTGCCCACCACGGGGACGAACCAGCGGACGGTCGCCGGCATGCAGAACGCCACGAGGATGCCGGTGACCACGGCCGAGCCGTCGGCAACGGTGACCGCCCGGCTGCGGAACTTCTGGACGGCCGCTTCGGCGACCACGGCGGTGGCCACGCTCAAGGCCGTGACGAACCACGCGCGCCAGCCGAAGAAATAGCCCGAGGCCACCAGCGCGGGCGCGAGCGCCGCCACGACCGACCACATGATCCTCGGCACGGAGTCGGCCGTGCGGATGTGCGGCGACGATGTGACGGTCAGTGGGGCCATTCTGGTTTCCAGTCGCACCGAATCGCGTTCAGGTCTTGGCCACCTTGGCCTGTTCCTGCGTTTTGCGTTCGCGCTCGCGGGCGAGGTTTTTGCGCCGCTCGCCCTTGAGGAACCGGATGTAGTGCACCAGCCGCCGGCCCGACGGGCAGGCGTAGGCGCACGAGCCGCACTCGATACAGTCCATCAGGCCCGTTTCCATGGCCTGGTCGAGCGCGTCGAGCTGGCCGTCCTCGTACGCCTCGCCCAGGGTGCTGAGCGTGCTGGCCACGAGGCCCGACGGGCAGACGTCGACGCACTTGCCGCAGCGGATGCACTGCCGGTGCTCGAACGCCTCGGGCGCCCGGAGGCACACCAGTCCGCTGAGCCCCTTGACGGTATACGTGTTGGTGCCGGCCAGGGCCAGGCCCATCATCGGTCCGCCCATGATGACCTTGCGGGTGTCGTCTCGCAGGCCGGCGGCCTCCAGGAGCGCCTCGACGCTCGTGCCGATGCGGGCGGCGAAGTTGGCCGGCCGCTCGACGCCGTCGCCGGTGAGGGTCATGACGCGGTCCACCAGGGGCCGCCGCCACCGGAGGGCGTCGAACGCCGCCTTGGCCGTGCCGACGTTCTGGACCACCACGCCGACGTCGGCCGGCAGGCCGCCCGAGGGCACCTCGCGGCCGGTGAGCGACTTGATGAGCTGCTTCTCGGCCCCCTGCGGATATTTGACGGGCAGGGCGACCACGTCGACGTTCTCAAGCTCCGCCGCGGCGCTCTTGAGGACCTCGCAGGCGTCCATCTTGTTGTCCTCGAGCGCGATGACGCCCCGCGGAGCGCCCGTGGCGTGCATGAAGACCTGGAGTCCCTCGACGATGGCGGCCGGCTCGGCGAGCATCAGGCGGTGGTCGCACGTGAGGTACGGCTCGCACTCGGCCCCGTTGAGGACGACCCACTCGGTGGTGGCGCCTCTGGGCGGCGCGAGCTTGACGTGCGTCGGGAACGTCGCCCCGCCGAGGCCGACGAGCCCGGCCTGGGCCACGGCCTCGCGGACTTCCTCGGGCGACATGGCGGTCCAATCGCGCTCCTGGTTGCACTCGCCGTGCCAGGCGTCGAGGCCGTCGGCCTCAATCTCAACCGCCTCGACCGGCGCGCCCGTCACCGGATCGGTCATGGTGGTCAGGCGCTTGACGGTGCCGCTCGTGGGCGCGTGGACCGCCGCGCTGATGAACCCCGAGGGGCGGCCCAGCAGTTCGCCCTTGGCCACGTGGGCGCCCTTCTCGACCACGGGCGTGCTGGCGGCGCCCATCGACTGGCGGAGGCTGACCACCAGCGCGGGGCTGACGGCCACCTGCTGGATCGCCAGGTTGCGCGTCGCCTGTTTGGCTTCGGGAGGATGCACGCCGCCGGCGAATGTCCTGGGCATTGCGGTGCGTCCCGTTCCTTTCCGGTGCGTCGCCGTGTGCGCCTGCCGGACTCCCTCTGACACATCGGAGTGGCCGGCTGTCGTAGGGGCTTGGCATGCCAAGCCCGGACTGTCCACGGCCCAGCGCCACTTCGGGCACGGCATGCCGTGCCCCTACGACGGCGGGGGTGGCATGGCGATACGCCGAAGGCGGATCGCCATGATCCTGATTCCTGGGGCACCATGGCGACCCCTGCGGTGTCGCCATGCCACCCGGCCCATCAGAGCACGGCGGCACACGACGGCCGCCGTGGCACCCCGCTCACTCGAGTTCGCCCAGGGCGCGGCCGATCTGGCGTACGGCCTGGTTGATGCGCTTGTCGTTCTCGACGAGGGCCAGCCGAATGAACCCCTCGCCGCACGGGCCGAACCCGCGGCCCGGAGCCACCGCCACGTGGCCGCGCTCCATCAGGAAAAGCGACAGATCGATCGTGCTCATCCGCTGCATCAGCGCCTCGGGAACCTTGGCCCAGACGAACATGCTGGCCCGGGGGCACTCGGTGCCCGTCCAGCCGAGGCGCTCCAGGCCGCGCATCAGGGTGTCGCGGCGCTGCTGGTACACGCCGGCCTGCTCGCGGGCGAACGCGTCGCCCTCGCGCATGGCGATGATGGCGGCCACCTGGATCGCCTGGAAGATGCCGTAGTCGTAGTAGCCCTTGACCTTGCCGAGCGCGCGGCACATTTCGGCGTTGCCGGCGCAGAACCCCACGCGCCAGCCGGCCATGTTGTAGGCCTTGCTCATCGTCGAGAACTCGACCGCCACGTCCTTGGCCCCCCGGGCCTGGAGGATGCTCGGCGCGCGGTAGCCGTCGAAGCACGTCTCGCCGTACGCGAAGTCGTGCAGCACCAGGAAACCGAACCGCCGGGCCATCGCGACCACTTCCTCAAACAGCGACACGTCCGGGGCGACCATCGTGGTCGGGTTGTGCGGGTAGTTCAGCACCAGCAGCTTCGGCCGCGGGTACAGGTGCTCGGCGACGTACTGCACGCGCTGGAGGAACGCCTCGTCGTTGCCCAGCGGCACGCTGATGACGTTGGCCTCGGCCAGGGCGACCGCGTAGACGTGGATCGGAAACGCCGGGTCGGGCACGATGGCCGTGTCGCCCGGACCGAGCAGGGCCAGGCACATGTGCGAGAAACCTTCCTTCGACCCGATGGTGGCCACCACCTCGTGCTCCGCCTCGAGCGCGACGCCGAACAGGCGCTCGTACTTGCGGGCCACCTCGCGCCGCAGGTTGTAGACGCCGCTGGAGTTCGAGTAGCGGCTGTTGCGCGGGTCCTGCGCCGCCTCGCACAGCTTGTCGACCACGTCGCGCGGCGCCGGGTCGTTCGGGTTGCCCATGCCCAGGTCGATGACGTCGCAGCCCTCGGTCCTCAGACGGTGCTTCATCGCGTTGAGCTGGCCGAACAGGTACGGCGGCAGGCGCAGCAGGCGCTTCGACACGCCGATCACAAACGGCGGCTCGGGAACGGCGCCCGACTGGTATCGCGGGTCGCTCACGGTTTCTCGGACTCCACCAGAGGTGTCCGGCGCTCGATCGTCGCGGCGTCCATGAGTTCGCCGAGCGCCTGCGGCCTCATGCGGGCCTCCTCGCGCCGGAGGAGTTCCTCGCGGTAGCGCTCCTTGACGTCGTCGAACTTGACCGTCTCGGGCGCCGTCTTGCCGTCGAGCTTCAGAAGGGTCCACGTCCGGCCGACCTGGAACGGCTTGCTGAACTGCCCCTCCTGGAGCGACCAGGCCGCTTCCTCGAAGGCCTTCGTTCGCGTGCCGCGCGCCACCGGCAGCGCGATCTTGCCGCCGTCGCGGGCCTCGCGGCGATTGGCCGAGTGCTTGGAGGCCAGGGCGTTGAAGTCGCCGCCGGCCTCCAGCTCGGCATGGATCTCGCCGGCCTTCTTCTCGTCGGCCACGACGATCTCGCGCAGCAGGAGCTTCTCGCCGTGGCGGCGGTCGAACTCGGCCCGGACCATCTCGTCGGTGACGTTGGCTCGCCGGGCGACCACCTCCTTGAGCAGCAGCTCCGCCTCCATGTCGCGCGTGAAGTCCTCCATCGTGAGCCCGCGGGCGGTCAGCCTCTGGGCCCACTGCTTCTTGCGCTCCCCCAGGGGCATTTCCTCCGGGAACCGGCCCCGGATGTAGAACTCATCGAGCGCGTCGGCCACGTCCCTCTCGCTCGCCGTGACGTTCAGCCGCGCAGCCTCCTGGCGGATCACCCGGTGCTGGATGATCGAGTCCAGCGCCCGCTGGCCGTAGCGCTTCAGGAGCACCTCGATCAGCTCGTCGCGCGTGATCGGCTCGCCGTTGACGCGCGCTGCAACGCCCTCCGGCAAGGGGGCGGACGGCGTCGCCGTCTCGCCGGGCTGCTTGTCCTCGGACGCGGCGGGGGCCGTCGCCTTGTCAGGCGGCGCGGCCTCCTTGACGACCGGCCTGGCCTCCTCGACAGCAGGCTTCGGCTCGATGGCCGGCTCGCCGCCGGCCGGCTGGCACCCCGCCATCACGAGCGACAGGGCCACCACGGCCCCCGTCGCGACCATGGCCTGGCGGGCCAGATCCTGGAACATTGCGCGCATGGCTTCTCCTCCTCACACAGGCCGCAAGAGCGGCAATTATAGACCGCGCGCGCAGCCCTGTCAACGCCGCGCCAATCCCGCAGAAGCGGGCACTTCGGGGGCCGTCCTGCTACGGGTGAGGCGTGATGGTCACGATGGTTATCTCGCCTTGCTTCGGACCGTAGCACCAGAAGACGCGGTACGCGCCGGGGGTGTGTTGTTGAGCGTACGCCTCAAAGACCTTCTCGCCCTTCTTGTAGGGATGCGGGAGCGAGCGGAACTCGTGGGTCTGGAGACCGGGGTGCCGTGGGTTCTCGGACAGCAGGCGAAGCGTCTTCCTGACTTGCCTGCACAGCCCCTCCTGCCTGGAGGACTTCGTTCTGCCGGCCTTCTGACGCGTCTGCCAGGCATGGCGGGCGGCATCACGTATCGCGTCGTACTGCCTGCGTGCCTCGGGCTTCCAGCGGAGCTGCCATGTCATGCGTCGTCCTCGTCGCCAAGCCAGTCGGCATCGGCCGCCAGATCGGGCGCCTCGGCGAAGCCCCGCTCCTGGAGGCCGCGCAGGACAGATGCAAGGGCCTCCGGGTTCTTATAGAGCCAGGCCTCCCTGGCCGGCACGACCTCGGCCAGGACCACCTGTAGCACGCCTTCGCCCAGCTTGCTGACGATGACGTGCCGGTTTGCGAACTCCTTCCCGAGCGTGACGCGTCCCTTGCCGTCAACGCTTCTGGCGGTCACTGCACCCATGGCGGCATCCTCCTGCACATAGTATATCCCATATCGGCCTTGTGGTCAAGTGGGCTTGTGGAGAAATCCCCCCGCTCGGGGCGCGAGTGCCCGCGCGCGGTCAGTCGTCGTCGCCGCGGAGGCCGAACAGCCGCCGCAGCAGGTGCACGGTGGTCGGCGCGCGGCCTTGGCGGGCCTCGTCCTTCAGCCCCTCGATGGGTTCGTGCAGCAGCTTGTGAACAATGCGGTGGGTCGCCAGGCGGATTTCGTCTCGCGCAGCCTCGCTGGTCTCGGGCGGCAGACGCTTGAGCAGTCGCTCGACTTCCTCGTCGCCGAGGGCGTGCAGGCGCGATTCCAGCTCGTCCACGAACGGCCCCATGTCGCGCGCGGCGAACCAGTCCAGGTACGCCCGGACCTCGTCCGCGACGATCTCGGCGGCCACGTCCACCTCGCCCTCGCGCAGCCGCAGGTTCTCGCTCACCACCCCCCCCAGCCGGTCGAGGTCGTAGAGGTACACGTTCGTCAGGTCGGCCGCCTCGGGATCGACGTCGCGCGGCACGGCGAGGTCGAGGATCAGCCAGTTGGCGTACCGCCGGCGCTTGTGCGCGGCCGCCATGCGCTCGCGCGACAGGATGGGCTGCTCGCTCGCGGTGGAGGTCACCAGGATGTCGCTGGCGGCTAGGGCATCGTCCAGATCGTCCCACGGGCGGACGCGCGCGCCGAGGGCCTCGGCCAGGCGGCGCGCGTGCTCGGCCGTCCGGTTGACCACGGTGACGTCGCGGCACCCGAGCGACCGCAGATGGACGACGGCCCGCTCGGCGACGTCGCCGGCGCCGACCACGAGGACGCGCTTGGCTTCGAGCCCGGAGAAGATGCGCGAGGCGAAGTCCACCGCGACCGAGGCCACGCTGGTGCGACGCCGGCCGATCTCCGTGGCCGCGTGCACACGTTTGGCCGCGTGAAACGACCGGTGGAACAGGCGGTTGAGGTACTTGCCGGTCGCCCCCGCCTCGACCGCCCAGGCGAACGCCTCCTTGACCTGGGCGATGATCTCCGACTCGCCGACCACCATGCTGTCCAGACTCGACGCCACCGCCATCAGGTGCCGCACGGCGTCGGCCGTCGCCAGCCGGTAGGCGCAGGGCTCCAGCTCGTCCGCCGGGACGCCGTGGAACTCGGCCAGGGCCCTGAGAAGATCGTCCGTCTCGGGCGGGCCGTCGGCCGCGGCGGCGCAGTAGACTTCCACGCGATTGCACGTCGACAGGATCGCGAACTCCGCGCCGGGGAACCGCGCGCGCAGCACGCCGAGCGCCCGGGCGGCGGCGGCGCGGTCGAACGCCAGCGGCGCGCGCACTTCCAGCGGCGCCGATTGATGATTGACCCCTGCACAGAGAATCTTCACGGGCGCCCCGCAGACGAGACCGACCGGCCGAACGTGTGTCCCGTCGGCCAGAGCGGTCCCACGCCGACGACGGTCAGCACCATCAGCACGAAGGCGACAATGGTGAGCCACGCCACGGGCCGGCCGCGGAAGCGCGGCCGAAGGCCGAGGCCCACGAGCAGCACGAAGATGGCCCAGACCACGAGCGACGAGATGACCTTCGCGTCCAGGAGCCCCAGGCCGAGCGACTCGCCCCGCAGGCGCATGATGCCCAGGCCCAGCCCCAGGCCGAGCGAGTAGAGGACGAACCCGACGGCGGCGGCCCCGCGGTTCCACCGCTCGAGCCGCTCCAGGCTCGGCAGGTGGCCCGACAGCCGGTCGGTACTGCCGCGCCGCAGGCGCAGCCGCTGCGCCAGGTACATCGCGCCGCAGAGGCCCCCGACGGCCAGGGCCGCCATGCCCGAGACGGCCAGCACCACGTGCGCCACCGCGGCGGCGTACGGCACCTCGGGCCGGAGCACCATGGTCCCGGTCTCGAGCGCCGCCGACAGCACGAGCAGCGTCGCCGTCAGCGGCAACATGAACACCCCGAGCGCCGGCCCGCGAAGCCACAGGCTCAGCACCACGAGCAGCAGCACGAGCACGGCCGCAAGCAGCACCGTCGCGTCGAACACGGTCACCAGGGCCGCCTGTCCCGCGGTCCGGCTGCGGACGGTGACGAGGGCCGCCAGCAGACCGAGCGCCAGCACGGACGCGGCGATCATCCGGCCGCGCCTCGGCGCCGTGTCGCGGCGGAGCCGCGCGGTGGCCTCCACGGTCGCCCAGACCAGGCAGGCGACCGCGGTCCAGAAGAGGATCCACTCGGCGCCGCTCACGGGGCGTCCTCCTTCAGGCCGAAGTCGTCGAGGATCTCGTTGACTTTCCTGGCCAGGCCGGCGGCGCCTTCCTCCGCCGCGGCGAGCACGTCGCCCTCGGAGAGCCGCGCGAACACCTTGCGCCGCGTGGGGCCGTCGGTCACCTGCCGCTGAACCGTCTGCCTGACGCGGCCGAGGGCATCGAGCCACAGGCCGTACGCCGGGCCGAAGTGCTCCTCGATCTGGCGCCGGATGCGCGCGGCCGCGCGCGGGCTCGCGCCCCCCGTCGAGACGGCCACCACCAGCGGACCCTGGCGGAAAATCGACGGGACAATGAAGTCGCACTCCTCGGGCACGTCCACCACGTTGCACAGGATGCCGCGCGACCGGCAGTCGGCCGCAACCCGGGAGTTCACCTCGGGTGAATCCGTGGCGGCAATTGCCAGAAGGACGCCGTCGAGCGCCGTGGCGTCGTACGCCTGCCGGCGGCACTCGACGCCGGGCGCCCGAAGGATCTCGTCCGAGATCTCCGGCGCGACGACGCGGATGCGCCCCGCGCCGGCGCCGACCAGCCCTTCGACCTTGCGCAGGGCGACCTCGCCGCCGCCCGCCACCAGCACCGTGCGGTCCGCCAGGTCCAGCATCACGGGGTAATAGCGCCTGTCGTGGCTCATGGCTCTCCGTCCTCCGGCGTGGGGGCCTCGTCGCCGATTCCTCCCGCGCCGGCCTCGTCGGGATCGCCGGGATCGCCGGCGAAGTAGACCGGCGGCGACTTCTTCCACTCGCGCTCCGTCGGCAGCATCCGGAGGTCCTCCGCGCCGAGCCGGCGGGCCCACGCGTC
>Ga0272441_10016561_pt1 | contig 10176 bp, 9 predicted proteins | sample SSMProp6N_FD_193582 | JGI IMG/M metagenome (GOLD analysis project Ga0272441, IMG submission 193582) | Marine sediment archaeal communities from Little Sippewissett salt marsh, Falmouth, MA, United States - SSM-Prop-6N | ecosystem: Environmental > Aquatic > Marine > Wetlands > Sediment ... | reverse complement strand
CGAACGGCAGCGAGGTTTGATTACTTACGTGATGAGCCTGATGAACGGCGCTCGCATCGGTATCGCGGGCCAGTCACTCGGTATAGCCGAAGCGGCGTTTCGCGTCGCCCGGGATTACGCCTCCACGAGAAGGCAGTTCGGCGTCACAATTGAAAAGCTTCCCGCCGTTCGCGACATGCTTATCGATATGAAGATTGCAGTCGAGGCCGGCCGAGCGCTTCTGTACGAAACTTCCCGCGTGGTCGATTTGGAGCTTGGAATCTTAAAGCGGCTCCAAACAAATCCGCCGGAGGATAAAGAGCTTGCCAAACAGCTCAAGGGCGACTCGCGAAAATACAAAAGACTCGCTGGTATGCTTACGCCTATGAGTAAATATTATTGTTCCGAAATGTGTAACAGTATTGCCTATGACTCGATCCAGGTACTCGGCGGCAGCGGCTATATGCGGGATTACGCCTGCGAGCGGTACGCCCGTGACGCTAGGATAACAACGATTTACGAGGGGACAAGCCAGCTCCAGGTCGTCGCCGCAGTGCGCGGTGTATGCAGCGGCACGGCGGAAAAATATTTGACCGAACTGGCTTCGATGGATTACGAAGAAAACGTCAAAGACCTGCTCGGAATTCTCGCCGAAGGCACGGAGAAAATGAAAGAATGCATTGTCTTTGTTAAAGAAAACGGCAACGAATATATGGACCTTTACGGCAGACCGCTGGTCGATATCGCGATAAATTTGATTAATGGCTATTTATTCTGCAGCCAGGCAAGTACGAAGGTGGATATGCAGGTGCCTGTCGCCGACAACGGTCAGGCCGATGCAGGCAAAACAATAGCAATCAAAGAACGCAAGGCACAAATCGCCCGCAGATTTATTACGAAAAATACACCGAAAATTGCGGCACTGGCCGAACTTATTCGCTCCGGCGATAAATCAACTTTTAACGAATTCGAAGCTCTTGTCGGGCCGGTACCTGAAGTGGGATAAAATCATTGTAAATTGTTGTGTGTAACTTGTATAATAAAGCCCCGGTAGAAAAGCCGGGGTTTTTTATTATCCGGATAATGTGACCGGAAAAGGAATATGATATGGGACAGGCAATCAATAGATTAACCATAAAAGGTTACAAATCAATACGCAATCTCGAAAATTTCGAGCTTCGAAACATCAATATCCTAATCGGCCCCAATGGTTCTGGAAAAAGCAACTTTCTTAGTTTTTTTAGACTCTTGGAAGAAATCTCCAAAGGAGAAGACTACTTGCAGCAATATGTTAAGTATTTAGGTGGAGCAGATAAATTACTTTACATGGGTTCAAAAGTGACTTCGCAAGCTGCGATAAGATATGAAGTATCTGATGGAATGGAGAATTTTATATTAAAGTAAACAACAGATAACAAATTAGAATATCCAAATCTTTCTATAACTGATAGTGATACTCCAAGTAATGAAGTATTTAAGAAAAAATTTGATATATTAAAACAATTAAAAAAAACTTATAGAGTATATCATTTTCATGATACAAGTGACTTAGCGGGAGTAAAAAGGCCTTGTTCAAAAAGAGATTATGAGTATTTAAGGCCTGATGGGAGCAACCTTGCGGCGTTTCTGCTTTTTCTAAAGAAAAAGCAGAAAAAGGAATATAACTATATTTGTGAAGTAATTCAATTAGCTGCCCCGTTTATTGATGATTTCTTATTGAGAGATTCATTAGATAATCCGGATGAAACATTGTTGGAGTGGAGACAGAAAGGCTCAGATTATCCGTTTCATCCGAGCCAGATATCGGATGGAACATTGAGGTTTATTTGCCTGGCTACAGTTTTGTTGCAACCTGAACCACCATCGACGATTTTATTGGATGAGCCGGAACTGGGATTGCATCCTTACGCTTTAACATTATTGGCGGGATTGATACAGAAGGCTTCTAAACGAACACAGGTAATCGTTTCTACACAATCTGCATCGCTCGTTGACCAATTTCAGCCGGAAGATATTGTTGTCGTGGAACGTAAGAACGGCGAATCGATATTTAAACGATTGAACAAAAGCGACCTTAAAGTCTGGCTGGATGATTATTCTTTGGGAGAACTCTGGGAAATGAATATGTTTGGCGGGAGACCTTCACATGAATAGGGTTTTGGTTCTTGTAGAAGGCGACACAGAAGTATCTTTTGTGGATTATATTCTTTACCCTGAATTTGCAGCAAAAGGAATTTTTCTTACCTCAACGTTATTTCGAAAAAAACACAAGGGAAGTTTTGGTTATCAAAATTGTCAAAAACGTATCCTAAATTCTATTAGAGAAGATTCATCTTCTTATGTGACGATATTTGTTGACTATTATAAGCTGCCTCATGATTGGCCCGGCAGGAAAGATGCAGATAGCTGTGGGGCATACCTAGACAAGGCTTCGACAGTTGAGGATGAATTATTAAAAGATATTACTTCTCAAATGGGCGATAGCTGGAATTCGGCACGATTTATTCCTTATGTCCAGATGCACGAGTTCGAAGCATTGTTATTTTCGGATACTTCAGTACTTGCTGGAGGTGACTCAAAAGCTTCCGAGCAGCTTGAGAATGTATTGAAGTCGTTTTCCTGTCCCGAAGAGATTAATGATAATTATGATACATGCCCTTCACGGCAAATAGAGCAACATGTAACAAATTATGTGAAAACAGTGGATGGCATTTTAGCCGCACAAAAAATCGGACTGGCAAAAATGCGTCGGGAATGTCCGCATTTTAACGAATGGATTACAAAATTAGAAAATATCGGGAAGAAATAAATGCTGAAAGCAGTAATATTTGATTTTGACGGCGTCATTACCGATTCGGAGATTCTGCATCTTCGGGCCTTTAATAAAATTCTGGCTAGATTCAATCTTGAGATAAATAGGAAAGACTACTACACAAAGTATCTCGGTTATACCGACGCCGATTGTTTTAAGCAGCTTATCGCAGACGGCCTGCTCGATGTTGACCGGCGGCAGATCCCTAAGCTTATCGAACAGAAAAATCGCGTCTTCGAGGAATTGGCAAAAACCGACGGCAAGACAATCGAAGGTGTCCGCGAGTTTCTGAATATGCTGGCACAAAATAAAGTCCCTATGGCGATTTGTTCGGGAGCTTTACTGACGGAAATCGAGCTGCTTTTGGAAGATGCCGGACTGCGGCATTTTTTCGCCGTGATTGTTTCCGCCGAGCACGTCAAAAAAGGCAAGCCGCACCCGGAAGGATTTCTGCTGACCCTGGAAAAGCTCAACAAGGGCCGTGACAATCCGATCGAAGCCGATCAGTGCATCGTAATTGAAGATTCGCTCTGGGGCCTCCAGGCTGCAAAAGCCGCCGGTATGCACTCGATCGCCGTGACAAATTCCTACGATGCCGAGCAATTGCACTTAGCGGAGAAAATCGTCGACAAACTCAGCGACCTGGGCATGGAAGACCTGCGGCAGCTCTGCGCTTGATTTAGCTGTCAACTCGGGGAAAATTCCCGGCCTACTTTTTACTGTTGATCCAGGCTTTATAACGCTGGCGATATCCGTATCCGAAGTAATCGATAGAGAACTCGTTGCGGACCTTGTACTTCTTGAAAATCTTCACGATTCGTTTGTCGGTCCATGCCGCTAAAGAATCCTCGCGGGCCTGCTCCAGTCGTGCCCGGATAATCTTCTTTTCCTCGTCCTTCATCTCCGGCACCATTTCCAGATACGCATTATACGTGCGATCCACTCCCGGCGAACGCGTGATGCGATCCAGTAGCGCGACAAGCTGCTCGGCGGTCAGTTGTTTCCGTAACTGTTTTAGCAGGCCCTGTATCTGCGGTGCGAACTCGGCGTAAATCGGATCGATTTGCTCGACCATGACGGTCAGGGCCTTCAGCTCGTCTTTTTCGCCCTTACTGGTGTCACGCGCATCGTCCCACGCCGACCATGCGGCATTTAGCTTTTCATCGACCTTCTGGTGCCATGCCCAGAGACGGCCGTAGTGTTCGGCAAGAAGTGTTGCCACCTGCTTTGTTTTGGCATCGTCGTCGAGTTGCAGCCGGCGAGCGAGATCACGCCCCTTATTTTCCACATTGCGTTTGATATCCTCCGGCAGGTCCGGCTTCATCCAGGCAGGCGCAGCATCGGTATCGACAGCCGCCTGCACATTTGCCGCAACTGATGCGGCGGTTTGGGCATAACTCGATTGCATAAGAACACAACCGAGCATAATAAGGCTCGCCGATAACAGCATGATTCGCTTGTTCATAGTAATTCTCCAAATAGCCGGTAGGGTGCGATTTCTCGCACCGATTCGAATTCTTTACTCTCTTATAATAAAAAATATCCCCAAAATCAAGGGATTAAAATTCTTCGCGGGATTAGGAAAATGAGACTGCGACTATTTATCCGAATCTTTTAGATCCTTTTCTATTCTCTCTTTATTCTCTTCCCACCACTTCTTTGCAGGATCATAATTAAAAACGTCACTACTTCTGAATCCAGTAACAGATTCGAAACCATCCATAGCTCGTTTTCGAACTTCCAAATTATTGTCATTCTGTATGGTATAAAGCAAAGCTTCTGGGACTTGCTTTTCTTTTCTTTTTCTCAAAATTTCTGCGATCTTTGCTCGAATTTCCCATGATTTTGATTCTATAAGACCACGGACTAAATCTGCTGTTGGTATATTGTCATCTATTAAAACTTCACCTGTTTTACGGTTAGTAGATGTGACGTTAATACCTTTTATACTAGTACCGGTCGCAAAGTGACTTTTTACACGTAAAATTTCTGAAAGGGCACTTATTTTAATACCTTGATCTGCAGATGATTCATATATTGTTTCCAATTCTTCAAAAGCTTTTGCATCTTTAGTAGCTATTGCTTCATCGCCAAGTTTTAAAATTTCATTCCTATTTTTTATATATTCAATTTCTTGAGCTAATTTTTCCAATTCTATATCATATTTATATTTGAATTCTTGAAGGGATTTTTCAAAAGAGTCGATTTTCATGCTTACAATTTTGTTCGCCTCTTCAAGGGCAGGTGTTAATTTATTTTCAATTATTTTCTTAGCTTCGTTCCCAGCAATAAGAGTAAATGTATGAGCTATTTCAGGTTCATCAAATTTTTTTGTTACTTTTTCTGTGACGAATGTTTCAGTTTTACTGATAACACTAAAATATATTTGTATCAAAGCAATGATTGTTAATGCGCTTATACCTCCGACGATATAACCAATCCATTTTTTATACCATTTTTTAACATCTTTTTTGATTTCTAATACAATATTTTCTTTATCAAATCTTAGCTGTTCAATGTTTTCAGTAATGTCTTGTATGTCAGCTTTTATTTGTTCGATATTAATATCTTCTTCGCTCATAATATTCTCTTTATAATAAATGCATACAGATATCTATTATTAACATAACTCATTTTTTTCACTATTAATTTATATTAATCCCTTACTGACATACTCCTTATTTGATAAGAAAAAAAAGCAAATTATAAATGTATCTAATCGACATTTCCATCAAGATCGCGAACCGACCTTTTTATTCTACTCCTTCTTGCTTCTTCCTCTGCCTGCCTTACCTTATCTTGAAGTTCGTGTAATCGATCTTTTGATGTACGTGCATTCTCAAGAACATATATGTCGCCACCTTCTAAAGGTAATACCGTATAGTTTTCTTGTTCATTTTGAAGACCCATTGCATTTATTGCTCCCTTAGTGAATCTATGAGGTGTAACTATTAAAAAAATATCACCTAAAGAAAAAGACTTCTTAGCCTCAGCATAAGCTTCAATCTTGCCGAGTAAGGCAAAAACCCGATCCTCACTTGGTGGGAAATCACACACGAAATTTATACAAATCTCGAATTCTCCATGAAGTGTATTCAACATTCCGTATACATCCGGCTTGTACTCAACTCCCCTTAAGCCGGTCAATTCACATCCCATTTCTACTTCATAACCCCATTCCTGTAACCATAATTCAAATTCACCTTCGAGCCTTACATGGTCATATAACAACTTAGTATCAATATTATCTGGTGATATAGTTGTAAGATCTGAAACTGGTACTTCTAAAAACCTGGCTAGTGTTTCTTCATTATAAGCAACACGGCCAATACGAATTGCTGTTGCTTGGATTTTTTGTGCCATTTCATCTATATCTACTTGTCCTCTTAATGCGGGATTCTTTTCACATATTCCTCTAACAATCTCCTTAGCTTTGTCAACGGTTATTTCCACTCCACGTTGGGCAAGATGAGTTGCAACAGCCATAACAGTATCCATAACGACTTTAGAAGTTTCCATTTTCAATCTCCAATAGAATATTCTTTACATTTATAAAAAACTTATTTTGTAAACTGAGTATAGGCTTATTCGTTCTATTCATTTACACCATTTTTATAACTTCAAATTTTTATTTCCACAATAAACGCTTAGAGCATATCTATGGATAATTCCCTTGGTGTGAGGTGCGGGTCACACCATATAATAAAACAGATCTCTCGATTGTGCCCTAATCAGGCTACACTCGAGATGACAAATCATCAAAGCTGCACGTCCCGTCTCGCTGTTACAGAAGTATTATTTCAAATAATTTGAAAAATGCAAGGGGATTTTTTTAAAGAAGACAGAAGGCAAAATACAGAAGAAAGAAGGCAGAGGGCGGCTGATTCACGATGGATAGAAGCCGCCGCCCTGCGAATTCATTTTTAAGAATTATTCCTTATCAGAACAGCCACTTGAACTGCATGCCGAATTCGATTGTTTCGTTCGCCGGTTCACGAAGATATTTTTCGGTCTCCGAATCGTCAATATCCCAGTACCTGAAGAAAGGCTCTATACTGAAAATATGATCTTCGGATCGATTCTGAAATTTCAATGAGGTTCGAAAACCGAGTCCTGTATGCTGTTCATTATTAGCGTCCAGTGCGCCGAGGTCGGTTCTTTGTACGCCGTAAAGTAATAAATCCCCTTCGATAGTCGCTGCGAAAGACCACCGAGCATCCGTAATCTGGTGGAACTGATATCCGACGGGCAAATACAGGTAATTCGATTCTCGTTCGTAACCGGCCGGGTCGGATGAAGAATCATCGTGAAGATACCGATAAGCGATTCCGGTATAGAACGTGGATAAATGGTTTTTCCTCAACAGATCCGGCCCGATGAGAAATCTTGCCTCAAACGTTTTATCAGGGATATTGCTTACCCTGTATGGTTCCCCGCTCATTAATTGGCCGTCATAATCCACCTCGCCTCCGGCAAATCGCAATTCCACGCCGAACATCTTTTTGTTATCCGAGAGATTTTTCGTATCGGTATCCGGAATCCAGTTGCGTAATGTATATCCGACAGTGATGCCGTAAAACGTACCTGTATCCTGCATCCCGGATTCTTCGTATTCGAATCGATATATTTCGGGGCCGATGAATAATGTTTCTCTTTTTAATCCTGTCGCTATAAAATATAATTGGGGATCGAAAACAGATTTCTTTTTTTGCGCAATTTTTCTCGGCGGACCTTCCGACCCGTCGTCATATACCGGGACATATGAAAACTGCTCATCCGGTTTTTCTTTAATTGCTCTGTATCCTATGGGTTTCTTTTGAGATTCGTTCGTATCGGATTCATCGATTGCATTCTCTTGCCCGCCGGAACAAAGTGAACAACAAAACAAAAATATAAGTGCCACATTCAAGTATCTCGTTTTCATTTTTTCTCCTTGTCATTACGGTTCATGTTTTTTAAATTTTTATTCTTCGATTATATATTCAGATTCGAATTCAGGATTTCGATTAAAGTATCTTTTTTATCATCGGGGACAGTGACATAGGTGGACTGCCATAAAGATAAAGGCAAAAACCTCTTGACCTTCAGGACCAATGTATTTTCTTTCGCCGTATCCCAATTGAATCCTGTAATCTTTGCCCATTTTATAATTCGGCCGTAGGCTATGATTCCTCGCTCCCTGATCGACCATTTGTATATCCAAAACGTGAATAGATGTACGCCGAGAGTCAACCAAAAAAGGCCGAATGAGATATTACTGAAATGCTGAGCAGTTTCTATCTCCTCGGAAGCCAACGATTGTATAATCAAACCGCCCCCGACAAATACTGCACAAACCGTCCCTATGATACCTATGACTATGCCACCTCGCGGCCGATTTATTTCCAGTAAAATCCTGCCTGCTTGTTTGGCTTGCTTGTAAAAAACGGCAATATATATCCACAGGAATAAAGAAAATATGATATAAAATCCCGGCAAAACATAGTCCTGCCATTGACGCGGAACCAGCCGGGCCAGTGCAACCAATCCAATTCCGAGAGCCAGACAAACAAGAAGGATGGGAATCCGTCTGAGAGCAATTTTATGTCCGAATTGGAAGGCAACAAGAGCAAAGCAAACAAGAATAAAAATCAATATGAATTCCATATATCGAATCCTTTTTATTCACAACGATAAATATGGATTCCTGCTTTTACAGGATTGACATATCAAATATCAAAGTTGCACGTCCTGTCTCGCTGTTACGGTAGCATTATTTCAAATAATTTGAAAAATGCAAGCGGTTTTTTTAAAAGAAGACGGAAGTCAGGAGGGCGTGTTGCCCAATTAATCTTAGGATTATCGATATTATTGTATTTTCGTATTTTGCTCTTTCACAAGTTCAAAACTCTTTTATAAAAGATGTTCCAGACCAAATCCCCAAATCTTGAGAGCATCTTATGCAGAATATGATCGAAAGCGGTTATCGCCCTTTCTAAAATAGCCAATATGCCAATTTTGGATGATTTTCGAGTTGCCGACGCTCCAACCAGTTTACGAAGATTCTGTATTGCGGCAATCATAAGATTCTGAATCTCGACCATAGCATGACCACGCCAGCGGGCACGCTTAAAACCATGATTATTGGCAGCATCTGCAAAAGAACCTTCGACTGTAGCTCTACGTCGAGCCATAAGACTTCTACGTTCATGATCAGAAAGGCATTCATCTGCCCATCGACGATACTCACTTCGAACATTACGGCTCACTTGACGCCCATTTGTTTTTGATGAAACACACTGCGAAAAATAAGCACACGCCTGACATGTTTGACGAGAGGCTCGATACCGCCAGTCGATCCCGTTTCTTGGGCCTTGACGATCATATAGCTCAAGATGTTCTCCGGCCGGACAAATATAACTATCCTGCCTTGGATCATAGGTAAACTGCTCATGAGAGAACTGTTCATTCGCTTTCTTCCCGTGTCTTTGGTGAGCAATACACGCCTTGCAACCTTTATCATGCAGATACTGGTAGTTCTCCAGCGTTCCGTATTTTTTATCGGCAGCCGCTGTTTTTACCTTCTTGCCCGTGTTGGCTTCATGGGTTTGGATCGCTGTGGGCAAAATATGGTTATCACAAACATTTGCCGGGGTCGTAGTAGTTGATGTGACAATACCATGCTTGTCATCTACTGTTCGATGATCTTTGTAGCCCAATGTGGTTTGGCCGTATTTTTTACCTAATCGGGCATCAGGATCAACCGGACTGACTTTTTTACCTATTTCCTGATTTTCCGTGTTCTCTTCCAGCTGATTGTATAAATCGCCTGCGACAATTCTTAGTTGAACCTGTAATTTCTCCTTACTGGCATTGGCATCAATCATGCTTGAATCCAAGTGAATTGTTTGGCCATCTACAAGGCCGGCTTCGATACATTGTTCAAGAATATTTTGAAAGAATTGGCTAAATGCATCAGTTCCCCATCGTCGGCGGGCCTTGGACAGGACACTATGGTTAGGCGTGGGATCATCTAAGTCATAGCCACAAAACCACAGCCAATCCAGACGCAGCGGAAGTTGAGACATGAGTGCTCGTTCGGACTTGATCTTTTCGTAGAACAAAAGAAAGATCAGTTTGAGAATGACAACAGGATCAACAGAAGGATTGCCGGTTGTACCGTAGAGAGAGGCCACATGGTCTCGAATAAAGTCAAAATCGATGGTGTTCTTGATTTTACGTAAGGGATGGTCCGGACCAATCCGGCGATCCAGCGAGATACCGTGATAAAATAGTTTAGGCTCTGTATGTTGTTTTTTTCCTATCATCAAAAAGGCTCCTAAAAGTCATAGCCGATTCTATTTAAATTGGTATGGCCTGTAAAGTCATAGTTGGGCAACACGCCC
>Ga0272441_10016560_pt1 | contig 10176 bp, 7 predicted proteins | sample SSMProp6N_FD_193582 | JGI IMG/M metagenome (GOLD analysis project Ga0272441, IMG submission 193582) | Marine sediment archaeal communities from Little Sippewissett salt marsh, Falmouth, MA, United States - SSM-Prop-6N | ecosystem: Environmental > Aquatic > Marine > Wetlands > Sediment ... | reverse complement strand
CGTTGTCTCGCGTAATAGTTTATCATACTCTCCATTGAGTTCGTTCTCTTTGAATACCCAGGGAGCGATCTCCCACTCTCCTTCTCCCCTTGGATAGGCGACTGGTTCCTTTGGTAAGAGTATGACGATTTCTCCAGTGAGATCATCATAGTATATCCATGGATCTACCAAATCGTCTGCTGATACAGGTAACTGTGCCTCATGCTCATATGTCTCCATAGTGCAAAGGAGGCTCGGCATATCAACCTCAGTAGATACTGGCAGTACATGGTAGGTCTCGGTTACCCACTTGGATATGAGGGGCGGCCAGAAGGCAGCGAAGCCCACCAGCTTGTTTTCCTGTGGGTCTGTTGGCGCTGATATTATCTGACATAAATCATAGTTGGCTGGTACTCCTCCTTCAGGGTAGTAGAATGGGTGTTTGATGTACTTTGTAGTCAAGTTATCATAGAACTCTGCGTAGCATCTTGGCGCTGTGCTGAGTCCCAGATCCCATTCTGCTCTTTGACTGAATTCTATCTGGAAGGGTCCATCCATCTTGTTGTTATCGATGCGTTTGATGTCCTTGATCTCAACGACATACTTCTTCACCTTGTTGAATACCAGTTGGATGGTGAGCCTAACCAAGGGGTCTCCACCTTGATTCTTGTCCTTATCATAGATAGTCGTATCCAGAAGATAGATGGCTTCACGTGGACCATCATAGATAAGCCTGATAGGCTCTGACTCCGCATAGCCATTGGTTCTCCTGCCCCCATGTGTATCCAATGGGTCACTGGCGTCCTTGGTTAATTGTCCATTCCGCCAGACTCCCCCCACACCACCAACGGTTCTATCCGAGAACAGAGCATAAGCCCACGTGTTTCTCAAATATCCTCCCTCTGTGTAGTGGATGTCCATTATCCATCCGCTGCACCAGTCCTTGATGGGGACCAAGCTGTTGGCGAATGCATCGACCCCGTCGTATCTGAGGCCGAGCCCCATTGACTCATCAATGAGTTCACCATACTTGCTGAACCCTACCTGTATGCTGGTGTTTTCCCATGGGTAGAGAAGATAGGTGTCTGTATCTAGTACTCCATAGTCGCTGTAGTAGGTGCCGCCACCCGGTACTTCTGGTAGTACCACTGCGTTTGCTAGTGGCAGCATCCATATGCTTGATAGTAGTAGTATTGCTAATAGTAAGATTGTTGATCTATTGTTTTTTGTTTCCATTTACGTTTCCCAGAAAAAGTGAATTTTTAGTTGATTAAAACACTAAGTAAACGTCTGTCACCATCTCGGTGACACCAATTTCTAATGTAACCCGGGGACAGTTAGCGATTTTTCATATCTTGGTGACGGATCAGATTCTTTTCAACGCTCTCCACTAGGTTTTTAGCCATCATTTCTCTAAATTCTTTTTCACCGTATTCTGAGAAAAATAGTATCCGTTGACCGCCCCGCCCTGTGGTGGTCTCGAATCCAACGAGTTCCCTCTTGCTCAACTCATCGAGAAAATGGTACACTGTTGCTCTGGATACATCCTTTTCTAGTTTTAAACATACATAGGTCCAGATCTCCTTTGTAGTGGATCTCTTCATGGGTTTCCCCCATAGATATTTCAATGTGTGAATCTGCCAATCCCGGAATATTGTCCTTAGGCCTGTTTTGTCTGGGTCAAACTTGAGTGCAGATTTCATCAATATTTTTTGCAGTTATTTGGATTAATTTCTACTGAGTAGAGGCTCCTGTTTCTGGGTTACAGTATTCTTAAAAATAAGAGTTTGAGGCTGCTAGCCCATATGATAGAGGTCTGCCTCTGCAGCGATATAACCGAAGCCAGCCCATCCCACGACATCAATAATCTCCCTCAAGATCCCAGTCGCCTTCTCAACCTCCCCATTATAATGATACCAGTTCGCCACACCATAACCGATTGTCACGAGCCCAAGGTCTCCCATGTCTCTTGCTTCTTTCATCAAGGCTTCTGGGGCGTTCTCTCCTTTGTACATCATGAGGCACTTGTGGTAGTGGTGGTTCTCGATGATATCCATGTCGTTGTTAACCTTTTCAAGTACCTTTTCTGCTTTCTCTTTTCTTCCAAGTCGCCTTAAGGTCATATAGTACCAGTGAGCTGTTGCGATTACTTTGTCATCAATTTCTGATGCCTTCATACACATCTCATATGCATGTAATGCGTTCTCAAAATCCGCCTTCAGGTAATATGCTAAGGCTAAATGATACCAGATGTTGAAGTGGAGACTACTCACAGGGACTCCTCTTTCATTTGGCATCCCATCTGGCTCAACCTCGTCTGGTTTTCCTTCGATGAGCTCTGCCGCCTTCTCAAAGTCATTTATTGCTTGATCGAAGAATCTGAGGGATATGAATCTGTGCCCCCTGTGTCTGTACATGCGAGGGTCCTCAGGGTATTTCTTTATCCCCATACTGTATACTGCAATTGATTCCCTGAAGTTTCCTATGTACGCCGTTCTTCTACCTAGCCATATGATATTATCAGCGTCATCTGGGTATTTTTTCCAATTATTAAGCGCTTCATTATAGAGTTTCTGTTGGGCCTCCATTGTCTCGGGACGGAGAGGAGTCTTGAATAATGGTTCACCAAAGAGACTGAATGTCTCGGGTTCCCCTGCTAGTTCTATTGTTGACATTTCTTTTCACCAGAATACCATTTGAAGGGAATGGGTTCTGTTTAAGCTTGCTGTAAGGTTTTAAGGAGGTTCGAATATTCTAGGTGAAGAGGATTTAATTTGGTAGAAAGGAGCAGCTGGAATCGTACGCAGACAGTGATGGCCCTTATAATTGTTATAATGGTCTCAGGTCTAGTTTGGATATATTTCTGGGAGCCAGAAGAGACTATTACATTCACGCAGGAAGGCACCATCGGTATAATCGAGGTCTACGGTGTCATCGATGACAGTTATTATGCCTATGTATTGTCATCGGCTGTCGAGGAAGCAATCACTGATGACTCTGTGAAGGCTGTTGTACTGGAGATTGATAGCCCCGGGGGTTCTGCGTATTTGATTGAACAGGTCTACCTCGATATCCTGGAGTTGAAGACCGAGAAACCGGTTGTAGCCTCAATCTCGATGGCGTTATCCGGTGGATACTATATCGCAGTCTCGGCTGATCAAATATACTCATTACCATCGGCTATGGTAGGAAATATTGGCGTAATAGGCACTGGTCCGGGTTGGATAGTGCCGAGTGAGACGACTCTCGAGACTGGGCCTCACAAGATAACAGGCTTCAGCCCCGAGCTTTTCCCATTCAACTTAACCACTGTTCTTGAGAGCTTTAGTGGCGCTGTGGAAACTGGGCGAGGAGAAGCCCTGAATTTGCCAATGGCTACCGTTACAAGGGGTTCTATTTGGATGGGTGTTGATGCTAAGAATAATGGATTAGTAGATGAACTGGGTTCACTGCAAACAGCAATCAAATTCGCTGCCGAGTTAGCTAGTTTAGATGATTATGAGGTAGAGTCTCTCGTTTCTAGAGTTGCCAATAATACAGAGGCGATTGAGATCAGGTACCCTACAATTGCTGAACTTAATGAGAAGAACCCTCCGCCAGCTATCTATTACCTGTATCTACCTGAAAACATACTCGCTCAAAGCGAGACCCAGCAGAACGAGACACTTACCCAAAACGTAACCAGCGTAAAGGGTGATGTACTGGTAGATGCTAGCCACGGTAACGCTATAGGGCCTTGGATACTAGATGCGTTCACGAGGCTTCTTACAGAAGAAGGGTTGTACGTAGGATATTCTGATAACTGGGATATTCTAGAGGCGGCTTTGAACGAGACTAGGGCACTTGTAGTTGCCTGTCCATCTGTCTATTATTCAAATGAGGAATACGAGACAATCAGAACTTGGGTTGATAGAGGAGGCACTCTGATCCTTTTTGGGGATGCGAGTTCAGAATTCCTCAACTCCAGAACACTTCAAGGTCCAATGAATAGCTTGAGCGATCACTGGGGAATCCACTATGGCAATGGCTACCTGTATGATCAGGAGTCATATTATGGCTTCTACAGGAATATCATCGTGAATGATATCCGGGAAAACTTCATCTCCGAGGACGTGGAGGAGCTAGTATTCTATACCGCGGGGCCGGTCTATTCTAAGAGCAGGGGTTACATGTCCACCTCAGACTCAGCTTATAACTCGGTGACTGAGAGAGCCGATGAATACGATGTGGTAGCTATCTACAAGGTGGGTGATTCCCGGGTAATAGCGTTTGGTGATATGACTTGGCTCATGGAGCCCTATGTGAACGCAGCTGATAACTACCAGTTATTACGAAACTTGGTTGAGGTTATCGCCTCACCTGAATAGTCACTTGAATAGCTCGTATATCACGGCTACCCAAACTTTTGCCATCTTTACCAAGCTGTCAACATAGACGAACTCATCGGGTCCATGTGCACCGAATCCTATGGGTCCGAATCCAATTGTTTGCATACCTGCTTGTCGGTATAATCTTCCGTCTGTGCTTCCAGCCCATGTGACGTATAACTCTGGGTCCTTATCGATACCAGCTTTTACAGCTTTTATGAATGCCTGCCCTAGTTCGGATTCAGGAGAGGTGTAGTTGGCTGGCGTATATTGCCATTCCCCATTCTCGTTTTTTGGTGCTACTATCTCCCATTGCCAGTTAGAATCGCCCTCACCGGCTTTGTCTAGGTCTGCTGTTACCTCTGTTACAACATCATCAGCGGTCTCTCCGATAATCAGGCGTCTATCTACCGTGATGGTGCATTCAGCTGGCACTTGGTTGCTAACTGTACCTGCTTGAATGATGTTGACACTTTGCATTGGGTGTCCGATCCATTCATGGAACTTGTCTATGTGGTGTTCTAGGGCTAGTACTCCTTTACTTGCCTTGGCGATTGCGTTGATACCTGTAACTCTTGAGGCTGCGGTGTGTGCTGCTCTCCCATAGAACTTTACTTGGAAACCGAACATGCCACGTTCTGCTACACGTATCTGAAGATTACTCTGCTCACCGATCACAACATAGTCTGGGCGCCTCAGTTTTCCAGTTTCAATCTTATTTACGATTATCTTGCTTCCCGCGTTTGCTCCTCTTTCTTCATCTGGCACCAGATGAACTCCCACGCTGATAGGTAGATCAAGCTCCTTTACAATTTCTAATAGATGGATCATTGCAGCGCAGCTGGATTTCATATCGCTCGAGCCTCTACCATAGAGCTTGCCGTCTTCATATTCTGGTTTCCATGGGTCCTTGCTCCAGGCATCTGGCTTTGCTATGGGCACCACATCTAAGTGTCCATTGAAAATTATTTGTTTCTCTGCCTCCGGGTTGGTACAGGCGTAGATTATGGGTCGTTCCTCTGAGCCATGCAACTCAACATGGACACCTATGTCTCGAAGTAGCTTGGCTGCGTGTTCCATGACTGCTTTTTCTTCCCCAGAGACGCTGGGTATCTCAATAACTTGTTTTGCTAACTCAATTATTCTTTCTTCATTAACGAGTTCTAATGCATCAGATAGACTCTTCATGCAGTATTGTTGGCTTTTCCCGGATTTAAGCCCTCATAACTCGATGATGGCATCATCCTTGAATCGCTTGAAGGTGCTCTGGGTCTTGCTTCCTGTTCTTCTTATGATGAGTTTCTCTCCCATAGCCCATTTGCTGATTAGGCTCTTGTGCTCCTTGTAGCGCCTATCTAGCATCCAGTAATGACACCAATCATCCCGTCCCCTTATCCCCCTGCCGAGACTCTGGTTCGCTGCCCTGAAGGCATCCATAGTATACCACTTGTTTCCTAACCCCCGTTTCTGCTTATCAAAGAAACTCATCTGAGCCTTCACCAGTGGATCACCAAAGTTGGCGTATGGGACCCCCACAAGGAATATTCCCCGTGCTTGGTCTCCTGGGAAGTTGCTTCCCTCGCTGTTTCTTCCCCTGAATACACAGCAGAGAACTGCTCCACCGATGCTCACAGCCATCCGTTTGTATCTGGTAACCACGTCCCTGTTTTGGTTGGCGTCTCTTCCTTCCCTGTACAGTTGTTTTCCACCCAGATATGGTAAGCCGGTTCTGCTCTTGATGATGCCTTTTCTTGTCCATGTATCTATGCATTTGTTCATGAATCCCCGCTGGGTGAAGAAGATGAGGGCGCCTTGGCTCACTTTTTCCATATCATCTGAGATGGTTCTGCCCATCTTGGTTATCATCTGTTCTGTGCGCTCTTTGTAGGTAGAGGTAATCCCTGTGTCGATGGTCATCTTGATTTTTTCTGATTTCTGGATGGGGTCATAGACCTTTTTCTCGGCTTTTTCCTGCCCAATAATCTCAGCAAAGGTATCAATGGGGCTCAAGGTGCCACTCATTATGAGCACCCCGTCAGCAGAATTCACCACCGGCTCCACGGCAAGACTTGGGTCCAAGCACCTGTACTCGATCACCGGAGCCCCATAGTAGTTTCGTTTGTAGAGCCCAACGTATTTGCTCTTTTGGCTGGTTTGAAGCAGCTCAAAGAACCCCAGCAACCCATTCAAATAACTAACAGGTGGGTTCCTGTTCTGAATCTTCATCGACCTTATAGCATCAACGAGGGGCGCGTGTCCCTCAATGAAAGTATGTATATCTGTCTTGAGGGCTTTCTCAAGCTCCTCCTCCAGTACTCTAGGCTTTACTAGTCTGGGCTTGTCTCTATCATTTCTTAGAAGATGCTCTCCAAGCCTGTTGATGTACCTTGGAGATTTTCTTATGAGCTTCATCTCCTCAGCGGCTGCGCTCAACCCTCGTTCAGTCAAGGTATCGCTGAGAATCTCCTGCCCTACCTGATCGATGTTGTGCCCCTCGTCTAGGATGAGTATCTTCTTCTCCAAGTCCAACCCAGTCATGAGCCTGATCATAGGATTGAAAATGTAAGGATAAGGAGCAACAATTACATCTGTTTCCTGAGCCATCCTTCTGGACAAGAAATATGGGCAAATCTTTCTCCTCCTGCCCTCATCTACCAGCTCTTTACGTCCAAGAATTATGGGTAATCTCTTGGGTGGCTTATCAATCTCATGAACAAATGGGCACTCATCATCTTTTCTCAGGGTGTGACAAAGTTCCTGTGCCTCGTTATTGGGAAGCCCCCTGCAATCAGGGTTGATGCAAAGGAAGTTTCTGCTAGCCAGATTGACTGCAGAGTATTTTTCACCCGATTTCTCGTTGATGGATTTTAACTCCAATAAGACTTGTCTGACCTGTTCATGGGTTCTGGTCGCGTAGATTATCTGCTTCTTTGTAGGCAATAGACAGCTGAGTGTGCTGATGGTTTTACCGAACCCATTGCACGCCTCTGTGAGCAGCACGCCTCCCTTTGCTACGGTTCTCTGGACATCCTCGATGAACTCTACCTGCTGAGGATACGGATCATAAGGGAACAAATCCCTCCATCCCTTCACCTTGCTGCTTGGAATTACTTCAAGCAGTTTATTACATTCGCGACAAAACTTGTCTTCCTCGTACTCATCAATTGAATATGATCTTCCGCATTGTGGGCATTTTATCGAGGAAGTCATCGCAGTACCCATACATGGAATCATCATTTAAAGGGCATGTTCTCAAAAACGGTCCATTATTCGCTCGATAACACGTTTCTCATGCTTCTCTTGAACCGTGTCCAAGTCTCCTTGGCGCCGCTAATGGAGATGTTCTGAGGGTTTATGGCTGTCAACCCATTGGGCTCGATAGTCAGTATAATGAATAGGAAGATGATGGGTATCAATCCCTCATAGACTCCCATACTAACGCCAACTCTGGTAATCAAGAACCAGATCAACGCCTTGCTACCCACTGCGGTCAGGAACCCACCGATTATCGCACCAGTTATGCTGCTTAATCCACCTACGACGCTGCCAGCCATCACATTGATCAAAAGAGTATCACTGTAATCTACGCTGGTGCTTAGATACATCGATATTATGGAACCTGCCAACGCTGATAGTGCCCCTGAGATGAACCATGAGAAAATATGCACAAACCTGATATTCACTCCAAGACTCTGAGCCAAATCCTCGTCTTCAGCCGTCGCCCTCATCGCGATCCCGTGCTTTGACCACTTCAAAAAACCCTGAATCACCAAGATAACCCCTAGGACTGTTGCTGGGGCAAAAATCGCTATAGCTGGGAATCCGTTTATCCTGAAATCAAGGTTATATAGATTGAATCCCCGACTCTGTATCCTGTTATCTACCAGTAGCCAGAAGCTGAAAATTGCTAGTCCCTGAGTGATTATCTGGCTAATTATGTAGAACGTGAATGTTAGGGTTATCTCGTTAAAAGCCCTGCCCTTTATCGGCTTGACTATCGTGAGATACAGGATCACCCCCAATACTCCTCCAATAAATGCTGAGACTGGCCACGTATAGTACGGATTATACCCGTAGAACCTTACAAGATAATATGTAACAACTGTTCCTAGGCTTGCATAGCTGGTGTGGGCAAAGTTTGGGAACTTGTCCATCATGTATGTGAATGTGAATCCTATGCACAGCATCACGAGTATGCTTACGTTGACTATTGTGCTGACTGTTAGCCCGATACTCACACCATTCCTCGCGTTATGGCACAATATAAGAACTGATACCATAAATTCATGGAAAAACAGGGAAACGGTTACCCTTTCACCAGTTCACGTAGCTCTGGACGCGCATTAAAGAGGGATTCCCATATCTCCATGGTAATTGCCTGAGCATCATCAAGAACCCTTACGGTGTCCATGTTAGCCATCTTGCCATCCTGTTTCAGTATTTTTCCTTCCACCATTACTGTATCCACGTTCATTGTACTCCCGTAGAGCACGAGACTGCTGGTAATATCCGCGGTCGGTAATATGTTGGGTTGTTTGAGGTCTATCAGCTGGATATCCGCCTTCTTACCCGGCTCCAAGCTACCAACCTTATCCTGTAACCCCAATACCCTTGCCCCTTTAATGGTGGCAAGCTCAAGAACCTCATAATAACTAGGACTACCCGGCTCACCCTGCATCTCCAAAATCCTAGCCATATAAACCGCCGCCCTCATTGTCTCCCACATATTATGGAATACATTATCGGTCCCAAGTCCCACCTTGAGCCCCATCTCCAACCACCTAGCGAGAGGAGCAGTAGCCCCACCAAGAAGATACGGTCTCGAGCAATGAAGCACCGAAGCCCCTGATGACTGCATTTTAAGGAGGTCACTATCAGTGTTGAATATACAGTGGGCGCCTATGAGGTCAGGTCCAAGCACACCCATATCACTTAGATGCTCAACACTGGTTTTGTCATAGAGCTTCTTAACCTGCTCAACCTCCCGTATGCTCTGCTCAACGTGTGTACTGATCTTCTCACCGGGTTTATGGTGTTTCAGCACCTCCTCATAGACCCATGGGGTACACATATCTGGAGCCAGTGGAGCCCAGCTAACACTGATCCTGCCATCAGCTTTCCCATCCCATTTCTTCTTTAAGCTGGTTGCGCGCCCAATCATCTCCTCGGCTTGTTCTGGAATATACTTGTATACCCCGTCCTTGATTGCCTGATAATCTGCCTCCGCGATCTGCTCACCCAGATCAGCCCTTATACCGGTCTCTTCCGCGGCTCTTGCGAAGTAATCCAAATAATTGTAGGTCTCTTGAATGGTTGTATTCCCCGAAACAAGTGCTTCAAGGCAGGAAGCAAGCCCAAGAGTATAACAGTGCTCGGGCTTGAGATACTCCTTTACCGGGAAAAGAACCTGATAGAGTCCCTCACGGACCACCCCATACACTCCTCGCACGAAAATACTGGGCAAATGGGTGTGAATATTAACAAAACCCGGTAAAACCGCCTTCCCAGAGGCATCAATCACCCGATCAGCCTCATATTTAGCACTAATTTGAGCATTTTTCCCGATATCTACGATAGAACCCTTGTCAATCGCTAATGCCCCGTCCTCGATTACACTCTTTTTGGGGTTCATAGTGTAAACGAGACCACCCATGATGATCGTGTCAACCATATTTAGTCCTATGGGCTTCAGTCTATAATATTCTCCCAAATAAAAGACAAAAAACATGTTCAAGTGACAGATAATTCAAATAAATACTCCATCCGCTTATGGGAATAGCTAAAGCCTCCTACAGCACAATTTAAATCACCAATCAAAGGGAAAGTAAAC
>Ga0272441_10016559_pt1 | contig 10176 bp, 5 predicted proteins | sample SSMProp6N_FD_193582 | JGI IMG/M metagenome (GOLD analysis project Ga0272441, IMG submission 193582) | Marine sediment archaeal communities from Little Sippewissett salt marsh, Falmouth, MA, United States - SSM-Prop-6N | ecosystem: Environmental > Aquatic > Marine > Wetlands > Sediment ... | reverse complement strand
GACAACGTCTACCTTATCGCCGGTTTTGAGGACTTGAACTCGGATCCCACCGATCCCTTTGAGGGATTCAACACATTCTGGAACGATCACGAGTTCTTCACGCACGTCGAAGTCGGCTGGGTCACCTCCGCCAGGGAGCAGTACTATCTCGACAACCTCCACCTCACCCTGTGGCATGCAGACAAGCGGGATGAAAAAGACATCCAGGACGGCTGGGGAGCGTTTTTGTCCTTTTCGCATACCTTCGCCGAAAAATGGCTGATGTTCGCCAGGGGCGGGTTTGCGGAAGACGGCGGCAGCCTCCTGGAGAGGTCTGTCAGCATCGGGGGCGGGTTTGCTCCCAGCGGCTACAGGGCACCCGGCTTCGGCCATCAACTGGGATTTGGCGTCAACTGGGGTCGACCCAACGATGCCCTTTTCGGCTCCGATCTGGATGATCAGTACACGCTGGAAGCCTATTACCGCTTGCAGGTCGCGAAGGAATTCTCGATCACACCGGATATTCAATTCCTGATCAACCCGGCACTACACCCGGAAGAAGACAATGTTTGGGTCTTCGGTCTTCGAGCGCGTCTGTCGTTTTAGACACGAAGGAAATGATTGAAACACGCGGTATAAGAAAAAGCCTAGTTCCGGAGATTTCAATTTTTGCCTAATTTGAGTTTGCTTATGAAACTTTCTGCAACCAAAATCCTTTGCGTCGTGCAGCTGATGGCTGTATTTCTGACATCAAGTTACGTACTGGCCCAAGAACCATCCCAGAGCGATCAAGGCCCCGATGTTAGAGAAGAATCCACCGTAGAAGTCCCAGATTTGGCTGACATTATACCTTTGGCGACAAAACTGTCCGGTCGTCTGGCGACCCTTGAAAAAAGGATTACGGATGTACGGGATGTCTCAGAAGTCGAAAGGAATTACGCCGGGATCGAGGCAAACCTGACGGATCCTGCCGGTCAGTTACAGCGGCTAAAGGAATCGAAAGGATACAGATACATTAAGCTTGTGGATCTCAGGGAGGCAATCGAGAAAGAAAATAAAGGATTCGAGAAAACCAGCAAGCCCCTTGGCCAGGCAATCCGTCGGCTCGGGGATTGGAGAACAGAGTGGCTGGCGGAGAAGCAACGTTGGAACAAATGGCAATCGGCCCTGATCAAAGATGGGGACTTCGATCAACTCAAATCGACCTTTGCAAAGGCAACTGCCACCATCGACAAAGCCCTTAATCTCGTGATTCCGCAATTGCAGACGTGGCTGTCTTTACAGGAGAAAGCCGGTAATATCCAGGAAAAAATAGATGCGCTTGCCATCGAATTAGACAGCCTGATCGTCGATGATCAGCATGACGCTTTGCTTTACGCATCTCCCCCGATGTTATCCTCCGAATATTTTACTCAATTCTCAAGCGAGTTGTCATACACAATCCGAGGGAGCCTGAATGAGATCTCATGGTCAGGCCGTCGGTTTTTTGCCCAACATGGTGGGATTTTCCTCTTTCAGGGCCTCCTCACGCTTATTGTGATCATTGCTGTTTTCCGTAAAAGGCGGGCTTTAAACGAATCCAAGCGTTGGCGGTTTCTTGCTGCGCGGCCTTTTTCGGCAGGATTGTTTTTAGGCGCGATAACGACAGTGTGGTTTTATTATTTTGGAGGGGCTTCAGCCATATGGGAACTATTGATTAATGCCGTTGCAGGACTTTCCTTCGCCCGGCTTTCTGGAGCCTTGATAGAGGCATCCTGGAAACAGAAATTTGTTTATGTGTTGGTGTTCGTTTTAATCATCACCCAACTATTGAATGTGCTCGACTTTCCACTCCCACTTTTCCGATTATACACGGTTTTAGCGGCGCTGGCCTTTTTACTCCTATGCATACGGTGGGCAGGAGAAAGCATTCGTCAAAAAGACTCGGGTTTTTACACATGGTCGCTTCGATTGGGCGCTCTCATTTTTGTTGCCATAATAATTGCGGAGTTTTGGGGTAAAGCAGCGCTGGCCCAGGATATCTTCCTGTCTTTGATAGACTCAGTGGCAACTGCGCTTGTCTTCATGTTGTTTCTGTATATGATTCACGGGCTTTTAGAATGGGGATTCCGCAGCTCTCCTCTCCGGCGAACGACAGTTCTATACAAGGATCCCGATGCCATCATTAATCGGGTGGCACGCTTCATTGACATCGCCATATGCGGACTCGTTCTGCTACCCTCTATTCTTATGATCTGGAAAGTCTACAATAGCCTGGAATCAGCAACAAAAGGATTGCTGGCACTCGGGTTCAACCTGGGATCACAGCGGATCAGTGTCGGCTTGGTGATTATTTCAGCAGGCATTTTTTATGGATCGTTTCTCGCATCCTGGATTGTCCAAAAATTGCTTATCGATGAAGGGCTTGCCAGGCGTCGAGTGGAAACGGGGGTCCGGGTTTCAATCGCAAAACTGGTTCACTATGTCCTCATATTTGCAGGCTTCGTGTTGGCCCTGTTGGCACTTGGGTTCGAGTTCACCAAACTCACCATCATGCTGAGTGCGCTTGGCGTCGGCATTGGCTTTGGTCTGCAAGGTGTTGTCAACAATTTTGTCAGCGGACTCATTCTGCTTTTTGAACGGCCTGTCAGGGTGGGTGACACGATCGAACTCGAAGGGCGGTGGGCTGAAATCAAAAAGATTGGCCTTCGCGCGACAACTGTCCGGACTCTCGACCAGGCAGATGTGATCATTCCCAACGCCGATCTGATTGCGAATCAGGTGACCAATTGGACCTTAAGCAATCGGTGCGTACGGCTTACCATACCAGTGGGTGTGGCCTACGGTTCGGACGTGCCCCTGGTGATGGAATTACTAATGGCGTGTGCCAATGACAACCCAATTTTGGCTAAAAGGTTCACGCCTCAGGTGCTGTTTCTGAGTTTCGGGGAGAGTTCACTAGACTTCGAACTTCGCGTCTGGGTACGGGATGCTGACCACAGGCTGAAGGCCAAAAGCGAGCTTCACCAGGCAATAGACCGTCGTTTCCGGGAAGCGAATATCGAGATCGCCTTTCCGCAGCGAGATCTGCACCTGCGTGGTCTGGATGAGTCGCTAATTTTGAGGCATAAGGAAGCAACGATATAGACAATTTTCGGGGTTAGAGCGGTATTTACGGGCTCAAAGAGGGATTGAAAATAGGCAGATACAAATCAAAGGAGAAACAAAATGAAAGCAAAAAAACATTTCATAGTCATATTAATCGTGTTGGTTGCCGTTTGCCTCGCAATCACTGCCGAGGCCACACCGCCCAAATACAAAATGACCACCCAGGTTCCGGAGAATGTGCTCACGCCGGATCAAGTAGAAACCCGCCTGGGCACCCTGAAATTCTTCGATGGCGTTCCCACGGCGGAAACGGCTGAAAAAGTGTGGGATCACCTGGACTTTTCTCGTGCTGTAGAGTCCATGATCATGACCACCCCGACCGCCTCGCTGCAGGGATTCCGCAAAGGGATCCAGAAGTGGGGGCCGGACAACGAGACCATGATTTACTGGCATGGGCGGCTCGATTCCAAGGCACTACTGCTGACCGGCAACACCACCGTGGTGTATGGCTTCATGTGGATCGACCTCAAAGACGGTCCCATGGTCATGGAGACCCCGCCCAACGTGCTCGGCATCATCGACAATTCCTGGTTCCGTTACCTCACCGACTTCGGCAACGCCGGCCCGGACAAGGGCAAGGGGGGCAAATTCCTGCTCGTGCCGCCGGATCACGAGGGTGAGATTCCCGACGGCTACATCGTCAGGAAATCCAAGACCTACGGCCACTGGCTGGCCATTCGCGGCTTCATGAAAAACTTCGAGCCGGACCCCGTGGTCAAAAACATGAAGGACCACTTCCGCCTCTATCCGCTGGGCAGTGCGCCCAAAGAGGTTAACTGGGTCAACGTGGCCATGAAAGACTTCAGCACCCTGCATGCGCAGGACATTACCTTCTACGAAGAGGTCAACACCACCGTTCAGGAAGAGCCTAATTCGGCACAGGACCCGGAGATTCTGGGCCTGCTGGCCTCCATCGGCATCCGGAAAGGCAAGCCCTTTGCCCCCGATGCGCGCATGAAGAAGATCCTGGCCGATGCAGCCAAGGTCGGTACCGCAACGCAGCGGGCCATCATCTGGCGCAACCGCGACAAAATGCGCTTGATCTGGCCTGACAGCAAGAGCTGGGAGATCGGATTCCTCGGCGGCAGCTATGAGTTCCTCAATGACGGGGTCAGCCTGATCAACTCGCGGGTTCGCTTCCACTTCTACGCCACGGGCATCACCCCGGCGATGGTCAAGCCGCCGGTCGGTGCAGGTTCGCAGTACGTCATCGGCCTGCGGGACGAGAAGGGCAATGCGCTGGACGGCAGCAAGACCTACCGGATTCACGTGCCGCCCAACATTCCCGCCAAGCGTTTCTGGGATATCACGCTCTACGACAACCAGACCCGCTCTATGTTGCAGACCGACAACCCCTACCCGGGCGTTACCAGCATCGATCCGGCCACCGTGGCCAATAGTGATGGCTCCTACGACGTCTACCTCGGACCGCAGAAACCCGAGGGCAAGGTCAACTGGATCCAGACCGACCCTGCCAAGGGCTTCAATCTGCTGTGGCGCATCTATGGCCCCACCCAGGTCTGGTACGACGGTGGTTGGCGGCCAAGTGAAATTGAACTGGTGAACTAGATACCAGATGTTCAGCAACCTTACGCGGGTAAACTGTTTACCCGCGTAAAAAAAACACGGAGAATAAAAGTTATGAAAGCAACAATGGTTGTTGGCGTTGCCGCGGCTTCGCTGCTGATGTTTGGCAGCTATTTCTCAGCGTCTGCCCAGCTGCAGACCTATAAAATGTCCACCCACATCCCGCACCAGATAACCACGCCCGACAGGGTGGCAACGCCCATCGGTACCCTGGAATTTTTCGACGGCGTGCCGATCGGCAAGACCACCGAGATGCTCTACGATTACGTTGACCGCGCCCGGGGCGTGGAGGTGTTTATCAACATGACCCCGGCAGTCTCCATGTATCATCTGCGGCAGGGAATGCGGGATATGGGTCTGACAAAAGCCAACCAGATTCTGATCGCCGAACAAATGCCCGACTCCAAGCCGCTGGTCTTGACCTGGAACAACACCTCCCTCTACACTTGGGGCTTTCTCGACCTGAAAACAGATGGTCCGACGGTTGTCGAACTGCCGCCCGGAGTGCTTGGCGTCTTCAACGACATGTACTTCCGTTATTTGAGCGACATCGGCGCGGCAGGACCCGACAAAGGAAAAGGAGGCAAGTATCTGGTACTTCCTCCGGGCTACGAAGGTGAGGTGCCGGAGGGATATTTTGTTGTTCGTTCGAAGACCTACGGTGTCTGGAACTTTATGCGCGGCTACGTGAAAAAGGGCGCCAAGGAAGCGACTGATCGGATTAAGGCCAACCTCAAGGTCTATCCGTTGGCCAAGAAAAACAACCCGCCTGAAATGGAGTTCATCAACATGTCCGGGCTGGCTGATTACAAGACAATTGCACCCAATGACTTCGGCTTTTACGAGAGCCTCGACAACCTGATTCAGGAAGAACCGCTTGACTTTATCGACCCGGAAAACCGCGGCCTGATTGCCGCCATCGGCATCGTCAAAGGGCAGATGTTCAACCCCGATGGCCGCATGCGAAGAATACTCTCAGAGGCGGTCGCCATCGGCAACGGTTACGCCAGAGCGAACACCGTCTATCCCCGCGACCCCGGGCACCGGGTGTACAAGGGCAGCGGCAGCGAGTGGGTCATGGCCTTTGCCGACAAGGACACCTATTTTCTCAAGGACGGTGCCCGCCGCTTCGATTCCCGCCTGTGGATGCACTACAACGCAGTCGTGGTCACCCCGGCCATGGCGCTGACCAAGCCTGGTGCCGGGTCAGACTATTTGATTGCCGGACTGGATGGCAACCATCAGCCGCTTTATGGCGGCAAGAGCTACAAGCTGCATGTGCCGCCGAACGTTCCGGTCAAGGATAACTGGTCGGTAACCATCTACGACACCCAGACCCGTTCGATGCTGCAGACCGACCAGAAATTTGCCGGCATCAACAGCCTGGGCGAGGGGCTGAAACAGAACGCAGACGGCTCCATTGACGTGATCTTTGCATCCGAGTTACCCGAGGGTGTCGACACGCGTAACTGGATACAGACGATTCCGGGCAAGAGCTGGTTTATCATCTTCCGCGCCTATGGCCCGCTTGAGCCCTGGCTTGATCATAGCTGGCGGCCGGGTGAGCTGGAATTGGTGAAGTGAGAAAAATGGAGTGGCGAAGTTATGTAGTAATGGCGTGAAAAAATGGTGAAGAACTGAACATCCAACGTCCAACATTCAACATTCAACGTCGAACAAAGGACAACCATGTAAAACACCCAACCCAAAGTTGATGAAATTTTGATCGTTAGAATTCCTTATTGGAAGTTGAACGGTGAACGTTCGATGTTGGACGTTAATCTTTTATTCAATCAACCTTCAACCCTGAACCCGTGAACATAGAACCTTACTCAGAAGGAGAAAAGAAAATGAAACCCAGAAGATGGTTCCCCCTGGGTGTGGCCGGCCTGATGGCAGTGGCGCTGGCCGCGCCCGTTCAGGCCAAGCAGCTCAAGGGCTTCTTCGAGCAGGCCCGCAGTGAAGCCAAATACAGGCCCGGAGATTTCAAGGCCGCGCCAGAGAAAATAGAGACCCGTTTCGGAAACCTGGAATTCCCTGGCGGCTTCCCGACCGAAGAGACAGCGCAGAAGGTCTACGATGAGCTGGACCTGCAACGCGCCACCCAGCTCTACCTGGACATGTATCCGGCCCTGTCGGCGCATGGCCTGATGAAGGGGTGGGTGCGGGATCTCGATATGCGGGACAGTTCGTATATCAATGTGACCGCCGACCGGCTGGACTCCAGCGCCCTGGTTCTGACCGGCAATACCGAAAGCCTGTATGCCTTTGCCGTGTTCGACCTGAAAAAGGACGGCCCAACTGTCTTCGAGGTGCCGCCGGGAGTCATGGGGCCGCTGGACGATCACAACTTCCTTTTCGTGACTGATATCGGCCCGACCGGCAAGGATAAGGGCAAGGGGGGCAAGTACCTGCTCCTGCCGCCGGGCTATGATGGTGAAGTGCCCGATGGCTACTTCGTTGTGCGATCATCGACCTATATGAACTTCTCCTTTATCCGGGCAAATGCCGCCAAGGTCGGTTTTGGTGACAAAGCCATCAAGTACTACCAGGACAATGCCAAGGTCTATCCGCTGAAGAGTGGACCGCGCGCGCCGGTTGTCAAGAACGTTTCCAACATTGCCTGGAATTCGCTTGTGCCCGAGGATGCGTCGGCATTCGAGTGGATGCACGAGATAATCAACTACGAACCGGCCGAGGCTTTTGGTAAGGAGTTATTAGGCAAGCTGGCTTCTATCGGCATATTGCAGGGCAAGCCGTTCAACCCGGATGAACGCATACAGAAGATTTTCGGGCAGGCAGCCCAGGAGGGCGTTGCCATGTCCCGGGTGATCGCCTTTGATAGCCGTCAGCCGGATGCGGTGGTTTACCCTGGTCTGAAATGGGAAAGCCCCTTTATCGGCAACAGCTCAACGTTCGATCCTGACGGTTATTTCAATCTCGAGGCGCGAACAACCTTTCACTTTACTGCGGACGGGATTACGCCAGCCATGGCGATGCAGATGCCGGAAGGCCAGGGTTCTCGTTACCAGACCACCTACAAGGATAGTGACGGTAACTACCTTGACGGCAGCAAGACCTATAAGTTGACAATGCCGCCCAAGGTGCCGGTCGCGCTGTTCTGGGCTGTCACGCTGTATGACTCATGGACGCGCTCTGAGCTGCAGAGCCAGCCGTATCCGAGCATCAGCAGCCAGAAGACACCGGCTCCGACAGCCAACGCTGACGGCTCCATCGATATTTACTTCTCGAGCGCAAAGCCAAAAGACGTTGCGGAGCAGAACTGGATCAAGACCCTGCCTGACCAGGGGTTCTTCGCCTACATCCGCTACTACGGCCCGCTTAAACCGTTTAATGAGAAGACGTGGGTGCCAAATGATGTGGTGCTGGTGAAATAGAAGAGTTCAACGTTCTGGGTTCAGGGATCTGGGTTTTTAAGCCTTCGAATTCTTTAACCTCTTATATGAAACTACGCCAAAATGGCACAGTTTCTTTCTCGATCAAACTGGCCGCTTTTCAGGCCAGCGGCTGGGCTGAACCCGGAACCTTCAAATCAAAAAAGAAAACAAAATGAAAACAAAAAGTTTATTGATATCAGCCCTGGCCGTGATGATGACGGCCAGCCATACAACTGCGGGTTTGGCCAAGTCGCCTAAGATGAAAATGACCACCCCGATACCGGAATCGATCACCACGCCTGACAGAGTGGAAACATCGATCGGAACCTTCGAGTTTTTCGACGGGGTACCGACCAAGATGAGCACGGAAATGGCCTATGACTTTCTTGATAAGGTCACTGCCTACAAGGCGCTTCTCAGCACGATTCCGACGGTATCGATCAACGAAATCAAACGGGGCCAGGCGGCGGTCGGAGCTACGTCTAGCAACCAGATCTGCATCTTCTACACGTTGATGGATTCCAAGGGGCTGTTCCTGACCGGGAACACCTCCACCATGTATGCGTTGGGCTTTCTTGACCTGGAAAAGGATGGCCCCACGGTCATCGAACTACCTCCCGGCATGCTCGGCGTGCTCAACGACATGGGGTTCCTGCACATGACGGACCTCGGTGCGGCCGGGCCTGACAAGGGCAAGGGCGGCAAGTACCTGGTGCTGCCTCCCGGTTACGAAGGACAAACCCCCGACGGCTATTTCGTGGTGCAATCCAAGACCTATAACGTCTGGAACTTTATGCGTGGGTACTTGGACAAAGGCGTGAAGGCGGCTTCGGAGAATATCCGCAACAACCTCAAGGTCTATCCGCTGAATCGTGCAGCAAACCCGCCGACGATGGAATTCATCAATGTCTCCGGCAAAGAGATGAACACCATTCTGCCGACGGATTACACCTTCTTTGAACGCATCAACGAGGTGGTCCAGAAAGAACCCGAAGGCTTCCTCGACCTGGAAGTCCTGGGCCTGCTGCGGTCCATCGGCATTGTGAAGGGACAGCCCTTCAATCCGGATGCCCGCATGAAGGAAATTCTCGCCGACGCGGCCGCCATCGCCGAAGCCACGGCGCGATCTATCACCTACTACCCTCGCGTGGCCGGCCAGTACGCCTGGGGTGACAAGGGAGGGACCTGGGTCGTGCCCTTTGCCGATCACGATTCTTCCTGGATCGAGAACAGCGCCCGCAAGATAGAAAACCAGATCTACTACCACTACAACTGCATCGTGGTGACACCGGCCATGGCCGCGGCCCCGGGGCCGGGCAAGGGGTCGGAATACGTCTTCGCCTCCCTGGATTCGAAGAAGAGGATCCTGGAGGGATCAAAAAACTACAAAATGTCTTTGCCACCGAATGTTCCGGTTGCAGACTTCTGGGCGATCACCCTGTATGACACCCAGACCCGCTCGCAGCTGCAGACCGACCAGCAGTTCCCGACCCTGGACACCTATACCAAGGGACTGCAGAAGAATGCGGACGGTTCTTACACGATCTACTTCGGCCCCAAGGCCCCCGAAGGCAAAGACAGCAACTGGCTCCAGACAATCCCAGGTAAAAGTTTCTTTGTCTGTCTGCGCATGTATGGACCGACGGAACCATGGATCGAAGGCAAATGGCGACCGAGTGATGTGGAGCTGATGAAGTAGCATTTCAGGCAATTAACCCTCAATAGAAAAAAGCCTACGCTATTTAGGCGCAATAACTACACCATGAAAAATAACGATTCAAGTCAGCGCGATCGGATGTTCATCAAACTCTTTCTCAAATCGTCTCCCGACCAGGTGTCCGACGCGGAAGTGGCCTATTTCCGAGACCATCCGGAACTGATTGACGAGATTACCGCCCCGGTCAATGTCCATAAGCTGTTTCTCTGGGGCGGCGCCCTTCTCGGAACCCTGTTTGTCGCCGTGTCCAAAGCAATCAAGTTTGCCCAGCATACCTTTCTTTCCGAAGGCCTGCTCGAATTTACGGTTGATATTATTTTCGAGGTCGGGGTCGCGCTGATCGGTGCC
>Ga0272441_10016557_pt1 | contig 10177 bp, 14 predicted proteins | sample SSMProp6N_FD_193582 | JGI IMG/M metagenome (GOLD analysis project Ga0272441, IMG submission 193582) | Marine sediment archaeal communities from Little Sippewissett salt marsh, Falmouth, MA, United States - SSM-Prop-6N | ecosystem: Environmental > Aquatic > Marine > Wetlands > Sediment ... | reverse complement strand
TGTCTCAGGAGCGTGTCAACCGAATGCGGCTCCAGCTACTTCGAGGGCCTTTACATAACGGCAAAGCGGGTCACCGTAAGAGAAGGAGCAGGAGGCGCTGTTGTATTCATCCCTCGATACTATTCTTTTCGACACATACAGGAGCGAGCCGGCAGCGATTTTCGTCGTCTGAAGGGTCTGCTGGATTCACGCTTCACCACACTGCGTCTGCAGAAGACCCAAAGAGCGAAGACGGCAGAAGCCAGACGTTACAGGAGAAGGCTCGTCGAGCAGGGCACGTCTCCGGCGGAAGCATGGGATCGGACTAGGCGTTTCCTCGGTGTGTCTGTGTCCACGATGGAGAAGCGGTTCTGGCCCCGACCACGGGGATAGTCTCGCCTTGCATCCAAGGGCGTGTGCGAAAGCCCGTAGCGAGCCGTCGCATACGCACCCATGCCCCTCCTTGCATCCCCCCCCCTCGGGATTTCCTTCCTCTTTTGACACCTCCATCTGCCGAGATATGTCGTTGACCACTGCCTGAGACTCCGGCTCTCCCTCGCCCCCGTGTCCCCCCCACGTCAAATCGCCGGAAGCCCGTTGGCTCAACAATTCTCCTTCTTGTGTCATGCTTGTTCTTGTTGATGCGGGAGAAGCAGCAAGAACACGGCAACCAAAGAAGGAGGAAAGCCAATGATCATGCAAAGGCGTTCGAATGACACAGATGTCGTCCATGTCGCCGCAATCAGGCAAGAAGATGACACCATGGAAAGGGACTTGACAGCTCTCGTACCCTCGGCTCGAGAAGGGCTTGCTATAGCTGTCAAGCCGCTTGCGGAAGCACGCCTTCGTGCAATTTGTATTCCAGGACTCGACGACACGGAGCTTTTCCAGATGCTTCAGAGGGTTGCATGCGCTGGGCGACGGCCCTGGGCGATGGACTTGCTGGGGCAGTTTTATGGAAATGGGATCGGTGTCCAAACAGACGTTGATGCAGCGACGACATGGATAGCAAGGGCGACGGAACACGGCTGTGCCGATGCTCAATTGAGATTGGCCCTTCTGTGTTTGCCAGACGATCCGGCGGCACGACCAACGGTTGACGCAGCCGCCAGAAATGGCTCCTACCCAGCCTATCTACTCGGCGAATACCTGGAACAGCAGGAAGTCTTCACGGAAGGGCTCCGCAACGAACTTGCTCGTCAGACCGCCAAAGCAAAGGCAGCTCGGGGGCTACGCCACGAATTGAAGTCGCGGACTCGAGCGTTCAACCAACAGCATGACCGCGACCAGCAACTGATCGCCGCCAAAGAAAAGACCATAGCCGAACTTACCGAGAGGCTCGAGTCCCGCTCGCCGTCAATCTTGGAGGAGCGGAACAAACGCCTGGAATCCCATCTCGTAGAAGAACGTCGTCGCCAGGAAGAACTGCGGAAGGCGACCAATGCAGCTGAACAGCGGGCGACCGAAGCGGAGCGTCGTAGCAGGGATCAGGAACGCCGCATCAAGTACCTGGAAAATCTGATGAGAAAGAGCGGGATCAGGTTCAACGGCATCATGCGGCATGGAAAGGGCCACGGAAAATGATCGCCACGTACTCGACGTATGAGACGAAAAAATGCAGGCGAAAAATACTCGTCTTTTCTAGGGATCCCGGCGAAAGGGTTGAGTTCCGAGACAGCCCCCGAAAAATAAATCTTGGTTTTCTGGACTTTCTGAGTAACATGAAATATGCTGACAAATTTTTTTGCCCGGAATCAACGGAAGGAGGGAGCAAGAAACAGAAACGGCGGCGCGGGAACGCCGCCGCTTCCTGAAAATGAACGGAGGAATATGAGACCTCCAGCTCAAGAACATTGATAGTCTAGTCCGGAATTGCTGTTCTGTCAATTCCGAACCACACATCGATCTGCTGCGTCTCATATTCCTCCCACAATCGGCATGCGGTCCCCGTTGGGCGTCAGCCTGTGGTGGGCGTCCCCTCGGCGGCGAACAAGTCTTGCCGATCTAACAGACCAACAAGGGAGGGAGCCCTATGACAGCACGACGACGAAGAACCAATTCGGGCGGCGACAAGGCCGCTCGCGACAACCAGCAGCACGATCAGACAAACGTACAGGCTACGGAGCGTCTGACCAACAAGTACGTTCGAAAGATCAATGACGGCGAGCGGCGGATTGGACGCACGAAATTCGCTCAGGGCAAGAACATTGATGAGTTCTTCCTGGAATACCGCCGTCTGAATCCGGGAGCCACCACCGATTTGTACCGCATCTTGGCGGAGCATCCCGATTGCGTCGTCGGGGCTCGGCAACTCAGGCACTATCACCAGGTGTACATTCTGACGGAGGAACTGGGCGGCGAGGACGTCTTCCCGAATCTTACGGGATCACATCTTGTCCAAGTCCTGCCCGCTAGCCTCAATATCGACGCGAAGCGAGATCTCCTGGCGGCGGCAGAGAAAGAGAATCTTTCCGTTGCCGATTTTAAGAAGCGGATACGGCAGGAGCGCACGCACGAGCCGGAAACCGAGACAACGGCTCCCGATCCAACAACCGACTCGGAGCCCGATTGGGACGCCGAACTAGGCAACCTTGCGGGCTTGGCAGAGCGCACGCTCAACCAACTCCATTTGATCCATAACGTCAGGCGCTCGCAGAGCATACCCGACGAGCTCCGAGAACAGCTGACCGTTCTCGCTACGTTCCTCATCTTCAACGATCTCGTCAACACAGACGCAATCACAGACCGGTTGAGGGGCGACGACGAGGAGCTGACGACGTGACCGCCATCGAGCAAACACTGAACGCAAGTCCCCGTCCGTTGACACTGGATCTCCCGTACGCGACGTACGAGCCGGACGCGATTGCAGACGTCATCGATGCCGTCAAGGACTACCCTCGATGGTTCTACGGCAACAAATGGCGGATGCTCGACCACATCCTCCGCGTCATCCCGAAAGGTGCACGGCGAATCGTAGATCTGTTTGCTGGCACTGCGGTCTGTGGAAACGCGATCAAGAGACTGACGAGTGCCGCAATCGACTCGAACGAGATTAGTTTCTACGGCTACCTGAGGGCTGCTTGCTTGGTGGCGAACAACAATACCTTTCTGACAGGACGGGATCTCCGAACTCTCACCAGACGCAATCTCCGAAGGCAGAGCTGGTTCTGGGACAAGTATCGGCACATCCTGGGCGAGAAGAACGCCGCTTGGCTCGACAACTTCTCATCCAATATTCCGAAACTCAGGGATCCAAGAAAGAGATCTCTAGCCGTCTTGATCGCCCTGCTCTGCATCAATTCTCACCTCAAATTCGCCGCCATCAATTTCACGCCATGCGGAGACCTTACGGGCAATCAGAACCACAGACTCCAGAACGCGGATCTCGAAGCCGACATCGTTGCTTTTGCCCAACGCAGGCTGCCGTCGCTTCTCTTCGATAACGGACAACTCAACGAGGCATACCGCGAGGATGCCGTCACGATGATCAGCAAGTTCAGAGGCCAGGTCGCTTATGTGGATTCGCCCTATGTCTGTCGAGTTAACTACAGGGATCTCTACGCCTGGCCCGAGAATCTGGTGCTATGCATCACCGGACGCGGAGACGAGGTCAGGAACCGTTTTCGTCTCAATGAACGCCCTTCGTACACCAGATTCGGCCGTCTTAGTTCGGTACGGATGAGTTTCCATCGGCTCTTCCTGAACAGCAGGCAGATCCCCGTGGTCATCGTTTCCTATAACACGACATCCCGATTCGCCATTTCCGAGATTGAGACCATCGCTCGGACACACGGCAGGACAGTGATGACCCAGTACATCCCCTATCCGAGACCAACCACAATCAAAGGCAGAAACACGCGTACCGAAGAAGTGTTGCTGGTGTGCCTGAGCGAGCGTCGATTGCCGAAGGAATGGTTGTGAATTTGAATTCAGAATCCAAAAACGAAGGAGAGGAACGATAAGGGGCAACGTACATGATCGCAGGACACCGGGCACCACCGACGAGTGGTTGACGCCCCCGGACCTGCTTGAGCATCTGGGCGTGGTTTTCGACCTTGACCCCTGCAGCCCAGTTGTACGCCCATTTTCCACAGCCAGGCACCACTACACCATAGAGGACGACGGCTTGACGAAACGGTGGTTCGGACGAGTGTTCCTGAATCCGCCCTACGGTCCGGCGACCAAGGTCTGGCTCCAAAAACTCGTGCTCCACGGCAACGGGATCGCCCTCGTGTTCGCCCGCACCGAAACACAGTGGTTCTACGACCTCGCGTGGACTTCCGCCGACGGGATCCTGTTTCTAAAGCGACGAATCAAGTTCTTTGATGTGCGAGGGCGGCAGGGCGGAACGGCCCCCGCTCCGTCCTGTCTCATAGCTTTCGGCAAGGACAATTTACAGGCACTAAGCAAGAGCAGGTTGCCGGGCTCACTCGTGACCGGGTGGACGCGACTTAATGGCGAGAGCGGGACGGCGAACTACAAATCGCGCATGCAGTGAGGAAGGAGCTAGACGATGAAATCAGTGAAGAACCAGAAAGAAATCCACGGGGTCGGAGAATGGGCGAGCAGCTCCGAGAACATCCAGAAGGGGTGCGAGCACGACTGCCGGTATTGTTACGCACACGGCATCGGCAAGCACTATGGCTGGGCACCAAAACGATGGTCGGAGCCGGTTCTCAGGGAAGACAAGCTAGGCAAGGGCTTCCGCAAACGCAGCGGACGAATCATGTTTCCGACCACGCACGACATCACTGAGCGGAACATCGACCACTGCATAGTCACGCTCGGCAGGATGCTCGCGGCAGGCAACGAGGTCTTGATCGTATCCAAGCCTCACCTGTCATGCATCAAGGCGATCTGCTCCGAGTTCGTGGACTACAAAGATCAGATTCTGTTCCGGTTCACAATCGGATCGGCGAACAACAGAATTCTTGAGTACTGGGAGCCGGGAGCACCGTCATTCGGGGAACGTCTCTGTTGCCTGAAGCTCGCGTATCGCAAGGGGTTCCAGACAAGTGTTTCCTGCGAACCGATGCTGGATCAGAACATCCATGCAGTCATCAAGAAGGTTCGCCCCTACGTCACCGATGCAATCTGGCTGGGCAGGGCGAATCGATTGAGATGCTGCATCGCTCAGAACTGCCCTGGGGATCTTGAGGTGGCTCGCAAGGCGGACGAACTCATCAAGCTCCTATCCGATGACTTCGTCTGGCAACTGTATGAGTCCTACAAGAACGACCCGCTCATCAAGTGGAAGGACTCGATCAAAAAAGTCATCGGATTGAAACGGCCGAGGGTACGGGGGTTGGACGTGTGATTGATCCGGGGGAAAAACATGAAACTCAACAAGAAGATATCCAAAGAGATCCGCAAGATTCGGAGTTCTCTGGCGTGGTCTGTGCGGATTGAGCGGGAGGATTCCGTAGAAGGCTACGGTCTGCGTTCGTACCCGCAAGCACACGAACACGTCATCACTCTGCCGCCCAAGAACCCAAAGGTCGCAAAGCCAAGCAAGGCAGCGGAACTCCACGAATACATCCATGCGTGGCTGGCGGAAACGCGGCATCCACTCTTCGCAGCACCCGCATTCGTGAACTCACTCGACAACCCCTTCGCGAAGGAAGCCGTGCGGCGGTGTCTGAACGAGACGCTGGATTGGTTTGTTGATCACGAGGTTTATGTCCGTTGCCCCCGGGCGTTCGAACACCGACTCCGTGTCGAGTTTGGTTCGGATGATGGCGGAGCCCGAGATCAATTGATGATGGAAGAAGACCCTATCGCGTTTCCCATAACTCTGGCGCTTGCTGACGCGCAGAACTGGAAATATCTGGGACAACATGCCGGGAACCGCCCTGAGTTCATCCCCCGTATGACCGACGCATTTCTCCGTGTTCCCCCCGAGCATCCAACAATCGGGAAGGCAACGATTCTGTTCAACTCGCTGCTACCTATCGTCCCGCTTTCGATCAAGGTCAGGGTAGTGGAGGCGGAGGGCATGGCGAAGTGGATGCTGTACGAGCCAAATGGGCAGGTAGCGGCGGGATCAAAGGTGAATGAAGTCGGATTAGGGAAAGGAGCAGCACGATGAGCAGGAAGAAGATGGACGAAGAGCGGATCGAAGCTGATTTCGGGAGAACCTACGAGGCAGCCGTGATGGGAAACGTGATAGCTGAGACGGATACTGCCCGGGCGCATTTCAAGGGAGACCTGGGTTTCCTGGGGCTCGACGATGCAGAGGTCGATGACATGCTTCAGTCTGCGGCTGATTCGGGGTATGGACCGGCACTGTTTCAACGGGCTCTTCGCGTGATGGACACAGTTGGGCCGGGGAAAGGATACCCCGAGATGCGTGAGTGTCTCGAAAGGGCAAGGGAAAGCGGTGATGGCGAGGCCGCCTTCTGCTGTGCCGTCCATGACATTCTCGCGGGAGATTACGAAGGCGGGATGACCCAACTCGATCAATTGGGTACACACCGCTCGCTCTCTGCCCTGCTAACCAGGGCATGCCTGGTGCGGTGTGCTGAAGACGAAGGCGATAAACGAGGGGCCGCTCTTCGCAAAGAAAAGGCAAAAGCCCGACACGCCAAGCACGAGCACAAGCTGGCGAAGAGAGCGTGGCTCGAAGATCTCCGGACGGCACGCAGGACCATCAGGGAATTGGAGCAGGAGCTACGGGCGGAACGAGCGGCAGGCAAAGCAAAGCTCGAAGCCGAATACGCCTCTCAGATCAAGAAGCTGCGGAAGAAGAACACGAAGCTTGAAAAAGTCAACTTCGCCCTTCGAGACGAGAACGATCATCTTCGCCAGACTGTCAAAGACCTGTCGTCGGACACGCTCAAACAAAGAAACGAAGAACTTGAGCAGCAGCTCGCGGTCAAGGATGCGGAAATTGAAAAACTCCAACAAAGCGAGGCGGAGCGTTCTGAGCAAATCAAAGCCCAACAGAGCCGCATCCGAGATTTGGATCGGCAAAAGACACGCTACGAGAAATTGCTACGGCGACACGGGATCTCGCTCATACCCAAAGAGTGTCTCGGCAAGAAGGAGGGATGACCATGACGAAACGAAAGAAGAAAAGCAAAACCATGACGGACACAACAACGGTGACCACAACGACGCCAGAGCCACATTCGAAAAAGGGAGGGAGAAAACTGGACATGAAAACGAAATCCAAAAACAACAAAACAAGAATCGCAAACGGCAGCCCGACAAGCACGCCGCGGTTCGTCGATGTCACTGAGCTGGTACGTACGCACGCCGAGCTGCTGGGGTTCTCTGAGTTTCCGGGCTGGTCGTTTCACATCTCGAAAGGACTGTGCGAGAGGAAACTCAACAACTCGCTGGATCTCCTTGATGGGATGTCGATGACCTTCTTCCCGTTCGCTGTCGGCTATGTGATGGGGACTATGGAGCGAATCCTGCCGGGCAGCACCTCGAAGACTTTTAGGGCAGCTCTACGTGACTGGGATGGCTCGGAATCCGTTGTGGAGCGTGATTCGAACGGTCGTGTTGGGCTGCTGCTACCAGAGGAGTCCGGGGCGTTCGTGTCCGAGCCGGAAACGCAGTGGACGGTGGAGGTGGTTCATGAAAAGCAGGCAGTCAATTCGGGCGACGTGGTCTGCGAAGCACGGTTGGTTTGCGAAGAGTCTGAGGACAACAAGTGAGTAAGGGCGAAGACCAACGGTAACCAACACGAAAGGAGACAGATGATGAAGAAACGAAAGATGACAAAGAGCGACAGTATGGCATTCATCGAGATCAAGAAGATTCCGGTGCATGAACCGACGAAGGACACAAACCTCCCTGCAACCCTGAGTCAACTGTTTTCGAGGGCGATAGACTCGATTGATGAGTGGATCGTTGCTCTGACGAAAACGGAAGACAAGCTGTACGAATACAACGGGACGAGGAGAGAGGAACTCATTCACTCTCTCGAGAAACTGTCGGCCACCGCAAAAGGGTGTGCTCGTATCAATCAGGAGTTCTCGCGTTCTCTTGCTTACATGGCACAGCGACTGCGAGAGCAAGATGATGCTGAATGAATGAGCGGACGGAATCGTGCGGAATGCATATGTCCGACGTGAAACGACGGTCTCGAGTATTGCACAAATAAGAACGGTAACAACAACAAACAAGGAAACGATCATGAAAAAGCGAAACAGAAGACGACGATGGGCAACGACAGCATCAACAGCCCAAAACAGCACAACAAGCCGACGGTACGCCAATGAGCAGTACATTCCTATCGTTGACCAAACAGAGATTGCCGACGAGTTATTCCCGGAGCTTCGTGCATCGTTCTTCGGCATTTCGAAGGGAGTCTATGATAGGTACCTAGACGATGCTGCTCCCATCCGGTTTGCCCCCGATGCGAAGGGCGGGGACGTGTTTTCGCGTTTGGGTTATCTTTGCATGTTCCTGTGGCCATTCTTGCTCTCGGACGGAGTCATGCAGGCCTTCGGGACCCACCCGATTACACTGCAGCTGGACTATCCATGTGGTATGCGACTGTCCGTGATCGGCAGTTGGAACCGTCGTCTCGTGGTTCTCCTGCCCGAGGAAGCAGATCTCGTGCAGAACAGTGAAGATGTTGAGTGGGTCAGGCAGGTGGGATGATGGCAGTGTCAAACGGGAAAGCATACGGAGGAAAACGCTCATGAAGAAGAAAAGCAAACGAAGATTGTGCGGCATGGAATTTGGATATTCGAGCCAGATCAAGAGGGATGGCGTGCCGCTGGGAAGTCCCTTACCACAAACGGGGGAGATCGATGTTGATTCTTTCCAGGAGAGATTTCTCCGGGCACTAAGAAAGATCCATGGCGGTGGCAACATCGCGAACCGGCGTGTGTGGCTGCGAGTCAGGACGAACTGAATAACTGTGACGATGCAGAAGCAGATCTACATTGCGATAGAGGCGCTGGTTAACTCCGACGCAACGTTGGAGCGGGCGGAGAGGGAGGTAATTCTGAACGTTTGTCACAACCCTCTCCCCGCGTCCACTTCGTCGTCGGGATCGGCTGTCTCGTTGTTGTCTGCCAAGGATGTTGCAGAACGGTTACGGGTCACCCCTCGGACAGTTGATCGTTGGCGGGAGACCGGCATCCTACCTTCATGCAAATGGGGAGTATATAGACGCTACAAAGTCGCAGATGTCGAAAAGCTTGAACGTCGATTTATTGAAGAGAAACCCGTTTACAAGAAAGCACAGCAGTCGTAGACCCTGGATCAGAAACGGAGCAGAAGATGGGTCGCTTGCCAACAGGTCATCTTTACAGGCGGGGTCGGATCTGGTGGTGCCGCTACAGACGGAATGGGGAGTTTAAGTATTTTTCACTCCACACTCGTGATGAGGATGAAGGAAAGCGGCGGATGGAACGGGAGATGACTTTGGTTCGAGCTGAAATCATCAAGGGGTCGCCCGAAGTCGAAGAGCCCGAGCCGGAACCAACAGAACATATCCAAGAAGAGATACGTATCGATCAGGCATGGGAACGGTATTTTTCATCCAAAACCCGACCAGATACTTCCGATGCCACTCTGAAGCAATACCGTTTTCAGTTCCAATGTTTCATCGAGTGGTTGAAGAACAATCATCCCGAAGCCCAACTCATTTCCGACGTGACCGAGCAGATCGCCTGGAACTTCCTAAGCTATTTGGCTCAAGAAAAGAATCTGTCGGCGAACACTTATAATAAATACATAAACCTGCAAACCCTGGTCTTCCGCGTGCTCGGCAAGGAAACGGACAGCAAGCATAACCCATGGGAATCGGCGGGAAAGCGAAAGGTCAAACCAGCCAGCCGCCGTCCTTTTTCCGAAGATGAACTCAAGAAGATTTTCGAGATGGCTGACGGTGAAATTCTGACCTTGTGCCTCCTCGGGTTTCATACGGCGCTTCGTTTTGGCGACTGTTGCTTGCTCCGATGGGACGAAGTTGATCTCGACGGCAGATTGATAACTCGAACGCCATTGAAGACCGCCAACAGCTCGGGCAAGACGGTTGTGATCCCGATCCATGATGAACTGCATGATCACCTTGTATCCATGAAATCTGATGGCAAGAAATATGTTTGTCCGAAAATGGCAAAGGGCTACTCGCAGGATCGGACGGGCGTATCAATCAAGCTTCAGAAGTTTTTCAAAAAGTGCGGGATCAAACTCTATAGGGAAGGAACGGGGGTAATAGGAGAGGATGGAA
>Ga0272441_10016556_pt1 | contig 10177 bp, 9 predicted proteins | sample SSMProp6N_FD_193582 | JGI IMG/M metagenome (GOLD analysis project Ga0272441, IMG submission 193582) | Marine sediment archaeal communities from Little Sippewissett salt marsh, Falmouth, MA, United States - SSM-Prop-6N | ecosystem: Environmental > Aquatic > Marine > Wetlands > Sediment ... | reverse complement strand
TCATCTTGACGTCGCGCACGAGGCCGATCTGGGGGGGCGGGCCGAACTCGATGAGGTCGCCCTTGCGGAAGGGGCGTGCGGCGAGGAGCATGATGCCGGCGAAGTAGTTGGCCATGGACTGGCGTGCGCCGAGGCCGATGATGACGCCGCTGATGCCGAACGTGGCGAGCAGGGAGTTGACGGGGAAGCCGGCCATGCGCAGGGCGGAGATGAAGAAGATGATGAGCGTCACGTAGCGCAGGGCGCGGGCGATGTAGTCCCAGAGCACCATGTCGAGCTTCAGGCGCTGGGCGGTGCGCCGGACGGTCTGCTTGACGAGCCGGGCCACGAAGATGCCGATGACGGCGATGACGATGCCCTTGAGCAGGCTGGGCAGGAAGGCGACGAGCCAGGTGGTGAACTCGGTGGCGAGCTTCGCGAGCCATTCAGGCATAGCCAGGTTCCCTTCGCATCCGCGCGGTGCTGGCGGCGGGAGCCGTCGGGCCTGGGGAGCGGCCGCCCGGGCAGGCGGGTCAATCCCCGAGGTAGCGGTAGAGCGTGTTCTGCCATTCGGGCTGGGTGATCTTCCTGAGCAGGATGCGGTTGATCGGTTCGCGCAGCGGGCTGCCGGTGGGGAGTGCGAACGAGTAGTCCTGGCGCTCGAACTTCACGGGCAGCACGTCGACGGCCCCCTTGAACGTGGAGTTGGCGAGGAAGCGCAGCAGGGGGGCGTCGTAGACGAAGGCATCGAGGGTGCCCGCGGCCACGGCGCCCATGCCCGCCTCGATGGAGTCGAAGGTCTGGTAGACGATGCGTCGGCCGCGCAGGTAGGTCTCGCTGGTGGAGCCGGCGATGGTTCCCACGCGGACGCTGGGGAGGTCGTCGGGGCCTTGGATGCCGGATTCGAGCTGTCCGACGGTGAGTGCGGAGGCGATGGCGCCGGTGAAGGCGGCAATGATGATGACGGCGGCGAACATCCAGACGAGCGCGACGAGCCGGCCGGCGAGGGTGACGGGCGCCTTGTCGCCGTAGCCCACGGTGGTCATGGTGACGGCCGACCACCAGAAGCCCGCTCCCAGGCCCTTGGCGGCCGTGCCGCCGAACTGCGCGGCGTTGCGCTTGCGCTCGAAGAGCCACACCAGCGTGCCCGCCGCGAAGAGCACCAGCGCCAGAGTGCCGACCGCCTTGAGGAAGTTGAGCGACAGGAGTTGCCGCAGCGCCATCAGCCAGGAGGCCCGCCGCCCGGGGCGCACGGCGATGCTCAGGCCCGCGGTGTGGAGCGGGTGCGTGAAGTCCATCGCAGCCTCCCGTTCGGCGGTCACGGTGAGCGCGGCCACCGCCACGTCCACCTCCCCGTCCCCGACTGCGGCGAGGAGGGCCTGGAGGTCGAGCTCGCGGAACTCGAAGTCCCACTTGAGCTCGGCGGCGATCTCGCGCCACAGGTCGATGCTGATCCCGTGCCAGGCGCCCTCGGCATCCTTCGTGGCGAAGGGTGGCGCCACCTTGGTGCCGACCACGAGCTTCCTGGCGGGCGCCGCCTCGGGGGCGGCCTGCCCATGCGCGGCACCCGCCGCAAGACACAGCACGATCGGGAGAATCAGCGCTCGTCTGGTCATCGGCAGCTCCCTGTGCTTCCTGCGCCTGTCCTGCCCGTACGGCGGCTTCTCGGGGGGACGCGGCATCGTGCTGGCGGGGGATCGTGCACCACGGCGGGGCGCAGGCACACCCCGTGGCGCTGGCCGGGGCTGCCTATGATAGGCCGTGGCCAGGGAGCGTGTCAAGGCTCAGGCCGACCGTGCCCCGCCGTCCGCCCTTGACAGGCGGGGGGCGCCGTGTAGGATAGGCGCGAACGCACGTTGCGGGAGCGGCTGGGAGGCCGACGTGAAGCGTCTCCGTCAGATCCTGGGGTTCATGCGGCCCTACAAACGACCGCTGATCCTGGCCGCTGTGCTCACGGCGGGCCTCACGTTCATCGGCATGGCCCCGCCGCTGCTCATGCGCCGGCTGGTGAACGACGTGGCGCGGGAGGGCCGCTGGGGCATCTTCCCGATGGTGATGGGGCTGCTGTTCGCGGTGCCGGTGCTGCGGGCGTTGGTGAACGTGGTGAACAGCTTCGCGCTCAACCGCGTGGGGCTGGGGATCATCGCGGACACGCGGCGGCGCCTCTACGCCCAACTGATGCGCCTGTCGATGCGCTTCTACGACCAGACGCCCGTGGGCGCCATCCAGCAGCGGCTGATGGGCGACGTGGCGACGGTCTCGGGCGTGGTGACGGGCGGCATGATCACGCTGCTGGCCGACGTGATCGCCGTGGGCTTCGCCGTCGTGGTGATGCTGCGGCTCAGCGGCTGGCTCTCGCTGCTGACCTTCGCGCTCCTGCCGCTCTACTACCTGAACACGTGGTTCTTCTCGAAGCGGATCCAGGCGGCGAACGCCCAGCTCCGCAACCGGATGGACCACATCTCCTCGATGCTCCAGGAGCGGCTGAGCGCCCACGAGCTCATCCAGAGCTACGGCCAGGAGGACGAGGAGGCCATCCAGTTCTCCTCGCAGGCCAAGCAGATCATGGACACCTCGGTGCGCGGGTCGGCCTACAGCATCTCGTTCAACCAGCTCGCGGCGTTCATCAACAAGCTGGGCAACACGGCGATCTACTGCGCGGGGTGCTACTTCTTCGTGAAGGGCCGCATGGGCTACGGCGACGTGATGGCCTTCTGCGCCTATGCCACGCAACTCCTCGGGCCGGTCGTGCGCTTCTCGTCGCTGGCCAACCAGATGGCGCAGGCCGGCGTGTCGGTCGACCGCATCAACGAGATCCTCGAGCGGGAGCCGGCCATCCGCGAGGCAGCCGAGCCGGTGCCCGTCGAGGCGCTCGAGGGCGACGTGGCGGTCGACGGCCTGACCTTCGGCTACGACCAGAGCACCCCGGTGCTGCGCGACGTGCACATCGACATCCCGTCGGGCACGCACCTTGCCGTGGTGGGGCCTGCGGGCGGCGGGCGCACCACCCTGGCTATGCTTCTGCGCCGCTTCTACGACCCGACGGACGGGGCGATCCGCGTGGATGGCAACGACATCCGCACCTACCGTCTGCGCGACTACCGCCAGGCCCTCGCCCTCGTGCTCCCGGAATCGACCATCTTCGACGGCACCGTCCGCGAGAACCTGTGCTACGGCAAGCCCGACGCGAGCGACGAGCGCATGGTGGCCGTGGCCGAGGCGGTGGGCCTGCACGACTTCGTGGCCGCCCTGGCCCAGGGCTACGATGCGCGCCTGGGGACGGGCGGCCTGAAGCTCTCGGCCGGGGTGCAGCAGCAGATCGGCGTGGCCAGGGCGCTCATCTCCGAGCCGTTCATCCTCATTGTGGACGAGGCGACGGCTTCGCTCGACCCCGATTCGGCCGACACGGTGACCCGCGCCATCCTGGACCTGATGGCCGGCCGCACGACGATCCTGATCGTGAGCCGCCTGCTCATGGCCCGCGAGGCCGACCAGGTGGCGGTCTTCCACAACGGCGCGGTCGTCGAGACCGGCGACCACGAGTCGCTCCTGCGCGAGCACCAGAGCGTCTACCGCGAGCTCTTCGCGAAGCAGTATGGCGAGGACCGGCTCCCGCCGGCCCGGGAGACATAGGGCGATGACACTCGTGTGGCGACTCATCCGCACGCTGCTGGCCGACAAGAAGCGGGCGCTGCTCGTGCGCTTCCTGATCGCCGCCGCCGTGGCCGCCACGCCCTACGCCTTCAGCTTCCTGGGCAAGTGGCTCGTCGACGAAGCGCTCCAGGTGACCGGCCCGCCCAAGGCGAAGGCCGCCGTCGCCGCCCCCGCAGGCACACAGCCGCCCGCGCCGGCATCCCCCGTGGCCATCGAGTGGAAGGCCCGGACCCCCGAGGCCAAGCTCCGCCTCCTGGCCATCTTCCTCGCCGCCAGCATGGGCATCCACATCGCGGTGACCGGCCTGAGCGCCCTGTCCGAGCTGCTCAACTCGCGCACCGTGCAGCAGATGGTCTACGAACTGCGCAGCCGCGTGCACGAGAAGCTCGCACGTCTCGAGATGGGCCTCTTCGGCCGCGAACAGGTCGGCCAGCTCATGACCCGCGTGATGGACGACGCCGGCGGCATCCCGGGCAACCTCACGAACCTGGTGATCAACGCCTTCACCCAGGTGGCCATGCTCGCGCTCGGCCTGGTGCTGCTCGTGCGCCTGAACCCCACGATGACGCTCTTCGCCCTCGCCGCACTGCCCTTCTACGCCGTCGCCTGCATCCTGTTCCTGCCCCGCATGCGCCGCAACGCCGAGGAGCTGCGGGTGCGGGGCGCCGAGCTCAGCGGCCTCGTGGTCGAGCGGCTCTCCAGCGTGGCGACCATCAAGAACTACGCCCAGGAGGACCGCGAGCTCGAGCGCTTCTGCGGCACCATCGAGCGCAACCAGCGCCTGGCACGCACCCAGCACCACCTGAGCCTTTTCTTCGGCACCCTCACCACCCTGATCACCGCCTTCGCCACCCTCGCCGTCCTCGCATTCGGCTTCCTGAACATCCAGGCGCAGCGCATGCAGCTCGGCGAGGTGCTCGCCTTCTACCAGGTGACCGCACAGCTCTTCGTGCCCATCAGCGCACTGGTGGGCCTGGGCAACGTGGTCCAGAGCCTCCAGGTGCTCGCACGGCGTGTCTACGGCGTGCTGGACATGCCCGAGACGATCACCGAGGCCCCCGACGCCGTGGAGCCCGCCCAGATCGAGGGCCGCGTCGAGTTCCGAGGCGTCGCCCTCCGCTACCAGGAAGGCGGACCGTTCGCCGTCCAGGACGTCTCCCTCGCCATCCCCGCCGGCGCCACCGTGTGTCTCGTCGGGCCCACCGGCTGCGGCAAGAGCACCCTGCTGAGCCTGCTCACACGCCTCTACGACCCCACGGATGGCACGATCTGCATCGACGGCACGGACATCCGCCGGTTCCGCCTCCGCGCCCTCCGCCGTACGATCGGCAACATCTTCCACGACTGCACGGTCTTCTCGGGCACGGTCGCGCAGAACATCCGCTACGGCGCTCCCGGCGCCACGCAGGCGGACGTGGAGGCGGCGGCTCGCCTCGTGGAGCTCCACGACTTCGTGGCGGCCCAGCCGAAGGGCTACGGCGCGCTGCTCGGGCGCGGCGGCCTCGCCCTCGGCACCGAGGAGCGCGTGAAGCTCGCCATCGCCCGCGCACTCATCACCCGCCCCGCCATCCTCACCGTGGACGACACCTTCTCGACCATCGAGGAGGACGTGGAGGCGCGCCTGCGCCAGGCCCTGCACAAGGCGCTCGGGGGCCGCACGGTGCTCATCGCCACGTCCCGGCTGTCGATCTGCGAGGACGTCGACCTTGTGGTCGTGATGCGACGGGGCCGGATCGAGCAGGTCGGCACCCACGCCGAGCTGCTGGCCGCCCCGGGCACCTACCGGCGCATGTACATGCGCCAGATGGGGCTCGATAGCGTGTAGCGTCGACCGCAGGGATCGGATCCTGAGCCTCCTGTTTCCATCCAACCACCGGAGAGCGCAGGGCCGATCGGCAGAGCCTGCCCGCGTTCCTCCCGCCTCAACAATCCCCCACCGTTTCTCCTAAGTGTTTGCCAGGGAAGGAGTAGAGGCGGCGCCCAGAGGCTGCTCTCCGAGATTGGCACGGTGGTTGCTCCTGGTGAATGGAGATCGGGTGGAGAACACTCCCGTCAGCGTGGCTGGCGGGGCTTCCCCCCGACCTGGCGGCCAGGAACGGCCTGGCAGCCAGAGCCGCTCGTCCACCCCCGAAAGCGGGGAACAGGAGGCCACAGATGGCGAAGGCGAAGAAGGCAGAGAAAGCAGAGAAGGGCAAGAAGGCGGCTCCCAAGCCCAAGGCGAAGGGAAAGAAGTGCTGCTAGTCCGAACGCCCCATGGTTCAGGGAGTCACCCGGTCACAACGGTCTCCCACGGTTTGGAGCATCCACGTATGAGAAACGCAGGAGTTCGCGGCCTGGTGTTCTGGGCCGCTGCTCTGTCGGTGATGGTCGCTCTCGGTGCGCAGGCTGGCGAGAAGCGCGAGAAGAAGAAGCCCGCCGGGCCCAGGAAGGCGCGGATCACGGGCGTTGTGAAGGCCACCAAGAACGATGAGGGCGCCATCACGGCCGTGACCATCACCACCGCCAAGGGCACGGAAGTCCCGGTGAGCCTCGAGGAAGGCAAGGGCGCCGAGCTCGGCAAGGAGATGGACGGCAAGAAAGTCCAGGCCGTCGGCACGGTTGCCAAGAAGGGCGACCAGCGCGTCCTCACGGTGCTCGAGTACAAAGAGCCGCCGGTGCGGGAGAAGAAGGAGCCCCGAAAGCCCAGGAAGCCCAACAAGCCAAAGGACGAGTAGCTTTCGCGGTACGAGACGGGTCTGCCGGGGCTGCGGCCCCGGCGGAGGGTGGCCGCGAGGGGCGCTTCCCCCCGCGGCCGCCTCCCTCTCTACACACGGCGTCGTTGCGGACGTGCGGTTCGTCGCGAGCCACGTCCGGCGGCGGGCCATCCGCCCGATATGTGACAGGAGTTCTCCGATGGCCAGGCCCGACGGTTCGAGAGCCCACCCCCCTGATCGGCGCCAGCGCGAGCGCATCCGCCGCAGGCTTCTCGCCCTGCGCAGGCAGATCGAGCCCACCTTCGGCTCCCCGGCCCTGGGGCAGGACGGCGCGTCGGGCGTCGAGGACGAGGCCGACAGGGCGGCCACCGCCCAGGAACGCGAGCTCATCGGCCACGTCAGCGAGGTCCTCTCCACCACCGCGGCCGAGGTCGACCTGGCGCTCGCCCGACTCGATGACGGCACGTACGGCATCTGCGAGGAGTGCGGCGCCGCGATCCCGCGCGAGCGGCTCGAAGCTCTCCCCACCGCCTCCCTGTGTGTGGCCTGCAAGCAGCAGGAGGAGGGGGCCGCACACGGAGACTACGACGATACGCAGCGCCGCTGGGAGGTCGCCGGACGCCACCACTGCTTTGCCGCGGCCGACGAGGCCGACGATCTGCTGGGCACGAGCATCGAGTGAGCTCGTGCGGTGGGAGGCCGCGCGTCGGCGCGGCGCGACCCTTGCCCTCCTTTACTCCTCCTGCTCCTCAGGGGACCCCGCGACGCCCGAGAAGGGGAGGCGGCGGGCGATCCGCCCGCTTGACGGTGGTCCGCCGCTGCCCTATACTGGTCGTCCTGGAAGCGTCTTCCCAGCCGGATTCTGCATTCGCGCCACCCGCTTTTCAAGGAGCGCACCCATGCGGGTGCTGAGCTGCCGCCATCTGCTCGTTCTCGCCGTTGTGCTTGCGGGCGTGGTGCGCGTGGCCTCGGGGCAGATGATGCCCGGCGCACCGGCCGAGAAGCCCAAGGCCGCGCCCGCCAAGCCCGGCACCGCCGTTGCCGCCAGCCCACCCGCCAAGCCGCAGACCGTCGAGGAACAGCACGCCGCCGTCCAGAAGAAGATCGAGGAGGAGGAGGCCACGGGGTTCCGCAAGCTCACCATCCTCTTCTTCCACGAGCACTCGCCGTACCGCTCCGTGCTCCTGGCCGTCGTCACCCTGGTCGTGCTCCTGGTGCTCAAGAAGCACACGACCCGCCTGATGCGGCGCTACGCGGAGACGCACGCGCAGAACCCCGAGAACGTGCAGCGCTTCCTCAAGACGTGGCACACGCTGTGGAAGTTCGTCATCGGCGTGTTCGTGATCCTCGCGCTCTCGGGCTCGCTGAAGCTGATGGGGCTTTCGGCGGCGTTCCTGGGCATGATGCTCGGCTGGTCGCTCCAGGCCCCGGTCACGGGGCTGGCGGCGTGGCTGATGATCGTGCTCAAGCGGCCCTTCCGCATCGGCGACCGCGTGATCATCGCCGGCATCATCGGCGACGTGACGGACATCACGCTCACCCACGTGGTGCTCAACCAAGTGGGCGGCACGGTGGGCGGCGAGGAGCCCTCGGGACGCGGCGTGCTCATCCCCACCGCCATCCTGTTCAACCAGGTGATCATGAACTACACGCTCGACGCCACGACCATGCTCGACGAGGTGCCGGTGCGCCTGACCTTCGATTCCGACTACGAGTTGGCCCGCACGATCATGATCGCCGCCGCCAGCGAGGTGACGGCCGACATCATTGCCGAGACGAAGCAGGAGCCGTTCACCCGTTGCGAGTTCTTCGATGCCGGCGTGCTCGTTCGCCTGCGCTACCAGACGCTCGCCCCCCGGCGCCAGGACATCTCGAGCCAGATCGTCGAGCGGATCCTCAAGGGCTTCAAGGAGCACTACCCCGCCGTGAAGTACTGCTATCCCCGGTCCGTGGTCCGCTACCGCTGGGAGGAGGAATAAATGGCCCGCACCACAGCTTCCCTCGCCCTTCTTGGCATCCTGCTGGTGGCCGGATGCGCCAGCCCGAAGCTCACCGACCCCGCGCGCAGCGCCACCGAACAGCTCCTGCTGAGCACCGCGGCCGACCTGGCGCTCAAGGAGGTCGACCTCTCGCCCCTGGCCGGCCGCAGGGTGTTCCTCGACACGGCGAACTTCGAGGCGACGGACAAGGGCTACGTGGTGGGTGCCGTGAACTCGCTGCTCACCCAGCAGGGTGGGTGCCTGGCGCCCGATAAGGCGAAGGCCGAGGTGATCCTCGCGATCTGGTCGGGCGCCCTGTCCATCGACCGCTCGGACTTCCTGCTCGGCGTGCCCAACCTCGCCGTGCCCCTGCCGTTTGGCGGGCAGGTGCAGACGCCCGAGATTGCGCTCCTCAAGCACATCTCGCGCACCGGCATCGCCAAGCTGGGCCTCCACGCCTACGAGGCCGCGTCGGGCAAGCACGTGCTCGCCATCGGGCCGCTCGCCGGCCGGTCGCGCTACGGCCTGTGGACCCTCGTCGGCTTGACGTTCGACTTCTCCAACATCCCCGAGAAACACCGCAAGGGATGGGTTGACCGATAGCCTCCGGCGCCCGCGCCCGCCGCGGGCCAGAGGACCCACCGCGATGAGCAGCACTCTCGACCGCGTGGCCCTCGCCCTCGCACCCGGCTCCCCCTACCGCGGCCTGGCCATGGCCGCCGCCATGCTCGTGGTGCTGCTGCTCGTGCACAAGGCCACGCGCCGCCGTCTCGCCGCCTACCTCGAGCGCCAGGGCTCGAAGCCGGAGAACGCCGCGGCGTTCCTGCGGTCCTACACGGCCGTGTGGAAGCTGATCATCGCTGTGGTGGTGCTCGCCTCGGCCAGCGGCTCGTTCGCGATGCTCGGCCTCACCGTCGGCTTCCTCGCCACCATCCTCGGCTGGGCGCTCCAGGTGCCCATCCGCGGCCTCGCCGCTTGGGTGATGCTCGTGCTCAAGCGCCCCTTCCGCGTCGGCGACCGCATCACCGTGGCCGACGTGACGGGCGACGTGGTGGACATCCAGCTCAACCACATCCTGCTCAACCAGGTGGGCGGCACGGTGCAGGGGGAGGAGCGCTCGGGGCGCGGCATCTACGTGCCCAACGCCGTCCTCTTCGGGCAAGAGATCGTCAACTACAACTACTTCGCCACGCGCGACGCGGGCGCCGGCACGTCAAAGTTCATCCTCGACGAGGTGCTCGTGCGCCTCACCCTGGGCTCCGACTACGACCTGGCCACGACGCTGTGCCTGGAGGCGGCTCGGGCCGCGGTGGGCGAGCTGATCGGCGAGACGGACCAGGAGCCCTTCACGCGGGTGGAATTCCTCCCCTGGGGCATTCTCATCCGCCTGCGCTATAAGTCGGGCCCCTCCCGGCGCCAGGAGGTCTCCTCGCGCGTCACGGAGCGGGTGTGGCAGGCCTTTCGCGCCCACGCCGGCCAAGTGGCCTTCGCCACCCCCATCAGCGTAGCCAGCCTGGAGCCCACCCCCGGCTCCGCGCTTCCCCCCATGGCCGAAGCCCCACCGCGCCCGTGAGGCCGTCCCGCTGGGCACACGGTGACCCGTGGCGGGAGTCCGGCCGCAAGGGGAGGGCTCGTCAGTTCCCGCCGCCGCCGCGGCCGGTGAAGAAGTGGATCGCCGCCAACACCAGGACGACAACGAGGACGAGCCCGCCGCCGACGACTACGCCACCCAGGGCCATAGAACGAGCCTCCAGTCAGTTCCCGCCGCCGCTGCCGCCGCTCAGGAAGTGGATGGCCATCAGCACGACCGCGACGACGAGGATGATGCCTCCGACGATGAAGATGGCTGCCCACTGGAACACGCTCATCGTG
>Ga0272441_10016555_pt1 | contig 10177 bp, 11 predicted proteins | sample SSMProp6N_FD_193582 | JGI IMG/M metagenome (GOLD analysis project Ga0272441, IMG submission 193582) | Marine sediment archaeal communities from Little Sippewissett salt marsh, Falmouth, MA, United States - SSM-Prop-6N | ecosystem: Environmental > Aquatic > Marine > Wetlands > Sediment ... | reverse complement strand
CTGGTAAGCGGTGTCAAGGGGGGCGTTAACGAGCTGACCGAGATCGACCAGCCACAGATGGCCGATTGACCGTCACGCCTGGAGCGCGCCCAGACACAGTGCCAAAGCCGACATGGAGTAGCCTCTTAGAGGGCACTCCTAGGCGCGGGCGTTCAAGGCCCTAGTCGAGAACTTGGACCGTTCTCAGGGAGGCAGGTCACTGCTATCCGCTAGATGAGGTACCCCCTGGTAGACAGCTTTCGAACTCCTCCGGGTGAGTTCTCGGTACGGTGACTTCTGGTACGCCTGACGTCACCGTACCTAGAACCTTCCAACTGACCTACCGGGTTTGCCTCCGATAGCTCCAAGACTGGCCCTGACAGGTGCCAAATGGAACGGGGCGGATTCAGAAGTACGGTCCCAGCGTCATTGCCGGATCCATGACGGGGGAGGCTCAACCCATGTCGGTCTCAATGTCACATTTGCACCGAACCCAGGGGCGGAGGTCACGGCGACTGACAGAATCGCTTGTCAGTTCACCCTGATGGAATCGCTCAACGTCGACAGGTGGTCACGGGGGGTAGTCGGATTCCTGGTCAGTCTCCGATCCCTCTTGCTGTTGGGAAGTAGTGGTGCACTCCGATGAGGAACATGGGGAAGAAACGGCCATCCTCTATGAAGGCACCTAGCTCAACGCAGAATACCGCTTCAGGCGTGTATCGCCCACTCCACTCAATGCCACCCATAGCGCAGAGTACGACGTCTGGCTCTCCACTGCTGTAGTCGTCGACGGAGACTCGATATGTCATGTGGCTAACGACAACCCGCGCTATCATGTAGAGGTCCACAGACGGATAGTCGAACAGCCGGTACATCCCTCCGAGAATCGCAGCACAGTCCGTCGAGACGGTGCGGCATCCTGTAGCTGAGCTGATCCCCGGGTTGATCCACTTCTCATAGTAAACAGCGAGCTCCATGCCGAATCTTGGCCCGAACCAATAGCGTCCACTGATGATGTTGTCCTCCATTGGATCCAGCCCAAGAACCCCGACCCCTATCCATCGCCTAGAGGACGCGTTCGCAGTAAAAGGATCCAGTCCATCGACTTGCCCGGAAACCAGAAGCGTAAGTCCGATAATGAGAAGAAACCCCACTGTGACTGCATATCGCACGTGTGCCTCCAATCGCTGTGCCTCGCCGTGACCAGACTGGCCAGCAGTGCAATGCTTCTGACCAAGCATACCTGCCCACACTCGCCGGACATAGAGATGGTCACCAGACAGAGTGCGGGCGGAATCTTGCCAACCCACATGAACTCATGGATAGCGTTGAAACGGAATCGCACTGAGGGCGCAATGGCGCTGTAGGATTCGCGCCGGGCCGTTCAGAGCTCTCAACTCGCCACCAAGCCTCCCAGTCGATTATCTACGCGGTCCCTTGACCGAACTCACTAGGCAGCTTCTACCCTCTCGATCCCCCAAGACCGTAGAGCCAGCTCCATGGAGGACTCGCTACTCCTCAGCTTCAGTTGTCGCGGTTTGGAAGTAGTAGTGCACTGCGAAGGTGACTGTTGTGAAGTATCTGCTGTAGCCCCTGCTGATGCCGTACTCGACGCAGAACGCGAGTTCAGGCATGTACCGCCCGCTCCACTCAATCCCGCCCATAACGCACAGGCCAGCGTCGGGCGCTTCTCTGCTGCTGTAGCTGTCGACGAGAACCCGTGCTACCACGTAGAAGTCCACAAGCTGGCTATCGGAGACTCGACACAACCCTCCCAGCATCGCAAACACGTGGTGAATCTCCTTGCCATCACGGCGACTGGTCCAGTTCTCATACTGGCCCGCCAATTCCATCCCGTACTCTGGGTTGGACCAGTAGCGTCCGCCGATGCTAATGCCCTGTTCGGTGATCGCAATGAGACCAACGCCTAGCCGACGGCCAGAGGATGCGTTCGCAATAGAAGAGTCAAGACTCTCAACCTGTCCGGATACCAGGACCCCGACTCCAAGAACCAAAAGGAAGCCCGCCATGACCGCATGTCGCACGTGTGCCCTCCATTCCCTATGTCTCGCGGGGAGCTGCCCAGCTAGCAGGTCGGCACTTCCGACCAGCACACATGCCCCCCCCACTTGGTCACGCAGATGATCACCAGGCGGAGTGCGACCCGAGCCCGCTAACCTGGCTGAACCCGTTCCAAACATTCAACCAGAGTAGCGACAAGGATGCAATCGGCTTGCCGAGCCCGCTCAAGCCGCCGGGGAGACTGACAGGGCTCTCTGTCGATCACGTGCGTGGCCTTATAGGCGGTCTTGGTAGTGAGCTTCCACTCGCGGTCTTCTGAGGCCGACGCTCAGCTCCATGGGGTTGATCAGTCCGCGCTTCCAGCCGCCGTTGAGAAGTAGTAGTGCACTGAAGCACCGGAAGCCATGACGAAATTTCCTTCACCGCTCCTACCGAAGCCGTACTCAATGCAGAACGCGATCGCGGGCACATTCCGCCAGCTCCACTCAACGCCACCCATAGCGTATAGAGCGATGCCTGGCTCTCCTCTGCTGTAGCCCTTGATGCTTATTCGGGCGAGCACGTAGAAGTCAGCAAACGGCCGATCCGATATCCGGTACAACCCTCCGAGCATTGCGTACAGATAGTGAATCGCCTCACTTCGCTGGTTGCCCCAGTTTTCGTAGTAGGCGGCCACCTCCAGTCCGTACTGCGGATCGAACCAGTAGCGTCCATCGATGCTGAAGTCCTGTTCTAGGCCCCCAGTGAGACCGAGGCCAAGCCAACGGCCAGAGGATGCGTTTACGGCGGGGACTTCCGCTTCCTGTGTTTGACCGGATACCAGAAGCCCGACTCCAACAACGACAAGAAGCACCGTCACAACTTTGTAGCGCATGTGCACCCTCCAATTCTGACATCGCGGGAGCCAGCGTACTGCCAGGTACTCGCTGCTGGAACAGCATACTTCTCCCCCAAACACAAGCGCAAGAATCCTCGATTCACTTGGATGGCACACTGGATACTGGCCCTCTCAGGCAGTTGTCGATAGACTGCTCGTGGAGAGGCGCAACTGACTGCGAGTCGGAAACGGAATCGGCGCAAAGGTTGTGGGTGAGCGTCATATCGCATGAGGAGGTATGGATGGGTTGCCGCAATGCGCTACTTGGAGTAGGGGCCGTCTTGCTCGTCGCGCTTCTGGCTGGTTGCACATTCCTCGGAATCGGACCTGATAACAGCCTGACGATGGCGGTGCGCGGTCACGCGGAACTGGAAGGGGAAGCCAACCACTCAGGTATCACTGTGCGCATCTCCTACTACGACAGCTATTGGGGCACTGTGGTGACCGCCACAACCGCCACCGGCCCGAATGGAGCGTTTGTGATGCCCAAGGTGCCAGTTATCTACGGGCAAGCTGAGTACTCGATCATCGCCTACAAGGACGGCTACGCTCGAGCAGATGATAGCGTGGGTGTCTACTACGGGTACGACGGAACGCCGTTCGTCTATGATTTTCTCCTACGAGTCGGGAAGGTCATGACGTTCGAGTGGCGATATTCCGAGACAGGGGACTTCTCCGGTTCGACCACAACAAGCTCAGTATGCAGCGACGTGCACGGAGCAGGCCACGTATACGGGTTCGACTTCGATTCAGGGCGGAACTCCACATCGTATTCCTCGAGGGAGTTCCTGTTCTATCACGACGACGATTACACCCACGAGATAGTGTTGAATTACGCACGCCTATGGGACATGGGCGATGTCCCAATCGCAAGCGTAACCGAGGTCCCCGAGCGGAGCGAGGATGACTACTCCGGTTCTCCGCGAATGCAGGTGGGGCATACCTACGTCATCAGGTGCGATTCCGGGTATGCAGTGTTCCGTGTGCTCGACATCAGCGACGCCACCTAGGGCGAACCCGAACCACCCGGGGCCGTCCGCAGGGGTGCCAGCTGCGCTCAACCATTAGCGCCTGCCTCTAAGAGGGAGACGCGGCAACCCACAGCTGACGTAATGGTATGAAGCCGCGCCTTCCTACCCTCCGTAGTCACGGCGCGGATGATCTCGGCCTTAGGCAAGCTCGTCGTACGCATCAGCCGGGTCCTCCCTGAATGCCAGTCCATGCCGGTTTCGGCAGCATGTTGGGCCGAATCCAGGGGGGAAGATCAGCGAGCACCTGGTTGCGCTCGCGATGACCCCATGCTCTCAAGAGAACCGTTTCAGACAACACCGCGGCGGTTGAGCGACGGACCTCGTCCTGCACTCAAGCTCCTAGAATCTGACCGTGAAGCCAATCCTGAAGAGCTCTACTCCAACTCGATCCAGCCCGGCGGCAAGCGCGAAGGACAAGCTGCCGCTGTAGTTGAGTAATGTTTCCAGCTTGATTGCCTTCCAGCTGAACACGCTGGAGCACACATCGCTGTAGATGCTGCAAAGCGCCTCCAGCGTGTGGTGTCCGCCAGCGATGCCACCACTGAATCCGATTGAGAGAAGGCGACCGTAGTCCGCGTAGTACTCAATCCCACGTTCGCTCGCATCCGCCTGGAGGATTACAGCCTGGCCAAGAGCCTCGGTTGCAATGCAGAGGCCCCGCCCTTCCAGTAGATGTACGTATCGTAGGGATGCTGTCCCAAACTGACACGACGCTTCGAAGCCACCGACGCGCAATCCCCCGACACCGTAGGTGGTCCCGTCGAGTGCCAGATCGGGACCGAGATCAAGGCCGAGCGTAAACGCTTGCCCCGGCGCAAGAGTCAACGAGCCGGATTGGACTGCGAAGGTGAGACCGAAGTATCTGGATCCATCACGGCTCAGCAGAAGCGCGAAATGCTCGAACCCCGAAGACGAGAAGCAGGCACTGGATCTGACATCGGCAAAGCCAGTAAACGGGAAGCTCAGCAGCATGCTTTGCCCAGTGAATCCTGTCCCTACACGACGCGGATCAGTAGCATAGCGGCGAACGCGGCCGGTCTCGGGCTGAGTGAAGAACACTCCCGAGTAGTCGTCGTCCGCGATCGTCGCGCCGAACTCAGTGACGCTCACCAACGAAACAAGGCCAACGTGCCCTGTGAGCCGAATGGCCCACCCTTGTGCTGGTCCGCCATGCGCTCCCGAGCCTACATTGGCGTAGCGCCAGTTCGCATCGATCCCCGCAATCGATACCGTCGCGAAGATCTCGCTGTAGAGACGGTCCGCCCAGTCCCCAAATCGGAGGCTGGCTCCGACCTCAAATGCGCCGAGGTAACCGGACACCGACAACCCTTGCCACACCCACTCACGCGGAAGCACTAGGAGTGAGTCACCTCCGAGTTGCAGCCCCGAGATAGACATCCCAAGTTCGAGACCGAAGCTCATTGTCTCGTAGTCAAGCTGTGACGCCATGATCACATCAGTCCAGAACTGCCCCGAGAGTGAGTTGGCTCCTTGCGCAGGGATTACAGCGCCGGCGGCCAGACACAGCGCAACTACTGCTAAGGTCAGTCGCATTCTCTCCTACCTCCTTCTGCACCATCGAACTGCAGGCGGCTACAGCACGTGAGTTATAGACCATGAGCTTATCACAGTTTCCCTCGCTATGACGGCCCCGACCGATGTGCCCGGTGACATGCCCCCTTAAGTATGAGGTTCTCAGGGAGCAGGCCATTCCGGCCAGCTCATTCAACGATCCCCTTGACACCGCTCAGCCGAATGCCGTACATAGTAAGAGTCGGCGGCTCTTGCTCGGTCGCCGCGTCCTTGTTTCAGGGCACCGTCCCTCCGGACTCTGGAGGGACGTTTTCTTTCGATCGGGATGAACCGCCCCGGGATTGCCGGAGACCGAATTCCTTGAGAGGATGGGGTCATGGCAAGAGCAACGAGGTACTCGCCCGAGGTGCGAGAACGAGCGGTGCGGATGGTGTTCGAGAGCACGCGGGATCACCGCTCGCAGTGGGCAGCGATCCTGTCGATCGCGAACAAGATCGGCTGTACGCCGGAGACGCTGCGAACGTGGGTGCGGCAGGAGGAGATTGACACCGGACGACGCGGCGGCCTGACCACGGATGAACGTGCCCGCATGAAGGAGCTGGAGCGGGAGGTCCGTGAGCTACGCCGGGCGAACGAGATCCTCCGCAAGGCGTCGGCGTTTTTCGCCCAGGCGGAGCTCGACCGTCGACCGAAGCGATGACATCGTTCATCGAAGACCACCGCGACACCTACGGGGTCGAGCCGATCTGTGCGGTGTTGCCGATCGCCCCGTCAACGTACTACGAGAAGAAGGCCAGAGAAGCAGACCCCTCACGCCTGCCGCCACGTGCGCAGCGCGATGCGCTGTTGTGTGAGCAGATCGAGCGTGTGTGGCTGGAGAACCGAGGCGTCTACGGAGCGCGGAAGGTGTGGCGAGCGCTTCAGCGAGAAGGGATCGTCATCGCACGCTGTACCGTTGAGCGATTGATGCGGCGGTTAGGGCATGAGGGCGCAGTTCGTGGGCGCAGGTTCAGGACAACGATTCCCGACGAAGCGGCAGCGCGGCCGGCGGACCTTGTGCAGCGGCAGTTCACTGCATCGCGGCCGAATCAGCTGTGGGTGGCGGATCTGACGTATGTGTCTACTCGAGCAGGATTCGTCTACGCCGCGTTCGTCGTCGATGTCTTCTCAAGGCGGATCGTAGGCTGGCGTGTGTCCCGATCCCTACGAAGTGACCTCGCACTCGACGCACTGGAGCAGGCTCTCTATGCGCGTGGCGCTACCGAGAACCTCGTCCATCACAGTGATCGAGGGGTGCAGTACCTCTCCATCCGGTACACGGAGCGACTGGCGGAGGCGGGCATCGAGCCTTCGGTAGGCAGCGTTGGGGACTCCTACGACAACGCACTAGCGGAGAGCATCATCGGGCTGTACAAGACGGAGGTGATCGAGCAGCTTGGACCATGGAACAGCATGGTGGCTGTGGAGATCGAAACCCTCGGTTGGGTGGACTGGTTCAACAACAGACGTCTACTGGAGCCGATCGGCTATGTCCCACCAGCCGAGTTTGAGGAGCTGTATGATCGAGCACAGCGAGTTCCGGCTGCGGTGGCCGGACTCAAGTAACTGACCCTCCGGAGAACCCGGGGCGGTTCATCTTGCCTTGGCGGGACGTCAACGCTAGGGTGCATGGTGCTCTGGCTACGGTGCATCACCAAGGGAGTGTGATGACTCAAGGAGGCGATCATGGAAGGCAGGAAGCAGCTGCGTCAACTCATGGCTGCGTTGCTCCTTGTTACCGCTCTGATCACCGTCGGGGCGGTCGGTACGTACGGGCAAGCGGGAACTGCATCGATTCGCATTCTGCATGTCACGATTGTCTCGGGCGCTGAGGTGAGCCGAGTGATCACCATCGCGGGCGCGAAAGACCTGGTCAGTGTTGATAGCGTCAGCCTTCACGACCTCTGTGGTGGTGCTTTCAGCTCCCTTGGGGACTACGATGTGGTGGTGTTTGGCATCAATGACGGCTATGAAGACCACGACTCCCTAGGCGCAGGACTCGTAGCAATGCTAGATCACTACGTCATCAACGGCGGCGGTATTGTCTGGACACACGACTCGCTTGAGTGGGGAGAGGATCACGGCCCGGAGATCGAGGCGGCTGCAGGGGTTGACTACGAGCAAGACCACCGTCGGTCAGGCGGAGATGAGGTTGAGTTTCCAGGGTGGACGCACCCCATCCTACGGCAGCCCTACAACGTGCGACGCATGGACAAGGTGCAAGGCACGCACACAACTGGAGGTAGAGTCACGACTGCCACAGTCATCGCACGTTTCGTGGGCGACAGACCATCTTCGTACAACTTCTACCTCACGGTGAATGAGTACGGTGCGGGTCGTGTTGTGGTCACCCAGATTGGGCACTCATTCTGGGGCTACTGGGATGGGCGGCAGACGCCCACAACCATCTGGCCGGAGAGACTCGAGGCACAGCTGTTTGTCAATTGCCTCTTCTGGGCTGCGGGACGTACCTGAGCCTCGCGAGGCATGGGAGAAGCGGGCCGGCCATGCGGGGCTGGTCAGCGGACCTCCCAGGTAGTGTGGTGACTTCCTGGAGATCTTGCGCTGATGGCCCTCCTTCTTCTGCTGCGTCAGCCCTCGGACTGTAAACGGCCATTCCCCTTCCAGAGCGACCAAGCAATGCCGAACGTTGACGAGCAGCACCGCTGGCCAGAAGTGCGCGCATCGATTGCCGTCTGCAAGGGGCGACAAGAGGGAGACAGTCGGCCGACATCGTCTCACCTCGCTTACGCAAACGCTCTGCTGTGCACCATCACTCGCTCTCGGCCAGGAAGTACACGGGGACAAGGGGCATGAGGGCTTTGTCTTCATCGTCGAGTTTGGGGTAGTACTCCCGCCACAGCTCGATGAACCGTGGCATGTCGATGAGCTCGACATGGACGTGAGCGCCTCGGGCGGCATCGATCGCGGGTCTGTGGAATCCTCCCGTGGAGATGAAGATGCCGACGTCTCCGTCCTTCTGCAGGATGCCCATGAGCTGACGGATGTCTTGAACGCCCACGGAGTCCTTGCGGTGCTTCACCTGGACCTTGATGCGCGGCGATACGGTCCCCAACGGGTCCCGATAGGCGATGACATCCACACCGCCGTCCTTTCCCCTGGGTGAGACGAACGGCGTGTAGTAGCCCATGCCGCGAAGCAAGGCAGCCGCCAGGTCCTGGAACTCGTACGGGTTTCTCGCGCCAATGTGCTTCTCGAGGCTCTCGTTCGCTAGCTCCTGGATCTGATCCATGGTGATGACATCGGCATCTTCATCATCAACCGCCTCTTCACCGACGCTGCCCTCTGCCTTCTTCCGCTCTGCATCCCAGAGCCGGTAGCGACGTGTTGCCTCATCGAGCAGCTGCCGTGGTGGGAGGTTGACAACCTCTTCGCCTTCCGGCGTGAGATACCACGTCCCTGACTTCTTGAGCATGAAACCGGCCTTAGCACAGTCGATCGTGAAGAACCGCAGGAACGTTAGCCAGCGCGTGGCGCCAGACGATTGATACCGCTCCAACGCCCATTCGTCAAGATCCACGCGCTTTTCGACTTCGTTGATCACGTCTCTTGACCGCATTTCCCCGCCGTTCTCATGGAGAACCTGAAAGGCGGCATGCACGACCTTCGCGGCGAGTTTGCGCGTAGGGCTAGTCTCACTCATCGGTCCCTCCTTCTTGTGCTCCTGGGGTCTGGGCGAGGTCGTCGGAGATGGCTTGGAGTTGCTCGAGGGCGGACTGCAGATCTTCGATGATCTCGGCGGCGAGGACGTCAGGGTCGGGGAGGTTGGCGCTGTCTTCGAGGCTCTCGTCGCGGAGCCAGAAGATATCGAGGCTGGCCTTGTCGCGGGCGATGATCTCGTCGTAGGTGTACGGGCGCCATCGGCCGTCAGGAGTCTCCTCGGACCACGTTGCCGCGCGCTCGTGGCGGTTCTCGGGGTGGTAGCAGGCGACGAACTCGTCGAGGTCGGCGCGGGTCATGCGGTTCTGCTTGAGGGTGAAGTGCTTGTTGGTCCGCAGGTCGTAGAACCACACGGTCCTTGTCCATGGGGTGTCGCTCGCGGGTTTGCGATCGAAGAAGATAACGTTCGCCTTCACGCCCTGGGCGTAGAAGATGCCGGTGGGCAGGCGCAGGATCGTGTGCAGCTCGCACTCGTGCATCAGCTTCCGCCGCACGGCCTCGCCTGCTCCGCCCTCGAAGAGAACGTTGTCGGGCACAACCACAGCGGCGCGGCCGTGCTGCGCGAGCAGGCTCTTGATGTGCTGCACGAAGTTCAGCTGCTTGTTGGTCGTGGTGGTCCAGAAGTCGGGGCGGCTGTAGGTGATGGTCTGGCGATCAGTCTCCCCGGCTTCGTTCACCACGGTGATGCTCGACTTCTTCCCAAACGGCGGATTGGTGACGACAACGGGGTAGTGCTCGGATGGCTCGTTCCGCAGGCTGTCGTCCGTGCGGATCGGCGGCGCGGATTCGTCGTCTTCCGGGCCGATGCCGTGGAGGAACAGGTTCATTGCGCACAGGCGCGACACCCCGTCGACCAGCTCGACACCACGCAACGCGGCGTACTTCAGATGCCGCTTCTGATCGCGGTCCAGCTCGCCCCGGCTCATGAACTGATAAGCCGAGAGCAGGAAGCCGCCGGTGCCACAGGCAGGGTCGCACACAACCTCGCCTGGCTGTGGGCGGATACAGTCGATGA
>Ga0272441_10016554_pt1 | contig 10178 bp, 8 predicted proteins | sample SSMProp6N_FD_193582 | JGI IMG/M metagenome (GOLD analysis project Ga0272441, IMG submission 193582) | Marine sediment archaeal communities from Little Sippewissett salt marsh, Falmouth, MA, United States - SSM-Prop-6N | ecosystem: Environmental > Aquatic > Marine > Wetlands > Sediment ... | reverse complement strand
AGGTCTTGCGGCAGTGTCTGCAGCGGTAGCGCTGAACGGGGCCGAAGGCTTTGGTGTGGTGAAAGCCGTCTTTTTTGTACCACCGGCAGTCGAAGTGGAGCTGGCGCGAGTAGGGACAGGTGGGGTTGGGACAGAAGAAATAGTGCTGGTTCATGGGGTCTCTCCTTATGCTTTGTTTCTTGTGAATAAAGAGGAGCCCCCTGCCGTTTCTGCTTCAGAACCGTAAGCTTTGGGGGAGATAATATTGATTCACCTAGTTGAATTATTTACTCTGTTATTATGCAGCTAGACATTATCGATCTGGGAAGAATTGCCTACCGGGATGCATTGAAAATACAAAACACTCTTCTTGGAAAAAGGCAGCGCGAAGAAATCCAGGACACCCTTCTTTTGCTCGAGCATGAACCGGTGATTACCCTGGGGAAAAGGGCTGAGAACAAGGACCTTCTTACTCCTCAGGATATTCTTGAGTCCAGAGGGATCGATGTTGTCTGGATCGATCGGGGAGGACAGGCCACCTTTCACGGACCGGGCCAACTGGTGGGCTACCCGATCATACATCTGCGCAACCACGAGAGAAAGCTCAAACGCTTCGTCCATAATCTCGAGGAAGTGATTATCCGGCTGCTGGATGAAAAATACGGGCTTGAGGCCCATACGGAGAAGGATTATGTGGGAGTATGGATCGAAAACCGAAAAGCGGCCGCTATAGGGATTTCAGTACATCAGAAGGTAACAATGCACGGCTTCGCCTTGAACGTAAATACGGACCTCGACTTTTTTTCCCACATCGTACCCTGCGGAATACGGAGTGATCAGCGGGGAATCACTTCCATATCCAGAGAACTGGGGAGGGTGGTTGAGGTGAACGAGGTGATGCATGCGATCATACCCCTGTTTACCAGTATCTACGGGTATGATGAGATTTGTTTTACCCGCTCCCGGGAGGAAACGGTATGAACAGAAAACCCGAATGGCTGAGAATTCCCGTCCGCAGCGGAGGGAACATGCGGGAGGTGAAACAGCTTCTGAAGGACCTCCATCTTCATACAGTCTGCGAAGCGGCCAACTGTCCGAACCGGATGGAGTGTTTCAGCCGCCGTACGGCCACCTTCATGATTCTCGGTGATGTCTGTACACGAAACTGCCGGTTCTGCAATGTACGTTTTGGTCTCCCCCTTCCGGTAGAGGAGGATGAACCCCTGCGGGTAGCCGAAGCCGCAGGTCGATTGGACTTGAAGCATGTTGTCGTTACATCAGTAACCCGGGATGATTTGCCGGACGGGGGTGCAGAGTACTTCGCGCGAACTGTGCAGGCAATCAGAAAAGCGGACCCCGGTATGAGTATCGAAGTGCTGATCCCTGATTTCAGGGGAGATATCGACGCTCTTAGCAAGGTGATTCAGGCAGGGCCGGATATTCTGAATCATAATCTGGAAACCGTCCCCCGGCTCTATCCGGCGGCAAGACCACAAGCCGATTACCGGCAGTCTCTTACCCTCCTCGAAAGGGTCAAGGAAATAGCGCCGGAGATGTACACAAAATCGGGTATCATGGTGGGTTTGGGCGAAACCGTATCGGAAATAGAAGCAGTGATGGATGACCTTCGCGGTGTAAACTGTGATTTCCTTACCATCGGGCAGTACCTCGCTCCATCCCGGGAACACTTGCCGGTGGCCGAGTATATCCACCCCGACCGATTCAGGTTTTACCGGAACAGGGGATATAAGAAGGGCTTTGCCTTCGTCGCTTCCGCTCCCTTCGTACGAAGCTCCTACCGGGCCGCAGAGATGCTCGGGCCTACAGAACCATAATCCTTTTACCGCCCTGAAAGAGTGAGACCTTGCGGGTTGACTCGGACAGAGCCACTGAGAATGCCTTCGTCACCCCTGTTATTCCGAGGGCAGCGGCATGTCTCGCACCGAGGCCGGATTGGAGCTCTCCCGATTCAGGAATGCCGGATATATAGGTTCCGGCTGACATTATCGTGCCGTCCTTACCGATGATGAAGGCCCCATCGATCTTGGCATATTCCTTTATAGTTTCCTCGAGTCCCGGATCGAGAATATTGCGGTTTTCAAAGGGCATTCCGCCGAAGGGATTGATGATCATCTGCCTGCTGTACGGTTTGATTTCTTCATAATCCCCGTATACGAAGAGAGTGCCCAGAGCCTTTCCCTCCCGGCCTTCGGAGGCCAGTTCATTGGCCAGCTGGAGTACCCGGGTGAAAACATGCTGGTCGTAAAAATTCGCCGCACCGCTGTTAATGAAATCCGATATCCTCAGTTCATGCTCTACGTAGGAGAGCCGGATGGTATCGAAGTAACCGGAACCCGGAAGTCCGAAGAGATGAACAATCACCTCATCCCTCTCTATCAGGCCCTGGGACAGGAGAAAAAGAAGAGTGAACTGAATTGCCGCGGCCCTGTTGGTACTGAGAAAGGGGACATGGATGAGTTTTTCCCGAAGATCCAGTTCCTTCGGGAACTGCAGCCGGCCGCCGCTTACGATAAGAAGATTCGGGTCTTCCTTCAGATCACCGAGCACAACCTCCTCTCCGACTGCATCGGCATACACGACCAGCCGGGCGTTGTCGAGCTGACGGGTAATGAACAGAGCCTGTTCGAGACTCAGGCGTGAGATATCCCTGTTTTTATCCGACACCTGAACCGTAGATTTTCTGGCTTCCCGGGAAATAATCGAATAGAGCTCCTTCGAATCCCGGGCGGCTTTCAACCTCTCCTTCACGCCGTGCTGACGCAGATACAGAGAAATATCGCTGAGGACCTGCAGATGGTCTTTCCGGCCTCCTGCCAGCAGGAACACCAGATGAACCTTTTCCTCGGTCGTTGGGTCCCAGGCAATCCCGTCCCTGCTCAGCCCCAGGGCCAGCAGGCTCGATCGGTAATCTTCAAAGACTGCATGGGGCAGGGCGATATCCGCTTCGAGCCTCGAAGTCAGCTGATCCTCACGGTCCATGATTCGACTGAATACTTCAATGCTGCTGAGTCCGGATTCTTCGGTACATATGGTGGATACCAGCTTCTCTATCGCCTGATCCCTGCTGCAGGCGGGAAGGATGAGGGTTCTTTCAGGAGTGAGGTAATCCGATATCGGCATGAATCTTATCCCTCTCTCTGTATATCTCTCCTCTTCGCTCTGCGCTTATCCGTTCATCAACGCGTATGCGCAGAATACCTTCGCGTCATCGAGAAGATCTCTGATCGTGCAATGCTCATCCGGCATATGTGCGGTATTGAGGCAGGTAGACCATACGACAGCATCCCTTCCGGTCTGTCGGAAGTCACCTGCTATGGTACCTCCGCCGATACCGACCAATCGGGTGGTTCCGCCTTTGATTTTGCTGACCGCCTCCTGCAGTTTCCGGACCACCGGGGCTGACTCGCTAGTCACGGATGATGATTTGCAGGTATGGATTTCCCAGTCTATCTTTACATTATAGTCCCGCTCGATTTTGCCTTTTATATCATCGATCTGCTCGGCGACTTCCTCGAAATCAAGCTGCGGAAGAACCCGGCAGTCCATATAGAAAACATCCTTTCCAGGCAAAACGTTGGCCGCATTCACATTCGGTTCTTTCTTGCTGGGAACGAAGGTGGAAAAGGGGGGAAGAAATTTTTCATCCTGCGTTCGGGCGAACCGGTCGGATAGTCCATTCAATTCCACCACAAGCGCTGAGGCAGCTACGAAGGCGTTGGTCCCGCTATGGGGATCAGATGCATGACATTGCTTTCCTTCGGTTGTGAACTTCAGGACATAGATGCTTTTCTCGGCTATTTGAATATCCATCCCGTCCGGGGAACCATGGTCCGGTATGATGAACTCGTCCTTAGAACCGAACAATTCAGGATGTTCACCAAGGAGGTATTTTGCTCCGAGTTCAGATCCCGACTCTTCATCCGCTGCCATGAACAGCTTGAGGGTATAGGCAGGCTGAATCCCCAGTTCCTTCATTGCGAGCAGGGCGAGAGCGGAAGAGACAATACCGTGTTGATTATCTTCGACCCCCCGGCCGTACAGCAGGTCCCCTTCCTGATACATCTCATGGGGATCATGGCTCCAGAGGGATCTGTCTCCCGGCGGCACGATATCGAGGTGAGAGATAATCCACAAACTTCGGCTTTCATCCTTGCCCGGCAGAGAAACGATAAAATTCGGTCTGTACCCCTCGGCTACACGGTCATCCGGTGCATTGACCTCCGTAATATCCTTCAGTCCATGACCGGCAAACCATTTCCTTAGATATTCAGCCCGCTCGGCTTCACCAGTCCCGCCCATGTTGGGAGGAATCGAAGGTCTGCTTGTCAGCCCCCGCTGCAGCTCGACCGCTTCATCCCTCATGGATTCAATCTTTTTATTTAATTCGCTATCCATGGCTCTTCCTCTTTTTCAATCCTGTTTTGTCGATTCCTCAGGATCAGTGTAATCATAAGAGGAATCGCACCAAAAGGCAAATCCTGCTGAGTCAGGATCGATAGTACAAAAACGATCAGTATCGCCATCGAATTCAGCTTGAGATAGAACGCGAAGGGGCCGGAGCCTCCGGATCCTGGATCAGCAGTTTTATTTTTTCTTAAAAAAAAGAAGGCGGCAAATAGATGGGTCGGCCATGCCCAGAGGATGTTGAAATTCCAATAAGTCATTTCATACCCCGAGAAAGCCCACAGGAGAACAGCGGAGGTACCGACCGCCCCGGTAAGGAAAAAAAGAGCCCAGTCCAGTACCCTTTGAAACCGTCGGAACATCGGAGATTGAATTATCCGCGCTATACGCGGGAACCTCCAGGGTAGGGAAATAATAGCAGCTGCCGCCGCACACACTATCCAGAACAGACCAGCAGGCCCGAACGGAGGCGGTTCCGATTCCGCTCTCTGCTGGTTATAGAGAAAACCGGATTTCAAAACCAAATCTTTCGATATGTTTCCGGTCCCCAGACTTGCCTTTTCCACAGCGTCCATAAGCTGAAGAGGCAGGAACAGGTCTTTCTCAGCCGCAACATGCTCATCCGCTGTCCGACCGAACATGAGGTCAATTCCGAGTTTCACATAGGGAACTCCGCGGAGATATGGACTGATTGCTGTACGGTATCTCTCATCACCCGAATATGCCGATTCAGAGAACCTCAATTCTTCCCCGAATACATCATGAAACAAGTCTCTGACCCGGGTAGTACAGTTATCGAAGAAAAAATCGTATATATAGGTTCGATTCTCTTCTTTTGCATTCTCCGCCAGATAATTGAAAACCGCCTGCTTCTGCCGGTCTGTGAGGTTCAACTCCTGCTCATAGATACTGCGGTCCTCATATTCACGATAAAACTGGAAGGCCCTGCCGGTATCGGAGACACCGAGAATGAAAGAAAGGTCTCCGCTTACAAATTTCGGAACGAATCCCGAATCGAAGGGAACCGATGCCTGACCATAGTTGTAGAGGATATCAAGATCCTGTACATCGTCTATGATCCGTATGGCGGTATGCCCGTACATCGAATAGAGGGATTCACCGGGATAGATCGTAACCATGCTTACAGCGGCATCCCGGGAAAGACGCATATCGGCGGCCCATTCCTGGCTCCAGGATGGAGCAGCTGCCGCCATGAAAAGAGACAGAAGAAAAATTGAACCCCTACATCGTCGTACATTCACACAGGAACAATAATTTACCTGCAGTTTTTAATCAACACGCAATGTCCTCGATCCTGCGGATATCTCAGGTAAGGGTATAAGCCGGAAGGCTCTCAGTCTGCCGTTATAAGGCTTTGTTTATCAGCCTTCGGTTCGAAAACGCCCTGCAGTCAATCTCCGATTCCTGTCTCCGGCAGGAGCACGAGGGGCACCCGGGAATCAAAAACCGGCTGCCCGGAAAGACCTTCCTTCATCAAGCCTTCAACCGGTTTGATTGCGCCGTCGAAGTACCTCAGATTATGGAAACCGGCTTTCTCATTAAAAATTCCGGACACCTCCACGGAGCTCCGGATCACACGTTCGAGCAACGATGGTTTGGTACGAGGGTAGAATACAATTTTTGCATTTTTAAATTCCGTTTTCGTCCGCAGATAATCAAGCGCCCGGGAGAGTCCTCCGATTTCATCCGCCAGGTGGTTCTGTACCGCCGAAACACCGGACCATACTCTCCCGCCGGCCAGTTTTTCCAGGTCCCTTTTCTCAATACCGCGAAAACCGGAAACTTTGGTCAGAAACTTTTCATACAATGTTTCGACGCTTCTTTCCAGGATATGCCGTTCTTTCTCATCCAGAGGTCTCAAAGCAGAACCGAAATCCGCGTAGGGTCCTGTTTTCAGGGTTTCCGTTGTTATCCCGTACCGTTCAAGGAACTTTCCAACGGCGAAACTGAGGGTAATAACCCCTATGGAACCGGTAAGGCAGGCAGCAGGAGCAAAAAGCCGTTCTGCGCAGCAGCTGATCCAGTATCCTCCCGAGGCTGCAAGTCCGGACATCGAGACCACCAGAGGTTTCTTATTTCCCAGTTCCAGGAGAGCAGACAGAATATCCTCCGAGGCGGTGGCCGAACCGCCGCCGGAATTTACCCGGAGAACTACACCTTTGACCGCGGAATCATCGGTGAGTTTGTGTATATGTCTGATGAAGGAATCTGAACCCACCGCCTGTCCGAGGAGCGGATCCCGTTTTGATGTACCATCGATGATCAATCCCTCGAAAACCAGAACGGCAATCTTTTTTCGTCCCCGGCCGAAGGATTTCCCCGGGTTTTTTATGGTATGAGGTCTGGCCTTTTCCTTTTTCCACTCCCGCTGCAGCTGGGCCGCCGTTTTTATCTGATCCACCCATCCCTCATTTTTTGCTTCTTCCGCCTGAAGCACCCGTCCGTCCAGGAGTTCCTGCAAATCGGATTCTTCTTTTCCCGTGCCGGCAAGAATCTGCTTTTTCAGCTGCATCTGAACTTCCCCGAAGTATTCCCCGTATTGCCGGCGGGTCCACGGATCCAGATGATCCGTCCGGAAGCGGTCACCCGCGCTCTTGTAGCGTCCCCTGCGTATTACCGTTGAATCAATTCCCATTTTATCCGCGGCGTTTCTGAAAAAGAGAAAGCTCCGGGATAAACCAAGGAAACTGAATGAGCCCAGGGGATGGATCATCCGGACTGCACAGGCTGAAGCGAGATAGAGCTGTACAGGACCGTACTCGGCTGCATAGAAAAAGGTCTCCTTTCCTGCTCCTGAAAGCCGTATGAGTTGTTCACATACAGCCTCGGCCCCTCCGATGAGTCCCGGTTGAAAATCCCGCTTACATACGATCAGGACCTTTCGTATTCTCCTGATTGATAGAAGCTTTTCGATCCTGATAAGAAAGTGATCGAAGCGGAACTGAGCTCCCCGCCGGGAGAAAACGGGAGAAGGGACCAGCGGTCCGGTTTCACGGTAGGGACCTGAAAGGGTCAATATTGAATATTTCATGTTACTGAACCTTGAACCCTTCGGCGTGATACTGCCGAAATCTCTTGTTAAAAGATTTTGTCATCAGAGACCTCATCCCGGGAATCCTGCAAAGGAGTCGGCACAGCGGATTCATCAGAAATAGTGTTATGAAGTGGGCTGCAAGGATGAGACCCATCCGAATCAGGATCAGCAGCAGAGGAAATTCGAATATCCTCCCGGACATGACGGTAAGTACTGACGATTGAAAAAATCGAAGCAGGAGAACACTGATCAGCAATATCATAAGGATGGAAAGAAACATGCGGCCGATGGAGGTGTTGATCGCCCCCACGGGGCATATATTAATACATCGGTTGCAGGATTCGCACTTCTGCTTCCACTCGGGAACAAAATATTCTTCTCCCGGTTCATGCAGATTCTGATGTGCCGGGAATGAGCTGGCTGCCGGGACCATTCTGATCGCCTGAACAGGACAGCTGCGGGCACATAATCCGCAGGATGTACAGTCCTCATCCGCAGTGAAATAGAGGGCCAGCATTCTCCTTCCTATCAAAGTAAAAAGAGCGGCGGTCAAGCCTGACCAGAGGGTGGAAAACCGGGAGACCTGGTAATGTCCGGTTTCATTTCCAATAAGTTTTCCGGAAAATGAGAGAACCGCCTGATCACCCTCTGCGGTCATCCCCGGAAGCTTTTCCGGTCCCGGAGGGTTCATCATCTGACGCCAGTTATTTCCATAGCCCGCTCTGGAGGTAAGAAAAACCGAGCATCCCCGGCGCGAAAGCATCCGCCTGGAACGGGAGCATGCCCGAATTCCGTCCCCGCCGTCGATGGTCAGAACAGCCGTGGGAATCTGAGCCGATCCGAACCGGTTTCGCAGCTCTTCTGGTGTGCTTCCGATCCTGCGGATAAATTGCTTCACTATATTCGGCGGCGCAAAAGAATAGACCGGAAAAACCAGAACCAGCCGGTCAAAACTGTCGGAAACGCCCGGTGGAGCGGTTCCGGGTTCAATTTTTCTGATCTGACAGGAATGACCGGCTTCTTCCACCGACTTCCCTATCAGCTTTACCGCCCTCCAGCTGTTTCCGGTACCGGTGAAGTAATATAGAAGATAATTCATAGACCCGCCTTCTCAATCAGTATAGTCTCTCAGTTCGTGTAATAAAACACTTCGGGCCGATAATCCCGTTATTCCGTAGCTGACGGCTATTCCCAGGAAAATCCCGGTGATACCAGAGATCCGTGAGCCGAGCAGGCTGAGAGGAATGGTCAGCAGAAACATCTGCATCAGGCTGAGAGATGCTGCTTTGAGCGGTTTTTTCAGTACATTCAGACCGGCCACTACGATGAAATAGAAGCCCTGCAGTCCGTACATGCAGGACACAATCCGCAGATACCGGGCGGTAACGATGTAGACCTCCGGGTCGTCGTTGAACAGCCGGGCGATCTGCGGAGCCATCGAGATGAATACAAGAAACAAGACTCCGCCGATGATACCCGAGTAGAGTTCACTCTTCCGGAATCCTTTCTTTACCCGTCCGCCTAAGCCCGCACCGATATTCTGTCCGATAAAAGGGCCTACGATGCTCGAAAGGGCATTTATCGGGGCCAGAGCGAAAAACTCAATCCTGGTGGCTACCCCGAAGCCGGCCACAGCAAGGGGACCATAGGATGAAATTATCCGGGTAACAGCACCTGCTCCCAGAGGTACGATCATCTTCGCAGCCGCATTGGGTACTCCGATGTGAAGGATGTCCCTCCATGCAGCCAGAACCCGGTTCAAACTGAAGCGCCTGAATGAAACTAGCCGCTCCCGGAAAGACAGTACGTATAAGGCAATGGTAAAAGTCGTCGAACGTCCTAAAAGGGTAGCCGCGGCTGCTCCTGTAATTCCCAGGGCGGGAAAGGGACCCAATCCGAATATAAGCAGGGGGTCGAAAATTGCGTTCACCAGGGCGCCGATTACCATGATAGTACCCGGAGTTCTTGTATCTCCGGTCGCGCGTATCGTGTTGTTTCCGATCATCGGGACTACTACGAAGATCACGCCCAGATACCAGATACGCATGTACTCCTTGATGTATGGAAGAATATTCCGCCCCGCCCCGAGCAGTGTGAACAGGGGTTCGATGGTCATCAAACCGACCACAGCACACAGGCCGACGATCAGCAGGCCCAGCAACAGACTGCAGGTGGCATAGCCCTTGACTGCCGGGATATCCCTCCTTCCAATTGCCCTCGAGACCACCGCCGAAGTGCCCATTCCTATGCCGTGGGAGATACTCTGTATAACCATAACCACCGGAAAGGTGAAGGCCAGTGCCGCCAGCTGTTCTTTCCCAAGACGACCGACAAAAAAGGTATCCACGATATTGTAGAGGGCCATGCTGAGTATTCCGAATACCATAGGTACAGTCAGACTGATAAGCAAGGGACCTACCGGCCCCTCGGTTAATTTTGCCTTCCTGTTTCCTGTATCACCGGATTTGATCATCCTTTCCCCTTCTCCCGTTCAATCCAATCACCGGTTGAATCAATAAGCCTGTCAAGAAGAACAGCAGTTCATCACTTTCCTCAATTGATAATTCCGGGCTGCACATCCCGGTAACTCTGGGCAGGGTTTCTCTGATACAGGGCATGATCCGGGCCCCTTTGCCGGTCAGCTACGGCGGTACAGGCGCAGATCCGCCTGGTCCAGTTTAATAACAGCCTTCACACGCGTTGCCTTATCCTCATACAG
>Ga0272441_10016553_pt1 | contig 10178 bp, 7 predicted proteins | sample SSMProp6N_FD_193582 | JGI IMG/M metagenome (GOLD analysis project Ga0272441, IMG submission 193582) | Marine sediment archaeal communities from Little Sippewissett salt marsh, Falmouth, MA, United States - SSM-Prop-6N | ecosystem: Environmental > Aquatic > Marine > Wetlands > Sediment ... | reverse complement strand
AAGGTCTGACGATCGATATCCCCAATCGCTCCATCTCGGCCGTCAACATTTTCAATTTGGCCGCATTGACGTCCAGGGCGACCACAACACCGCTATTTTGAATGCGCTGGGCAATGTGGCCGGTTTTACCGCCCAGGCCGGCGCAGGCATCCAGAATTCTTTCCCCCGGTTGCGGGTCGAGCAGGATCGTGACAAGTTGCGCGGCTTCGTCTTGGACAGTGAACCAGCCCCGCTGAAAGGCATGGAATTCCTCTATCGGTATTTGAGGGTGGCGCAGCAGGAGGGCCTCCGGAGCCATCGATGCGGCCAGCGCGGTTCCCCCTTCGTCGGTTAGTGTCTGCAGCAGCGCCTCAGGTTGGATTTTCAGGGTATTGGCCCGCAAAGTGACCGGAGGAATTGTGTTGACGGCATCGCACAGGGCTGCCGTTTCCTCCGGACTGAATTGCTGCAGCCAGTGCCGTATGAGCCACGGGGGAAAAGACTTTGATGCTGCAAGCGCGGCAACCGGGCTTTGTTCGAGAACGGGAAATGGGACCTTCTTGTAGCCCGCCGCGGCCTTGCGCAATACGGCGTTGACAAAACGGACGACCCAGTCCGGCGCCAGCGGCTTGGCCAGTTCCACGGCCGTGTTGACCGCAGCCGAAACCGGAATGCGGTCCAGAAACATCACCTGGAAAAGTGCCATTCTAAGAACGTTCAAAATATCGGGTTGAATTTTAGTCAACGGGGTGCGGGAAAAGGCCTCGATGACAAAGTCGATCCGACCGCGCCAGCGCAGGACCCCGAAGACGAGCGTCTGCAGAAGGGCTCGGTCTCTCTGACGGGCAAGGGGGTGCTTTTGCCTGAAGTCCTCCAGGGTCACATCAAGGGTTTGTCCGCGCTGGTCTATTGCTCTCAGTATTTGCAGCGCCATGCGCCGCACGATTTGCGGGTCATCGGAAGAGGCATGGGCGGTCGGCTGTAGAGCATCCACTGGCATATCGGAGTTGGGGGTTCAGGGCTCAGAGTTCAAGGTTCAGCGTTCAAGGAAGGGCTTCAATCCTTAATAGAATGCTGATGCCTGTTGGCACTATTGAATGTCCAATCCATAAATGTGATTTTTTTCCGCTGGGCAAGGCCGTCCCGCCTATCGTTGCGGGATTTGCGGCGAGGCGTACTTTACGCACGCCGCAGCCGGAAACCTGCTACGACCGGCAGGCCAGCGGAAAAAAGGCCCTTTATGGATGGACATTAGTCAAAGATAGCCCCGGCAGGTATAGGATGACCGCGTAAAAACTCGCTGACCGTTAAACGGTTGCCCGATTCTCCCTGAATCTCCAGGACAGATAGTAGTCCATTGCCGGTGGCCACTCTCAGTTCATCGGGGAATCCCGGAACGACTGTTCCCGGAGTGACGGCCTTCCCGGCGGCCGGCAGTGCCACGGCTTTGAATATTTTGAGACGTTTATCGTCGTAAAAAGTGAACGTGCCCGGCCAGGGGTTCATGCCGCGAATCCGGTCTGAAATGACCTTGGCCGGTTGGTGCCAGTCGATCCGCCCGTCTTCTTTTTTTAGCATCGGGGCCAGGGTCGCCTGGTCGTGCATTTGAGACGTTGGTGCCAGGCGCCGGTCTGCCATCCGATCCAGCGTTTCCTCCAACACCTTGGCCCCGAGATCGGCCAAACGGTCGTGAAGAGTGGCGGCCGTGTCATCGGGCCCGATCGGTTCCGTGGCCGTTAATAGGATGTCACCGGTGTCCATTCCCTCGTCCATCATTATGGTGGTGATGCCGGTTTCTGTTTCTCCATTGATGATTGCCCAGTGAATCGGGGCCGATCCCCGGTAACGTGGCAAGAGAGACGCATGGACATTGATGCATCCCGCGGCTGGAATCTCCAAGACCGCTTTCGGCAGGATGCGCCCATAGGCAACCACAACCATCAGGTCCGGGTGGAGGCGTGAAAGCGTTTCGGTGAATTCAGCGGTTTTGATTTTTTCAGGCTGTATGACGGGAAGACCGAGCTTGAGGGCCGTTGTCTTGACGGGTGGTGGATATACGCGACGACCTCTTCCCTTGGGACGATCCGGTTGGGTGACAACTTGAACCACACGGTGTCGACTGCGGTGCAAGGTATCGAGACAGGGAACGGAAAAATCCGGTGTACCCATGAAAACGATGTCGAATGATCGGGTCATCGGATCATTTCTCACGCATTATTTTTTTCATGCGACGCTTGTAAAGTTCGCGTTTCAAGGCGCTGATACGGTCGATAAAAAGAGTGCCGTTCAAATGATCGATTTCGTGCTGGAGCACGATCGCCAGGAACCCGTCGGCTTCAAAACGAAGGGACTTACCGTCTCGATCCACTCCTTCGACAACGATCCGGGCGGCTCTTTTGACATCGGATCTAAAATCCGGGACGCTCAGACACCCCTCGTTTTCTGATATGATTTGCCCTTCGGTTTCGACGATCTTGGGATTGATAATGACCCCGTAGCCTCGATCGCTTTCCGTTGGTTTTTCGTCGTAGACCAGAACTTGCTTGTCGCTGCCGACCTGTATGGCGGCCAGTCCCACCCCGGGGGCTTCGTACATCGTCTCAACCATGTCGGCCACAAGCTTTTGAATCACCTCATCGATATTCTCGACCGGCTGGGTGGGCTGATGCAGAAATTTGTTTGGATAGGTCAGTATTTCGAGTTTTGTCATGAGCTTACCTCGTTGTGTTCCTCCGATATCATTGGGGCTGCTCGTAAACCTGCCGGATGTTCACCCCGCTGACCCAGGCCGATACAAGGCCGACCAATACGACCGGCACGATTTGAACGGCATGGTTGGCCAGCGTGTAACCGGCTGCTTCGCTCTCGGAAACGCCGAAAAGGACCATGGCAAAAACCCCGCCCGCTTCCCACAGACCCCAATAACCCGGCACGGATGGCAGGGCAATCACAAAACAGATGATCACCATCACGGCTGTAATTTCGCTCAGCGTCAAGTCGATTTGCGGACATCCGATCGAAATAATATAATACGACAGTGCCGTGAAGAACCAGACGGCGAGCGAATAAATAAAGCATATAATAATGCGTTTCGGGTCTTTGATCAATGCCATGCCGGAAGCGATGTTTTCGATAATACGGACGGCAGGGCGGCAGACTTTTTCTTTTAACCAGTCTCTGGATGACGTGGAGGCGAAAAACAGCAGTTCAGGAGCGGACAGAATAAGCCTGTTTGCCAGCTCTCTGGTTTTACCGAGAGTAACCAGAAAAAGGCCAATCACCATCAGGAAACCGATTTTCAGCATGCCGTTGAAGACGGTGACCAGGACCTCGTAATCGAGCCTGTATCCCCCGAAAGTGACATTAAAACCAGGCGCGATCCTGACGAAAGACGAAACCGCCAGAAACAGCAGTAATAAAATGATCAGGTCGAAGATCCGCTCCACCGCCACCGTGGCCAAGCCGGTCGAAACCGGCACCGCCTCTTTGCGGTTCAAAACGAGTGGGCGGGCAAACTCGCCGACCCGGCCCGGCAGAACGCAGTTGATCATGAAGCCGATCATCAGCGGGTGAAAGGCCTGCCAGAATCCAACCGGATAATTCGAGGCCAAGATGAAACGCCACCGCGCTGCCCGCAACCCAAAAGCAAAGAGGATGGCGACGACCGTGGGAATGATCCAGACAAAATTGATTGTCGTCAGGTATTCAAGAAGTTCTTTGATCGGAACGTTGCGGAAGGCGAAATAGAGGGTCGTGACGGAAACGGCCGTACCCAGAAGCAGCGAGATACCGATTTTTTTATTCATTCGCCTTGTTCAGTTCCTTTGATGTCAACTCTGCACATGCACTGTCGTTGACAGGATGGTACGGGCTTCGATCACATCTTTTTTAATCTGCTCTGAGAGCTCCGCGATTCCGGAAAATTTGAGTTCGTTTCGAATCCGCTTGATGAAATTCACCCGGATCCTTTGGCCATAGATGTTGCGGTCGAAATCGAGAATGTAAACCTCGACGGTGAACAGGTGGTCGTCGAAGGTCGGGCTGTAACCGATGTTGGCGACTCCGTCGAACTGTTGGCCTTCGCAAACGACCGTGACGGCATAGACCCCGGTTTTTGGGCACAGTTCATCCTGCAGGATAATGTTGGCCGTGGGGAATCCCAGCAGTCGACCGCCCCGGTTGCGACCGGTTGTGACGGTTCCTCGGATCTGATAGTAGCGGCCGAGCAAAGGATGAACCTCGTCCACTTTGCCCTCGTTGACCAATTCCCGGATGCGGGTGCTGCTGATCCGTCCCTCGGGATCTCTATTGGCCCCGATCCAGTCGGCCAGAAGGAGTTTGAAGTCGAAAAGTTCGGCGAATGTTTTCAGCATGCCCACAGTGCCTTCGCGGTTGCGCCCAAAGGTGTAGTCCTTGCCGACGACGATCGCCACCATGCCGATTTTGCGGATCAGGACGTCTTCGACAAATTCACGCGGTGTCAAGGCGGCAAACCGGCGGGTGAACGGAACGACGATTAGGACATCGATATCAAGCCGCTGGATGAGCTCGATCTTTTGATCTAATATCGTGATCAACGGCGGGTGGTTGGCACCGTTTAATACACGCATCGGATGCGGCTCGAAGGTGATTGCGATCGACGTTCCGTCGATTGTATCGGCCTTTTCGACGACTTCGTGAAAGAGGGCCTGGTGCCCCAGGTGAACCCCGTCGAAATTGCCGATCGTGACCACGGCGCGCTTGAAGGGTTCGTTGATCTCGTCTAGATTTCGAATGATCTTCATACAAAATTTCGTTCTGGATTGCACAATCCGCTTGACAGGTTTTATAAAGAAGGATAAATATTCCAACTTCCAAAATAAATCAATCCTTTTAGAGATTCAAGCCGAAGTGGCGGAACTGGTAGACGCGCTAGGTTCAGGGTCTAGTCGGGGAACCCCGGTGGGAGTTCGAGTCTCCCCTTCGGCACCATAGCAATATCAGTATGTTACACAAATTTGCCCCTCATTGGAGGGGCTTTTTGTTTTTTCGTAGGCGACCACTGTGTGAATGCTTACGAAAAACACTCTTGCCTGCATTCTAAAATTGCCTCCATTAACCCTCTTTTTAGGAGGGGCCATGCGATATCCAAACAAATCTCTCTCATTTTTTTTCGCAAGGTTTAAGCCTTTGATTATCCCAACCAAAATTTACCTTACAGGAAAGCCGCAGCAATTTAGATCTTGTCATGCCGTCGGCAGGTTCAAGGGATAGAAGCTGGTTAACAAGGGCTTCACCCTTGACGACTCCATGATCAGGCAAGTCAAGAGGTCATTTACAAGCCCATCCTGGATCATCTTTTTAAAATAAAAGAAATCAAAAAAATTCTGGACATTCCCCCGGGGTGTCTGTATAGTAAAAATAAAAGTTTCTCTCAGAAGAACCATCCGAGGGCTGCAAAATTTTCGAGATAAATGTAACCCGTGGCACAGCCCGGCATAAAGTGTCGGGGAAAAAAGTTCTGGACATTCCTTCGATGGGCTTGTATATTAACAATAAAAATACCTGAAGGCAGTACCTAATTCAATGTCTTCATAGGTTTTCGAGACGAATTTGGTCATTATTACCGGCCAGAAAAATACGTGGCTGATAAAAAAAGTTCTGGACATTCCTCCGGAGGGCTTGTATAGTCATAATTAAATTACCTGTAAACGGTATCTGTTCTAATGCGATCGACTCCTTCCGAAACTTTTTGTGGTCAAGCCATAGAGCAAGATCAACTAAACGAAATTGCCATGATTGTTGCCACTTTTCCTAAGCTCACCAGGACCGAGCTGGCCAATACCATTTGCGAGCTTTTCTCGTGGAAAAGGCCGACCGGGAAACTAAAAACGGTCGAGTGCCGCCAGTTTCTCGAACGTTTGGATGCCAAAGGCATTATCCAACTTCCCGCCTGTCAACCACAATACGCCAAACGAACGAAGTTCAGTGTCGGTAAGACCGAGTCATCGGACAAGCAAGCCATTCTTTCAGTGAAGCTGAGAGACTTGTCTCCCATACGATTAAGCAGAATTAAGAATTATACTGAGAGACAGCTCTGGTATGAGTACATAGACCGTTATCATTATCTGGGATATCGGTTACCCTTCGGTGCGCAGTTGCGCTATTTCATTCAATCTGGATCGACTCGGGCTCGGTTGGGGTGTCTGCAGTTTTCGAGTCCGGCCTGGAAGATGGCAGCAAGGGATCGCTGGATCGGTTGGAGCGATGAAGAGCGAAAGCGCAACCTGCAGAAAATCATTAACAACAGTCGGTTCCTCATTTTTCCCTGGGTTCGGGTTAAAAATCTGGCCAGCTCGGTCCTGGCCGTGGCCGTCAAAACAGTCCCGGGTGATTGGTGCGAATGCTACGGATATCGTCCGGTCTTGATGGAAACACTGGTGGATCAGAGTCAGTTCAAAGGCACTTGTTACAAAGCCGCCAATTGGGTGAACGTCGGTCAAACCACCGGCAGGGGCCGGATGGACCGGCAAAACAAGCGCAAGGGGATGGCCGTTAAAGATATTTTCGTTTATCCCCTGTCGAGGAGATTTCGGCAGGAGCTGTTGGGATATTGAAGGAAGAAACTATCGAAAGAGGTTTTATTTAAATGGTCCCAACATCGATGATGTCGAAAAGAGGGACAATGGATTTCTATAAATCGTTCTATGCTCGTGTTTTTTACTATAAGAAAAAGCAGATAGATAAAAAATAACACATAATAACAATATGTTAAAATGGTCATAGAGGTGTAAACCAAAAGGCGGAGCTGTCTTATTAAGCCGAGTATCCAATGGTCGAGTCAGTTGGAATATTAGATATTTGGATGCTATCTAAATCGTTATCTGTATTCGCCTTTCGTCGATAACCCTCCTTAACATTTTCATACCCTCCCAATTGATTTCGTGATAGCATTATATGCACAATGCATGTGGAGGTGGAATTATCCGCTGAAGACATTTCCGCTTGAAGGCCAAGGTTTATAGCCTGCCCATTGGATAGAAAGATGTTCTGCGAACGTGCCTCAATTGCCATCTGAAGAATAGAAGCAAACAACCAGTGATCCGAGGAAGGCTCCTAAAAGGAATCGGTGCGCAGGGTTTCTCACAAGCGGTTCGGATGAAATGCGCGTAATGCTCGACGATCGTCTTCAAGGTATCGCCGACTTGTTCGGCCACATAGAAGGGCGGAATGCCTTTTGACAGTAGAATACTGATAAACGAATGCCGCTGACCGTGAAGCTTGACGTGTTGTAACCCTGCTTTTTTTAAATGCCCGATCATATACCTGCCGGATAAAATTTTGTTCAATGACCTTTCCATCGCGGTTGAAGGTAAGTTCCGGCAGCTTGAAAGTACCATTTTCGACCCCCTGCCGCTTTTCGCATGTCTGTAATTATGTGAGCGTTTAAATAATCTTGTCGTGAATATCAACTTTACGGTAATTACCGATCTTCTGCGGGTTGAAGGACCCGTGGCGGTATGCTCATCGGATTACCTTATTCATTCGTCTTTCGATGAAAGGCAGGTATTTTTCATTAATCGATCCGCATCGCATTGTCTGGATGTTGTCAAGCCATTGCTTCGTGATTTCGCAAAAGGTCGTTCCGGGATCGTCGAAATGTCAAACAAGTTTTCCTGAAACTGTATTCTTATTTGTTGGCTAATCGTTTCGACTACCATTTTCGGGGGTCGACTTGAAATAGCCGCCGCTGGCCTTAACGTTTGACGAATTCCGGACATGCGATTAATTGATTACCAATTGATTTTTAAAATCCGTACCGCATCCTAACTCATCATAATACCGGTAGTTTTCGCCAGTTTCAGTTAGTTCGCTGACTAAATTTTTTTCACAAATTTTCCAATGTCATCGTCATTTCATTTTGAAAAAAATTAGATTTGCTATTGTAATCGATTTTATAGCAAATTTTAGAATTGGGTAGTGCCAAATCTCTATAATCAATTGTTTGGCAGAATAATCAGGAGTCAAGAATGGACAAACGAATAGACCTCATAGCGGCATTAGCGAATGTGTCGGCTTACGACGCTGAAGCGACCAGAAAATACGTCGATGGTGCACCACACATTAAACACGCTTCATTGCGACAGCTTTACGGCAAATTGGTTGTGCAGGTTTTTGACAATGCTAGAAAGCATGTGAAAATCCCGTTGGTCTTAGATTTGGGTGCTGGTGAGGGGTCAGTCACACTGCCATTCCTTGAACTTGGCGCAAGAGTGGTGGCTGTTGATATTTCCAGTAGTCAGCTTAATACATTGAAGACCAAATGTAACCGATTTGCTGGCATGCTCGAAGTACGGTGCGAGTCCATTAGCGAAACTTTATCAGAAAAGAGTGAGAGTTACGATATTGTTGTAGTTAATTCATTTTTGCATCATATACCGGATTATCTCGGGCTGATCAGGAAAGCGGCAACAATACTCAATCCTTATGGTCAGTTTTTCTCCTTCCAAGATCCGCTTCGATACGATACTCTTGGAAGAGCCAACATGATGTTTTCCAAATTAGCATACCTTTCGTGGCGCGTTTTTAAGGACGATGCAATAAATGGACTAAGCCGGCGAATAAGGCGCTATCGCGGAATTTATCTTGAAAATTCGGTATATGACAATGCTGAATACCATGTTGTAAGAAATGGCGTTGACAAAGACGCCATTCAACGATTGTTTGAAGAGCTGAGGTTTGATTGCGATATTGTGTCGTATTTCAGCACTCAAAGCCGTGTGTTCCAGCCTGCGGGAGCTGTATTAGGGATGAAAAATACCTTTGCCGTTGTTGCCCAGAAACGTATGTAAAAAAACACCTAAAAAATTGCTGGCCCGGACGACTTTTCCGCTATGTTCCATATCCAACAGTTCGATACCATGGATGTTTTCTTGGGCTGTTGGATATAAAAGACCATGGCGTCCAGTTTTAAAAGACTTCGGGATTAATGGCTTGATATTCTCAGTTCCTCCATATTTGCTTGTCACTACAATACCGCCACAAGCTCCAACCCCCTTTTTTCGCGTTATTTAAAAGACGTGGCGCTGCCCTTACGTTTCAAAAAAAATCGGCCGATTTTTCTTAATCCCATTTGCCACACCAGGATCTGTGTGTCATTGTAGGTAAGCGGCCGTCGTATATATTTGCGCTGAAGGAAAAATCTTAACCAGTCTTATGACTCGGCTTACCCATCCGATTATTACCCGCCGTAATTTCAGCATTCCGATTTCGACATTTCAAGCCCATTCCGGATCATTTTTTTATAAATAAAAGAAATGAAAAAAAGTTCTGGACATTCCTCCAGTGGGCTTGTATAGTCATAATAAAAATACCTGCAGACATTAACTGTTGCAATGCGACCGATTCCTTGCATAACCTTTTGCGGTCAAACCATAAGGCAAGATCAATTAAGCGAAATTGCTATGATTGTTGCCGCTTTTCCTAAACTCACTCGCACTGATTTGGCCAATACCATTTGCGAGCTTCTCTCATGGAAGAGGCCCCCCGGAAAATTAAAAACAATCGAATGCCGTCAGTTTCTCGAACGCTTAGACGCCATGGGCATCATTCAACTTCCAGCCTGTCTTACAAAATACGCCAAACGAACGAAATTCAGTGTTGATAAAACCGAGTCATCGGACGCGCACGCCTTACTTACAGTGAAGCTGAGAGATCTGTCTCTTATACTGCTGAGGAGGGTTAGGAATTACGCTGAAAGACAGCTCTGGTATGAGTACATGGATCGATATCACTACCTGGGATATCGGATACCTTTTGGCGCGCAGCTGCGCTATTTCATTCAATCCGGAATGAACTGGGCTCGATTGGGGTGTTTGCAGTTTTCGAGCCCAGCCTGGAAGATGGCGGCGCGAGACCAATGGATAGGATGGAGCGATGAGGAGCGAAAGAGCAACCTGCAAAAAATTATCAACAACAGCCGGTTCCTTAATTTTCCTTGGGTTCGGGTAAAAAATCTGGCCAACTCGGTGCTTGCCGTGGCCGTCAAGAAAGTCCCCGGTGATTGGTGCGAGTGCTACGGCTATCGTCCGGTCCTGATGGAAGCACTGGTGGATCAGAATCAATTCAAGGGTATGTGTTACAACCCCTATTCCGGGAGGATTTTTGTGAAATCCAAATAATTCAATAGGTTATGGAAATTGTTCCTGTTCTGTAGTCAC